>Ga0182021_10000616_pt1 | contig 38775 bp, 31 predicted proteins | sample 612E3MmetaG_FD_120493 | JGI IMG/M metagenome (GOLD analysis project Ga0182021, IMG submission 120493) | Permafrost microbial communities from Stordalen Mire, Sweden - 612E3M metaG (Illumina Assembly) | ecosystem: Environmental > Terrestrial > Soil > Wetlands > Permafrost | place: Sweden...
ATCAACAAGTCCTGGACGGTGAAGGCAAATTCCCGCCTGACCGTCAACGTGAACCAGGACGCCGGTGCCAACCAGGACATATCGGCCAGGGTCTCCTCCGACAACCCGATAATCGTGGAGCGCCCGATGTACTTCGACTACCAGGGGTGGACGGGCGGACACGACGTAGTGGGGTCCTCCGACTGACTCAAGAATCATAGGTGGGTACTCCCCTCTTGAGGAGGGAGGAAGACTCAGCTCAAGGGGTAGGAGTGGCCGACCTCCTGGTCTTCGGCGGGGACGGAGTAGTGGGCCTGCATAAAGAACCACTTGTAGTCGCGATGCTCGAGCAAAGCCGTGAATCGACCGTCAATGATCACATGGCCGTCCGCAACCGTTACGTCGAACTTCAGCCCACATGAAATCCAGGCTACAGAGCCCGCCCTGGATACGGAGACATCGCGAAAGGCGACCCTGATGGTCTCGGCCTGTGCCATATCGCGAAGCATCCCCTCGCGCAGGGCAGCGGTCCCTGCAACCCATTCATCGCGACCCGTCCCGATGAACACCACGTCCGGATCGGGCCCCACGTGCGAGAGCAGCCGGCGGACATCCTTCGACGAGTAGGCGGCGGCGTAATCATCCAGAACATCAAGGATCTCCTGCCTTGTCTTCACGTCCGCTTCCATGTGGATACCCCCCAAGATGGTTTCGCGCGATTCTGTTGCCACAACCGGGAATTCTACGTCCGCAGGTAACGTCCTACCCGGCGCTCTCCACCGGTGTGCCTGTTCGGCAGGCAGGATGAGGTGAGTAACGGCAGGTTTCAGGTGTCGGTGGATTCGGGCTCGGTGAGGGGTTCGACTTTCCGGCGGACGAAGTAGTCGCGGACGCGGTCTTTCTTTTCGCCGCCGAAGGGGACGAGAGATACGGAGGCTATGAGGATTCCGGCGACGAAGAAGGCTACGGAGTAGCCGTAGACTATGTAGTTGAAGCCGAATATGTGCAACTGGTGCTTGCCAAAGGCATAGGCGACGCCTCCGGCGAGCCCGGCGCCGAGGACGAGGAATATGCGCGATATGGCGTGAAACGCGGCGAATGCTTTGCCCCTGTCTTTATCCTCGACCCGCTCCTGCACCATGGTGATCACCAGTATGAACAGGATGCCGAACGCCGCTCCAAAGAAACCGGCAAGGAGAAATGCGAAGAGTGCCACGTGCACGAAGCTCATTCCGACCATTATTCCACCCGCCGTGACCAGCGCCATCCGCAGCATCCACGGTTTCTCCTCATTCTTTCCCAGCACCTGCAGGGCCACAACGCCGATTATCATGCCCACCCCGAAAAGGGCCATCAGAAGGCCGAAAGCAGCGTCGCTCTTCGCGCCAAGGACCTCTTTCACGTAACCTATGCCTACCGCGTAGAGGCTGCCACCTCCAATACATCCCACTGCCGCGCCGAGCAGAAGGGAGCGCGCGAACGGGTGTCTCCAGGCGAAGGTGAGCGACTCCCCGAACTTCCATGACTGCTCTACCTCGTGATGGTCTTTCGGCGACGAGAGCTTCATCCGGAAGAAGAAAGCCGCGGAAATAAGGAAGCTGAGTGAATCTACGATGAAAGCGATTGTCGTGGGGTGGCTTGCCAGGAACCCTCCCTTGACGAGATGCCGGGTGATCGGTGACGGTACCGTGACAAGAGCGAACATGACCGCGGCGAACGGTATGACACCATACGTCGTAGCCATCGAGAGGGAGTTGGCCATGGTCAACTGCTCGTCATCGACGAGGTTGGGGATGCTCGCGTCGCGTGCCGCGAGCCACACGATAGTGATACCTTCGAGGAAGAATATAAGCACGAATACAGCCCACAACCTGGTCATGAACGGCGCAGCGAGTATTATCAACGCTCTCGACAGGTCGCACCCGATCATGAGCTTCCTGCGGTCGACCCGATCGCTTACCAGCGCCGCGACCGAGCCGGAGAACAACGCGGGCACGATTCTGAAGGCGAGCATCCCACCGACAGCCAGCGCGTTGTGGTTCGTGATCTTATAGACCACCGACATCAGCGCGAGGGTGGCTGCCCAGTCGCCCATACCGGAGACGAGTTGCCCCCAGAAGAGCTTCATGAAGTTATGGTTGCGGACCAGGGCCCGGAAGTCGGCTCTTACGTCTCCCATCTGACCGGCAATGCCGGCGGCAGGAGTATCGGACATGTCAAACCCCTACGAGTCAATTCTCAAATACGTGCCTTATTGTAGTCTATAAAAACGGCGAATTCCGCTTACAATGGTTTCGAGCTTTGCAGGCTATTTCCGTTGCCGCGCGAATAAGTCGGTGACATCTGCCCGGGAGGAAAATAACGATGCTAGACCCTGAGAGACTCACTATTAAGGCCCAGCAGGCGATAGGCCAGGCTCAGTCGCTCGCACAGACACTGAACCATCAGGAGATAGATGTCGAGCACCTTCTGCTTGCACTGGTGGGGCAACGCGACGGCGTCATCATGCCGCTGTTGCAGCGGCTCGGCGTCAACATCACTTCGCTCGAAGAGAAACTGAGAGAGGAGCTCGATGCGCGGCCGAAGGTACAGGGTGCCGGTAAGCAGTACGGGTCGCCCCGCCTCGACAAGGTGCTGGATGCCTCCCGGGAACTCGCCCAGGGGTTCAAGGACGAATACGTCAGCACGGAGCACATGCTCCTGGCCATAGTCCAGGCCGGCGGTCCGGGCGCGCGGATATTGAAAGACTTCGGGGTCTCGGCCGAGGACTTGCTCAAAGCGCTTGCCGAGATCAGGGGCGCACAGAGGGTGACCGACCAGAGCCCCGAGGAAAAGTACCAGGCCCTGGAGCGCTTCGCGAGAGACCTGACGGCTGAAGCACGTAAAGGTAAGCTCGACCCCGTCATCGGTCGTGACGATGAGATACGAAGGGTCATCCAGGTTCTGTCACGCCGCACCAAGAACAACCCGGTCCTGATAGGGGAACCCGGCGTCGGAAAGACGGCGATCGCCGAAGGGCTGGCTCGACGCATCATCGACGGCGATGTTCCCGAGGGCCTCAAAGAGAAGCGACTGCTTGCTCTGGATATAGGTTCGCTCGTCGCCGGCGCCAAGTACAGGGGAGAGTTCGAGGACAGGCTCAAGGCGGTCCTCAAAGAAATAGACCAGGCGGCCGGTGCGGTGATCCTCTTCATCGACGAGATGCACACCCTCGTGGGAGCGGGCGCCGCGGAGGGAGCGGTCGACGCCTCGAGCATGCTCAAGCCCGCGCTCGCCAGGGGGGAACTCCACGCCATCGGCGCCACGACCCTCGACGAATACCGCAAATACGTCGAGAAAGACGCCGCGCTCGAGCGCAGGTTCCAGCCCATCGTGGTGAGCGAGCCGTCCGTCGAGGACACCATCTCGATACTCCGCGGGCTCAAGGAACGTTACGAGGTGCACCACGGCGTGCGCATCCAGGACTCGGCCCTCGTCGCGGCGGCGGTGCTCTCAGACAGGTATATATCCGATCGGTTCCTCCCGGACAAGGCTATCGACCTCATCGACGAATCGGCGAGCCGCCTCCGCATCGAGATCGACAGCATGCCCACCGAGGTTGACGAGGTCGAGCGCCGCATGAAGCAGCTCGAGATCGAGCGTGAGGCCTTGAAGAAAGAGACTGATGAAGCTTCCAGGGAGAGGCTCGAGAAGATCGAGAAGGAGCTCGAGGACCTGAAGGAAGGCAGCGACGAGCTCCTCGCGCAATGGAGGAACGAGAAAGAAGCAATCGCCAGGCTGCGCCAGCTGAACGAGCGAATTGAGGCGCTCAAGAACGAAGAGCAGATAGCGGAGCGCGACGGCAACCTCGAAAAAGCCGCCGAGATACGCTATGGCACACTCGTGGCCGCGCAGAAACAGCTGCAGGAAGAGAACCACAGGCTCGCCGAGATACAGAAAGACAGGACCATGCTCAAGGAGGAGGTCGACGACGAGGACGTCGCCGAGGTCGTAGCCAAGTGGACCGGCATCCCGGTATCACGCCTCATGGAGGGTGAGGTCCAGAAGCTCGTCACGATGGAGGACCGCCTCCGTCAGCGCGTCGTGGGCCAGGACGGCGCGATCGAGTCTGTTTCGAACGCCATCCGTAGGGCCAGGGCGGGCCTGCAGGATCCGAACCGCCCGATCGGGTCATTCATCTTCCTCGGGCCGACCGGGGTCGGTAAGACCGAGCTGGCGCGAGCGCTGGCGGAGTTCCTCTTTGATGACGAGCGCGCCATGGTCCGGCTCGACATGAGCGAGTACATGGAAAAACATACCGTGTCGCGCCTCATAGGTGCGCCGCCGGGGTATGTCGGTTACGAGGAGGGAGGCCAGCTGACCGAAGCCGTCCGAAGGAAGCCTTATACCGTCCTGCTGCTGGACGAAATAGAAAAGGCGCACGACGATGTATTCAACATCCTGCTGCAGATAATGGACGAGGGCCGCCTCACTGACGGACACGGGAGGACGGTCGATTTCAAGAACGCTGTCCTTATCATGACATCCAACCTCGGCAGCCAGTCCCTGCAATCATACGCCGGCGATATCGAGGAAGCCGAGCGGCTTGTGATGGACGCGCTGCGCGCGAGGTTCCATCCTGAGTTTTTGAACAGGGTCGACGAGACGCTGATATTCAACCCGCTCAGCCGCGAGGACATACGCAAGATCGTCGATATACAGGTCAGCCTGCTCGAAAAGAGACTGACTACCAGGAAGATAGAGGTCGACCTTGACGACGAGACAAAGGATTTTCTTGCGGACAAAGGCTTCGACCCCGTCTACGGTGCCAGGCCGTTGAAGAGGGTCATCCAGAGAGATGTCCAGGACGCGCTCGCGCTCAAGATCCTGAGCGGTGACATCAGGGAAGGCGACCAGGTTAGAGTCTACGTCGCGGACGGCCTGATAACGTTTGAGGTGACGGAGCGCGAGGCGTGAATCAGCGCTGTCTTTCGTAATGTGGCAGCAGTATGACAAGCCCGATGTATATCGCTAGGACCAGAAGCATCACGATGTGAACCGGGATTATCCAGCGAAGCTTCGGGATTATCGCAAGTATGCCCGTTCCGAGGCATACCACCAGGAGAGAAGCTATTATCCTGTTGCGACGTGTCTCCATCTCGGCTTTGGCCCTGCTGCTCGGATATGGGACGAAATCCTGCTCTTGGTTGGTTTCGTGCTCAGGGTAGTAGCTGTGTCTTATATAGGGTTCGGGGTCCGTATTCTGGTAACCGCTCAGGTAATACCCTCCCTTTGCGGGCTTATAGTTGTGCGTGCTGATGGCCAAAGCGGTCATCCCACGTCTGAAATCGGAGATTGTAGTGACGGGTGAATCCAGTGTGCGCTCCCGGAGGATGTCTGGCAGAAGGATCACCCCCGCGCCGATCAGAAGCAGCAGAAGCAGTAAAATCTCCAAAACCTACCCCCACAATAACTTCTCGATGTACTACTATATACTACTATATATTGTACTTTTGGAATGGTAGCATACAACATACAGACAGACAAGGGTTATTTTTGATTTCAGAGCAGATAACCCACATTTACCCAACCAGAAACGCCAACAAATGCCTTGTTAAAAGGATAAATTAGAGTTACATGTGTTAATTTTGACATCTAATTATTTTTTAAAAGACTTCTTTAGTTAACATTTAACGCTTGTTGGAACAGTATTCTTTTGTGGTTTCAGGTGGAAAAAGCGGTCTTGAACCTTCCTCTCCTATCTGACGTCTTAGAAAGTGTCGTCGTGAAAGGTTCGAGTGGCGGCAACGGGGGAAGGAAGTTGTCTCAGCGAGGCTTAACGATTAGCATGTAGGGGCTTTTGAGATCATCTCAACGTATTAAGGAACATGGGAAAGCATTCCGGCCAAAATATTTCATACTGGGAGGCGCGAAGGCGCCGTAAAGACTTGCGCAACAGGGCCAGGGGCAGGCGGCCGCGAAGCGGTGGCTCCTCCAGGAAATGGATATGGTACGTATCATTTGTTATCGTGGGCCTGATGGCCGGCGGGGCGGTAGGGTATTACGCCAAGCCGATCGGCAAGCTGGGCGCCGAGGTATACCTCTCTTTCAAACAGAAGCAGTGGCAGGCCAAAGGCAAAGAGAAGAAAAAGATCGACAACACTCTAGCCACGCTTTCCAGTGACCCCAATGCGAGCGTAAACACCCTGGTCATCGGTTACGACAAGGGCAGCAACAAGGGCGAGGGCGGTTACTGCCGTAGCGACGTGATGATGCTCGTCTGCCTGATGGAAAAGCAGAAGAGGGCGGTCGTTTTATCGATTCCCAGGGACACTAAGGTCGAGATCCCGGGACACGGTACTCAAAAAATAAACGCCGCACACGCTTTCTCCGGTCCCGCTGGTGCCATCACCGCCGTCAAGAGCCTGACCGGAATCGAGGTTCATCACTATGTCGAGATGGACTTCTCCGGCTTCGAAAAGATCGTGAACACGATCGGCGGTGTGCCCATCCACCTCAACACAGCGATCAACGACCCGCATGCCGGCTACCTGCCGGCGGGCGACCTCCTGCTCGACGGCTGGCAGGCGCTCGTCCTGGTCCGCAGCAGGAACCTTCCTAACGGTGACGTCGACAGGATCAAGAGCCAGCAGGCGTTCATCAAGGCATTGCTGAACAAAGCCGAGTCGATGAAGAGCGTGTGGAAGGGCAAGCAACTTGTAGACATCGTGGCGTCGAACTGCCAGATGGATTACAACGCGGGCCAGTTGACCAACCTTGCCGAGGAGTTGAGAGGGTTCAAGGTCTCCGACGTACAGTTCGTCACCGCCCCGGGGGACTCCAGGTACCTTGGAGGAATCAGCTATTTCATCGCTAACGACCCGCTTCTTGCGGAGGTGACAACGGAGATAAAGCAAAACACCCGGATTTCTGATGAGCTCAGGACGAAGCTCAATTCTCCGGACTCACGCCGGGTCGAGGAGCTGTACGGGCCCAATGCCGATGTTGTCACCGTGCTCGCCGGGACCAGGGGCATATCGTATGCTGTGCCGACGGTGGCACAGGAGTTGCGTGTGCTGGGACACCAGAAGGTCTTCGAGGGCACCGCCAAACAGGTGCATGAGCGCACCACGATCATCTACCGCAAAGAGGCAAAGGCCAACTGCACGGCCATAGTCAAATCGGTGCCCGAGTTTGCCAACGCCGACGTAGTTCTCGACGACCAGATCGCGGGCCAGTACAACTCGCCGGTCGTGGTGGTACTCGGGGGCAACTTCACGACACCAAGCCTCGTGTCTATCTACGGCAGGGTGATCCAACCCGCTGTCAACGTGCGGAACTTCGGTAAGAAGTTAAAGTCCTTCAGCTGAATCCACCCGCGCCCGGCGCGCAAGCGACGCTTACTGGTCAATGGGAGCTGTCAACAGGTGCGACAGGGCAAAGAGAAAGCGATATCTCCGCCATGCACTCGGCCTGTGCGAGCAACTCGGCTTCGGGCGGTGAAACGAGCAGCGTTATAGAGACGTAGCCCGCGCCCGATGAATCACCATCGCTACTCGCGTCCGAACCCCCCGAGGCACGCAGAACGAACCTCTCGTGCAACAGGGTAGTCGTCTTGGGAGGGTCGGAGGTGGTCGATATCACATCGACCCGGTCCCCTGCCCTCATTTCGTCACCGGCCCCGGACGTGCGCACGCGTAGCGAGTATGCCCTCAGGTCCGCGGGGATGCGGGACGCCAGTGTCGATTTGCCCTTGCCCGAGAGCGAGGAGTCAGTGAAAGGCTCGCCCCTGCCGATGAAACGGAGTGCCCTCGAACCTCGGATCTCGGAGCGTTTTCTTATGGTGCCCGGTACCATATAGTCGCGAGCCGTCTTGCGGGTTGTAACCATGTCGTCGCTTATCGCGGCACCCATGGCGATGTCTCTGGAAGCGACGGGGATCTCGAGGATGGGCCCACCATCACCCCCACGGGCCGCGCGTGAGAGATAACCGAGGAGCAGAAGACCGGCTATTATGGCAAATACAACGCCGAAAGCGGTGTTGACCCCCGGATGCGATTTGACGAAATCGTTAAGCTTCATATTTCTTTGAGATTGCCAAGCGGAGAGGCTTAACAGTACAAGCAAATAGTAAACCAGTTCAAGCTCGATGTCAACCAGAGACGGCCCCGGTTGGGAACGGTCTGGCAGCTACGCGGATGATCGTATTTTGATGTCACAGGCGCCTGTTAAGATCGGACTCATGAAGACAATGACAGGTATAAGCGCAATGACTTTGCTGCTCTCGGTGGGCGCACTTGATTCCAGCGGGGTCTGGTGGGTGGTCGCGCTGGTCGCCGCGCTGTGCTCGGTCCTGGCGCTCTTCTATATGTGCTCTCGCCAGGGTCTCTTCGTTCCGATCCGGCAGCGAAGGCAGGTTGCAAGCGTGTTCAGCCTCCAGGACGCCAGGGCCAACGCCCGCTCGACCGCCATGCACCGGGGCTTTGACGTCGCGGCGGCCCCTCGAGAATCGATTACTGCTCGGCAAGGTCGATAAAGTCCAGGCTCCAATCGAGGGTATCCAGGTATAGCATCTTTCCGCGCAGGGTCGTGCCCTGACCGAGGATCACTTTCACGGTCTCTTCGACCTCGATTGCTGCTGATATCGCCGGGGTGGTCGGCGGGTTGCCGGTCTCCAGCTCGATGCCGTGCGCCTTGCCATCCTCACCTTCCAGGACAGGTGCGAATGTGGTGAGCCCCGGGTCCCCGGGGTGGATCGTCGTAACCTGCAGCGCGGTGCCGGCAATCGCACCATGCACCATTACGACTCCCATCCTGGCGCACGCCTCCTGGAGGACAAAACGGTCCGTGAGGCTGTCAAGCGCGTCGATAGCCACGCTCGCGTCTTCGATGAGGTCCGGGAGGTTATCCCTGCCGGCCGCCGTCCTGTGCGTCTCTACTTCGACATCGGCATTGATCTCGAGGATGCGGTCGCGGACGACATCGACCTTGGCCATGCCCACGACGTCACAACAGGAGAAGTTCTGGCGATTGAGGTTGGTCTCGTCGAACAAATCCGGATCGATCAGCTTGAGCCTGCCCACACCAAACCGCGCAAGCATCTCCGCCGCGAAGCCCCCTATGCCACCCGCGCCGACCACTACTACGACCGCTCTGAGGAGCCGGGCCTGACCGTCGAGTCCTATCGTCCCAATGTTCTTTACGTATCTAAGGGGCAGGAACCCATTGTCCAGCGCCACGGCCGAGAGTTCACCAGTGGACATTCCAAGCCTCGAGGCAAGCGATCTCATGGCATCGAGCGACACGCAGTCGTACGTACGTCCACCTTCAGAACGCCGTGAGGCGGCTTCGGCCAATGCTGCCAGGAGTCGTTCCTGCACCCGTCACCCCCCCGAGATCGCGGGGATCAGTATCACGATATCGTCCGGCATGATCACGCGGTCGATCTTGCTCCGCTTGCTGTTCACTGTGATAGACCAGACCAGTTCGGCCGGGATGCCGAGCATGTCTATCAGGGTCTTGACATCGGTGCCATCCGGGCAATCGTAGTCGAAGTAACTCTCGGTCAGTGGCGGATCCGCTCGCTTCAGCAGTATCGTCGCGACTTTGACGTGTATGTGCACTCTCCCACCTTATCGCCCCTTGTGCGCCATTCGGGCATCGACGTAGCGCCTGAGTTCATCTCTCGTGAGCATGCCCTTCACCTGCTCGTCTTCCACTATCAACAGGAATTCCGGCCCGACCATCATCGTCCTTAGAATACGGTCCAGGTGCGTGTCCGGTGGAACCGCCTGCCCCTGCTCCAGGGGTCTCGCGATGCGGCCCGTGTTCAGCACGTCCCACTCGGCCTGCGCCACACCCATCAGGTCCTCGCGGCCCACCGTGCCTATCAACCGCCCGTTATCCGCAACCGGCAGAGCCGGCAGGTGGTACGCCGAGAAGTAATGGTTTCTCAGATCGGTGAGCGTGGTCCCGGCATCGACCACCGGTACATCAGTGTACATTAAGTCACCTACGGTAGTGTCGGCGGCGGCAAGCCGCAGGAGCGTCTGCTGATAGCTCGCACGTGAAAGCTGGAACAGGAACACGGCTATCAGGATCATCCAGACGCCGCTGACGTACGCGCCCACATAGAAGAAGTACAGGCCGGCCAGCCCCAGGCCGGCGGCCACGACCTGGCCCGCGACACTCGCCACTCTTGTCGCCAGCTTGAGGTCGCCCGTCTTCTTCCAGATGATGGAGCGAAATACTCGTCCGCCGTCGAGCGGGAACCCCGGGAGAAGGTTGAAGACGCCCACGAACGCGTTGAAGCTGGTTATCAGCGCCAGCGGAGCGAACAGAACCGGGGATTTGAGCACGAGGTACGCTATGAGATATAAACCGCCGGAGACCGCGGCAAGGAAGAATGACATCAGCGGCCCCGCGATGGCCATCTTGAACTCCACGGTCGCGTCGTTGACGTCTTCGCTCATCTCGGCGACACCGCCGAAGATGAAAAGTGTGATGCGCCGTATCGCGATGCCGTTGCGCTTTGCCATGTAGCTGTGAGAAAGCTCGTGCGCGAGCAGGCACGCGAAGATGACGATGGCCGTGATGATTCCCACGAGCCACGGCCACGGCCCGCCCGGGAAGCTCTTGTTGTCGACAACCGTCATGTACTTCAGGGGAGTTCTGAGCGTGTCCCCGAGCATGAAAGCGACAAGGCCGAATATCAGCAGCCAGGTCGGGTTGATAATTATGTCGATCCCCATAATTCGGGCGATCTTAATCCCTGTACGAGGGAGCAAGTGACCCTCCGTTCTTAGGGCTCGAAGTGCGATAATTCCTTGAGCATCCGAAACCGCTCCTCTATGTCCGCCATCCGCAAGGAGGACATGCCGCCGACACTGAACTCCTCCACGCTGAATGAGGCCATCACGGTTCCGAAGATGACCGCACGGCGCAGGCTCGATGGGGAGACATCCCTCAACTTCGCCAGGTATCCCATGAACCCTCCGGCAAACGAATCTCCGGCCCCGGTCGGGTCGAATACGTCCTCGCACGGAAAAGCGGGAGCACTGAAGAATGAATCGCCCCCGCACATGAGCGCGCCATGCTCGCCCTTCTTGACGACAACGGTGCTGGGACCCATGTCGAGGACTTTCCTGGCAGCCTTGATAAGGTTGGATTCGCCCGCGAGCTCGCGGCACTCGGAGTCGTTCATTATCATCACGTCGACCTTCTTCACGAGCTGCTCGAGAGCGGACCTCTTGCCCGCGATCCAGAAGTTCATCGTGTCGCACGCGACGAGCTTCGGTGACGATACCTGGTCGAGGACGGAAAGCTGGAGCTCGGGGTCGATGTTGGCCAGAAACAGGAACTCGCTACTCGCGAGGCGCTCGGGCACCTCGGGCCGGAACGTCTCGAAGACGTTGAGCCTGGTTTCGATCGTCTCGCGCTCGTTCAGGTCATAGCCGTAGATGCCGGCCCAGCGGAAAGTCTCTCCGTCCTCGACCACAAGCCCGGACGTGTCCACGCCTTTCGATTGAAGGAACTCGACATGCTCAGGGGGAAAATCCGTGCCGACGACGGCGACTATCGAGACCTCCGTGAAATAGCTGGCGGCTATCGAGAAAAAGGTCGCTGAGCCGCCCAGGGCGTCACGCGCCTCGCCGAAAGGTGTCTCTACGCTGTCGAGCGCGACCGAGCCGACGACCAGGACGCCCATCTCATACCCCCTCGTATGGCAGATACTTGTTGATAAGAACGTTCAATCTCCTCCGGACCTCATCGGGGACGGCTTCCGGGCTCGAGACGAGCGCGTATTTGAGCGAATCGCGGCACTCGCAGCCCCTCTCCGCGGGAATGCGTGGTATGACCTCGTTGAGGATGGCCTTGGCCATGTCCGCGTTCTGGTGCAGGATGGCGACTATGGCGTCCATCGTCACGTCCTCTGAGTCCTCTTTCCAGACATCGTAGTCGGTGACCAGCGATATGGTGCCGTAGCACATCTCGGCCTCGCGGCAGAGCCTGGCCTCGGTTGCTCCGGTCATGCCGATGACGTCAACCCCCCAGCCCCGATACACTTTCGACTCGGCCCTCGTCGAGAACGCCGGTCCCTCGATGCAGACGTACGTTCCACCCTTATGGGCTTTAGCCCCCACCTTGAGAGCGCTCTCGAACAGGAGCTCGCCGAGCACCAGGCACGTCGGGTCGGCAAGCGAGACGTGGATTGCCGGGGCCGAATCAAAGAACGTGTTCTTGCGGGTCCTGGTGTTGTCGTATAACTGGTCGGGGATAACTATGTCGGTGGGGTGGTACTCCTCTTTCATGCTGCCAACCGCACTTACCGACAGGAGGGTATCGCATCCGAGCGCCTTGAAGCCGAAGATGTTCGCCCTGTAATTGACGCCGCACGCCGGGACCCTGTGGCCGCCGCCGTGCCGCGCCAGGAAGACGACGTCGACACCCTGGAGCCTCCCTGTGACATAGGTATCGGACGGTTGTCCGAAAGGTGTGGAGACCTCGACCCGGTCGAGGATCTCCAGCTCGGCGATCTCGTAGACGCCGGTGCCTCCGGTTATGCCGACAGGGTTCATATCACCCATGAGCCAACCTCCGTGATCGAACTGCTTCTTGTGGGTAAGGCGATTTTACCTTATAAGTGGCAGGCCTTCGCGGAGAACCTGGTCAGGACTTGCCCTTGGAGGCGTCGCCGGACTTGGAGGACTTGTCCGAGTCTTTCTTCTTGTCGCCATTTCCGCTGGAAGCGTCTTTTCCAGAGGAGCTATCCTTGTCGGAGGAGCTGTCCCTGGTGTCGGAATCCTGGCTGGCGGCAGACAGGTTTCTCGGCTTCTTTGCGTCGGTGGCATAGAAGCCTGACCCCTTGAAGACGATGCCGACAGGGTGGAACACCCGCCGGACCTCCCCGCCGCACGACTCGCAGCTATCAACAGAATCGTTGATGCCGTGGACGACCTCGAATTTCTTATCGCACTTCTTACACTTGTACTCGTACGTGGGCATCTCGCACACTCTTTGCAATACCAGAGGACTCGCCGGTTGACTCTGGGAGGAACCTGCACGAAACAACGACCGGGCCGCCATTTCTGGTCGAGTCCGGTCTACTGATATGATACTACATTGTGGGGTTCGTTTCAATTGATGGGTATCAAGAGGTCCGGACGCGGAAATAGCCCCAACGGGCCATAGAGCAACCTTGACTATTGTTCGATATCATAGTCGCGGACACTGGACGCACCCTGCGGGGTGAGACGTCGCGGCGCACCTAGGTTGAGCCCGGAGCCGGGCGGGAGGTCTTGGATGTCTCAGGGTAACATCCTTCTGGCCGACGATAACAAGCTTGTCGTCAAGATCACATCGGCAATCCTCGAAGACGCTGACTACGCCGTCAGCGTGGCATGGGACGGCCTCGAGGCCATCAACAAGGCGTACGCCGAGGAGCCGGACGTGGTGATACTCGACGTCGAGATGCCGAAGATAAACGGCTACCAGGTCTGCCGTTTGCTCAAGGATGACGAGTACACGCGACACATCCCAGTGGTGATGCTAACGGGCAGGGACCAGCAGAGCGACATGTTCTGGGGTCTCAAGACCGGAGCGGACGCATACGTCACAAAGGGGTTCAAGCCCGAGCAACTCCTGAACGTCGTCGCCGAGCAGCTCGAGCTCAGCCGCCAGGCGCGGGCCGACCAGGACAGGAGGTCCGTCCCTGCGCAACTTCTCGAGGAGTCGGGCGTCTTCAGCCGAGTGATCGATCTGCTGGACTCCAAGCTCTTCGAGTCGGTCATCCTCAACGAGCTGGGCTCCCTTGCCAGCGTCAGCAAAGATTACCGTGAGACCATTCAGGCCGTTCTCGATATCCTCTCACGCGTCGTGGGCAACATGGTCGGCATGGTTCTCCTCTTCGAGCAGAACGACTTCGTGATAGACATCAAGAAGCCTGTCACGGAGGAATTGCTCGAACAGGTCAAGGAGCAGGTGATCGCGCTGGGATGGGAGTACGGTTGGGAGACTACCGATACCGAGAGGATCGAAGTGGCCCTCTACGGCGAGGAGAACATCCGGGAAAAGCAGGAAGTGGCCGGTGACAGGGGGATTTCTTTCGTGCATATCCCGCTCACCGCCCAGAAGAAAGTGATGGGAGTGCTGGTCCTGTGCCAGCGGCAGAGCCTGGCGTTTGCAAGGGACGCACAGGCAATCCTCGACCTTGTCGCGACCCAGGTCACGATAGTCGTCGATAACGCGCGCCTCTACGAGGCGACGCGCCAGCTCGCGATCACTGACGGACTGACCAAGATTTATAATCACAGATTCTTCCAGGAGCTGTTCGAGAAGGAGTACACGCGCTCGGACCGCTACAACACGGTGTTCAGCCTGATTATCCTCGATATCGACCACTTCAAGCGCATCAACGATACGTACGGACACCTCTGCGGTGACGAGATACTCAAGGGGCTTGCTGCGCTGGTCAAGAGCTGTCTGCGCTCAATGGACGTGCTCGCGCGGTACGGTGGCGAAGAGTTCGCCATACTGCTTCCCGAGACCGGAGGAGCCGAGGCGTTTCAGACAGCCGAAAGGATAAGGTGCGCCGTCGAGAGCACGACGTTCATGGGAACCGATCAGGGACTGAACGTGACTGTCAGCCTCGGTGTCGCCTTCTATCCGAGCCCGGACGTGCACGATCGAGCCGATATCATCGCGAAAGCCGATAGTGCACTATATGAGGCCAAAGAGAACGGTCGAAATAGAGCTATCTTCCGCGATTGACCGGTAGGTTCATACCACTTACCGACTATTCCACACCTTTCATCGCCAAAAGCATACCAGCGCATAGCCCAGAAATAAATTAGCCAAAAAAGAAACAAAGGTTTGGGCGTGTTCTCTAGAAGTAGTATCCTTATAAGTGCTGCGCAGAACAAATGAAGACCGCATCTGGACTACTAGAAAATAAAGGGAGGAATCAGTATGGCGAAAGAGCAGCAAGACGTCTATGTCCTTGACGCCTGCCGTACAGCCTTCGGAAAGGCTCGGCCGGATGGCTTCTTCGCTCAGACGCGCGCCGACGATATGGTGGTGAAAGTCATCCGGACGTTGATTCACAGGAACCCGGATGTCGATCCATCTTTGGTCGACGACAACATCTGGGGCGCCACGACGCAGATGGGCGACCAGGGTTTGACCATGGGCCGAACGTCCGCGATTCTGGCAGGATTGCCCGTTTCGGTTCCCGGTTACTCGGTGGACCGGATGTGCGCGGGCGGCTTGACAGCGATCAACGCCGGCGTGAGCGCGATTGCGATGGGGATGGCGGACGTGATAGTCGCGGGCGGCGTGGAGCACATGGGGCACCACCCCATGGCCCAGGGGGCGGAACCCAACCCACGAATCATCTCCGAGAAGCTTGTCGACCCCAGCGCTCTGAACATGGGCATGACAGCCGAGAACGTCCACGACATGTATCCTCAACTTACACGCGAGATGGCGGACGAATACGCGGTCTATTGCCAGAAGAAGGCCAAGGCGGCACTCGACGCGGGTTACTTCGATGACATCATCGTGCCGATGACCGTCTGGACGACGGAGGGTTGGAAGGTCGCCGATCGCGACGAGCAGCCCCGCCCGGAGGCGACAGTCGAGAGCATGAAAGGCCTAAGACTGCCTTTCCGCAAGGGTGGGCGCGTGACCGCAGGTAACTCCTCGGGACTCAACGATGGGGCAGCGGGCACGTTGCTGGTCTCGGGAAAGATGGTCGAGAAGCTTGGGCTCAAACCCAAGATGAAGGCGGTAGGGTTCTCCTACGCCGGCGTGCGCCCCGAGGTGATGGGCCTGGGCCCGATACCGGCGACAGAAAAAGTCCTTGAGCGGACCGGCCTCAAGTTCGATGACCTCGACTACATCGAGCTGAACGAGGCGTTCGCGGTCCAGTGCCTGGCGTTCATCGAGGCTTTCAAGATGGATGGGATCGAGGACAAGAAACTGAACCAACTGGGCGGGGCTATAGCTTTCGGCCATCCGCTTGCCTCCTCAGGGGGAAGGCTCGTCGCGCATCTCGCGAAGATCTTCGAGCTGCACCCGGATGCCAGGTACGGCATCACCACGCTGTGCGTGGGCCTTGGAATGGGTGCCGCGACGATCTGGGAGAACGTGAGCAATTAACACTCCGCCGGCCGGCGGACTTTCGAAAGGAGGCAGGATGGCGGAAGAGTTGATAACTCAGTTCAAAGTCACTTATTACAACCATCCAAAGGCGGGCAAGCTCGCCATGATGACGATGGACAACGGGGCCGATTACAAGAAACCAAATACTTTCGGAGCGGGAGCCCTGGTCTCTCTAAATGAAGCCATGGACAATCTCGACAAAGACATAAAGGGCCTGATGCTCACCGGAAAGACTTTCATCTTCTCTGTCGGAGCCAACCTGATGGAGGTCACCGACTACAACTCTATCGAGGAGGGCATAGAGGTCGGAAGGCAGGGCCATGCGGCCTTCAAGCGTATCATGGACCTGGACGTGCCCACCCTGGCGGCGATTAACGGCGCGTCCATGGGTGGGGGCGTAGAGATCGGCCTCTATTGCGACTACCGCACCATATCCACCGGCGCCGCGCCGTACGCGCTCCCCGAGTGTTTCCTGGGGCTCGTGCCGGGCTGGGGGGGCACGCAACTCGTGCCCAAACTCATAGGCCCCGAAAAGGCCATCGAGCTTATCATCAAGAACCCGCTCCAGAACAACCGCATGATAAACGGGAAAAAGGCTTTTAAGATGGGCCTTGCCGACAGGCTGCTCGAGCCGGTCGAGTTCTTCGATGAATCGATTGAGCTCCTGGCGAAGATCGTGACCGGTGAGGAGAAGATCGAGCGCGAGAAGCCTGACATGTCCAATATCAAGGCACAGGTAGACGAGGCGCGCGAGTTCGTGAAGGGCAGGGTCCATGGCGGCGCCCTCGCTCCCTACAGGGGATGCGACCTGATAGAGGGCTCGGCGGCCTGGAGTCTCGACGAGGGCTTCGAGAAGGAGAGCACGGCGCTTGGAGAGCTGATCCAGAGCGACCAGCTTCGCGCTTCGGTGTACGCTTTCGACCTCACGCAGCGAAGGGCCAAGCAGATGGTGGGCATTCCAACCGACGTGCAGGCGCTGCCCGTCAACAAGGTCGGCATCATCGGCGCGGGCCTGATGGCCTCGCAGCTCGGGTTCCTGTTCCTGCAGAGGCTCGAGGTGCCCCTCGTGATGAAGGACATCAGCCAGGAAGTGCTCGACAAGTGCAAAGGGTATATCGACGGGCAGCTCGACGGCCTGGCGAAGAAGGGCAGGATAGAAGAGCCCAAGGCCAACTACCTCAAGACGCTCGTCACTTACACTCTGGAGGATAGCGCCTTCAAAGGCTGCGATTTCGTGCTCGAGGCGGTCTTCGAGGAGTTGAGCATCAAGAAGAAGGTGTTCGCCTCGGCCGAGGAAAACATCGGTGAGACGGCGATACTCGCCACGAACACGTCGTCAATCTCGATCACCGAGATGGCGTCCGAGCTCAAGCACCCCGAGAGGGTCATCGGGTTCCACTTCTTCAACCCCGTGGCGGTGCTGCCGCTGCTCGAGATCATCAAGGGCGGGAAGACCAACGACGTCACGGCGGCTACCGCAGGCGCTGTGGCGAAGAAGATCAAGAAGACCATAGTCGTAATGAACGACGCGCCGGGCTTCCTGGTCAACAGGTTGCTCATCAGGAACCTCGTCGTATGCAACGACATCGCCGACGGCCCGAACACACCCCAGGAGATAGACGAGGCGATATCGGACCTCGGCCTCCCGATGGCGCCGTTCGACCTGCTGGCGCTTGTCGGCCCGGCCGTGGGGATGCATGCCACGGAGACCCTGGCTGCCGCGTTCCCTGAGAGGTACCACCTGAGCGACAACATGAGGAAGCTCGTCGAGGCCAAGAAGCCGGGCGTCTACCTTCCGATGACGAAAGAGATAGACCCGGAGGTCGCGGCCATGTGGGTGAAGGACGAGAGCAAGCCGAAGCTCTCCGCCGACGAGATCCGCGCCGCGGCGCTCGAGGCCCTCGCGGACGAGGCAAGGCGCATCCTGGACGACGGCGTGGTCGCCGAGCCCCAGGACATCGACACCGGCCTTATCATGGGCGCCGGCTACCCGTTCTTTATGGGCGGGCTTACGCGCTACCTCGACCAGAAGGGAATAAGCCAGAAAGTCAACGGCAAGCTGTTCCTTACCGACGACGAGTTCCTGGCTTACCTGAGGCGCTAGGCGCAATTGACAATGAAAAGAAGAGCCGGGCTTTTGAAAGCCCGGCTCTTTCTCTTTCCAAACGAAATATCGACGGCCATCAGGAAAGAAATGGGAAAGGAGGGAGTTTTTGCTATGTTGAAGTGATTACTGATATACAATCACATCTAAACATCGCAGGCGGCAACATAGTGGGTGAGCTACAGATCGGCAATACCAGCAAGACGGGAATATCGGATCTCTTCAAGACGAGATTTGAGATAGTCGCCATGGCAGCATCCGCCGGTGGACTCAGCGCTCTTCAGGAAGTCCTGTCAGGCCTGCCATCCGATTTCCCAGCCCCGATCGTAGTCGTACAGCACCTCGATCCCCGGCACCACAGCCTTCTCGCAGACATACTCAACAAGCGAATCAAGCTTGCGGTAAAAGAGGTCGAGGACGGCGAGAAGCTCGAGCCGGGAACGGTTTACACGGCAAAGCCGGACCGGCACCTGCTGGTCAGCCCTCACGGCACCGTATCTCTCACGCAATCCGAGCTGGTCCATTTCGTCAGACCGTCCGCCGACCTGCTGTTCGAGTCCGTTGCGGCCAGCTACAAGGAACGCGCGATCGCGGTCGTCCTAACGGGAAATGGTAGTGATGGTTCTATGGGCGTAAAGGCAATCAAGACCACGGGCGGGACGGTCATAGCCCAGGACGAGGCCACCTCCGAGTTCTACGGCATGCCGGCGGCCGCGAACGCGACGGGCCTGGTAGACTTCGTTCTTCCGCTCGAAGATATCAGCGCTGCCCTGATGACCATGACCTAGCAAGGAGGCCGACAGGCGGAAGGCCTGGGCGTTCGGGCTCCCGAGCGTCCTTACTCGACCGGGAAGACCACTTCAGTGACGTTCTCTGACGAGTCAGATACTTGCCCGGGGTCGGTCAGGTAGATCTCGCGGACCGGGCCCGCGGTGGCAAGCCTCTTTTCTTCAACGTAGGTGGAGAGGGTCTCGTACGCGGCGCCGATACCTTCGTACGCTCCCCTGTAGATGAGGGTAGCGGCTTTCCCACCCCTTAGAATGTAGCCAAGCACCTCGCCTTCGCCCGAGGTCTCTTCGGGAACCGGAACGCAGACCTCCATGTCGATTGATTCCTGCTTCATCTCAACGTCATAGTAGAGAGCCATCGGCGGACCGGCCGGAGCGACCCCTATCTTGCCCATATACTGGAATATCTCGCCATAGCGCATTCCGACATCCTGACCGATGGTCGTCATGGTCGTCTTGAATCGGATGCCGAGCACCGCCTGATTCGTCATCTCTTTGATCATCACATCGGTTTCCAAGGCCTCTCCTTTCTCCCTGCCCGCGCGAACGATCGCCCGTTCGTCGATTCCGGGTGCCCGATCTTCGAGTTGTTTCAGCCTGTGGCGGCAATTACCTCCATGCAATCAGAGATCGCGTCGATATCGCGGAACCTGGCCGATTGCAAGTCGGGTTCGGTTGTCGTTGTTGTTAAGCCATGCCTTCACCTCGGAGACTCCCTCTAATGATACGATATAAAGAGCCGCCGGCATGCTCCAGGCAGGAACCGGTGGCTATTTGGGACATCAATGTATCCGACGTGCGCTCGCGTATCGGGGCGGGGCCGGTCTACGTTTCGCTCGAAGCGGATATCGGTGGGGGCGAGAATGCAGGGGCAGTGAGGTTTCTTGACACCATAGGCCTCGAACTGGTGGAAGTCGTCGAAATCGGCAAAGCACTCCGCTCGGCGTTCGACGGCGCGGGAGCCGAGCTCGTGGGCATGGATATTATGGAGATAGACGCGCATTTCGCCGACATCCCGGGCTCGGGCGATCACACCCCCGAGATGTGCGTGGCTTTCGCGCTCGAGATGGTTGGAAAGTGATGACATCAACCGTGCTGACAGTTGAAAACGACGGGGTCAGGCTCGAGCTGGACCGGGAGGCGGGGACGTTCTCGGTCCTGGCGGCGCAGCAACATGTTTTCGAGGGCGCGACCGGACGTGTCGAGCTCGGGTTCCCGGTAAAGAAGAAGACCGAGCTGCGGGTCTTCTCCACGCGCGGCGAGTGGAAGGTTCTGGACTCGGGCGAGACCTCGATGCGCCTGTCGATGGCCCTGGAATGGGGAGAACTGCTGTTTCGCGCGGCGGCCCGGGGCGGCGCGCTCGAGCTGCGGCTGGGCGTTGCCTGGAACGGCGAAGGCCCTGCTCCGATGGTAGGGTCGATGTCGCCGCTCCACGTTCCGCCGGGCGGAGTCTGGCGCGGGTGCGAGAGCCTCAAGCCATGGCGAGTCTATGTGAACGGCTGGCAGTGCCGGACGCCGAGCGGGACGGTCCGTGCCGGACGCCCCGGCGATTACTTCCTGCCGCTGTTCCTTCCCAGGTCCCTCAAGCCGATGCTCGCCAACACGTCGACGCCTGTTTCCTCGGAGAGGGGCAGGTTCGAGAGCGAATGGTTCGGAGGGCTGGCGGACCTCGACGGCGGTGACTCCGTAGTGCTGGGATTCACGGGGCTTACACGTGCCCTGTCACGGATCTCTTTCCGCCTCGGGAGAAAGCCGGGGGAGTCGCAGCTCGAGGCTCAGTGCGGATTCGAAGGGAAGCCTCTCGAGAACGGGGTAGAGCTGTGGAGCGAACCGCTCGTAGTGATACCCGGCGACCTTTCGACATCGAACCTCGCGGCGTACGCCGACCTGGTCGCCGAAGGGCAGGGGGCGGGCGCTCGAACGGGCACTCCCGCCGGCTGGTGCTCCTGGTACCAGTACTTCCACCAAGTTACGGCAGAAAATGTTCGCTCAAACCTCGCCCTGCTTTCAGAAAAGCACGCGGAGCTGGACATCGAGTTGATACAGGTAGACGATGGATATCAGTCCGAGGTCGGCGACTGGCTCGAGACCAACACAAAGTTTCCCGGCAGCATGAAAGAGATCGCCGACGACATAACGGCGCGCGGGAAGGTCGCCGGCATATGGCTCGCGCCTTTCACCGTGACCAGGCGCTCCTCCATCTTCAGGCGGAGCAAGGGGTGGCTGATCGCAAGCAAGCGCGGAAAGCCGGTGCTCGGCGGTATCAGCGTCGACTGGAGAAGCCGCTTCTACGGCCTGGATCTGACCAACCCGGAAGTTCTCGAGCACCTCCGCGACGTTTTTGCGACCCTGACCGGGTACGGGTACCGATACTTCAAGCTCGACTTTCTCGCGACCGGGATGCTCGAGGGCAAGCGATACGACCAGACCCTGACCCGGGCCGAGGCGTTTCGAAAGGCTCTCGAGGCGATCCGCGAAGCGGTCGGCGAGGAGTCTATTCTGCTTGCGGCGGGTGGGCCCGTGATGCTCGGCGCAGGGATACTGGACGCCCAACGCGTCGGGCCGGATGTCGGGCCGTCGTGGCAGCCGATCCGCCAGAGCCTGCTGCACGACCGCGCGACGCCCAGCCTCCACAACTCGCTGGCCGGGATGTTCACGCGGGCTTTCATGAGCGGAAGGATCTTCGAGGGGGATCCGGACTGCCTGCTGCTCCGTCCTTCGAATACCAGCCTGAGCGAAGCGGAAATCCGGACGCTCGCCTCGGGGATCGCGGTGTTCGGCGGCACTTTCCTCGTCTCGGATGACGTCGGTCTCTGGACCGCCGCCCAGGAGGAGACGGCAGGGCGCCTGCTGCCCCACGTAAAGGCTCACCCGAGATGCCCCGACCTGTGGAAATCCGAACTGCCGCGGTTGATGGTCACGCGGCTCTCGGATCCATCAGGGGATTACTACATCGCCTGGGTGATGAACTGGGCCAGTGTCGAGATGGCTTCGGAGACCAGTCTTGAAGAGTTGGGCATCGAACCCGCGCGTTACCATGTTCACGAGTTCTGGACGGGGCGCTACCTGGGAGAGACGGAAGGCTCTATCGATATCGGTCGGCTTCCCGGCCACGGGTCGGCCGTCGTGCGGCTGACTCCGGCTACGGACGAGCCGCGACTTATCGGCTCCAGCATCCACGTGACTCAGGGCGCCGCCGAGCTCGAGTCGTTCCACGCGGGTCATGCCGGACTGAGCATGAGCCTCGCTTGCCCGGTCAAGACGAGAGCATCCGTCGTGCTGAGCCTCCCTGGAGCCCGCGATCTGCGCGTCGGCTCTGGGCAGGAAGCCAGTGACATAGAGATATCGCGGTTGACCACAACCGTATACAAACTCCAATTCCCACTCCACCAATCCCGCCTCATCAACCTCCTCTGGTCCTGAGGATCTATGCCTGAACGCAAACGTGTGTTTGACCACTGTTTGCGTTGTTGTATTGAAGTGAGGGTCTGGGGAGACACGGCTCAAGATGAAAAAGATCAGTCGGGGTAGAAAAGGTGTTCGTTGTATTTGTCGAGGCCGAAGTTTTTGATGAATTTTTGCGTATCCGGAGAGCGAAGGAACTCGGAGAAGGCGACGGCCCCCTTGTTGTTGATGCGGGTGAAGCGCTTTGGATTGACCACTGTTACGGTGTACTGGTTTATGAGGCGGGGGTCTCCCTGGGATAGCAGCTTGAGCCTGAGCGAGTTTTTCATGACTATGAATGTCGCGCGGTCGCACAGTGTATAGGCGTCTTTCTCGCTCGCGATGCGGAGCGTGTCACCCATGGAAGCGCCGGTCTCGATGTAGCGATCCGCCACGGGCTTCGTTCCGATGCGGTTCCAGACGGACATCTCCATGGCATTGGTACCGGAAGCGTCACCACGCGAGACAAAACCGGTGCCGCTTGCGGCTATCCGCCTGAAAGCCTCATCAGCGTTCTTGAGTCCCTTTATCTTCGCCGGGTCGCTCGCCGGGCCCACGATGACGAAGTCGTTGTGCATCACCTTGTGGGAGCTCTCGCCGTAGCCGGCGGCCATGAAGTCGCGCTCCGCCACCGGCTCGTGCGTCAGCATCACGTCGGCATCGCCGTTGCGTCCCATGAAAAGCGCCGCCCCGCTACCGACGGCTATCGCTTTGACCGTGTAGGGATAGCTTTTCTCGAAACGCTTGACGAACTCCGAGAGGATCCCTGAATCCTCGGCGCTGGTTGTTGACGCCAGCACCAGAGTGGAACGCTTCTCGCCTGAGGTCTTCGACCCGGAGCACCCCGCGACCACGAGAGACAGGAGAAGCAGCCCTGAGATGAAGACGAACCACGGACGGCGTCTCACCGCTCGACCTCGATCTCTGTAATCATGCGTATCCAGTAGAAGCCATCCTGGCTGGCCGCGACGAGGCGAACCGGCCCGTCATCTCTCGGCAGGGGCTTGCCGTCCATGACGTACGCGAGGATGGTGTCGGGCTTCATCGCGATATCGTAGGAGACCCTGCCGACGTATCCGTCCCATGCCTGCACGCGCAGCTCCTTGAACGCTGAATTGACACCCCCGGCGGCAAGCACTCCGGATAGGGGCGTGCCACCCCAGGTGTTGGTCTTGGTCATACCGTTGGACCTCTTCAGCACGGCTGAGAATTCGGTGTGCGGCATGCCTTTGACCTGGGCCACCGTCACCGTATTCCGTGATGCCCCGTCCACGATCTTGATCTTCTGACATGCCTCGTACATCCCCGCCAGGCGCTTCTCGCTTTCGAGGAGCCTGGTGGACGGCTTGCCGGAACCGCAACCGGCGGTTAAAGCAAGAGTAGTCAGGGTTACGGCGAGCAGAAGTATGAATGGTGCTATGGCACGTCGGTACATGCTCACATCCCGGAGTGTGTGTAGGCCAGCCACATTAACAGGCCCACCTGGCCCGGCAGGACGTACGGCATCCAGGCTCCGGTCAACCAGGTGGCAAGTCCGTGCGCTCCACCGAAGGCCTTGTTCAGGGTGTCCAGCGAGGCGCTGGCCTGGGCTTGAGCCGCTGCTGGAGCAGCCGCGGCCGCCGCTTGCGCCTGGGCCTGCTGCCGGGTCGTCGTCGTGGTTGTCTGACTCTGAGGTTGCGGAGTTGGGCTCGGGTTCACCGGTGCCGGTGAGGTAACCGAGCCGAAAACGGCAACCGAACCGGAAGGAACGGAACCCGGCGCCGCGACTCCGGCTGCCGGAGTCACCTCAATCGAGTTGACCATCCTCTCGCACATCGGCGTGTTGGGGTCGCTGCCCTGGTCGTGGTTCCCGGGTTTGGTCTGGGGCACTATGAGGCGTAACGGTCCCTCGTCGCCCGTGAGCGCGGAGCCACTCTTCGAGTAAGCCACAATTATTTTAAGGCCGCCCGCGTACGTGTTGTTCACCTGCCCGAGCGTGAGGTTGACGCTGTAACCGTCCGTCGCTTTGACCACTACGCCGCTGGCTCCCGCATCGAGGTTCAGCTTCTGCTCGAGCACGTACGAGAGCGCTACGCCCGTATAATCGCCTTCGTAATAGGTGTACGGCGGCTGTTGTTTCAGGAACGTATAATGCGCGGACGTGGCAGGCATCGACTGGAGGTCGGCCTTTGAGAACGTAACGCTGGTTGCCGCCTGGCACGTCCGGGGGCCCGCGAGTCCGAACACCGCCATTGTGGCAAACAGGCACAGCAGCACACCGGCGACCACGCCAACCCCATCCTTTGCGCCCCTCTTACGGAAAGCCATGAAAAGTCCCATTACTAACACCACCAGTCCCGCGACCGCGATACCAACAGGTATGTAGATGCTGAACGGGAAAACGTCGGGTATATTTCCAGATACCCAGATCTCGTCGCTCGGCACCTTCTTCGCGTCGGGCGCCTTGACCCCTTTGGCCGTCGGTCCGACCTGTATGACGCGAGCGTTCGAGACCCACGACGGCTTGTTCATATCGTCCGGCGAATACTGGGGCGCGACGTACCTGAGCGGACCGGTGCCGTCCGGCTCGGGGTCGAGCCCGGAGCCGTCCATCTTGTAGGCTATGACCGGCACGAGGCCCAGGCTGTTCTTGCGCTTCAACTCAGTGACGGTCAACTTACTCTTGGGACCGGGCCAGAAGTAGCCGTCGGGAGCGACGATAGTAACCGTTGCTTTTCCGTCGGTGACACCGGCCCGCGCCAGCATCCCGTAGAATGGCACACCCTTGACCGAGAAGGTCTTGATAGTCTTCCACCTGTTGATGCTCCGGTAAGAGCCGCTTACCGGTGGCATGGACTTGATATCGCTCACCGAGAAGACTTTGGTATGGTCCGCCAGCGAAAAATCCACAACGAAGAGCGCGGCCGCGATCACCACGAGCATAACCGATATGAGAATAAGCAGGCGTGATCCCTTGATCGTCGCCCTCCTTTCCTAGCACGGGAGGCCCGCGGGTTTCCCCGAGGACCCTGTCGGTCTCTCACCATGGCTTTCGCTTTAGGGACGAGAGACTCGGAGAGCCCTTTGAATCCGAGACTAACGTATTACTGGCTCCGGCCACTGTCAAGGCGCGGTTCCTTGACTCTCAGGGAGCGGAGTGTTAGGTTTTTTCGCTGGAAGGGTTTTCCGAGCAGGTTTACCTAAGGCCGGTTGGCTAAGGTGGTCTGCCGATAAGGTTTAGCTGGAAACGGCTCTGCCTCCCGCGCTTGGAAAGGAAGACCTCAATATAGGTTCTTACGCAAGGCGTCCTTCCATGGGCGCTTTTTTTGTTGAGACCCGGGCCGTCCTTTCCGTGCGCGCGGCAAAGGGCGGGTTTTGTTTTTCAACCGGAAAAAGGAGAGGTTCATCATGAGGTCGACCAGGCTCAAGAGAACTATTATTTCCCTTGCGACGACAGGCCTGCTGCTTGCCATGTTGCTTACATCGATGGCAGCGCCCGCGATGGGGGCCAGCGTTTACTACTGGACGCAGATAAGGACAGGGTCGTATACCAACTTGAACGCACTCACCGCGACCGACGCCGACCACGTCTGGGAGGCCGGAGGCACAACCGGCGGGGGGATATCAACATCTTCCAATGCGACCGCGACCACACCGACCTGGACACAATACGCACTGGACGGCAGCGATGCAGACCACCCGCTCGTCTACCTCGGAGGGATATTCGCGCTAGACAATACACACGTATGGGCGGCGGGCGGAAACGTTGAATCCGGTCCGACTTATGATAACAATACGAGCGCGATCCTGTGCTGGGATTCCGGCTCCTCGACCTGGGCTCTGCAGAACAACGGCGGGACCCACTACCAGCTCAACGGCGCTGCGGCCCTCGATGCCACGCATGTGTGGGTATGCGGAAACGGGGCGAGCAACGTTGGCAGGATCCTCTATTCTAACGGCGGCACCTACAACAGCGGCTCTTCGGGGACGGCGTGGGTTGACGACTTCACCGACCCGACCTCCGGCTCACCGATAAAGAACCTCTCGGCCGCCGGGAGCTCGGTCTGGGCGGTCGGTTATCAGAGTTCTGATAGTGATGGCACGATATTCAAGAGGACGGGGGCCGGCAGCTGGACTCTTCAGGCGAAGGTTTCGACCACGCGAACCGATGCTACGAAACAGCGTCTTTATGGAATTAAAGCCCTGGACGACAACCACGCATGGGCGGTCGGCAATCACGGGACCATCCTCTCCACCTCTGATGGCGGTACGACCTGGACTGACCACTCCGACGCCGGGAGGATCGTTGACCTCAAGACCGTGGCTGCCACTGACATGAACCACGTGTGGGCCTGCGGCAACGGTGGCACGGTCTATTTCTGGAACGGAACTTCGTGGGCCACGGAAAGCGCGGGTACGTATGGCATCAAAGGTTCCGCGGCCACTGACGCGAACCACGTCTACCTGGGCGCGGGCAACAGCTCGCCAAAAGCGGACAACGTATACCTTGGAACCCCTCCCAGGATAACGGCATGCGACCCGGTTGAGGGCGGGCAGGGCCAGACCCTGGATGTCGCGATCACCGGCACCAACACAAACTTCGTCAACGGCAGCAGCGTCGCGTCGTTCTCGGGGACCGGGATCAATGTCATTTCGACCACGGTGACGAATGCGACACACGCGAGCGCACATATCACGATCGAGGGCGGGGCAACCCTCGGGGCGCGTGACGTGAACGTCGTCACGGGAACCGCCGAGACTCCGGATGTGCTTACCGGAGGGTTCACGGTCAAGTCCGTTCACACGATCACGGTCAGCGCGGGCCCAGGCGGGTCTGTCAGCCCGGCAGGACCGTCCGTGAGCATCCTCGACGGCGACAGCCAGGCGTTCACCATCACACCCGATCTCCACTATCACATCGTCGACGTGGTGGTCGGCGGAACCACGCATCTTGGTCCGGCCACCGACTATACATTCACGAACGTAACGGCCGATACGTCCATCGAAGCCAGCTTCGCTATAACAACACACGACCAGACAGTGAATGTAGGTTCGAACGGGACCATCACCCCTGAAGGCGGTAGCGCCATAGTCGGCCCCCATGCCGGTACCACTGTTACCGTAAACGACGGTGCCGATCAGGTGTTCGACGTGACACCGGACGCACACTACTTCGCGACGGTATCGGTTGACAGTGGGATACCGCAGTCGATATCGGGATCGACGTACACGCTCACAAACGTGACGGCTCCCCACACGCTCGACTTTGCTTTCTCGAACATCACGCATACCATCACGGTCACCCAGAACTCGAATGGAACCATCACCCCCGCCGGGACCCTTGGAGTGGTGACAGTGGTTGACGGCGCGGACCAGACATTCAATATCACTCCCAGCGCGCACTACCACGTGGAGACGCTGACGGTCGACAGCTCGCCCGTAACCGCTGACACGTCCTACACGTTCCACAACGTGACGGGCAACCACTCCATCGAGGCGACGTTTGCCATTACGAGGCACGATATAGTGTCTTCGGCGGGCGCTCACGGCGGCATCACACCACTCGGGACGACCTCCGTCATCGACGGGGATTCTCAGGCCTATACGATCACCCCGGACCCGAACTACCACGTATCGGATGTGGTGGTCGATGGAACAACGCACCTCGGGTCGGTTACCAGCCACACCTTCACTAACGTGACGGCTGGCCACACGATCGCCGCGAGTTTCACCATCGACCGGTTCGCGGTCAACGCATCGGTCACGGGGGGCCACGGCACGGCGCTGCCGGCGACGCAGACGATCGACTATGACGGTACGGCGACAGTGAATATCACCCCTGACCCGTACTACACGATCGCGTCTGTCACCGACAACGGAACGCCGGTTGCGCTTTCCAGGACCTATACGATCAACAACGTGCGGGCCGTGCACAACGTGGTTGTGAGATTCGCTCTCACCGCTCCGGCAGTGACGTCGGCCTCTCCCACGAGCACCAAACCCGGCGCGAACGTGACCATCAACGGAAGCTGTTTCGGGCCTACCCAGGGGACCTCGACCGTCACCATCGGCGGTGTTCCGGCGCAGATAGTCTCCTGGTCCAATACGAGCATCGTAGCCACTATCGGCGAAGGCGCTTCCTCCGGCTCAGTCGTCGTCAAGACGGTCGGTGGAAACTCCAATGCTGACAAGACCGTGAAGATCTACTACCCGACGTGGTACCTCGCCGAGGGCACGACCGCCTGGGGCTTCGGCTGTGCCATCAACATCGCGAACCCGAACAACCAGGACCTCAACGTCCGCATTACCTACATGCTGGCCGGCGGGAGCACGAAGGTGCAGAACGTGGGCCTGCCGAAGATGAGCCAGGTCGTGGTCAACCCCCAGGACACCATAGGTAACAAGGATTTCTCCACGAAGGTCGAATGCCTCCAGGGCAAGAACATAGCCGTCGACCGCACGATGGCATGGCTGTCCGGCTCGGGCCAGAGAATGGGCAAGCATAACTCGATCGGGGTCACGGCCCCGGCGAAGACCTGGTACCTGCCCGACGGCTCCTCTGACTGGGGGCTCGAGACCTGGCTGTTGATCCAGAACCCGGGCTCGAAAGTGGCGTCCTGCGACGTGACGTACATGATAGAGGGGATCGGCCCCAAGACTATCAACCACAAGATAGCCGCGCACTCGCGCGCCAGCTTTGACATGGCATCGGAGATCGGCAAAGCGGACGCGTCAATCCAGGTGCACAGCAACGTCGGCGTTATCCCCGAGAGGTCGATATATACACACTGGACCTCGCCGGAGTCCGGCACGGACATGCGCCGAGAGGGCAGCGACTCGGTGGGAACGACCACCCCGGCCAAGGACTTCTACCTGGCCGAGGGTTCGACCAACTGGGGCTTCACCACCTACGTGCTGGTACAGAATCCCAATGCCGTACCCGCGCAGGTGACGCTCAGTTATATGAGTACCAAGGGCCTGAAGACGGACGCGACCTTCACGATGAAGGCACAGTCCAGGAAGACCGTCACCGTAAACGACAAATATCCCGGGCTAGACTTCTCGACGAAGGTACACTCCAATAAGCCCATCGTCGCCGAGCGCTCGATGTACTGGTCGACCGGCGCGAACGCCGGGAGGGCTACCCACAACTCGATCGGTGTTCCTTCAGCCCATAAGGCATGGTATCTCCCGGCCGGCACAATAAGCCCTGACAACGGGGGAACCGAAACATACACACTGGTGCAGAACCCCAATTCCTCCGCGGTCAAGGTGAAGATCACGTACCTCAACAGGGGTGGCAAGAACGACGCCGTATTCTACGATACGATCCCCGCGAATTCGAGGAAGACGTACAACATGGCGGACAAGTACGCGAGCGGAGCTTCGGCGTCCGCCTCGGCGATAGTCGAATCTACCACTTCCGGCAAGAAGATCATCGTCGAGCGCTCGATCTACAACAACGCCAAATGGGGCGGCACCGATTCGATCGGTGGCTTCTCGGACTAGTAAGTAAGCAAGTAAGAACAGTGGCAGAACACCTGCTCTGACGGGTGGGTGTTCTGTTGACCGTATGTGAGGTTACTATGCGGTACAGGGGGCGGTCATGAGAGATCGCGGCGGAATTGTAATGTTGCTGGTTATCGTTCTCATACTGGCGTCGTCGCCTGCGCTGATGGGCGCGGGCCGGGTGACCGCTTCCGGTCAAATACGGCATGTCGACTCTTCCACGGGGGCGACGCCGAACTACCGTACGTTCATAAACCACGATCTCGAAAGCATGCCGCATACAGGTGGAAACTACACTATCCTTGGCGCTCAATCACCATATACCTACGTAAACCAGGATTGGTACGGTGTCAGCCTTTCCTACCTCCTCGACGTGGAGGTAGGGCTCAAGTCGACGACAACCGAGATCAAGGTGGTCGGAGCGGACGGTTACTCGGTCATGCTTTCGCCCGCTCGGGTGCGAACCGCGAACTCCCAGGGTTTGTACCCAATACTGGCCTGGAAGAAAGGAGCGGTGAACAAGTCGGGAGGCCCGTACAGCAAGCTGTCCGACAGGGAAGGGCCGTTCAAGCTCATCGTTCCACAGGCTACCGTGGGTCCACACCCGGCCGGGACCTCTAATTCGAACCTATGCGTCAGCCAGGTCCGGGCGATAGAAGTCGACCCGACGCCGCCGGGGTTACCGGCGGTGGACCCCTCGACGGTCCCCGCGGGCGAGGTGCTGGTCTACGGCAGCGTCCTCAACCGGCGATCATTCACAGTCGCCCAGCTCAAATCCATAAAACAGTATTCGGGAAACTATCACTGGGAGAGGGAAGGGAACACCGGCAACGCTCAGTGCACGGGGATTCCTCTTGCATACTTCTTGGACAATGTCGTAGGTGAACTGCCCGATGCAACGGGCATTGACATCGTAGCCAGCGATAGTTACAAGAGGAGCTTCACGCTGGCTGAAATCAGAACGCCACTGAGCGGTCTGGATTGGTTACTGGCCTGGAAGATAACCGGAAAACTCCCCTCGAGCAAACCGTGGGGGCCTATCATGGATATCAAGCCTCAGGCGACCCCAATGGAAGGGAACACGGATGATTGGGTCAGGAACGTGAGGGTGATCCAGGTCGAGCCGGTCGGCAGCGATCCCATGCCGGACGCCACCGCCGTGCCGAGCGACCGCATCATCGTCTGCGGGCGGTCGAGCCCCAGGAACATTCCCAACTTCTGGTATCTAGCCGAGGGTTACACGGGTGGCGGCTTCGAGGAGTTTGTCTGCATAGGGAACCCGAACAGTTGGAAGACGAAGGCCATAGTCACTTACATGATCGAAGGCGAACAGAACCAGACCCAGGAGTTCGATGTCGCGGCGCGATCGCGCGCTACCGTCAAGGTGAACGATGTCATAGGCAACGGAAAGAACGTCTCCGTGGAGGTCGAAGGTTATCACGGCGACTCCCTGATCGTTGAAAGGTCGATGTACTGGAACGGGCGAAAGGGCGGCCATTGCGCCGCCGCCGTGAGCACGCCGGCCAAATCGTGGTATCTGGCTGAAGGATGCACGGGCAACGGGTTCGAGACGTGGGTGCTTCTGCAGAACCCCGGAGACACACCGGCGAACGTGACGCTCACTTACATGAACGAGAAAGGTTCGGTGCCGGGTCCGACCATCAACCTTCCGGCGAAGTCCCGCAAGACTATAAACGTCGCCGATACCCTGCCGAACGACGTGCAGGTATCGACGAACGTGACGTCCGATCAACCCGTGATCGCGGAGCGGGCGATGTACTGGAACAACCGCCAGGCTGGAACGTGCGCGGCGGGAATTACCAAGCCGGGGAACGAGTGGTACCTGGCCGAAGGTTCGACAGGCGGTAATTTCGAGACGTGGATTCTCGTGCAGAACCCCGGTGACGCCGCGGCAAAGGTCGCATTGACATACATGAACGAGAAGGGCGTGCAGGCCGGTCCGGTCTTGAATATGCCCGCGCACTCGCGCTCGTCTGTAAACGTGGCCAATACTTTAGCGAACGATTGGCAGGTGTCGACAAAGATTACTTCAGACCAGCCGGTCGTCGCTGAGAGAGCCGTCTACTGGAACGGCAGGACAGGAGGTCATGCCGAGACCGCACTCGACAGCCCTAAGTTCCGCTCGTTCCTCGCGGAGGGCTCGACGGCGGGCGGCTTCGAGAGCTGGATACTGTTGCAGAACCCGGGGCCGTCCGATGCGACCGTCTACCTAACCTATCTTACGAGCACGGGAGCCAAGGAGCGCGCCCCGCTGAAGATCGGCGCCGGGAAGCGCGTTTCCATTAACGAAATGGACGACGTGGGAGCCGACTGGCAGGTGTCGGCACAGGTCATATCCACCGCGCCAGTAGCGGTTGAGAGAGCAGTCTACTGGGCCGGCCGCGATGCCGACGGGAGTTGCTCGCACGGCTACCCGACGTGGTAGGCGTTGAGGCTGCCTTTCGGCCCGGCTTCGAGGCAGCCGCTGGAGCGGAGTGGATCGAGTACGGGCGATCGTGCCGGTGAGAGTAGTCACGTGACCGCAGAGACGGTCACGGAGGGAGGATATCGATGAATGAGCGCAGAATCGTAAGCCTGCTTTTGACAGTATTTCTGCTGGCGGCCTGCCTGCCGTTTCTTGGTGGAATCGCATCAACTCAGGCAGTGGCGGCGACCCGTACGGTGAATGCCGAGACCGGCGCGACACCGCATTACAGGACCTTCCTCGGAGCCGATCTGAAGAGCATGCCTTACGAGGGAGGATATTACTCGTGCCTCAAGGCGTCCGCCCCGTTCAGATACTTCCATGAGAACTGGTACGGGGTATCACTTTCGTACCTGCTCAACACGGAGGTTGGCATGAAGGCCGGGACCACCGGCATAAAGGTGATCGCATCGGACGGTTATACGATAACGCTTACGCCGGCCGAGGTTAATATGACGAACCCGGACGGCTTGCATACCATCCTCGCCTGGAAAAAAGGCGCCGAGAATGACAAGAACGGACCCCTAGAGGAGTTGACGGCCGATGGTGACGGGCCGTTCAGGTTGATCGTGCCTCAGGCAACAATCGGCGCGCACGGTGTTGGCACCGATAACTTCAACAGGGCCGTCAGGTGGGTACGCGCCATCGAGGTACAGCCGACTCCGCCCGGAATGCAGGAAGCGGACGGTTCGAAGATCTCCCCGGGCCAGGTGCTGGTATACGGCAACGTCTGCAACCGTCGAACGTTCACCGTTAACCAGATCAAGTCAATCAAGCAGGTGACGGCGAAGTACCACTGGCTGAACAGCGGCGGGTTCACCGGCGACTCGACGTTTACCGGCATCCCGCTGGCTTATTTTCTTGATTCCGTTGTCGGGTTGCCATCGGGAGTGACCAAGGTCGATGCCCTGGCCGGAGACGGATATCCCACTCCCGCAGGGACGCCGTTCTCCATTGCCGATGTGAGAAAGACTTACCCCAAGGGTCTCCAGACGATGATCGTCTGGAACGAGGACGGCAAAGCCATCTCCCCCGGTCCTCCCTACACCCATAGCACGTCCGGACCGTTGAGGATCGTCGTGCCCCAGAATAACCCGAGCGAACAGAACACGGATCTCTGGGTCAAGTATCTGAGGGTGCTCAAGGTCGATCCTTACGGTACGGATCCGGTGCCTGACGCGTCGCTGGTGCCGAGCGACAGGCTGATAGTCTGTGGTGACACGTACGCCGGTAATACGCCGAGCAAGTGGTACCTTGCCGAGGGTTACACGGGTGGAGGGTTCGAGGAGTGGATCTGCATAGGGAACCCGAACCCGTGGAAGACCCAGGTCGACATCACGTACATGATCCAGGGCGAGTCGAACAAATCTCAAAAGGTGAGCGTTGACGCGATGTCGAGGACGACCGTGAAAGTGAACGATGCGGTTGGCCCGGGCAAGAACGTCTCGGCCCTGGTCGAGGGCCACGAGGGCGATTCGATAGTCGTCGAGCGGGCGATGTACTGGGGGAACAAGACCGGCGGCCATTGCGCGGCGGGCGTCAACGACCCGGCAAAGAAATGGTACCTCGCCGAGGGCTGTACCGCGGGCGGTTTCGAGACGTGGGTCCTGCTCCAGAACCCCGGCAGCACCGGAGCCCTCGTCAAAGTCACTTACATGAACAAGTCGGGCTCGCAGGCCGGACCTACGATAAACATGCCCGCCCACTCCAGGACGACCGTAAACGTCGCCGATACTCTTCCGGGCGACTGGGACGTATCGACACAGGTCGTCTCGGACGTGCCGGTGATAGCCGAGAGGGCGATGTACTGGGCCAACAGGAAGGCCGGCCATGACGCGGTGGGCGTTACGAGCCCGGGCACTGAATGGTACATGGCGGAAGGATGCACAGCTAACAGTTTCGAGACGTGGGTTCTGCTTCAGAACCCCGGTGACACCGCTGCCAAAGCCAGCGTTACGTACATGAACGAGTCTGGCGCGGTGGCGGGTCCCACAATAGACATACCGGCGCACTCGAGAAAATCCGTCAACGTCGCCGATACTCTTCCAAACGACATGCAGGTATCGACGAAGGTCACGTCGGACAAGCCCGTCATAGCCGAACGCTCGGTCTACTGGAACGGCAGACAGGGCGGCTCATGCGAAACGGCTGTCGGGTCTCCCAAGTTCAAATCGCTGCTGGCTGAGGGAGCGACCGACGGAGGCTTTGAGAGCTGGATACTGATCCAGAACCCGGGCCCGGTCGATGCCACCGTATATATAACCTACCTTACCGACAAAGGCGCCAAAGAGCGCGCTCCCCTTACCGTCGCGTCCGGTAAGAGGGTCTCGGTCAACGAGTTCGACGACGTAGGCGCGAGCTACCAGGTATCGGCGCAGGTCAATTCCACCGCCGCGGTTGCCGTTGAGCGCGCGGTGTACTGGAACAACCGCATCGAGGGTACGTGCTCGAAAGGATACCTCACCTGGTAAACAACTGAAGTGGTTCCGGGAAAAGTGAGTCCCCCCTCACAATTCCCTAGACAGCGAAGGGGACCCGCTCGGGTCCCCTTCTCTTATTCAAACCGGCGACCGGGGTCAGGTCTTTTATTGTTTGCTATTGTCCTATGCTCAAGATAAGCGTAGTAGCAAACAATAAAAGACCTGACCCCGCCTCTTTTTCGCTGACTCGTTTCACGGCAGGGAAAGGACAGGTCGCATAGAAGTCAGTTATGCAAGCAATGGTGACTGATAACTGGGGGTGGGCGCGGTGAAACTCAGCGCGCGTAACGTGCTTAAAGGTAAGGTAAAGAGCGTCAATCACGGCGCGGTGAACTCCGAGGTCGTGATAGAGCTCACCGGCGGCGAGGAAGTCGTCTCGGTCATCACCAAGGCTTCCGCCGAGAATCTCGGGCTGGCAGACGGCAAAGAGGTGTACGCCGTCATCAAGGCTACCAGCGTGATGGTTGCCATCGACTAGGGCTGCCCACCGGGTTTGACCTGGAGGCAACGCCAGGGTCTCGTTTGCGGAGTTCATCACGACGATCGTTTCGCGCTTGCGGGCCCGGTTTCCACGCGGCCTGATGTATAATTGCTCCACAAATCCGCGAAGGAGGAGCATGGTGAGCAAAGCGAGCCCGCGAGGAGTTCTGGGCCTCATCGGGCGAACCCCCGTGGTCGAGATAGGCGAGCCCATCAACCCGAACCCCGCCGTGCGGATCCTCGCGAAGCTCGAAGGCTTCAATCCGTGCAGCTCGGTGAAAGACCGCGTGGCGCTGTGCATGATAGAAGGCGCGGAGCAACGCGGCGACCTCGAGCCCGGCATGACAGTCCTCGAGCCGACAAGTGGAAACACGGGCATCGGGCTCGCGATGGTAACATCCATCAAGGGTTACAAGCTGATGATAGTGATGCCCGAGACCATGAGCATCGAGCGCCAGCAGGCGCTGAAGGCGTTCGGGGCCGAGCTCATCCTCTCGCCCGGGGAGGAAGGGATGAATGGCGCCATCGAGCTCGGACGCAGACTCGCCGAAGATCCCAGGTATTACATGCCCGACCAGTTCGCCAACCCCGACAATGTAAGGGCTCATTACGAGGGCACGGGCGCGGAGATAGTGGACCAGACTGACGAGATAGACGTACTCGTGGCTGGAATCGGCACGGGCGGCACGCTTATGGGCGTCTCACGCAGGCTGCGCGAGCGCGACCCCAGGGTAAAGGTGGTCGGGGTGGAGCCGTTCACCAATTCGCGAATCCAGGGGCTACGGAACCTTGGCGATTACATGCCGCCGATATTCGACATCTCGGTGCTAGACGAGAAGATGAACGTCGATGACCGCTCGGCGTTCACCATGACGCGCGAGCTCGTCAGCAAGACCGGTCTGTTCGTCGGAATCTCGTCCGGCGCGGCGATGTGCGAGGCGTGCCACCAGGCAACGAAGCTGAAGAGCGGCACCGTCCTGGTGGTCTTCCCGGACCGCGGCGACCGATACCTGTCGACAGAGTGCTTCAGCCACCAGCGCACCGACGTGCCACTCTCCGGGATCTGAGCGACTACACGTCCTCCTCCGGTTCTTCGTCGTACAGGCGCCTGTCGTCCTGCTCCATTCCACGGGGGATCTGCACCCCGCAGTTGGTGCAGACCTCCCCGATCTCCTCGAGATCGAGCTCTTCACCACATTCAGTGGTAAAACTATGGAGTGCAGCGTTTCGTGAGACCCCGAGGGGATGAGAGCTTGTAACTGGTTTCAGCTCGCTTCTGAATGTATAACCGGGAAGTGGGAGAAAACTTACTGGGGGTGTGAGATTATTCTGAGGCGGCTGTTAGCTGAGTGGAGGAGGGAGAGGGATTCGAACCCCCGGAGCCGCCCGGCCCAATGGTTTTCAAGGGCGTTTTATCGAGCCAATATGCGGGCGAAACTTCTGATATGCGTAGGCCGCTCTTCGACGATTCCGGAGGCTCCCACGCCCTCTAAATGGACAAATGGGGCTGCCAGATTCCTGTACAGCTCTAATACTCACCCTTGATCACAAAGAATGAACCGCGAATTGTTCCGGCCAGTTTGGACTTCTGCCTGGCAAACTTGAACTTGCCTTCGAGTTCCCTCGGCACTTCCATTCCGTCTGAGAGCTTGAAGCCAACAGCTCGCTTCTTGGGATCATCAATCGTGTACATGACGTTGACCACAAGGCCATCCTCATAGAAGACGTAGGCGAATCTGATGTTTTCCATCTGAAAACGGGACGTCTCCAGCGGCTTGGCGACGAACTCGATATCACGCTCTTCCTTAAGGATGCGATTCAAATAGTCCAGGGTATCCTGGCTTTCACTGGCCGCCGTAACTGTGAACTCGTGCTTGTACTTATTCATGAAGTACCGTGCTTCATTGGCCCGTAAACCAGCAAGCGCGTTTGCTACCGGCGAAGACTCCAACCCAGCAACAGACACATTCTTAAAATCAACGATCTTCGACATTTCTATTCCTCCTCATATCTCCTTTTTCGTTTGAACCGACATTTCCCCATTTACCCTCCTGACAAAGCAATCATACGCTCCCTTTCGGCTGTTTTGACAGCCAGAATACCGATCACACCGCTCATCGCCCGAAGGTCTCCGAATAGCTCCGCAGAACCTTTCATTTCGCCTATGTGCGGAGAAGGCTGACCGGTGTTCATCGTTCACGTTGGGCTCTCTCAACTCCATCACGTCGGGACGGCGGCAAGGCATCGGATACGTTCAGGAGATCGACGAACAGCGCCTCAGAGACCGCCACCTCGGCGCACTGAAAGATGGTCCTTCTTGAATGGCTTATGAACTTGGCTCCTACCTTGATGAGTTTCAGCTGGATGCTCCGCAGAGACCAGTGCGATACCTCTTTTGGAAGGGCGAAACGGCGGAGGAAGTTTCCGAGGTTGTAGGCTAGCACGAACAGTCCGAGTCGCACCTGGTTGGAGGCGAATTTCGTGCAGGAGAGCCTCGTCCAGGATAGGGCGTACTTTCCCTCCTTTATCCACTGCTCACAGTTGCCTCTTTTGTTGTAGAACCTGACCGCGTCCTTCGCTTTAGCGCTCATATTGGTGACGACGAAGCCGACTCTCGGGAACAGCTCGCCCTGATGCCACTTCACCTTGGCGATTACCCTCCTTGGCCTGTCCCATGAAGCGGCCCGGTAGGAGAAGTCGTGGTAGAGGACCCTTGGTTTCTTTGGAGGCCGCCCCACCGGCCGCGTCAAGAGGTGATCAATATCCCTTTGGAGGTTCTGGTTTGCCGGGATCCTGATTGCATAGAGGATGCGGTTCTCCTCCAGGTACTCGTAGACGTCAGGTGAGGCGAAGGCGGCGTCTGCTCTGAAGTAGATTCTCTTGCCTGTATCTTGGTATCTGTCGAGGATGGGTTCGAGTAGGTTCTTCCATCCGTCGGAGGAGTGAACGTTGCCTGGCCGAAGTACCGCACCCTCGCAGTCGCCGAACTGATTGAAGACCAGCAGCAGGTGATAGCAGCGCGAGCCAAAGTGCCCGTTGTAGGAAGAGCCTTCCTAGTTGCCGTGAACGGGGAACTCGGAGGAGTCCATGTCGAGGACCATCTTCCTGGTCGTTGAGCGAGAGACCGCTTTGTCCACCCAGGCGCTGTTGATGGAAGCCAGCGCCTCTGTGTTTTTCTCTTGAGCGAGTATCTCCGTCTCGAATCGGGATACCGTCTGAGAGCTGGCGGCGGTTCTTTCAAGGGCCTTCTTGCCGACGACCGCTCTCATGGCCGGGTCCCTGGTGAGCGCCTCCTGGTCGTTAACGTCCTCGTATCGGCGAGGCGGGCGTAGACCGATTGGCGGAGTAGACCGGCAAGCTCGTGCTGCAAGTTCCTGCCTATCCTCA
>Ga0182021_10000617_pt1 | contig 38761 bp, 32 predicted proteins | sample 612E3MmetaG_FD_120493 | JGI IMG/M metagenome (GOLD analysis project Ga0182021, IMG submission 120493) | Permafrost microbial communities from Stordalen Mire, Sweden - 612E3M metaG (Illumina Assembly) | ecosystem: Environmental > Terrestrial > Soil > Wetlands > Permafrost | place: Sweden...
AATCTATCTTATTTTCCTGCATGGAAATGGTTTTCCGTACCCGTCTTTAATCCCACTTTTGAAAGCAAAAACTATCTGATTAAAAATCATTGGGTTCTTTCTCATCAAAAGGGATCCCCTAATCAATCAAAGATTCTTGAAGGGGCATAGCTTTTTTGTTATTTGCGAACTTTTTTTGGACCTTGGAAAAAATAAGCTTATGAATATGTTTTTTCGACTCGTGTAAAGTCGAAGCATCCTGAATCGTGAATCCAATCTTTCTCCCCTTATCCATTTTATTTTTTTTTGGGTAGGTTATGTAATAATTTTCAATAATTCTGGGAATTTCAACATACATACCCTAACTGGTTCATCCTTTCCCTTAATGGAAATAGAGCTTAAATGGTTGTCCCAAAAATGTCGAGGAAGATAGCAAAAAGAATTTGAACTAATCACAAGATCAGTTTTTAACTCCTTGGAAGCCTTCTCTAAACGGAAGGCAAGATTTACTGAATCACCTAAAACAGTATAATCTTGCAGACGGCCGGAACCCATGTCTCCCACCATTGCTTCTCCAGTATTAATCCCGACTCCTATCTGCAATGGTTTTTGCAGTTGAGGGTAAGATTGGTTTATTAACTCGGTTACAACATGAAGTTCATACGCTGCCTTCAAAGTATTTCTAACATCTTTTCCCGGATTTTTTTCATTAATTAACCAACATGCCATAACGGCATCCCCAATAAACTTATCAACTCCACCTCCATTCCTTTCAATAACATCATTAACCGATCGAAACCATTCACCTATTAATTTAGCCAAAAGATCTATGGGTAATTGCTCGGAGATTGAGGTGTAATCACGAATATCCGCCACCAGTACCGTTACTTCCTGGATTAACGGGACATCACAGGTAATCGCAGTTTCTGAGTCAGCAGCTTCATTAACAATAAAATCTGTTGGAATTTCTTGATCAGTTTTTTCGACTTGGAAAATTAAAAAATTCGAACCAATTTGAATAACATCACCCGATTTAAGGAGGATCGGAACAATTACTCTCTTTCCATTGAGGTAGGTCCCATTGGCGCTTCCCATATCAACAAGATAGTATTTATCTTCACCAAGACAACGCAACAATGAATGATTTCTGGAAACTTTGGGGTCAGGAAGAACCAAATCATTAGTTTTGCTCCTTCCGATGGTGGTTAGAGGCCCTAAAGATAGTTTTTGTTTTTCGGATGGAAACTCAAAATTCAAAAATGCTTGCATAGAAAAATATGCTAAACTTTTAAAAATTCATAAGGTTCATAATAAATTTAAAAAAATAAGTCAACTTATTTTATTAACCTTCTTAAATTATGATGTTTTCATAAAAAATAAAAGTTGTGTCCTTTTGCCCGGCAAAAAAAGATAGATAAAAGGTATGCTCAGGTATTCATAATTTTTAAGTATAAAAATAATTGGTTACTCAGAAAAACAAATTCTTTTAACGTGAGGGTCTCCGGCCTTTTTTTAGGATCAATCGTGCCTTCCGTGAAAAGCCTTTCGATAAATTCAGACGGAAAAGTCCCGGTTGCTTTCATCGCATTTTTTAAGGTTTTTCTTCTTTGAGAAAACAATGTTTTAACGAAAACTGCAAAAAATTTTTCATCTTCGAGGGGTTCACGGGGAAATGGCAGGAGGTTAAATTTTATTACTTTTGATTCTACCTTTGGACGAGGATAAAACGCTTCTTTTCCCACTGAAAGCACCACCACCGAATCCGCATAAAGATTTGCCATTAAAGTTAAAAAACCGTAATTTTTATTTCCTGGTTGGGCAGTTATCCTCTCGGCAACTTCTTTTTGATACATGAGTACCATTCGTGAAATATAATTTCCTTTTTTTAAAAGCTCTATTGTTAAAAGAGACGCAATATAAAAAGGCAAATTTCCCACCACGTTTAAAGCTTGGCCTGCCTCGTTTGCAACTTTTTGGTAATCGAAACGCAGGGCGTCCTGATGGATTATTCTGACATTACTCTTTCGTATAATTTTTGTTCGTAAGAGGTTTGCTAATTTTCCGTCTTTTTCAATCGCGAATACCATTTTTACCTGCTCAGCCAAACGCCACGTTAAACCACCCAGCCCCGCACCGATTTCAACGACGATATCATCCTTAGTAAAACCGCAACATTCAACAATGCGATTGAAAATTTCTTCCTGAACAATAAAATTCTGCCCCATATTTTTACGAGGCAGAATTGAAAAGTCTTTAATGAGTTTTCTTTGAGAAATAATTTCCATTTTTTTAATTTTTTAATCTGGTTTTTGTTCCAAAAAGCTTAATGTACACCCCCCCGTCTCCCCGCCAAAGTGACAAAAGAAATTATTTAACACAATAAACAAGTGCGTATCAAGAGCAGCTACTACCATGGTCAGAAATAACCTAATGATAAGTACAATTAAAAGTTTTTCTTAAAATTATCAAAATATGATTTACGTAGTTGCTTGAAAAATACGGGAGTAAAATTGTGTCGCCTTTGGGTGAACTCAAAGCCTGAACGCCAGAAACCTCGCCTTATGGTCTATTGATAAAATAATTTTCACAAAGGAGCATTTTCCAAACGATAGCTACCATCTGGTTGGAGATGATAAGCATATTTAACTCCCCCTGGATACGTAAGGTCGTCTTTTTTGATTAAGCTAGCGTGTACTAAATCGTCTAAGCTGGCAGGGTAGTTACCACTTTTTAAAAAATAAACATTCAATGCGTTTTTAATCTTTTGGGATTGAGTTTTGGCAATAACCTTTTGATATGAAGCGATATCATCGCTTAAAGAAGGCGACCAGAGTAATCTAAGTCCTAATAGAAGCAAGACAATAATTATAGGAAAAATTCCATAAGAAACGTACTCCCAGTAATATTTTTTTATTGGAGGTTTTAAAGAAGACGCTTTTTTGGCCGCAATTTTTTTAATAAAATTCCCCTCTAAGAGGCTGTGCAATGCTTTTAATGTATTGTATCTCCCCAATAAACTTTGGCAAATAATATCTTGAATAGTTTTTATACCATCAACTAAACGATAAATAGTTTTTTCATCAATACTTAGCTCATCAATACCTGCCAAAGTTTTTTCATCCAGGGGATTTTTTTGAAAGACAATATCAAAACGGGGTATTTTTTGGTAAAGTGCAGGTTCTTCATCCATCATTCGGAGAAGATCAAGAATGATATGCTCAGTAGTGTTTATAGTACTAAATCTCTTGTCATGTTCAATTTCTTTAAGACTAAATTCATAATCTCCCGATTTCCATTGGAGAACATCATATAGTGTCTCTACTAATAAATAGTCATTTATCTTTTGTATTTGACCTACACTCAACAGATTCATGTCCAAGAACACTTCTTCCAAGTTTTTTAAACTTTCATTATGTTTTGCCAAGGCCCTTTGCAACTCTTCTTCAGTAACTAACCGAGCCTTGACCACTGCATCCCCAAAGGGATCCCTTTTCAGTGATAAATCAAAATGGCATGCTTTGGAGATCATGCCATTTGCAAAAATAACGTCGACCTTTTTTCCGCTGCTCTGAATCGTTAACACACCCGACCTTTGTTGTTGACTGATCAGCTGAAAAATCTCCACTATGCCGAAGTCATCAATTTTACCTCTTAAGGCCATGGGGTTTCCTTTTTAATATTATTGCGCGTTTCCTGATCTTCAGTTTGATCTTTTTGTTTTTGACTTCTCATCCGAAAATCTTCCATAATTTGCATAAAGTTTTTGTTGGAAAGTTCTTTTTTTCGATAACTTTTATTTTTTACAAAAAAATAAAATAAAAGAAATAAAAAACCAAAAAAAACAATTTTTAAAAAAGAGCCTGAATAATTCAACAAGAAAGGATCTTTCACGAAACCATTCCAAAAAAAGATTTTTATAATAAAACATAAGAAAATAAAAACATACAATATTCCTGTACCGGTAAAGCCTAACCACAACTGGCCACTTCCCGGAAGCCCAAACGTTAAAAATCTCCACACTGACGTTTGACGCTTTTGATGTTTTTCCACTTCCTCAATCCTTCTATCTTTAAAATTTATATCACATTTAACCCGTTGAATATAAATGCCGACACAATGAGAACAGAATTCAAAAACTTTGTCTCCCTTACTCAAAAGCCTTCTTCTTTTCATTGGTGTTCCACAGTGATAACACCGAGTTGATAAATTTTTTCCAACTTCCTGATTAAAAAAAAGAATAAATATGAATAACGAAAGCAAAATAAAGAAAAAAATCCCATAGGAATAAGGTATTCCTTTGAAAAAAAGCGTCCATAAAGAATAAACCACCATCTTCTTTTCTTCCGAATCCTGGAATGCTCGATTCCAAAATTCCTTGAAAGTCATAGCCTCGTCAATTACAATGCGATTATAAGTAGCAGGAGTGTAAATTTTTTTTAAATGATAATCAATCAGCTGAGGATCAAGCCTTCGGGCAATAACGAGTTCTTCTCTTTTTCGCGCTTCTAAAAACTTATAAAGCTCAAGATATGCTCGATAAAGATTATAATGAAAAGAAGCTTTGTTATTAGTTATAATGATCGCCCTTTTATAGGCGGCTTCGGACTGTTCCAATCTTCCTTGTGCAAAGAAAACATTCGACAGATTATTAATTGCTACTCCCGAGGACGGATTGCTTTCCAATAATGTCGTGTAATATCTTTTCGCTTCTTCCAAGCTTCCCCATCTTTTTTTAATTAACCCTAACGTAAAAACAACTTCAAAATCACGCGGATGTGTTTTTAGATAGGTCTCCAGTTTTTTTTCTGTTTCTTGTGACCAATCTTCATAATTAGCGTTGTAAAGCGAATCCAATAACCCATCTTGGTTGCTGAGAACCATCGAGGCAGCAGTTTCAAAAACCAAAGGGGATAAAACCAAAAGCAAGGCTATAATAAAGATAGCTTGTATTTCTTTTCTGCTTGCATATAGCGCCAAAATAACCAACCAATAGCAAGAAATTAAAACAGGACCGATGCCCAAAATAACTGGAAGAGAAACAATAATAAACGACCATACATATCCCGGTAACGCATCGGTCTTTTGGGAAAAAAAATCACCGCTATCCTTTGCTAATAAATTAAAATATTTGATAAGGAGGACAAAAGAAAAGGCAATAATAGTAAGGAAGAAAGCAAAGAAAAAAAGAAAATAGGAATTGCATGCAATCAGGATTAAGGTTTTAAAATTTTTTAAAGCGATCAGATCACCTTCTAAATATTCTCCCATAACCCAAAAAAAATTAAACCTATTTTCTGCTCCATAGGCCTGAGCTAAGGCCCAGGAAGGTTGGGGGAAATCAGGGGCCATGTTTTTTGCTGCTTTGGCAAGGCGAACAGCCTCAGAAGCTTCACCGCGTCGAATCGATTTCTGAGACTCATTAACCAAAAAACTCGCAACGGTTGTAAAATTTTTTATCCCGTTATTCAACTGGTACTCATGAATTGAGTTCAAAGTTGTGTCATCCAATTTTATGTGTCCAGGGACAATTGTTTTTTTGAAATTAGATAAAAAAGGATATTGAGGAAAAGGAAGGGAAAATTCTTCTTCGAGGTTCTTCGGTATTATTGTTTCTGAAGGCAGAACAGTTTCCTCTTGTTTTTCAAAAACGTCTTCCCCTCTCTGAAAAGATAAAATATTTTGCTGAGAATACGCAAAAAAAGGTAAAAAGGAAAAGAAGGAAAGTAAAAAAAATAGAGAAAAGTAAAAAGGCCTCTTCAAAACGACCAACCTTTTATGCATAGTCAAATCACTCCCGTTGTCGGGAGAGGTGGTTCATCAAATTAGCTCTTCTAAATGTATCGTAATAGTAAGTTTTGCCTTTTTATGAAAATTGCCCAATTGCAGGGTTAAAGGTAATTTTATTGAAGCGGGTAAAATTTTCTCCGGAGCACCACAGCTAATAATTTCAATTCTATCCCTTGTTGATGAGGCTTTGCGGCCGTTATTTGTTAACTCTTCCCTTTGGAAGGATTGCGCCTCATCTCTAAACTCTTTATCACCTTGAGATGTTACCGCAGCTTCATCAGTTTCAAGCTCAATCCATTCCGGAAACTCTTCGAGATCTAGTGGTATTTCTTCAATTTCCGTTTTATTTTCTTCAACGTCAAAATCAGTAATTTCTTGCGGTTCTAATGATATTCCTTTGTCTTCTTCCTTGGACTCCAGTAAATCAATATCATTTGCAAATTCTTCTTTGGCTTCGTCACGTGTTACATATGGTTCGGTTGAAATCGGTATGTCACCCGTTATGCCATTAAACTCGAATCCCTCTTTCAACATATCAAGTTCATTTCCAAAATCTTCCTCGGTAAACTCTTGATCAATTGTCTCGGTTTCCCCGATGCCAAGGACATTTTCACTGTCAAACTTTTTTCCGTCTTTTGTTATTTTTAAATCTACGGGCTTTGATTGAGCTTTTGGTTGCTCATTTTGTTTTAATAATCTATCGATGGTCGCACGCCTTTCAGTTCGCAGTCTTTCAATGTCAAAAACCTTTTCCTCAGACTCCAATTCAATAAGGGATTCTACATCACTCTTTGGTAAAGGAGGTGGGGTGTTAGTGGCACCCGGAGTTAAAGGTATTAAACGGTTTGATGGCTTTAGCTTTGGTTTTTGGGAAGAATCCTCTAAGCTTTTTAAAACTGCTTTACTTATATAGGTAAGGGTTTCCATCACCCCTTTTCCGCTTAAGCCTACTGATTCAATCACAGAAAGGTTGCGGCGGTTTAGTTTTTCGTTTAAAGTTTGAATACTGAAAATTTTTTTTAAATCTCTCTTGTTGTATTGGAGAATCATCGGAATCTCATCAATCTTCTTCCCGTAATAAAGAAGATTTTTTTCCAAGTCTTCTAAACTTTCAATGTTCTCCGCCAATTTTTCTTCTTGTGAATCAGCCACGAAGACAACTCCATCAACCCCGGTTAAAACTGCTCTCCGAGTTGAAACATAGTAAACTTGGCCAGGAACTGTATAAAGGTGAAATCGAACATTAAAGCCTTTTACCGACCCAAGGTCCAAAGGAAGAAAATCAAAAAAAAGTGTTCTATCGTCTTTTGTGGCCAAAGAAATAAGATCACCTCTCTGTTTCGGATTTAGCCGGTTATGGATAAACTGAAGGTTAGTAGTTTTACCACCAGCAGCGGGACCATAATAAACTATCTTAGCTCCGATTTCCCTTTTCGATGGATTAAACACAACCATTAGTTTTTATCCTTTCGATAATTTTTCTAAAATTTTTTCTGTGTCCTTGTAACTTGGATTAACCTTTTGGATATCCTTAAATATCTCAAGAGCTTTTTTTGACTCCCTCATCTCCGCATAAGTTAAACCCAACTCATAATTCAATTCTAAAAACTCTCTTTGAGAAACAAACCGGCTTTTTAAGCCACTTTTAGCCGCATTAATAGAATGTTTATACATCTCTTTTTCTCGAAAACAGGTAGCTAACCGCCGAAAACAATCATTTTTAACGTCCGGATCATCTAACGCTTTTTTTAATTCCTCGATTGCCTCATCGATCCTCTCCATTTGTTGATATGCTATCCCAAGTTCGTAATGAAGTCTAAAGGCTTCTTCCTTAGGTTTTTCTGCAATATCTTTTATAATGCCTTCAAAGACTTTGTTCACCTCCATTGAGGACTCGTCCTTGACTGTTTCAGTTTTATCCGTTGATATGATTAATTCCTCTCCATCGTTTAACTGAGATTCCAGATCATAATAATTTTTTTCACTCAACCCTTCCTCAGGAGGGACAATCTTTATATACTCGGGTTGATTTTCCCCAACTTCGATTAATTCTTCTTCACCATCTTGTTTATTATGAGAAATCTTCTTTAAGGCCAAAAGAAATTTATTCGCTTTTTCTCTAAAGAATCGATTCGAGGGGTCAAGGTTGATCATCCTTTCAATTATATTTCTGACTTCAAAAGGTTTTCCTGTTGTTAGAAGATACTGAGCCAATTTCTCATAGGTAGCAGCCGCATCACCTTTAAAACCAAGCTTTTGATAGAGTTCAGCAAGCGTTAAATAGACATTTACCAAAGTTGGGTCAAGAGAAAGCACTGTCTTGTAAATTGACATTGTCAATTGGTAAAGTTCTTCCTTGGCATAGGTTTCAGCAGAATAAAGATATTCTTTTACAGCTTCCTCTTTTTTCCCTTTCTTTAAATACAAGTCAGCTATTTTCATATGAATCCCGATATTATCAGGTTCATTTTTAGCTAGTTGCAGATATTCATCAAGGGTTTTTTCACCCGATTTTTTTTTCATTAAAAATGATAAAAACTTCACTGTTAATTTTTCCCCGTTTTCAGAAAAATCGCTTATATTTTTAGGTGGTTTTTAATAATTTTATTCTCTCCGGGTAAATACCCCGCGGCTTGCCGCGAAGGAAATAGTTGGGTTTTGCTCTGAATACCCCGCTGTTTGCGGCGGGGTAATTTATTTTTAAGTAAAAGTTTTTAAAAATAATACTAAAAATTTAACCTATCTCAAAAAAATATAAAATATCAGGCAATTTATCTGGTTATCTTTAAACTTTTTTTATACCACAAGATATATTTAAAATAAACTTTTTTTGTTTTTAGGTTTATGCTTTTAAATAAATCGCATAATCTTTAAATTTTAAAGCGTTTCTAAAGCTATTTATATTGACATAATATTTATTCTCACTTATTTAAAATATTAAGAAAAATTAAAATAAAATTAATTTTCTAAAAAAAGTATTCACACTTTTCCTTCCAGGGCTTATTTTAAAAAATAAAACACCCTAAATATTATTCTTCAAATGACTTCTCAGATAATTACTGACTTCAAAGAAGCCCAAACAAACATCCAAGTTTTTTCAAAATCAACGGAAATTCTTTCCCGTTTTTTTTTTTACTACCCTCTATAATAATTAAAAAATATGATAGTTTCATTCTCCGCAAAATCTGACTTGGGGCTCAAAAGGAAAATTAATGAAGACAGCTTCTTGGCTGATAAAGGCATGGGTCTTTTTATGGTGTTAGATGGTATTGGCGGCCACTTAGCAGGTGAAGTGGCAAGCAAATTAGGTCTTAATGCCATAAAAGAAAATGTTATGCGAGCGTTAACTGATAAACGGTTCGCAGAGAGCCAAAATTTATCTCGAGAAGTACAAATTATCAATGAAAGCTTAGTGTTAGCTAATAAGGTTATCTACGAAGCAGCTAACTCACAACCTGAATACTTCGGGATGGGTACTACGGTAGCTTCACTCCTCTTGGGGCATGAAAACATTGCCATTGCGCATGTTGGAGATAGCCGAATCTACCTTATACGAGAAAATTCTATTGAACGACTTACTGAAGACCATTCCTTAGTCGTGGAGCAGCTTAAAAGAGGTGTTATTAGCGCAGAAGAAGCAGAAAAGTCTGAGATGAAAAACATCATTATACGAGCCTTGGGAGCAGAAAAATTATTGACGCCCACTGTAGATGAACTTATCCCTTTTAATAACGACTTATTCCTTATTTGCTCTGATGGACTCACCGACCTGGTTACGGATGCTGAACTTCTTGAAATTATTTTAAAAAGTCGATACATCTTGGATCAAGCGATCCAAAATCTGATTGATAAAGCAAATAAAAAGGGAGGAAAGGATAATATCACCGCCATTTTAATTTGTATTAAATGTCGCTCCAGAAAAAGATTGACCCAATATTTGCATTCGGCTCTTGCAAGGGTTTTTTCGTGTTTTCGTCTGAAAAGGATTGACTGAAAACAAAAAAAAAGTTATGAAATTATCTAAATAAGGCTTAACTAAGCATTTGGAGGATTTTTTGCTATGCCCAAACTTATTTTAAAGTTCAAGGAAGCAGTATTAAAAGAATGTGCATTGGAAGATGAAATGGTGACTATTGGAAGAGTTGATGATAACACCATCAAGGTTGATAATATGGCGGTCTCAAGTCATCATGCTAAATTAATGCGAGAAAATGGTGATTATGTTCTGATTGATCTTAACAGTTTAAATGGAACTTTTGTAAATGGGCAAAAAGTATCAAAATGGATCCTCAAAAATAACGACTTTATAACGATTGGTAAACACACCTTGGTATATATAGATAAAAGAGCACCGAAGAAATCTTCTTTATTCGGCACTTCAGAATTGAGATCCCCTGAAGGGACGGTCATGCTCGACATGCGTACTCAAGAGCAGTTACTTGTGGAAGCTGCTGCTAAAAAAGGGGTGGAAAAGGTGAGAGAGTCGGTTGGGGCGCTAACCTTTCTATCAGATAGCGAAGGTCAAGGTGAAATAGATTTATCAAAACGAATCACCATGATTGGAAAAGGTAAGGAGGCGGAGATAAAAATAAAAGGCTTATTTCTTCCCAATATCTCCGCTGTTATTAGCAGAAGACCAGCCGGATACTTTCTCTCTCATTCTGAGGGAAGAGCCATCCCAAAGGTAAATGGCGAATCAGTAAAGGGCCAGGTCAAGCTTAAAGATGGTGATATAATCGAAATCGCTGGGCTTAAAATGCAATTCTTCATAAAACCAACCCAAGAATAATTTTGAAATACGCAGCTTCGGTCCTTTATAAAGAGTAATAAGTTTTTGCTAAACGACATATCGTTTCATCCGTGACCAAAATCTTATCTTTCCTCATTGCTTTCTTTTCACTTCACTTATCTCAAAAAATTTTCTTTTTCCTTAAGATGGTTTTTTTGATATGATTCAAAAACATTTTTTCTAAAAATAGGTTCGGAGGCTTCTTTGAACAAAAAAGAAAAGAGAACAGAAATTCCAAATTCGGCCACGACACATCTCATGGAAATCATCTCGGAAGAGGGATTCTTGAAACTGGTTCATAACGCTGCCTCTGACGTTCTTCGGTTAAGCCTTTTTTTGGAAGATTTAAAAAGTAACGAGAAGGTTTTTAATAAAAAATTATTTTACGCGATTCTCACTGTGTCTAGGGACCTTGAAGATTTTTTGGATGCTCATGGGGCAAAAAGCAATCGAGAGTGGTCTTATTTTAGGGAATTAGTAGCTTCAGCACGCAATTTTGGATTTGCTGCATTTCTCATTGAACATATCGAAAAAAGCCAAATTCCCCCTGAAGACCAAAAGTTTTTCAATGAATATTTTAATAACACGAAGAATACTAAACATTATTTTAATCAAACCTTACTAAAAATTTTTGAACTTATAAGAGTAGAAGCCCAGAGGCTTAAAATCTCTTTTCCTCCCAGAGGACTCACGGAAATTTATTACTACGATATCCCATCGAATAAGCTTCTCCCGCAAAATTTGGATGAAGGAGAAATAAAAAATAAAAGAGAAAATATTATTAAGATCTGTTCCAAATATCTCAACATAAGTAGTCAATTTCAGGATCTCAAATGTAATAAACAGTATCCTCCGGAGATACTCTCACAAATGATTCCCGAAAAAATTAATGAAGAGAGAATCAGACGGTTTGAATTGGTTATGCATAATTTAGAGTCAGTGTATGACACCTATGTAAAAGACAAGGCTCTGGAAAATGAAGACTCCCGCTTTAGCCGCTTAAGGACCTATACCTCATCTATCCTTCACCTCCTTGAGATTGCACGTGTATTAGCGCATTTTTATGAGCGTCATGAAAAAATAAAAAGTATCCTTGAAAAATCTATTACCCAGAATAATATTTTAAACTGTACTATCAATTGGGCGCTTTACTACATTAATCTGATGATGCAATCTAGCCGTGTATTGGCTGATGAATTATTAAAAGAATATACGGCTATGGACTCAATTGAATTGCCGGTCCCTAAGGATTTGGGTTTTCATCTTCGGCCATCTACTTTAGTTGCAAAGATAGTCAACCGTTATGGATCAGAGGTTTATATGGTGGTGGGACAAGATAAATTTGATGCCAAAAGCGTTCTGAGTCTGACGTGGGCAGGAGGGAAAATAGCTCGGGAAAAAATAGAAAAAGTTACTTTTGTGGGAGATAAAAGAGTATTAAAAGACTTAAAAATCCTAGCAAGTGTAAACTATGGTGAGGACCTTATGGGTAAAGATCGTCCATTGCCTAAAGTGCTCTCCTACCTCCGTTAGCTTTTTTTTCTAACTTCATTAATCAAACGTCAACCAGAAAGAAAACGTTTTATTATTTCGAAATTTTTTTCAGTTGCCCCCTGGTTAACCTTAATTACTTGAAAACCCCGTTCACCACACCTTTGGGCTTCTTCTTTATCGCTCAAAAGTCTTTGTGCCTGAAATAAAAAATCATCTTTTGTGGTCACCAAGATGCCGGCACCAAATTCTAGCAACACGTCAACAAACTCGGCAACATTTTGAGTATAGGGCCCAAAAATAACAGGTTTTTTATAAACTAAAGGCTCTAAAATGTTATGCCCTCCAATATTGACTAAACTTCCTCCCACAAAGACAAGTTCACCGATACTATAAAATTTCGCTAGTTCACCAATAGTATCCAAGAGAATTACTTGAGATTTTAATAAATGTTGGTTCTTTTTAATTTGGCTTTTCCGGCAGACGGCAAAACCTTTTTTTTTCACTAATTTCTCTACCTCGGAAAATCGTTCGGGATGACGAGGAGCTAAAATCAAAATCAAATTTAAATATTTTTTTATAAGTTGCTGAAAAACGTCAAGAATAATATCTTCTTCACCCGAATGGGTGCTGCCGGCAATAAAAATTCTATTTTCCAATCCCAGATTAAGCTCGTTTAGAAGTTTCTCTTTACACCTGTCATTTGTATCCCGATTTTTTTGGTCAAACTTCATATTACCGGTGATTGAAACTTTTTGAGGATTTGCTCCAATATCAATGACTCTTTGATAGTCAACCAAAGATTGCATCCCAAAAGCTGACACTTTATTGAAAACCTTTTTAAAAAACCATCCAAAAAGCTTATAGTGGCGACATGATTTAGATGAAATTCGACCGTTAACAATTATTGATGGTATTTCTTTTTGATGAAGAAGAAAAAGAAAATTGGGCCAAATCTCAGTCTCAGTATGAATGAACATACAAGGGTTAATGATCGTGATCACTTTTTTTGCGATATAAAAAAAGTCATAAGGGAAATAAATAAGAAAATCTATTTCGGGAATTTTTTGCCGGGCAGTATCACTTCCCGTAGAAGTAATCGTTGAGAACACTATTTTTTTTTGGGGATATACTTCTTTAATCTTTTTTACGATTGGTATCGAGGCGATAACTTCACCCACTGAAACTGCGTGGACCCAAATAGGGTGAACGCCCTTGAGTTGATCGTGAACTGATTTTGGCATGAACCCCATCCGCTGGCATAAGCCATCGCGATATTTCTTTCTGGCTACCAAGGCTACCAAAAGAACAGGGAATGCAATGATGGACAAAATATTATAAAAAATATACCCCATAGGTATGCTTTTACTGTTTGGTACTGTCACCTTATACTGCCACCACCTTGTCCTTCGCCACGAAATTGTGATCCTTCTTCGGAAAAGAACCCAGGATAAACTTTTTTGATTTCCGCCCGAACATCAGTCAAGTTTTTTATTATCCTATCAGCATAGGTATTATTCGGGTATTTATCCAAAACGCTTTTTAGAAGTTTATAGCTTTCCAAAAGATAACTCTTTTTTTGTTCTACGTTTGTACTGTTTTTGGCTTGAAGAAACAACTGACCCGCCTTTAGCCTTCGAGTACGAGCCAGGCCATCGATAGCTAAAAGTTTCTTTTCTTCAGCGTCAGGTTTATAGGCAGTACCTTCAAGTTCTTCATAAAGTGCGATGGCGTCTTCAAAATTTTCCGATTCGAGCAAACGATTTGCTCGTTCCAATTTTTGTTTTCCCGTTTCATCGCTCAATTCAACTTGTTTATTCCCTTTTAACAGCGCCTCCGTTTTAGGGATAAGCGCAATTTTTTCCTGCATTGAAAAAGGGTATTCCCCGGGAGGAAAAGACTTTTTAAGCGAGAACAGGAGTGCTTGTGCTTCTGAACCCTTTGACATTTTAATGTCGTTATTTATCTCTCGTAGCCTTGCGTCAATTTGGTTCCTTCCTTGTTCAGTTAACTGATTAAGAAAATTTTGAACTCCACTCTGGCACGCAAGGTCTAAGCATTCCCGTTGAGCTACAATGCATAGTTGATATGCCCCCAGAAAATCACCTTTTTCTTGAAAAATAGCGCGCGCTTGGTCAATTTTGTTTTTTACCGTTATATCCTGAGGTCCGGCCTGCAAAAGCGCTGCCTTCCCCTTTACTTTTGCATACCATATTTCCTCATTCATATAAAAAGCGTTGAGCTTCTGGAATATCTCCTGTGCGAGTTGAGTCTGTCCATTATTAATTAACCATTCTGCCAGTGCAAAGCATAACGGTGCGTTTTCTGAGGTTAGGGAAAAATCTTTGGATAAAAGTCCTTCAATAAAGTTATGAGTATCTTCCCCTTGGTTCAATCGGGCGAGGGATAGCGCATAGTAGACCTTGCTGTTAAAATTTATTTTTTCCCCAGGTTGAATCTTGGCAAGTTGATCATAAAAATCCACAACTTTGTAGTAGTTATTTTTCTGGTAACTATGGGCGATCCCATCCTCTAATTGCTGAGTATTTATTCCATTTGGATATTCCTTCCCGCGTAAAGATTCGGCGAATTTTAACGTCGCAAGATAATGATCAACCAAATCTAAATAAAATATTTCGCGTGACAAAGCAGTGTCTTCAGATTTTAACTTTCGCTGCAAGATTTTAATCCGTTTCAAATCTTCGAGATAACCCGCAAGCATTTCATTTTTTTTAGCAAGGCCCGCATTGTCTTCAGATGATCGTCCTTCGGGAAGCAAAACGTTATTTTTTTCAATCTCTTTCTGAAGAGCGAATATAAGCTCATTGAGCGTGTCTTCCCAAATCACTTGGTCTTTTTGGAGCCTAAGCTTTTGAGCCTTTTCCTGAAAAGATTCTTGATGGGCTTTTGGTTCTGAAGAAACTTCTTTAACCCTCAGGCCCTCAGGATAAACGCAACTAACCGTAATAAGTATCATTAAGAAAAAACACCATCGCACCGCGCAACAAAACACCATCCGAGACCTCCCTTTTATTGCCAAGGACTCTGGGTGCTGAGTCGATTGGTTTGAAATGGAGTAAAAAACCTCTGCGCTCTAAATAAGTTACCTTCTACTTGTCCATAAGAATACACTATTGCTCCAGCCCCCAAACCTTCTAACGGTGAGTCTAAAACAAGAGGTAATCCGCTCCTCTTATCAACCGGAATAGCAATTGCCCCTTCAGGATTTAGCAACAAGAGATTATTTCCCGAAAGAAATGCAAAGTCAACGGGATCAATGCTTTTGTGAAATAGTTGATTTTTAGTGACTTCATTAGCCACATCTATCCAAATGGGTAAAGCTCCCGAAGCACCAAAAATCCGAAAATGACTGTTTTTCATCGGGGTATTATCATCATATCCAACATAAGCAGCAACTATAAAGGAGTTTGGCAAAGACAAATCGAAACCTTTTTCGGAAAAAGTCGGAATAAAGCCGATATAGCTTGAGTTACTATACTCATTTGCTGTGCCTGTCTTTCCGAGGGTGGGCACGTTAAAGGTCAACGTATTTCCACGAGTTCCCAAGTCCACCTCGAGTTTAATCGAATCTTGAGCTTTATTGCCGGTCCCATAGTTTACAACATTTTTTAAAATCTGCGCTATCATATAAGTAATATGATGATCAAGCACTGGCTTATCCTCGGGGAGGTAACGGTAAATGTCTTTTCCCTCGGAATCAGTAATCCTGTCTATAATAATAGAGCTTTCCTGAGAAAAATCGCCCTGCACAGTATATTGTTTTCCATCGGCAAAGGTGGTATAGGCACGCAAAATCTCCAGAAGACTAACCGCACTTGGTCCCAAGGGAAAAGAAAGGACTGGCTCTAACGGAGTGTTGATGCCTAAACTTTCACAAAGTTTTACCACGTAAAGAAGTCCAACCAATACTCGGTAGTCCCTGATCTTCCAAAGCGTTATCATGTCATAGGCACGGTTCACTTTTATCTTTTTGAGCTCTTTTTCCAGGGACTCACCTAAGGTGGATACTATCACGGAGCGCATTTTACCCTCGATCAAAATTTCTCCCGCAGAAAAGCCTCTATGGATAAGCTCGATCATCTTTCCATAACTGAGGGGAATAAAGCCTTTTCCTGTTAACCCGTCCCCGTAGGCAACGACCTCTTGTCCTTCTAACACACCAGAATAAAATCGATCCATCAACTCAGCGTAATTTGCAGGATTAGCACCTTTCAATTCATCCCATTTCTTAAGCATCTCAGCGTTGAGGCGAAGGAAGCGAAAAAAATGTTCTTTCAATAACCTTTCTTCAATTTCTTTTTCCACGGCATCTTCCTCATCTTCCGGTACCAGGCCTGGCCGGTATTCATCAAACCCTCTTCCGTACTTTAAAACCCTTAATGCTTCAGCCTCCTTGGTTCTTCCCTCAAAGATAAGGTCCGTAACCAGTTCTTCCTTCGCAACTTGGAAAGCCGATTCTCGAAGGTCACGCTCATCTATTCCAATGCCCCACGAATCTCGAATTCGTTTTTGAAAAGCCAGATAATCTTCATTTTCCCGGGGACTCAAATCCACAAGATCTGCAATCTGCTTAAATTGAAAAAAAGAAAGTTTATCACAAAGATGATAAAGGAGCCAGACCGACGCTACATTTTCGGATTTCGCTCCCGCCCACGCTAAAGAAACTTTCTCATAAGGACTTTCGTGGTCTGGTCGAGGAAAATAAAACTGGTTTTGAAAAACAAAAATATTGCGCCGGTTTTCTAAAGGATCGAGAATATTCCATCCTAACTGCAAAGCTGCGGAATATACCAGGGGCTTAAACATAGATCCCATCTGACGCTTGGCATCAACTGAGCGGTTGAAATAGCTGTTATCAAAACCTCCAACCATCGCCAGAATCTTGCCGCGCTGTGAAACCAAAAGCCCCCCTTCAAGTTTCGGTTTTTGCTCTAAGTCAAATAAAAATATGCCATCCGGCAATTTGTCGCGCACATAAACATATACTAAATCATTAAGTTTGACCTGAGATAACAATTCTTTAGCATCTTTTGGGGTTGACTCCGCCCAGATCCCCACCTTGTACTTTGCATAAGCAGAGGCCAATTCCTTTAAACCCCCTTGGTCAACTTTTCCTATAGCCCCCCCCACCCTCACGAAAATCGCTAAATCCTTTCCTTCTTCGATCTTGTTTTCCACTTTTCCAAATACAAATTGACCAATTTTCGGTTCAATAACTTGGGGTATATCCAGATGAGCGTACCGGGCCTGAATAATTTGTCTATTATACCCGGAAAGCGAAGTCTCGAGCTGCGAAAGGTGCTTGCGTAATATCAAATGACTTTTTTGTTGCAGCTCCTGGTTTATAAAGGTATAGATTTTAATTCCCGAGGTAGCGATATTGCTTATGCCATGATCAGCTAAAATTTGCTGGTATTTTTCCGATTGAAGCTCTTCCCGAATGTAATCTAAAATTACATTGAGATCAAAATAAACCTTTCCTTCCTTAAAAGGTATCGGGGCTTGGAGCAGTTCTGTGTACTGTGAAGGGGTGATCATGCCAAGCTTTGCCATATTCCGGAGGACATAATTTTTCCGTTCAACCGCCCGTGTCAAAACTATCTTCCTTTTTTCCTGATTGGGTTGCACGAGAGGATTATACCGATTAGGTGCCCGAACTGCGCCAGCAATAAAGGCGCATTCTAGCAGATTTAACTGGTCAACTGGTTTGTCAAAAAAATATTTTGCTGCGATGGTTAATCCCCGACCGGTCCCGGTTACATAAAACTGGTTGGTAAAAAACTCAATAATGTCTTCTTTTGAAAAATGTGCTTCAAGCTTGAGCGCCTGAGCCAATTCTAAAAATTTAGCTTCAAACGTGCGTTCACTCCGTTTAAAAAGGTTTTTGGCGGTTTGCTGGGTGAGCGTGCTTCCACCCTGAATGATCTTTCCTGATTTCACGTTTATCAAAGCCGCCCGAAGAATACTAAACGGATCAACCCCAGAGTGGCGAAAATAATTTTTGTCCTCAGCAGCAATTAAGGCGTTCACAAAATCTTTGGGAATGTCCTGGTATTTTATATAAATACGGTGTTCATTTTCAAAAAACACTCCAATCAAATTTTTCCCGTCATCATAATAAACCGGGGTTTCCCTCGATAATGCATCCATTATTGCTTTTCGGGTAAAATCTTTTCCCGGCTGCGCAATAATAAAATAAAAGTACATAGCGTAAAAAACACCAACGCCAACCAACCCAACCAAAAAGGCAAATAGTACCATCGACCGGATTCTTTTCCAGAACCAGAAAAAAATAAAAGATGAGAAAAAGAGAATTCTCATGATAGGATTAGATTTCATTTACGATAACCCTACCCCATCTATTTTCGACAGGCAATCCGGACACCTTCCTTCTTTAATCGTGTATCGCAAAATGTTAAACCCCATTCTTTCAATAAGAAGGGTGCCGCAGGAATAACAATAGGTGTTCTCAGCGGTTTCACCAGAAACATTTCCTTCATATACATAACGAAGCCCAGCTTTAAGTCCGATCTCACGCGCTTTTCTCAAAATTTGAATTGAAGTCCGGGGTTGATCATTAAGCTTATAAGTTGGATAATAAGCAGAGATATGCCAAGGAATGTTTGCATCGAGATGAAAAATAAAATCAGCAATGTTCTTAAGTTCCTCAGTCGAGTCATTATAGGTAGGGATTATGAGAGTGGTGATTTCTAACCAAATCCCCAGTTGCTTGAATAATCGCAGAGCATCTAAAACCGGCTCGAGCCTTGCCCCGCATATCTTTTTATAAAAAGTATCAGAAAAACTCTTAAGATCTACGTTAGCACCATCCAAATGGGGCTGAATGTTTCGGAGGGCTTCGGGGGTTATATACCCATTAGTAACAAATATATTCTTAAGCCCCTGCTCATGTGCCAACACAGCAATGTCATACGCATATTCATAAAAGACAGTCGGTTCAGTATAGGTGTAAGAAATAGAGGTGCAGTGATATTTTTTTGCGGTTTTTACAATCTCATTTGGAAAAACATCGTCGCCGACAATTTTCCCATCATTCCGCACCAACTGAGAAATACTGTGATTCTGACAGTGCTTACAGCTAAAATTACAGCCGACCGTAGCGATCGAAAAAGAACTGCTTCCGGGGTGAAAATGATAAAGAGGTTTTTTTTCGATCGGATCTACCGCCTGCGAAATACATCTCCCGTAAACTAAACTAAAAAGAATACCTCCTTTATTCTCCCGCACCCCGCAAATCCCTCTCTTCCCTTCTTGAATGACGCAACGGTGATTACAAAGTGCGCATTTAACGTCATTCCCATCCAGTTTTTGATAAAACAAAGCTTCCTTCATCGGCTTTTTTCCGTATTTTTCGTCATGAGACCAGTCAAGAAAAAAGCTCCCCCCATTACCAGATACCCTATCGAAAAATAGGGGGAAGTATTTATCCCTAGCACACTTACTATTCCACTGCCCGTTATTGTATAAGCGTGTATGATCCCGACAAAAGAAAGCAGGCTACCGATGATTGCCCAGCAAGCTGCTTTAAGAAAATTTTTGTCAATCACATAGACCACTATTGCGGCCAAGATCATCGCAGTTAGAATAAAACCCCGCTCTAAAGCAATCATGCCCGAGATATAAAAGCCACTTTTTCTACAAACATCCAAACTGATTGCTTCCCAGCTTTTTCCGGCAACCCCTAAAGTTTTCTCCATAACCGAAATTCCGTAGGCAGCCACCGCAGGAAAAAGCCCGAAGGCAACTGCCGGGGCGTGCCTTAAGGGAGTCGTTTGAAAAGCCTGAGCGGTCATGATGATACCAATCCAAAGCACAATGGCGGCTCCAGCCTCAATGGGTATCAAGTTGAAGATTAGATTAACTAAACCTGAAAGACAAATAAAACTAATAAAAAAAGCGTTCAGGATTGAATAACCGGATCGTGCGCCAAGTGCTTTCCATCCGGGGTGACCAATATAGATGGTGGTAGGAAAGCAGGAACCAAAAAGAGACGCTACGATCGTTCCGATGCCATTTATTGCCAAAGAAGGCATCGTCGGAAAACGATCACCCGCCGCTTCAGCGCTCTCGATATTTTGCAGCGAACCAATCACGTTAATGATCCCCATGGGAAAAATAATGGAAAAATATTTCCACGCATAATCGGTCGCTAAAATTTCTCCAATCTCTCTCCCCGAAAAAGTAGGGAGAGTAAGATGCCATTGGGCCAAAGAGTTTTGCAAAGCAACGGGATCCATGTAGCTAAAACCACAAGCCTGAAGCATCCAAGCCAAAACGGTTCCGGTACTCAACGCTACCAATCCGCTGGGAAGGCCAAAAGGAAATTTTATCCGGCCGAAATACCCAATCAAAATGATTGAGAGGGGTAAGAAGGCAAGCAGCGGACGATCAAAAATCCGGAGAGCAAAATCCATCGCAATAAAAGTAATCGCGATACCAGCCAGCGCTGAAAGCAATGCTGCGCGAGGGGTATGTTTCCTTATAAACTCTGCTACCAAAGATCCACCCAGTTCTATTATTCCACTTCCCAAACATGCTAACAACCCAACCTTCCAGGCCATTTCCGGACTCCCAGTTTCTACTTTTACCGGGAGCATAACAAAAAATATAAAGGCAAATAGACTCGGAGTGTTAATGCCAAACGGGAGAGCAGTTACATCGTTACGTTTCTCTCGGCGAGAGCACTTCCGTGCCTGCCACGTGTAAAAAACATTACCAATAAAAATTGAAATTGCTGCCCCAGGAAGGATTGTCCCAAAAACTCTTGTTGCGCTTATACCGCAAACCTGTTGACAGAGAACACCGATAACAATGAGCTGCATCAGGTTATCTGTCATTAAACCAAAGAAACCGTCAATATCCTCTTTAACGAACAAAGCCATTTAATTGTGTAGTTTAAGATCAATCTTTTCAATAACTGGCATCAGCAAAAGAACAGATCTGCCGGGTCTTATCCACCATTTTATACATTTTGGGAGATGACCACCTCCCTTCGATTAATTCGTCGTCAACATCTCTTAAAATCCCATCATGGATTGCCCAACTCCGTCCTCTTATTGTTTTATGAAAACCTATTTGCCTAAATGGCGTTGATCCATCCAATTTTTCACAAAGAATGCTTCCGGGTTGAAATAGCTCGTTGATCCGCCTCATCATCTTAAAACCTTCAAAATAAGAAAATCCATACTTCTCATAGATTATGGAATTATGATAAAAAAGACCATCCAATAAGATTGACTTTATCCCTAAGATACGACAAAAATGTTCTAAACACTGCAAAAATTCCCCGGTAAGCCGCAAACCGCGTTTTACTTGTCCTGGGGACAAACCAGCCTGCATCGCCCTTATCTCTTCAGGTATGTTTCGGTTAGCTCGACCAAAAAGAGTATCCTTTCCCAGTGGATCGACATCAGTATTAAACCTTTCACTATGAGGATCATTGATAATAATAAAATCCAAACGAATTTGGGTCCGGTCATTAGTATCAGAAACTTGCACAAAGAAAATAGAGTCCTGGTCTGAAAGGTCCTGTTTAACTTCAATCAAGGTAGCATTATCTTTTGGTGGACAATAAAACCGGACGAGCCGTTCACGTTTATCATTGAGAAAAAGGATAGGATGAATATGAAAACGATGAAAAATAGACGGAGGAATAAGAATCCGGTAAAGTCCCTCTTTTTCAACAGCCGATAGATGGCTTATTTTAAAAATCCAAGACATGGTTCCAATTCCTAAAACTTATAAAGTTCGTCAAGTTGAAAAACAATTTTTTGTCTTGCCTCATCACCACCCAGAAGTTGAACAAAGCGTTTGAGCTTGTAAACATCCTTAGGGGTAATATGTGTCTGCTGTTTTTGAATCTTCTCCATCGTGACAAAAGTATCAAAGGGGGTTACTGCCAAGGGTATTCCCAAATCGCCACAGGTATTAACGATGATAGGGGCAGGCCTTCTTCCCCCGGTAAGCAAAACACCGGTAACTTTGGATGAGATGAGAGGTGCATTTAAAGTATCCGCTTCAAGACCAAGTAAAATAATTTTATTATAGATCCTTCGAAATAAATGTAATGAGCCTTTTAGATGAGAAGAACTTATCGAGGTGCTTTCCACCAAGTTTTCCATTCGATTGTCACCAGTCAGGACCTCACCCCGAATAATATCAACAATGTTTCTCACCGTTAAAGAGGTCAGTATTCTATCCTGAGGCACAAGGAAAATCGTCGGCGTCCCTCTTTTTTGAAAAAAAGGAACAAGTTTATTATACGCTGTATCCATACGCTCCAAAGGTATCTGGTTAACAAAAACAAACTTAACCTTGTCTTTTAAAAATGAGTCAATAGCAAGCACAGAATACATACTCATATTTTCATTTTGAAACTTGTCTACCAAAAGAACCGGGGCATTGAACCTGTTCACTAAAACCCCATCAGGAAGGTAAGGTGAATCAGGTTCATAAAAAATTTTCTCGGATCCCATAATAATGAGTACATCCTTTTCTTTCTGCACTTTTTCAAAGCATTCCTCAATTCGCATCAGCTGTTCTTCCCGGTCCACTTCATCACCGGGAACTTCTTCGGGGAACACCGGACATAAAAGGCTTAAGTCTTCAGGAAGATTAAAATACTCTTTCATTAACAGTGCATCTTTATCGATGATCTGGCCATTGTGTGAAACCGGACGGGTAACAAAGGGTTTAAAGAAACCAACGCGCAATCCTTGAGAATGAAGCATTTCACCTACACACCAGGCAGCGAGACTTTGTCCCGACCGAACACCAGTAGAACTAATAAATATTTTTTTCATTTTATTTCACATCACTGATAGTTATTCTAAAAATTTTTTTATTAAATCAATAAGGTGCTGAGGGGCAATGGGTTTTGGCAAAAACAGATTTGCACCCAATTCCATGCCTCTTTTCTTATCATCAGAACCGCTTTTGGCAGTAAGCATAATTATCGGTACAGCCTTATATTCATCAAGTGAACGAATTTTCTCACAAAGCTCAAATCCATTCATACCGGGCATGAGGATATCAAGGATCATAAGATCAAATTTCTTTTTGTTGAGTTTTCCCAAAGCATCATCGCCGTTATTTACAGTTGTAACCTCATAGCCACTGGGCGAAAGGAGTGCTTCTAAGGCTATTAATACAAGTTCATCATCATCAACTACTAATATCTTCTTTGCCATTTTTATCTTCCTTGTTTAAATTTAAATTACTCGATATCGCCGGAAGGATTACCCTAAACGTAGCCCCCTTCCCTATCTCGCTATCCACTTCTATCCTCCCTGCATGCTTTTCCACGATCCCATAACAGATGGAAAGTCCAAGACCAGTCCCACTTCCTACCGCTTTAGTGGAAAAGAAGGGATCAAAAATCTTATACTTAATTTCTGGCAAAATCCCTGGACCCGTATCAGTAAAGGAGATGATAATTTCTCCCGGCGTTCCATTCTTGGCACGATAAAAAGAACGTATGATAAGCTCCTTATCCGAATGCTGCATATCTAAAGCATCCCGAGCATTACTAATGATATTTAAAAAAACTTGTTCGAGTTGCGGAGCACTACCCATTACCTTAGGCAAGTCTCCTGAAAAATCCTTGGTTACCTCGACATGGTGGTCAAGGAGCATCTGTCCGGCAATAAGAAGAGAATTATTTAAGGGGATCCTAATATCTAAGGCTTCAAACTTCATTTCGGTTTCACGGGAGAATTCTCGAAGGTGGTTGACAATCGTAGCAATCCGGTCGTTACAACGTGCAAGTAAGTCTACAAACTCAATAATCTTTTTATGCGAGGAGTTTTTTTGTTGTTGATAATCCTCCTTAAGTCGAAAAATGATGGTCTGCGATGCCATAAGGGGATTGTTTATCTCATGCGCTACTCCGGCAACCAAGTCTCCGAGTTCCCGCATTTTTGCCGATTGGATAAGAGACGCCTCAGCTTTTCTCAACTTGTCCTCTAACCTTTTCTTTTCCGTCATATCTTTAAATATTCCAACCGTTCCTATTATTTCTCCTTTAAAATTTTTTAGCAGAGCTGCTGAAGTGTTTATCGGGATTTCTCTCCCACTTTTATCGATCATGATCATCTCATAATTAATAAATTTCTGATTCCGGTGGAGGATATTCATAATCTTTCGAGCCTCTGCTATTCCGTCCAGATAAAAAAGGGAAACATGGCTCCCAATTAATTTTTCTTTTTTATCTTGGAGTATTTCTTCCAAGCCGCGATTAACATAGGTAATCGTTCCTTTTTGGTTTGTGGTTATGATCCCATCAGCAGAACTTTGAAGGATGTTTTCCAGATAATCTTTAGTCTCGATTAACTCCCATTCGAGACGTTTACGTTCAGTTACATCACGAGAAATTTCCAAATAACCAATTAAATCCCCTTCCATATCTCTCATTGCGGTTATTACCGCTCGACTTAGAAATACTTTTCCGTTTTTTTTCTTCCGACGCACCTCTTTTTCTAATGCATTCCCAGCTTGGAGTTTCTTTAATTCTTCCCACTCAATAAATGATTTGTTTTTTTCCACGTAGGTTTTATAAAGATACTCCCCTAATATTTCTTCTTTCTCCCACCCAAATATCTTGCGAGCACCATTATTGAACTCCAAAACCTTCCACTGAAGATCCGTAGCAATAATGGCATACTCCGTAGAGCTTTCTAAAATATTAGTTAACAGGGTCGATATCCCTTTGTACTTTTCCTTGGATTCCAAAAGATCTTGAGTACGCTGATTAACTAAGCATTCCAGGTTTTTCGTATGCTCCTGGATCTGGGCCGCCATCCGGTTAAAAAAAAGGGCTAATTGTCCAATCTCATCGTGTTGAGAAATGCCTAATCGCAGGGAAAATTCCCCTTCTGCCATTCGTGAGCAAAGGTGGGTAAGCTCTAATATTGGTTCGCTCAGAAACCGGGCAAAAAATACTACCAGAGATAACACGATGGTTAAACTAAAGATTGTTAAAATAAAGACCCCTTTTTGTGTCCTAACTACTGCTCCAAAAATTTCGTCCTCATAGCTTCCGGCAGCAATCACCCAACCCAGTTGAGACAAATAACGAAATCGGGTGATTTTCATCCGCGATGATTTTTCACCTAATTCGACATTTACCCATGGATAACGGATTTCTCCCGCATTTTTTGCTCCTAAAGAGATCGCCTTTTCAACCATCTCTTTGATAAAATAATTGCCTTTCGAGTCCTGGCTGTAAAGAATATTTTCCTTTTCTTTTGTAGGATGAACAATGAGGTTTCCCTTCCGATCAATTATAAACGGATAACCAGTAGCGCCTATGATAATACCTTTGACTACTTTTCTAATTTTGGAAAGTTGAGTAGTGGGGATAAATGCTTCACCGTTTTCAAGGGATAAACTAATTTCACACAACGCGTGGATAGTATTTACCACATGATCCAAATCTTTTTCAGCTCCATTTTTTAAAGCTGAATTAAGCTGACTGGTTGCAAAATAAGCAAGCAGGCTTAAGGGGATAATTACTAAAGGAGCAATAACCGAAATCAATTTGTTCTGTATGGTCCAGTCGGAAATTTTTTTCATAATATTTTTAAATGGTTTCTACCACATAAAAACAAATCTGAAATCGTTGTTTGAAAAATTTATTTAATAATATTATCAAATAATTAGCTTAAATTCAAGCTTATTTGTAATCATTAAATTTTTAAAAACATAAAATTATAAACTTTTAGCGAATAAAAATTTTTATCGTTTAGTTCATGTATTTAAAAATATAGCCAAATTGTTTGGTTGCTATCCCCACTCCCCCATTTCAATGGGGTTTTGTATAAGGAAGTTTTTAATAGAATATTCTTGTCGATATCAGGTGGGAAAAATAATCACCATGGTAAACAGGTTGGACTTACTTTCTAATTTAGGCCCAAATTACGTAATGATACCCAAAGTATCATTAAACACAATTGGAAGAATGCGTTCTATGGGAAATTTTACATCGTATCAACTTTCCTTCAAATATCTTTCTATTTTTGCATCTTTTTTTAATTTTTCAAGGTATAAAGGAATTTCTTTATCGACCTTATCCTTTTTAAGATTTACTGCTAAGCGATCTTTTACCTGTTCATACGCCAAAGTCGTCGCCGGCTTTTTATCCGTTACTTTAATTATATGAAATCCGAACTCAGTTTCAACTATACCACTCACTTCTCCTGGCTTTAAAGAAAACGCCACATCTTCAAACGGTTTTACCACCTGACCCCGCATAAGGTAACCAAGATCTCCCCCTTTGGTATTACTGGGACACTCAGAATCTTTCTTAGCCAATTCTGAAAAATCCTTTCCATTTTTTAACTGCTTTTGTATATCCTCAATCTTTTTCCGTGCCGCTGCCTTTTGTGCTGCATCTGCTTTAGGGTCAACCTTAATCAAAATATGACTGACTCGAACTCGCTCAGGTATTTTAAAAAAATTTGGGTTGCTGTCATAAAAGGCTTTGCTTTCTTGATCAGAAACCAAAGCCTTTTGGCCAAACTTCTTTTCAATAAATTGCTGAACCGCAAGTTCCCTCTTGAATTCGTCCTTGATACCGGTCTCAGATAGATTGAGTTTCTTCAAAAATTCATTTAATGCTTCCTGATTAGGTATTTGTTTTTTCCAATTTTCATACCGTTCATTAAGAATCTTATCATCAACCTGAATACCGTCTTTTTTGCTTTCCTGATAAAGCAGTTCAATATTAATAAGACTTTCAAGAACATTTTTCTTTATTTCAGAAAGCTCGGCGCTGCTCGGAGTCTTTCCTGTTTGAGAAAATTGCTCATTTACAATTACCATTTTTCGATCAAAATCCGATTTGGGAATTATTTTTCCGTTCACTACCGCAATTTTTTCCTCGGCAATACCTTTTTCTTCGGCCCAACTAAAGGACGTTGTCAATAAAAAAATCAAGCAAATCAACGTGATTACAATCCATCCCTCGTTTCTTTTGTTCATCCTATTCTCCTTTGAAAGTGATCTCATGAAAAACCCGAACTGGGTTTAAATAGCACTGTCAACAATAAGGTAATTAGTGTAAATTGATATAGCACCCTTCCGTGCAACGCGCAAGCAATTTTATTCCTGACCAAACCAACAAAATCAATAGCTCATCCTCATGTGGAACCTCTCGAAACTGTCCTTGTGATATAATCCATCCCAAAAAAAAGCTAGTGTTTCAACAGCTTGTTAGGAATCGATAAGAGCTGTTCTTATTTCAATCAATTTTTTTGCTTTTTTGTTTCACCATAAATTTATTGACATCCCAACTAAGCGAGCATAGATTGAACTTAACACTCAGCTCTGATAAACATAACCATTGCCTTTGCAATTCTATTCTTAGTAAATCCTCATTATGCTCACCCAAGAAATAAAAGAATTATTTGAAAAGCAGGCCTCGCTGTATGATTTTACCAATACCTTTCTGTCGTTTGGTCTTGATTACATCTGGAGAAAAAGGGTTGCCCAATCACTATGTCTGCCGGGCGACGCTCGGGTGGCGGACATTGCCACGGGAACTGCTGAAGTGGCAATCCATATCGCCAACCAAAATCCCAAGGCAAAGATTGTGGGTCTGGATTTTTCTCCCAACATGCTAAAACTTGGAAATAAGAAGATTCACAAATTTCATTATAAAAATATATTTTTATTAAGCGGTGATGCTACAACCCTTCCATTCCCTAAAAATTCATTTGATGCCCTCACTATTGTTTTCGGAATAAGAAACATTATCAACCGAGAACTGGCGCTCAAAGAATTTTATTCCGTTTTAAAACCACAGGGCCAATTGATAATAATGGAATTCGGCTTTCCTGAAATGCCACTATTCCGATCGCTCTACCTTTTCTATTTCAATCATCTCCTCCCCTGGGTTGGCAACCGCTTGGTCTCCTCAGACCATGCATATACTTATCTGAGAGACTCGGTCCGCAAATTTCCTGCTCCTGAAAAATTTATGGAAACACTCAGATCTGTTGGTTTTAAAAAAATACAACGACTCTCCTTCACTGGCGGCATTGTAGACTTATTCAAAGCCTTTAAGGAGTAACCTGTTTTATCTTTAAAGCAGCGTCGTGGTATAATAATTTTTTTGGCCGGAAACACGCCATAAATATTCCCACCACCCGATGACCCCTGCGGTTAACCCCTGACATTATGAGTTGGATTATTGTCAAGATCCTCGAGATTTATCCAGTGACCTCAGGAATGAGCCTTAGCTTTATTGATAATTGCGTTTTATCACCTCGATCATTTTCCATAAAAACCCTTAAGAAAAAAATTCCTAATAAAAATTACAATACTTATTGTTTTTGCTGGAAAAAAATTTTATTATTAAAAATTATATTTCTGTTTTCCACCTTTTAAAAAAGCAATAAAATAATAAAAAATTTAATCTCCAAACTAAATTTTTTTCAGGAGAATCTTGTTGTGAAAGAAAAGTTCTTTCCATTAGCCATGTATAAAATTACCTGGAATAAAAAATGAGGCATTTCCTTGTTATTACAAAAAGTAAAAAGGTTTTTAAAACCATTCAAGGATGCTTTCGCCAAGGTTACTCGGTTGAAAAAGCTTCCAGCAACAATGTTGGATTGGAAATGCTTCGGACGAAGCGTTACGACTTCATTTTTATTGACCTAGCGCTTTTTTCTGAATCAGTTAAAGGCAACGAATATAAATTAGCTTTACAAGCCTTTTGGCAGTTGAATCCTTCCGCAGAAATAATTGTAATGTCTCCTCCCGAAATGATCCGAGAATCTGTGATGGCCGTCAAAGCAGGGGCGAGTAATTATCTCACCTACCCCATTAATCTGGATGAACTAAAATATTTAACCGAAAGTATTGATGCATCCTTGATTGTCCAGTCAGAACTTGATTATCTTCGCGACCAATTTTGGCAAAGCGATTCATTAGAGATCGTCCAAACTAAAAATCTCTTAGTTAAAAAAGTTTTTGATAAAATCCGTTCAGTCGCGCCAACTAAAAGCACAGTACTTATTTCCGGGGAAACCGGTACCGGCAAAGGCGTGCTGGCCCAACTAATCCACAAACACAGCAATCGAAAAGATTCCCCTTTTATAAATGTCCATTGCGGAGCAATCCCAGACACACTTTTAGAAAGTGAACTTTTCGGCCACGAAAAAGGTGCTTTCACGGGCGCGGTCCGTCGAAAATTAGGGAAATTTGAAATTGCCAAAGGCGGAACGATTTTTCTGGATGAAATTGGTACTATTACACCATCCGCCCAGATTAAACTTCTTCAAATTCTTCAGGAAGGAACATTCAATCGTGTGGGCGGCGAAGAAACCCTTCAAGCCAATGTAAGAGTTATAGCGGCCACCAATACCTCTCTAAAAATGATGTGCGACGAGGGTCAGTTCCGGACGGACCTCTATTATCGCCTCAATGTGTTCCCAATTGACATACCACCATTGAGAGAAAGAAGAGAAGATATTCCATTCTTTGTTGAAGTGATTTTAAAAAAGCTAAACAAATTTCACACAAAAAATATACACAGCATTCATCCACCGGTAATCGAAGCGTTCAAACAATATCTGTGGCCAGGAAATATCCGGGAACTTGAGAACTTGATGGAGCGAGCTTATATTTTGGAAACTTCCCCGGTATTAACCCCCGAAAGCTTCCCGAGTGAAATTTTTTCCTCCAAAGACTCCGCTCCTCTCATATTTGTTGACTCTTTACTCACCCTTGCCGAGACAAGACGCCGCAGCATTGAATATTTTGAAAAGCAGTATCTTAAAGAAATTTTGACCCAACACAAAGGAAGGATAAAGGAATCGGCATTGACCGCCGGTATCAGCACTCGACAACTAAACAAATTAATGACACGCTACGGAATTAAGAAAGAAGAATTCAAGCCAAAAAACCTGCCGTTAAACTAAAAACCATCTCACGCTATCCTCATGCCAAGAGTTCAGTTTAAATTCATTATGTTAAAAATAGGAATTATTAGTTCTTATTAATATAATTTGGGAACTTTTATTTCCTATTTAAAATAGTAAAATGAATTCAGTATGTTAAATTAATATTTTAAATTTTAAAACCCTTTTTAAAATCAATGAGTTACGCTTCTATAAATTATCGGAACTTTAATTTCTGGTTTTATTTTCTCTATTTTAAAAAATCTTTAAAAATCATATTGTTATAAATTTGGCACACTTATTGCTAAAGGTATTTAACATGGTAAGCAATCCTGAAAAACAAATAAGCGGCCCGACAAAGAAAAAAAAAGGTAACGATAGTTCGTCATTGGTCACCTTACGGGGGGTGGTAATACCGGTAGATTGGAACTCCGAGGGCAAAGTGATTGCCACTGCTATTTCCACACACCATGAAGATGAATACCTCATTGTGGATGAAGAAAATACTATTGAAATGAATAGGCTTATTAATGAAGAGGTAGAACTTACCGGTATTTATAAAAAAAGGGGTGACAAGAAGATTATAAAAGTAAAAACTTGCACCCAGATCACTAATGAATCACCAGCGCATAAATCTTCAGGTAACAACGTGTAAACAGGAGCATGTGTGAATAGAAAAAAAGTTTTTCTTGCCATTATTATTATAGGCCTTTTAATAGCTTATTTTCTCTTGCTATCAAATATTTTGGCTGCGCCAAGTTTAATGAAGGGTATCGTTATTTCCGATTCTAGAATTTTATCTGATGATGGAAAAACATATAAAATTATTAATTCGGAAAATACATTCAACTTACCGGATTGCGTTGGAAAAAGGGTCGAAGTTGTTGGCATCGTTGAAGACTTTGAAGGAGAAATTGAAATTACCTTGAACTCATTTAAAATCCTCTCGGATTTACCTAATAAAAGGAGAAGTTAAATGATTACATTCAGTGGGAGCATTTATCTCCCGTTCTTCCAACCATAGGGGGCACAAGACATATATGGAAAAAGGAGTTTATCTTACTGAAGAAGTTGAACCTCCCGGTATACGTTGCGACTCTGGAGTTCCAGAGAATAGTATAAATTTCTATTCTACAACGTATTTAAAGTACCAAGAAAAGTCGGCCATTAACTGGTCTTCAAAAACCCGAAGTATTCCCGCATTCAAATGCAACAAAAAAACAGAAACTTTTCGAAAAATTTTTTATCCTGGGATATCCAACCAAGATTGGAACGACTGGCGTTGGCAATTGAAAAACCGAATAAAAAATCTTTTTCAATTGGAACGTTTTTTCCCCCTTTCCGAAAATGAACTAAAAACCTTATCTTTTCGTCGCTCCCTTCTCCCCCTTTCTATTACACCCTATTATGCCAGTCTTCTCGATGGGACTGACCCATTTCAGCCTCTCCGCAGAACAGTTGTCCCTGATATAGCGGAACACATTCACGGCCCTGGAGAATCGGAAGATCCCCTGGGGGAAGAAAAAGACACCCCTGTCCCTGGCCTAGTCCATCGGTATCCGGACCGAGTTTTATTTCTTGTTACTGATACCTGTTCAAATTATTGCCGCTATTGCACTCGATCCCGAATGGTGGGGAATGAAAATTCCAACCAATTCAATTTTTTTAATTGGCAAAAGGCCATTGCCTATATTGAATCCCAACCGACTGTTCGGGACGTGCTTTTGTCCGGAGGTGACCCTTTAACTCTTTCGGACGAAAAACTGGAATGGCTTTTATCCCGACTGCGACGCATTCCCCATATTGAATTTTTACGAATTGGCACTAAGGTTCCTGTTGTTCTGCCTCACCGAATTACCCCTTCCTTAACCAGAATTTTAAAACGTTACCATCCTCTTTGGATGAGCATCCATTTCACCCATCCTGAGGAATTAACATCAGAAGTAAGTCAAGCTTGTGAACGCTTAGCAAATGCCGGGATACCTCTAGGAAGTCAGACGGTGCTTTTAAAAAATATCAATGACAATCTAGATGTTATGAAAAAACTAGTTACCGGGCTCCTCCGCATACGAGTAAGGCCCTATTACCTTTATCAATGTGATCCGATCTTGGGGTCAGAACACTTCCGTACGCCGGTAAAAAAAGGTTTAGAGATTATTAAAGGCCTGCGCGGGTTCACTACCGGGTACGCAGTGCCCACATATGTCATAGACGCTCCTGGTGGAGGTGGAAAAATTCCGCTGCTCCCTGACTCTGTAAGTTTGCGAGATGGTGATAACTTGCTCCTCAAAAATTATAAGGGCGACACCTTCTCCTATCCTGATCACAAAGAAGAAAAAGAACCAACAAGAACATACAGAACGTTATGGCAATAAAAAAGGAACTACCCCGGGTTGGAATTACGTATGACCTGCGGCAAGATTATCTTGCTCAAGGCTTCAGTGAAGAAGAAACTGCTGAGTTTGATCGCATTGATACCATTCAGGCGATTGAACAAGCCTTAGAGGATTTGGGTTTCAAAACTGATCGTATCGGCAATATCTTTAACCTAACGAAAAGAATCGCTGAGGCTGAATCCTGGGATTTGGTGTTTAATATCGCCGAAGGTCTGAAAGGATTTTCCCGGGAGGCCCAAGTTCCTGCATTGCTTGATGCCTTTAACATTCCCTATACCTTCTCTGATCCCTTAGTACTGTCCCTTTCTCTTCATAAAGCATTGACCAAGCGGGTAATGCGTGACTTGGGTATCCCAACCCCTGATTTTTTTGTTGTAGAAAATCATTCAGATATTGACCTGGTTGGCCTCCCTTTTCCTCTTTTTGCCAAGCCAATCGCAGAGGGGACTGGTAAAGGGATCACCCCTTCGTCGAAAATTGAGAGTCCGAATGAGTTAAAAAATGTTTGCACAAATCTTTTATTTAATTATAATCAACCCGTGCTGCTCGAGACTTTTCTTCCGGGACGTGAATTCACCGTTGGGATTCTTGGTACCGGAAATGAAGCTGAAACGATCGGTACGTTGGAAATCGTATTGCGTGATCAAGCTGAACCAACCGCCTACTCTTATGTCAATAAAGAACGCTGCGAAGATTTAGTAGAATATCGAATGGTAAATGAATCGTTATCTCGCAAAGCTCAAGAAATCGCTCTCAAAGCCTGGCAGGGCCTGGGATGCCGTGATGCTGGCCGGGTTGACTTAAAAGTTGACATCCACGGAACACCCAACCTCATTGAGGTTAATCCACTTGCGGGACTACATCCAGCGCATTCCGACCTTCCGATCTTGTGCCAGGCTGTTGGGATAAGCTACCACCAGCTTATCGGAAAAATCATGGCCTCTGCCCTGAAACGCGCAAAGTCTTTGTTTGTTGAGCCGGTAAAGCAATCACCTTTTAAAAAATATTCGGAAACTTTAAACCCTCTAACTTTGGATAGCTAAAACAGCCGATGAAAGCGGTTATCTTGCACGATCGCATACCCCCGGATGCAAATTTTGATCAGCAAGATGTTTTATATCAGTCAGAAGCAATTGCCAATATTCTCATAGAATTAGGGTATGACCCGGTAGAAATAAGCGTATCCCTTAACCTCAAGGAACTTATCGAAGCTTTAACGGCCATTAACCCTTCTATAGTTTTTAACTTAGTTGAATCAATCGAAGGTCAGGGTCGCCTTATTCATCTTATTCCCTCAATGCTTGACTATCTCAAACTGCCCTATACTGGTTCAAAAACAGAACCCCTCTTCTTAACGTCAAACAAAATCATTGCCAAAAAGCTTCTTATCAAAGCGGGTATTTTAACCAGCCCCGCCCTTTCGCTCGAGGAACTAAAATACAACAAAAATGTGAAAGCAAATGGCTTATATATTATTAAATCTGTCTGGGAACACGCCTCGCAAGGCATTGATGAAAACTCAGTAATCACAGTAAAAAATAATGATCACCTTATAAAAGCACTCCAGTTTAAAGAAGATCAACTCGGGGGCGAATGTATCGCTGAACAATACATTGAAGGCCGGGAATTCAACCTTTCTCTTTTGGCGTCACCAAGAGGGCCCGAAGTTCTTCCCCCGGGTGAGATTATATTCGAAGATTATCCTCAGGAAAAAATAAAAATAGTATGTTACCGTGCCAAATGGGTTGAAGGCTCATTTGAATATCTCCACACGCCCCGAACCTTTGAATTTTCGGCTCTTCAAGATTACTCTTTACTGCGCAAGCTCAAGAAAATTGCAAAAAAATGCTGGAAGCTTTTTAAGTTGCATGGTTATGCCCGAGTAGACTTTCGAGTGGATAAATTCGATAATCCCTTTGTCTTGGAAGTAAACGCCAACCCATGCATCTCACCTGATTCTGGTTTTGTTGCTGCGGCCACCCAAGCCGGCATAGACATGAAGCAAGCGATCGAAAGGATAATTGGCGATGCATTTCAGCCCACGTTTTCAGGATTAGAGTATAAAATCTCACCTAAGATAATTAAGCAGTGCCCACCCTTTTTTATGCTTTCAACCTGAAGGAATCACGGCACCTTATTCTACACATTTCATCCTCGCAGGAGAAAAAATAATTATGCAATTGAGTGCCTCTGAAGATTACCGGATAAAAACACAACCAAATATTACCATTCGACCGCTCATTGCCCAAGATAAGGAAAAACTTTTTCATCTCATAAGACAACGGGGCACGTTTAATGAAAAAGAAATCGAAGTCGCCATAGAAGTCATTGAGGACACGCTTGCCTTTCCCGAGGAAAAAGAATATTACACGTTTTGCGCGCTTGAGGGCAATGGAGATATTGCTGGGTTTATCTGTTTTGGCCCCATCCCTATGACCGACAGATGTTACGACCTTTATTGGATTGCGGTAGAAAAAAAATTTTCCAGGAATGGCATTGGCAAAAAACTCCTTGAAGCTATGGAAGATTTTGTGCTTAAAGAAAAAGCACGTCGCATCTATATCGACACCTCTTCTACGGCTCCATATATGGCGGCAAGAACCTTTTATGAAAACCATGGTTTCCGTTTGGTTACGGTGCTTCATGATTTTTATCGGCTCGATGATGACAAGATAATTTTCATGAAAGAAATATCCAGTAGTGAAATGTGATATAAAAAACGCACCGCTGATAAAAGAAGGCGAAATGAAAATAAATATTTTTTTTATTTTTATTACCTTATTGTGCTGTTTTTTATTTTCGGCCGCTTGTTTTGCGGGAAAGCACGAAGAACGGGTGGGAAATTCTACTGATGTTATCAATGAGATAATGGGAATTCCTAAAAAAATTTCTCGCCTTTCGATGCAGGAGGAAAAAAATTTTTTTCTTTCACGGGTGATTCTTTCAATTACCAAAGCACCCTACAGGATGCTGCAAAAATCTTCCGGACAAAAAAGCTTTTGCAACAAAGCAAATATTGTTATAATCCCCCTGCGATGGATAACATCAAAAATAAAACCCTATCCGCATTACGCACGGTAAAAAAACAGTGCCCATCCTGTGGAACATCAGAAATTGTTGCCCGAAGACGGTATTGTTCTCAAGAATGCCGTTACAAACTCTTTCGTCGACTTCATATTTTATCTGGTCTTCTGCGAGCGTTAGGGATCCGGCATGCGACCTTTTCTTTTACTGAATCTTCTTTAGTCTTAGATATTAAACCGCAAGGTTCCAAAAAAGTTTATCGTTTTATGTATCATCGTTCCCTTAAACAAAATCCATCCCAAGCACTCTACCATCTGACTGATGAATTAGGCAGTGTTTGGTGGGATAAAAAGAATCGAACCGGCAAAAGGTATCAAGCGTCCCAAGAAGTGTTGAATATGGCCATAAAAGATACCATCTGTCCTGACGCGGTCATTCCTCTTGAAGTTAAAAGCCCAACGGGAGTAAAGAAGTTTTTAACTTCTCTGAAATTAACTCATAAAGACTTACGATCAAGCCACGCCCATCAAATTGTAAAATCTGCCTATCGGAAACAGGCCCTTAATCATCACCCTGACCGCGGAGGAAATTCCGCGGCCTTCAGGAAAATCAATTCTGATTATCAAGAACTTATACAGTGGCTAAAATCACCGGTATTACAAATTCAGAAGGGTATTCCAGGCAAATGGTATTTTGACGGGAAAAAATGGAAAAGTCCCCTTCCTTTTTTTGTTCAATGAAGATATAAGCCAAAAAAAAACAACATATATTTCCCCTACCATGCAGGAGGTATAAATGGCACAATTGACGTTCTTGGGCGCAAATGGAACAGTAACGGGATCACGTTTTCTTTTGGATTCTGAAAAAACAAAATTACTCATTGACTGTGGTTTATTCCAGGGTTTGAAACAAGATCGCCTAAAAAATTGGGAGCCCTTTCCAATCCCCCCTATGGAAATTGACCACGTCCTCTTGACGCATGCCCATTTAGACCACAGTGGTTATTTACCTCGTTTTATCAAACAAGGATTTACGGGGAAAGTTCACTGTACCTGGTCTACCTTTGATCTCTGCACGATTATGCTCCGTGACAGTGGCCACCTACAAGAGGAAGATGCGTACTGGGCCAATAAAAAAAAGTTTTCAAAACACGAGCCCGCACTTCCTTTGTATACCGTGAAGGATGCTGAAAATTCCCTAAAATATTTTGACCCGGTTTTTTATGGACAAGACCTTTTTGTTACCGACTCTCTTCGTGTAGAGTTTAGGGATGCCGGACATATCTTAGGTTCCTCTTTTGTTGATATTAAAAACACCTTCAACAATAGAATCCGAAAAATTTTATTTAGTGGCGACCTTGGTCGTCCTTGTCGGCCAATTCTGAGAGATCCGATCCAGGTATTTGAGGTGGACTACCTTGTTCTTGAATCTACTTATGGCGACCGGCTCCATGATCCCAAACCACCAGAGGAAGAATTAGCCCGGGTAATCAATGAAAGTGTGAAACGGGGAGGATCGTTGATTATCCCCGCCTTTGCCGTGGGCCGCACCCAAGAGTTACTATTTTGCATTCGAGAATTAGAAGAGCAAGGGAAAATCCCCTCCCTCCCGGTTTTTGTGGACTCACCCATGGCGATAGATGCCACTATGGTATTTGAAAAACGAAAAGGAGATTATAATTTGGAGGCCAAGTTATTAGAACTGGAAGGGAAAAATATCTTGAAGCCGCGACAAATTAAATTTTGCCGCTCCACCGAAGAATCCAAACACCTTGAAGAACAAAAAAATCCCGGTATTATTATCTCGGCAAGTGGTATGGTAGAAGGAGGCCGCATTCTTCATCATCTTGCCCACCGGCTTCCACATCCCCAGAATACGGTATTGTTTATCGGATTCCAGGCAGCAGGAACTCGCGGCCGAACTATATTGGAAGGAAAACCCACGGTTAAAATTCATGGCCAACAAATCCCGATCCGTGCCAAAATTGAAAATATCTCTGGTTTTTCTGCTCACGCTGATTATAACGAAACCCTTGCCTGGCTTATGGGCTTTAACCGACCACCGTTAAAAACCTTTATCGTGCATGGAGAGCCAGAGGCCGCACAATCGCTGGCAGAAAAAATCACCACCATACTTTCCTGGGAAGTGATTATCCCAAAATTTAAGGAAAGTTTTGAAATTGATTTTTAATTTTTTTTAAGAAAGGTGCCGTCATGACTCCCGAAAAGCAATACCTCATTGATGTAATGACCGTCAAAGATACCTGGCGGCTATTTAAAGTCTTGGCTGAATTAGTTGATGGATTTGAAACCTTATCCGAATTTTATCCCTGCATTTCCATCTTTGGCTCTGCCCGCGTCCGCCCGGGAGATGAGACCTACGAAAAGACCGTCGCCCTTGCCCGAGAGTTAGCAAAGAATGGTTATCATATTATTACTGGTGGCGGCCCCGGGATCATGGAAGCCGGCAACAAAGGAGCGCGGGAAGGAGGTGCGAAGTCGATCGGGTTGAATATCCACCTTCCCCTGGAACAAAAACCAAACACCTATGCTGATGTTAAACTGGAATTTAGGTATTTCTTTGTCCGCAAGCTTATGTTTGTCAAGTATGCTCAAGCCTATATTGGCATGCCGGGAGGTTTTGGCACGCTGGATGAAATCTTTGAAGCAGTAACCCTCATACAAACCAAAAGGATAAAACCATTTCCGGTCATTTTGGTAGGATCTGATTATTGGAACGGCCTTTTAGACTGGATCAAATCGACACTTTTGACAAGGAATTTGATTTCCCCTGAGGACTTAGAATTAATCACAATACTTGACAGGCCAGAGGATGTCGTAAAAACCATTAAGGAAAGAATCGGCGTCTTATAACATTATCTCTGAAATAGAGACAAAACTAAGGGAAGATAAAAGGGTTGTCATTGTGCTCTTCTAACAGCACTCATAGCACTTTTATATTTTTTGCCGCTGTTCTTATGACAAAAATTTGTCCGTTATTGCATTGCTGATCTACTGGTGTCACAAAGAATCCCTGCCGATCAAGAGAGTAAGTCAAGGTCTGACCGATTATTACCTCATTATCAAAAAACTCAACGCGTATCTTTCGACCCCCTCGTGCCGTGGTAATTTCATACTGATCAGGAAGCGATTTGTCTCCCATTAAATCCTTAACAAAAAATATCGCCTTTAACTGGTTCATGGCAATTCCTTCAGCCTTCCCTTAACATCAATAAACTACCCCGCCGCAAGCAGCGGGGTATTAAAAGAGCATTAACTGCCGGTCTTCATGGAGCTTATGATAATCGTATCCTTGCTGTTTGACGTAATTCGTGATCGTATGTTCATTTCCGT
>Ga0182021_10000618_pt1 | contig 38734 bp, 31 predicted proteins | sample 612E3MmetaG_FD_120493 | JGI IMG/M metagenome (GOLD analysis project Ga0182021, IMG submission 120493) | Permafrost microbial communities from Stordalen Mire, Sweden - 612E3M metaG (Illumina Assembly) | ecosystem: Environmental > Terrestrial > Soil > Wetlands > Permafrost | place: Sweden...
CAGAAGTGGGTGGCCTACGAACTCATCACCGATAAGGCAAATCCTACCCTATCCTCCGAGGACCTGGCCTTCACCAGCGGTCCCGAGGGGGGCATCACCGACGGGGAGTTTGCCGCCCTCTCCGCCGCCGGGTGGCAGCCCGTCAGCCTGGGTCGCAGCATTCTCCGCGCCGTCACCGCTCCCGTGGCCCTGCTGGGGGCCGTACAGTTCGAGCTGGGGCGACCGCCACGGCGCTAATCCCGGATGGGGAAGGACCGGGAACAACCCTCTGCATGCGAGCTAAGCTGAGGGCTCCCCGCGGAGTCTTCATGCGTTTCCTGCTGCCCGTCCTGATTGCGGCCAACCTGCTGGCCCAGACGGCGAGCCCCAGGGCCAAGGTCCTGGAGGCCCCCCTGCGGGCCCACCTGGCTTTCCTGGCGGACGATCTGCTGGAGGGCCGGGGCACGGGCCAGCGCGGAGCCGACCTCACCGTGCGCTACCTCGAGACCCAGCTCCAGGCGCTGGGCCTGAAGCCCGCCAAGGGCCTGGCCTACCGCCAGGCCGTGTCCCTGCTGGGCCTGCGGACGAGGGTAGAGCAAAGCACCCTCAGCTTCTTGGGCGACGGTTCCTGTGCCACGCCGAGGTTCGGTTCGGAGATTGTCTATGGACCAGGTGTCGCCAAGGCCGAGCAGACCTTCGATGCCCCCGTGGTCTTCGTGGGCTTCGGCATCGACGCCCCCGAGTATCAGTGGGACGACTACAAGGGCCTGGATGTGCATGGCAAGGTGCTGCTGATGCTGGTGAACGAGCCCCCGCCCACCCCTGCGGAACCGGGCCTCTTCGATGGCCTTACTCTGAGCAAATACGGTCGCTGGACCACCAAGTTCGAGATGGCCACGAAGCGCGGCGCCGCAGGCGTGCTGCTCATCCACACCTCGACTTCCGCCAGCTACGGCTGGGCTGTGGTTCGCAACGGTTGGGACGCCGAGCGCTTCTCCCTGGCAAAAGAGCTGGAAGCGACGCCCCTGCAGGGCTGGGTGACCGAAGACACCGCCCGCGCCCTGGCGAAGCAGGGCGGCCAGGATCTCGATGCGCTCCGGGCGATGGCCCAGGGTCGCGACTTCCGGCCCGTTCCCCTGGACCTCACCCTGAAGGGCACGCTGCGCAGCGCCGTGCGCATCATCGAACAGTTCAACGTGGCCGGTGTGGTGCCGGGCAGCGATCCGGCCCTGCGGGACGAACTGGTGATCTACACCGCGCACTGGGACCATCTGGGCATCGGCAAGGCGCCAGCCGGGGACACGCACCCGGGGCATGCGACGGACACCATCTACAACGGTGCCGTAGACAATGCCTCAGGCTGCGCGGCTCTCCTAGCCATGGCCCAGGCGGCGATGCTCGCGCCCGCCAAGCGCAGCCAGATGTTTCTCTTTGCCTGCGCCGAGGAGCAGGGCCTTCTGGGTTCCAAGGCCTATACTGCGGATCCCCTGTGGCCCCTGGCAAAGACCGCAGCGGACCTCAACCTGGACTGCCTCAACTTCGTGGCTCCCACCCGCGACATCGGACTGCCCTTCGGAGACCGCAGCACCCTGGGTGAGCTGGGCGCGGCCGTGGCCAAGGCCTCAGGGCTCAGCGTAGCTCCCCTCCAACCCGATACCGGCGGGGGCTACTTCCGCTCGGACCACTACAGCTTCGTGGAAGCCGGTGTGCCCGCCCTCTCCATCGGGAGTGGCCAGGACTTCTTGGGCGATGACGCCCCGGTCCTGCGCGCCAAGGCTGCCGCCTATGGCCAGCGTTATCACCAGGTCACGGATGAATACGATCCCACCTGGGACCTGCGTGGCATGGTGCAGCAGGCCCAGTTCACCCTCGACCTGGGCCAGGCCATCGCCAACGCCGCCGCCCGACCCACCTTCAAGAAGGTCCAGTAGATTCAAGCTGCGACCCGGTTAAAGACCGGGATCCGCACCTGACAGGACCTGGTACCCTAGGCCCCCGACTCACCCACGGATAGACAGCATGCTCCACCCGGCCCAAGCTCAATTACCTTTTTCCGTTAGGCGGGATCCGTGCTTATCAACGATTGCATAATCCTTGTGGTCATTGTCTTTTTTGGGCTGGTAATCCATTCCATCCTTAGGGATGAAAATCGAAAATCAAATCGGCGGCAACAGCAACTTGCCTTCCCCGTGGAACGTCGGCATCAGGAGAGACGCAAGAAAGGCATCGTTTCGTACCTTGTGTGGGCCCTTCGATCTCGATGGTCTAAACTCACCAAATGATTTTTTTGCAATCCTCATAACGAAGAGACTGAGCCTAGAGTCTTCGGACAGTCCGACCACCGCCGCCAAGGAGGCTTGGATGCACGACACTGGCAAGTGGATCGCAGGAGTGGGCCTGGCCCTGGCCCTAATCGCCGGAGCACCGGCCCTGGCTCAATCGAAAGTGGCCGGGACACCTAGCCCCGCACCCCTGGGCGATGGCACCTTCCTGTTGACCATCTTCCTGAAGCACGATCAATCGAGGCCCTTGGGGAAGATCAACGAGCAACTAAAGGAGCAGGGATTCTTCCAGGCCTTTCCACCGCCGGGCGTGGAGGTCGTTTCATGGTACGTGATGATGGGCATCGGTCAGGTGGTCACCCTGCGGGTGCCGGCGGAACGGCTGCGCGACGTGAACCGCAGCATCGAGAACACCGCTTGGGGCGGCTACCGCACGGAGTTCTACCCGACCTACGACTTCAAGGCGATCGCCGACCAGATGCGCGCTCAGATGGCAGGCAAGTAGATGACTCAAGGACTGGAGCGGCCACCGTCTGCCCAGCCCCACCTGCTCCAAGCGAACGATTTCTATGTAGTAGGATCGCGGTTGTCGTCAATGGCCCCTTGGACTCGGACGCCCAGCGGGCCATCATGGAAGAGGCCCATCAGGCTTTCGTGCCCATAGCGTTTGTCCGCCAGACGCTCCTGGATGAGGGCCCCTTTTACTCAGGAGAACACCCATGGCAATCAAAGTTGGCATCAACGGTTTCGGCCGCATCGGAAGAATGGTGTTCCGCGCCGCGGTGCAGAATTTCCCAGACATCGAGATCGTGGGCATCAACGACCTGCTGGAACCGGACTACCTGGCCTACATGCTGCAGTACGACTCGGTGCATGGACGCTTCAAGGGCACCGTCACCGTGGAGGGCAACACGCTCGTCGTCAACGGCAAGCGGATCCGCCTGACAGCGGTCAAGGATCCGTCCGAACTCAAGTGGGGAGAGGTGGGCGCGGATGTGGTCATCGAATCCACCGGCCTCTTTCTCACGAAGGAAACCGCCGAAAAGCACCTGGCCGCCGGCGCCAAGAAGGTCATCATGTCCGCCCCCAGCAAGGACGACACACCCATGTTTGTCTTCGGCGTGAATGACAAGACGTATGCGGGGCAGGCCATCATTTCGAACGCCTCCTGCACCACCAACTGCCTGGCCCCCGTGGCCAAGGTGCTCCACGATACCTTCGGCATCAAGCGCGGCCTGATGACCACGGTGCATGCCGCCACGGCGACCCAGAAGACCGTGGACGGCCCCAGCAACAAGGACTGGCGTGGCGGACGCGGCATCCTGGAGAACATCATCCCCAGCAGCACCGGCGCGGCCAAGGCCGTGGGCAAGGTCATCCCCGAGCTGAACAAGAAACTCACGGGCATGTCCTTCCGCGTCCCCACCTCCGATGTCTCCGTGGTGGACCTGACGGTCGAACTCAGCACGGAAACCACCTACCAGGCCATCTGCGCCGCCATGAAGGCCGCCTCCGAGGGCCCTATGAAGGGCGTGCTGGGCTACACCGACCAGAAGGTCGTCTCCACGGACTTCCGGGGCGAGAGCTGCACCTCGGTCTTCGACGCCGAAGCGGGCATGGCCCTGGACGGCAGCTTCATCAAGGTCGTCTCCTGGTATGACAACGAATGGGGCTACTCCAGCAAGGTGCTGGAGATGGTGCGAGTCATCTCGAAGTAGCCATTCACCGCCCCGTGGTTGCAAGCACTGACAGTCCCGTCCTGACCGCCGATGTGGGCGGCACCAACCTTACCCTGGCCCTCATGGCGCCGGAAGGCTCCCGCTTCCGCCTGCTTCGCAAAGCGCGGTTCAGCACCCAGGAGGAGCACTCCCTCCTCGGTCCCATCCAGCGTTTTCTCGCCACCGAGCCCTCCCTGCGTCCAGGACGGGCCTGCTTCGCGGGGGCAGGCCCGGTCCTGGACCGCCGCATCCACCTCACCAACGCCCCCTGGGACATCGACGGAGCCGCCCTGGAACGAGAGCTGGGCATGCCGGTCCACCTGGTCAACGATTTCATCGCCTTGTCCTGTGGCGTCATCCAACTCGATCTGGCGGAGGCTGGTCTGGTGACACCTCTGCCCCATGGCGATGGCAGCCTGCCGGTGGCGAGGCCCGAGGGGCTGGCTTTGGTGATCGGGGCCGGAACGGGCCTTGGTGTGGGGTTCGTGGTGCGGACACCTCAGGGCCCCCGCGCCTTCCCCAGCGAGGGGGGACACATCGGTTTGCCCGTGTTCGACGAGGACTCGCTGGCCCTCTGGCAACACCTGCAGGAGGGCCTACCGGGGCCCCCCGGAGCCGAGATGGCCGTTTCGGGCCATGGGCTCGCCGAGATCTTTCGCTTCCTGCTGGACTCCCGGCGCGTTCCCTGGACGCAGGCCGCCACGGCAATCCTGTCCCTTCCCGACGCCGACCAGCCCGCCGCCGTCGCCGCCCAGGCGGCTACAGACCCCGCCTGCGGCCGCGCCATGGCCATGTTTGTGGACCTCTACGCTCGCGTCTGCGCCGAGCTCTGTGCTGTGTTCCTTCCCACGGGAGGGCTCTTCCTCGCTGGCGGCATCGCCGCCAAGAACCCAGACCTCTTTCTTGCCGATGGACGGTTCATGGCCCGCTTCGAGCGGAACTACCGCGCGCACTTGGATCAGCTCACCCGGACGACGCCCGTCTACCTCGTCCACGACTATGACCTGAGCCTCTACGGTGCTGCCCACGCCCTTGCCTGCACCGCCTGAAGCCGGGCTCAGTCCCGGCGAACCGCGAATCCCTGAAAACCTTCGCCCGTCCAGCGCAGAGGGTGCGGCCTGAAGAAGGCGGTGACCCCTCCGGCAGCGTCCTGGGCCGATCCCATGGCCGCCGGCCATACCTCGGCCGGGCGCAAGTCCCGTCGCGCATGTTCCAACCATTCCCGGTGGGAAACGCACTCCTCCGGCAGCCAGGAACACACGGCGTAGATGAGGAGGCCACCGGGGGCCAGGCGATTTGTGGCGGCCGTGAGCAGGCGGCGCTGAAGGCCCGCGAGCCGGGGCAGGTCATCGTGCTTGAGCCAGGGCCACTCGGGATGCTTCTGCAAGGTTCCGCTGCCGCTGCAGGGGGCGTCCAGCAGGATGAGGTCGAAGGTGGCCTCGTTGCCCTCCAGCCATTCCGCCGCGTCCGCCTGGATGACCCGGGCCTCGACGCCACGCTGTTCCAAGGTCTGGCGCAGCCGGGCCGCCCGCTTGGGCTGCACCTCCAGGGCCGTGATTGCAGCGCCAGCGTGGCGCAGGGCCAAGGTCGTGGTCTTGCCACCCGGGGCCGCGCAGGCGTCCAGGATTCGGGTAACCGGCCGGTCCCAGGCATACGCCAGCAGGGCCTGGGAGCTGCGGTCCTGCACGATACCACCGGACGATTCCAGCCAGGACCGGGGGAAGGAGGCGCCTTCCTGGAGGCACAGGCAGCCAGGGATGCCCGCTTCTGCCAGAAGGCCTTCGGGCGCCTCCCCCCGCAGCAGGCGGAAGTCTGGGCGTGGGGGTTGCTGGAGACGCGTCCAGAGGGCTTCGAGCTCTGCCTTGGCGTGGTGGGGCGTCAGGGCGGCCAGAAGGGCCCGCTCGGCGGCGGGACTGCGGTCCAGGGCGGCGGGCAGGGCGTCGAGTTCTGCGGCCAGGGCGGCACGATCCTTGGCCGCCCGGCGCAGCAGGGCGTTCACCAGGCCTTTGTGGGGCAGGAAGCCCAGATCGCGATTCGCCGCCAGATCCACGGATTCGTTGACGGCCGCATGGTCGCTGACGCCCGGCAGCCAGGCCAGCTGGGTGAGGCCCATGGCCAGGACCACCCGCGTGCCGAGGGGCACGCCCCGGTCCGGATCCTTCAGCTTGGGCTTCACCCAGGCCTGGAGGCGCCCCCACCGGCGCAGGCAGAGACCCAGCAGGGCCTGGGCCAAGTGCGCGTCCTCACCCAGGTCGCGATCCCAGATGTCCGGCACGCGGCCGCCTTCCCCGAAGACCTCGTGCAGGGCGTGGGCGACGTGGATGCGGGCGGGCGTGGGCATGAAGCTCCGAAAGGCCGACCCAGGCTAGCACGCGGGGCTGTGGCATCCTGGGCGCAGGCATTCCAAGGAGTCTCCCATGTCCCACCACTACCCCCTCCATCTCTCTTGGACTGGCAACACCCTCGATGGCACCTACTCCCGGAATGCCACCGTCACGAATCCTGGCAAGCACGCGCTTTCCGTGAGCAGTGCCCCGGAGTATGCGGGCGATGCCGGGCGATGGAATCCCGAGGACCTGCTGGGCTCCGCCTTATCCACCTGCCACATGCTCACCTTCCTGGCCCTCTGCGCGAAGGCCAAGGTCGAGGTGGTGAGTTACGAAGACCAGGCCGAAGCCGTGCTGGACACCGTGGATAAGGTCTCGCGCATCACGCAGGTCCACCTCCGCCCGGTCATCCGCGTGACCCGCGGCACCAGCATGGCCAAAGTCATCGATCTGTTCGAGAAGGCCCACAAGTACTGCTTCGTGGCCAATTCCGTCACCTGCGAGGCCGTGCTGGAACCCCGCGTGGTGGAAGCCTAGGCACCGGGAGATCCATGCGCTGTCCCTTCTGCGGGCACCTCGAGGACAAAGTGGTGGATTCCCGGGAGTCCCGCGAGGGCGATTCCATTCGCCGCCGCCGGGAATGCCTGTCCTGTGCCCGCCGCTTCACCAGCTACGAGCGGGTGGAGGAGGTTCCCCTGGTGATCCTCAAGAAGGATGGACGCCGCGAACCCTTCGACCGACAGAAGCTCATGAAGGGGCTCATGCTGGCCTGCCAGAAGCGGCCGGTGTCCTTGGCGCGCATCGAGGAGATGGTGGGCGACATCCAATCCCGGCTCATGGAGCGGCCCGATCGCGAGATCCGCAGCCGCGAGCTGGGCGAGCTGATCATGGACGAGTTGAAGGGGCTCGACCAGGTGGCCTATGTGCGCTTCGCCAGTGTGTACCGCGACTTCAAGGATCTGCCGGATTTCGTGAAGGCCCTGGAGGGCCTCATGCACAAGGAGGCCTCCGCGGGGTCGGATCCCCTCTCGAGGATCCAGCCGTCTGCGCCAGTGCCTGGACCCATTAAACCCGTGGCCCAGGCCCTGTTTCCGTCCGAAGCGGAGGCCCCGGTCCTGAGGACGCGCAAGAAGTAGCGCTATCCTGAGAGCCGAGGTTTTCCGTGGCTGATGACATCCTCCTCCCCCCCCCGCCAGACGAAACGCCCAAATTGCCGGAAGAACTACCCGTACTTCCCCTTCGCGATGTGGTCGTCTACCCCTATGTGATCCTGCCCCTCAGCATCAGCCGCGAAAAATCCATCCGCGCCGTGGACACGGCCCTGGTGGAAAACAGGATGATCCTGCTGCTTTCCCAAAAGCAGACGGAGATCGACAACCCCCGGCCAGAGGACCTCTACCAGGTGGGCACAGCGGCGCTGATCATGCGCGTCCTGAAGCTGCCGGATGGTCGCATCCGCGCCCTGGTGCAGGGCCTCCAGCGGGTCCGCGTGGAGTACTTCACCGAGACCGAGAACCTCTTCAAGGCCCGGGTGGAGCCCCTGGTCGAACCTGAAATGAAGTTGCCCAACCTGGAGCAGGACGCCCTGCTGCGCAGCGTGAAGCAGACCCTTGAGAAGGCCGTGGCCCTGGGCAAGACCCTGCCCCAGGAAGTGCTGGTCATCGCGAGCAACCTGGACAATCCGGGCCGTCTGGCCGACTTGGTGGCCTCAAACCTGGACCTCAAGCTCCAGCAGACCCAGGAAGTGCTGGAGATTGCCGATCCAGGCCTGCGCCTCAAGCGCGTGAATGAACTGCTCCAGCGGGAGATCCAGCTGCTGGAAGTCCAGCAGAAGATCACCATGGAAGCCCGCGGGGAGATGGACAAGAGCCAGCGGGAGTACTATCTCCGCCAGCAGCTCAAGGCCATCCAGCAGGAACTGGGCGAGGGCTCGGAACTGGCCGAGGAGATCACGGCCTTCCGGGACAAGCTGGCGAAGATGAAGGTGCCCGAGGAGCCGCTGGTCGAGATCGAGCGCAACCTCAAGAAGCTGGAGCGCATGCACCCGGATTCCAGTGAGACCGCGGTGACGAGGACCTACCTGGAGTGGATGACGGAGCTGCCCTGGGGCGTCCAGACCGAGGACAACCTCGACCTCAAGCAGGCCCAGACCGTGCTGGACGAGGATCACTTCGGTCTGGCCAAGATCAAGGACCGCCTCCTGGAGTTCCTGGCGGTGCGCAAACTGAAGCCCGATCTCCGCGGCACCATCCTCTGCTTCGTGGGACCGCCCGGCGTGGGCAAGACCAGCCTCGGCAAGTCCATCGCCCGGGCCCTGGGCCGCAAGTACGCCCGCATTTCGCTGGGTGGCGTCCATGACGAAAGCGAAATACGCGGCCACCGCCGCACCTACGTGGGTGCCATGCCGGGCCGCATCGTGCAGGCCCTGCACCAGATCAAGAGCATGAACCCTGTGATCATGCTGGATGAGGTGGACAAGATCGGCCGCGACATGCGGGGGGATCCCAGCGCCGCCCTGCTCGAGGTGCTGGACCCTGAGCAGAACCACACCTTCCGCGACCACTACCTGAACGTGCCGCTGGACCTCTCCCAAGTGCTCTTCCTGGCCAACGCCAACGAGCTGGAACCCATCCACCCGGCCTTCCGGGATCGCATGGAGGTCATCTACCTCAGCAGCTACACGCTGGAGGAAAAGATTGGCATCGCCGAGCAGCACCTGATCCCCAAGCAGTTGGAGAAACACGGCGTCACGCGCCAACAGGTCGCGATTCCCAAGAAGGCGCTGAAATCCATCATCACGGGCTACACCCGGGAGGCCGGCCTGCGCCAGCTGGAGCGGGAGATCGGCGCCGTCTGCCGCAAGGTGGCCCGCCGCGTGGCCGAGAACCGCCTCAGAAAGCGCTTCACCCTCGATGACAAGAGCATCCACGAACTGCTGGGTCCCGTGAAGTTCCTGCAGGATGAACGGCTCAAAGCCCCCCGCGTGGGCGTGGTGACAGGCTTGGCCTGGACCGCGGTGGGCGGCGATGTGCTCTTTGTCGAGGCTCTCAAGATGCCAGGCAAGGGCCTGCTCACCCTCACGGGGCAGTTGGGTGATGTGATGAAGGAAAGCGCCCAGGCCGCGCTCAGCTACATCCGGAGCCGGGGCGAAGCCTTCCAGATCGACCCCGAAGTGTTCCAGAAGCAGGACATTCACGTCCACTTCCCCGAGGGCGCCATCCCCAAGGATGGCCCCAGTGCGGGCCTCGCCATCGCCACCGTCCTCCTGTCGGTCCTGAAGGGCATCCCTGTGAGAAATACCCTGGCCATGACGGGCGAGATCGACCTGCGAGGCGAGGCGCTGGCCATCGGCGGTCTCAAGGAGAAATCCCTGGCGGCCCTCCGCGTGGGCATCAAGGACATCCTCATTCCCCACGCCAACCAGAAGGACCTTGAGGAAATCGACCCGGAACTGCGCAAACAATTGCGCTTCCACCCCGTGAAGCACGTAGAGGAGGTCTTCGAATACGCGCTGGTGGGCTGGAAGCGGCCCGAGGCCGCGAAGCCGGCACCCAAAGCCAAGGCCAAACCCAGGCGCTGAGGGTCGGGATTTCGCCAACCCTCATGGCACTGCTTGATGCCGATTAAATCCAAGCGGCGCCTTTGCCCTCTGCCCATTAGGTGGTGTAGCCAAACTATATAGTTATCATCTCAAAAGAAAAACGGGCGCTGGTTCCACGTGGAACATCTTTTGGGGTGTCCGGCTATGGCACGAGTGGTTCCCCCCTATGGGTCATCCTTCCATTGGTTACCCGAGGGGGTAATCGGCGATGGGTCCATGGCTGGAATGACCCTGGGCGATAGGCCGACGCCATGAGAAGGAACCGCTTCGAAGGCCAAAGCCATCAAGGGGGCTGCCCAACCATGGATTCCAGCCTCGGGGAACGACCATCCCTTCGGTAGACTGGACCTTCGCGAGGTGTCCGTGGGTCTGCTCGGTGACCTGTTCAACCAGTTCAAAAAGGGTCTGAAGCGCACGCAGGAACTGGTGCTGGCGCCCATGGGCCGTTTGCTCGGGCTCCGGCGCCTCGACGAGGCCCAGTTGGAGGAATTGGAAGATCTGCTTCTCCAGGCAGATTTGGGTCTGAGGGCGGTGGATCAATTGATGGCGAGGCTCCGGGCCGAGCTGCAGGGCGGCGCTGACATCGATCCAAAGCAGGTACTCAAAGATGAACTGCTGCGGCTGCTGCGTCAGAGCCCGGCCCGGCCCTTCGAGGCCGCTGGGACCCAGGTCGTGCTATTGGTGGGTGTCAACGGCGTGGGCAAGACCACCACCCTGGGTAAGCTGGCGGCCCACCTCAAGGCGCGTGGTGAGGCCGTGCTGGTGGTGGCGGGTGACACCTTTCGTGCCGCCGCCATCGATCAGCTGGAGTTATGGGCGGAGCGGGCTGACGTGCCGGTCATCCGGAATCAGATGGGTGGGGACCCGGCGGCCATCGCCTTTGACGGTGCCACCAGCGCCAAGGCCACGGGCACCCCCTGGGTGCTCATCGACACGGCGGGACGGCTGCACACCAAGGACCACCTCATGAAGGAACTGGACAAGATCCGGCGCAGCCTCCAGAAGGTGATCCCCGAGGCGCCCCATCGGGTGCTGCTGGTGCTGGATGCCACCACCGGGCAAAACGGGCTGGCACAGGCCGAGGCCTTCGCCAAGGCCGCGGGCATCACGGATCTGGTCCTCACCAAACTGGACGGTAGCGCCAAGGGGGGCGTGGTGGTGCCCATCCTGGATCGGCTCAAGCTCCCCATCGCCTTCGTGGGCGTGGGCGAGGGCGTGGACGACCTCATCCCCTTCGACGCAGAGGCCTTCGTGGACGGGCTGTTGGATGTCTGATCTGGAACTCACCGCCGAGGTCGCCTGGGCCCTCGCTACAGGTGGCCCCTGGCCCGACCCGGCGGACCTTGATGGCGATGCGCGGTTCATGGCTTTGGCGCTCCGGGAGGGTCTGAACGGGGTGGGTCTTGCCAGCCCCAACCCTCCAGTAGGTTGTGTCCTGGTCAGGGCGGGCCTGGTCATCGGCAGTGGTGTCCACACCCGGGCCGGGGACCCCCACGGTGAAGTCATGGCTTTGCGGGATGCCGAGGCCCGGGGCGAGGATCCCAAGGGTTCCACGGCCTTCGTCACCCTCGAGCCCTGTTGCCACCATGGCCGGACAGGCCCCTGTACCCTGGCCCTCATTCAGGCGGGGGTCGCTCGGGTGGTGGTCGGTGTCCGTGATCCCAACCCCCGGGTGGACGGGGGCGGCTTGGCCATCCTCCGATCCCACGGAGTTGTCGTGGAGGAGGGTGTGCTTGGCGAGGCTTGTGCCCGTTTCCACGCCCCCTTTTTCAAACACATCCGCACGGGACTGCCCTGGGTGACCCTCAAACTGGCCTTAGGATCCGACGGGTCCCTAGGTCCCGCCGGCCAGACCACCCAGGTGACCCCGCCCGAAGTTCAGCGTCTGGCCCATGCCCTGCGGCGGGCCTCCGAGGCCCTGGTGGTGGGCCGGCATACCATCGAAGTGGATGATCCTCAACTGACCGACCGCTGGCCCGCGCCCACCGCCCCCCATCGCAGCTTTGCCCGGGTGGTCATGGACGAGACCGGGCTGGTGCCCCCCACCGCCCGCGTATGGGCACCCGTGGCTGGCCAGCCAGTGTTCCGGGCCGTCACCAACGAACCGACCCCGCTGAGGGGTGTGGAGGATCTCCACCTGCCACCCGAAGGCCGGGGATGCAGTTTGCGCCACCTGCTCTACGAACTCGCCGCCATGGGGGTGGGACGCGTCCTTGTGGAGGGTGGTGGCACCCTCGCCGGTGGCTTCCTATCTCAAGGCCTGGTGGATGAGTTCCATCGATTCCAAAGCGATCTCCCGGCCTGTGGCCCGGAGCTAATACTCCCAATTCCGACAACTTGGTGCCTTCAGGCTTCCGCGCGTTGGTCCACAGGGCGCTGGGAAGTCTGGCGTTAGCTACGCTACGACACCGCTACCTTCGCAAGTGATCCGGGATCACCTGCAGGTGGGAGCACAAGCTCACCCCCCTCCCACCAGCCGCACCACCTCCAGTCGATCCTCCATTTTAAGGAGAGTGGCAGGGTGGTCCGCGCGACGAATGACCTCGCCGTTCAACTCGATGGCGCTCCCGAAGACAGGTAGTTCAAGCCAGATGGCCACATCAGCCACCGTGGTCAGGTAATCTGGCGCCTCCCGGACTTTACCGTTGATGTGAAGCCTCATCGAGCCCCCGCAGCGGCCTGGAAGCCCTTTTCCAAATCGGCGATGAGATCGGGCTCATCCTCGATGCCCACCGAGAAGCGCAGCAGACCATCTGTGATGCCCAGGCGGGCCTTTACATCGGGAGGGGTCTTCAGGTGGCTCATGCTGGCAGGATGTTGGATGAGGCTTTCCACGCCTCCGAGGCTCACGCCCCTGGTGACCACCTCCAGGGCTTCGCAGAAGCGCTGACCCGCCAAAAGCCCTGCCCCCAGTTCGAAGCTGATCATGGCCCCGAAGCCCTTTTCCATCTGCCGGACGGCCACCTCGTGGCCCGGGTGGCCGGGAAGGCCCGGGTAGTCCACCCGCGCCACGTGGGGTTGCCACAGTAGCCACTGGGCCAGGGCCTGGGCGTTGTCCGAGGCGCGGCGCATGCGCAGGGCCAGGGTCTTCAGGCCCCGGTGCAGGAGCCAGGCACCCATGGGATCCAGAGTCGGGCCCAAGAGTTTCGAGAGCTGCCAGCAGGCCACCACATCTGCCTCGCGGCCCGCAATGACACCTGCCACCACGTCGGAATGGCCCGCCAGGTACTTGGTGGCTGAAGCCACACTGAGATCGATGCCAAAGGCCAGTGGTCTGGTGTGGATGGGGCTGGGGAAGGTGTTGTCGGCCACCGTGCGAATGCCATGTCGCTTCCCGATGGCCGCCACGCCCGCCAGATCCGTCAGGGCCAGGGTGGGGTTGGAAGGCGTTTCCAACCAGATCATGCGGGTTTCGGACCGGATAGCGGCTTCCCATTCGCCCAGATCCAGGGTGTCCTGCACCCAGGTGACCTTCAATCCCCGCTCCGTCTCCCACCGGCGGATGAGCTGTTCAGTGCCCAGGTAGATGGCGGCGGGGGCCACCAGGTGGTCGCCAGGTTTCAGGAAGGCTTCAAAGGTGAGGGCGAAGGCCGCCATGCCGGAAGCCGTCACCAGGGCCCTTTCGGCTCCTTCGAGTTCCGCCAGCACGGCCTCGACCTCGCTGGCGTTGGGATTGCCCCAGCGGGTATAGAAGGCGGGAGGTTCGATGCTGGCCGCGAACTCGGCACCCTCGCGGTTCTCCATGAGCTGAAATACCGAGGTCTGGAAGATGGGTGTGGTCACGGCCCGGGTCGGATTGAAGTGCTTCCCGGCATGGATGGCGGTGGTGGTGGGTCCCCAGGGTTTGGGCATCGGCGGCTCCAGTCCCTAGAATAGGGCTGTCTGACTTATCGATTCCAGAACACGATGGCCAGGGCCACTACGGCGAACAGGATGACCACGATGAGCCGCCACACCGTGGGGTGCTCATCTGGCACATCGTAAGTCCCGCGATCTTCCATGGCGGCCCGGGTCAGTTCGTCCTCGGGCGCCGGCACCAGCCCACGGCAATTTACGCAGCGGAATGGCTCGCCGGGGGTCATCACAGCGTCCACCACCGAACAGCCACATTCTTGGCAGATATGAACTACGCCAGGATGGTAGGCCTCCAGGGCGGCGGGGATTTCATTCGTCATGAGCCCAGGATGGGGTCAAGTTCAGTCTTTGGCCAGCGCTTCGGATAGCACCTCGTTCACGAGTTTCGCATCCAGCTTGCCCTGGCCGGCCTTGATAACCTGGCCCACCAGGAAGCCCTTGAGGCTCTCCTTGCCGGCCCGGATTTGGGCCACGGGTCCGGGGTTCGCCACCAACACCTGGGCCACCATGGCTTGGATGACACGCCTATCGCTCACCTGGGCGAGCCCCTTCTGGGCCACGATAGATTCCGCGTCCCCCCCGCCCGCAAGCATGACTGGGAAAACCTGGTCCTTTGCCGCGCCGAATCCGAGAATCCGCGTCTCTACAAGGCGCACAAGTTCCGCCATGGCCTCTGGTGCAATGGGAAAGGATTCGATGCCTGTTCCACCATCATTCAAGGTGCGGCTGACCTCGCCGAGCATCCAGGCAGCCGCCCCATGGCCCGAGCCACTCCTTTCGGCCACGGCTTCGAAGTAGGCAGCGAAGGCTGGGCTCTGCGCCAGGGTCTGGGCCTCGTCCAGGCCTAATCCATAAGCGTCGCGCCAGCGTTGGATCCGCCGTTCAGGCAGTTCCGGGAGCGCCTGGCGGGCCGCCTCGACTTCTTGGGGATTGATCGACAGCGGTGGAAGATCCGGTTCGGGGAAGTAGCGATAATCCATGGCCGCTTCTTTCGTGCGTTGGCCTCGAGTCTCTCCCAGGGAAGCGTCCCAGCCTCGGGTTTCCATCTGAACCGCTTCGCCCCTCTCCAGAAGGACCACATGCCTGGCGATCTCATGGTCCAGGGCCTGTCGCACAAAGCGGAAGGAATTGAGATTCTTCACTTCGACTCGCGTGCCGTAGGCCGCCTCTCCCACCCTCCGGACACTCACATTGGCGTCACAGCGAAAGCTTCCCTCCTCCATGTTTCCGTCGCAGATGCCGAGGCCGACCACCAGTCGATGGAGCGATTTCAGGCAATCAGAGGCCTCCTGCGCACTGCGGAGATCCGGGGCCCCGACAATCTCCAGGAGCGGCACACCGGCGCGGTTCAGATCCACATGGCTGGACTTCCCATCCAGGTCGTGGTGGCTCTTCCCGGCGTCCTCCTCGAGGTGGGCCCTTTCCACGCGGATCCGCACCTTGCCCTCTTTCCCCCGTACCCGGGCATCTCCTGGGATGTCCAGGAATCCGTTCTCGACGATGGCCACGGGGCCCTGGGTGATCTGGTACCCCTTGGGTAGATCTGGGTAGAAGTACTGCTTCCTGTAAAAAGTGCTCACTGGCTGGATTTTTGCCTCTACCGCCAGCCCCAGGGTAAGGGCCATCCGCACCGCCTCCGCGTTCAGCACGGGCAGGGCCCCAGGAAGCCCCAGGCAGACCGGGCAGGTATAACTGTTGGGGGGGGCGTCCGCGGCATTTCGACAGGCGCAGAACATCTTGGATCGCGTCTGAAGCTGGACATGCACCTCAAGACCGATCACCGCTTCATACCCGGAATTCATCGCCGCTCCCGTGTCCATTCTACTTGGCATCGATCTACTTCCCGAGACAGAAGCCACTGAAGAGGGCATCCAGGGCGCTATCCGCCCTGTCTTCGCCGGTGAGCCTGGCAAGCAGGCCCCAGGCTCCCTGGAGCATGGATGCGGGGAGTTCTGGGGGACAATCCGCGTCGAGGTCCAGCAGGAGGTCCATTTGTTTCGCCAATTCCCCAAGCAGTTCGACCTGGCGGTCCGTCGCCATGGCGCCCAGGCAGGCGTCCGGGGCCAGGCCACCGAGCAAGTGCTCCTGAAGGGCCACCTCCAGGGCATCCAGATCCCCTAGATTGGCAGCCACGGCCACACCTGGGACAGAAGCCCTGTCCGAAAACGTGCTCACCTCCAACACCTTGCCCCGGAACGGAAGGAGGGTGGCTTGGATCAATTCGGAGGCCCGTTCCCCCGCTGGAACCAGGTGGAGGACAAGATCTGCCGCCTCCAGCACGGGACCGACTCGAGCCATGCCCAGACGTTCCACCGGATCCTCGGTGTCCCGGAGTCCCGCGGTATCAAAGAGCCGCAAGGGCAGGCCGCGCCATTCGCAGCGCACCTCCAGGACGTCCCGGGTGGTGCCTGGGATATCCGTGACGATGGCCCGCTCCTCTCCGGCCAGGGCATTAAAAAGGGTGCTCTTCCCGGCGTTGGGACGGCCCACCACGGCCAGGCGAATGCCGCTCTGCAGGTGCTGGCCCGCCTGGGCACGCCTATGTTCCACGTGGAACCGGGCGCGGAGTGGTTCAAGATCAACCCCCAAGTCCTTTAAATTCAAATAGATTTTTTCATCCTCTCCATAATCCACAGCGGCTTCCGCCCGCGCCATCCAGGGGGCCAGCCTGAAACGGGCTTCGGAGATCCATTCAGGTTGGGCCCCGGCCCGAGCCTGGGCCAATCGAACCTGGGTATCGGTCTCGGCCGCGACCAGGTCCCGAAGGGCCTCCGCCTCCAGCAGTCCCTGTTTGCCATTCAGGAGGGCCCGGCGGGTGAACTCGCCCGGTTCAGCCAGACGCACACCCAAGGTGCCCAGGTGGCGCAGCAATCGCCTCACCAGGAGGGGATTGCCGTGGATCTGAAACTCGACCACATCCTCGCCGGTATAGCTGTTGGGTCCCGGGAAATACAGCACCAGGGCGCGCTCGCGAAACCCGTCCCACCTCAAGGTTCGAAGCGAGGCCTTCCTGGGTTCGGGCAGGGCCACCAAGGGGGACAATAAGGGGGCGAGCCCCCTCCCGGAGACCCGCACCAGCGCCACGGCTGCAGGTAGCAGCGGCGTCGCGGGGGCGCAGATGGGATCGGGGGCCGGAAGCACCCTGCCAGTCTACTTCCGGAAGACCTTCACCGGCTTGAACGTGCCGGTGCCTTCGCTTTCGGTGCCCAGGCCTGCTTCGCGGCTGACCATCAGGTGCACCCATCGGCGTTCGCGGGCGCTGAGAGCGCCCAGGGTATGGCTGCCCAATTCCCGCGCCTTCTGGGCGGCAAATTGGCCCATGGCCATGACCTCTTGCATGCGGAAGAGGCGGGCGCCCTTGACGTCGAGGTAGGCCAATTTCTGGTCCTCCCGCTCGCCTTGGGCCTCGTGCACCAGGAACTGCAGCGCATCCAGGGCCACTCCTCGGTTGGCGCCCAGGAGAGAGGCGTCGGGGCCGGTGACAGCCACGCGATTGGGGAAGGCCTCCTCGTCGCCGGAGGGCGCGAAGCGGGCCTCGAGCACTAGGCCCAGTTGCTGGCCCCAGCAGGCGATGAGCTCGGGGACGGACTCCAGACTGATGCCGCTTTCCCGCATGGTGGACTCCTACACGGTGATGGGCTGGGGCTGGTAGGTCCTCATGATCCACCAGGTCTGGGCAAGGCCGATGAGGTTGAACACGAAATAGTAGATCACGAGTCCTGCAGAGCTCTGGGCGAAGAAGAAGGTCATCATCGCGGGCATCATCACCAGCATCATCTTGCGCTGGGCGGGATCACCGACGGCGGGCGTCATGGCCTGCTGGGCGAACATGGAGGCGCCCATGAGTACCGGATAGATGTAGTAGGGATCCCTGGCGGACAGGTCGGTTATCCAGCCAAAGAAGGGCGCGTGGCGCAGCTCATAGACATTATTCAGCATCGACCACAGGGCCAGGAAAATCGGCATTTGCAGCAGCATGGGCAGGCAGCCGCCCATGGGGTTGTGGCCGTTCTTCTTATAGAGGGCCATGAGCTCCTTCTGCATCTCGGCCTTCTTGGTCATGTCGCTGCCGAACTTCTCGTACTTGGCCTGAAGGGCCTTCTGGTGCGGTTCGAAGTCCTTCATGCGGGGCATGGAGATGGTCTGTTTGGCGGACAAGTGCCACATGAACAGGACGCGAATGATGAAGGTGAAGATCACGATGGACCAGCCCCAGTTGCCCACCACGGCGTGGACCTTTTTCAGGATCCAGAAGAGCAGGTGGGACACGGCGCCGAAGAAGCCGTAGTCGATGACCTGCGTGAAGGGCTTCTCGAAGGCCAGGAGGGGTTCAGCCTGCTTGGGACCGAGGTACAGCGCAGCCTCGAGGTGACCGTTCTGGGGCAGCAACTCGTAGCCCGCAGCATCCAGGCCCGCGGGCCTGGGCAGCTTCCAAAGGGCGGCGAAGTAGTGATTCCGCTGGTTCTTGGAGTCCTTTTCCACGCCCGCATCCAGCCCGAGGCGCTCGGAGGTTGGGGGGAGGACCTTGCGCTTGGAGCCCAGGAAGCTGAAGAAGGGGTCATGCAGCATCTCGGCCCAGGTCACGGCCTCGACTCCCTTTTCGGTCAGGGTGAACACGCGGCCAAGGTGCTTCACGGGCTCGTCGGTCGTGGGGTTCACAATGAGCTGCAGGGCGGCATTGCGGGGGGATACCGCTTCGATTTTCAGGCTATGGCCCTGGGTGGGCACGAGGTAGCTGAGGCGCTCTCCGGCAGAGTTTTCGAAGATGACCGCCGTGCCGCTCACACCGGGGTCCTCGCGCACGGTTTCAAATCCGGCTCCCTTCAGGGCGCCGAGGCCCGAGAAGGTGTCCGGGAAGAACGGCGTACCGTCCTGGCGCCAGATCACCTGCTTGAGGGCCCCCGTGGCCACTTGCCAGGTGAGACTGAGCTCGTCTGAGGCAAAAGTATGGACGGCGGCGGGATCGGCTGTTCTTAATCCACTGGCGGGCTGAGCCTCGGCAAGCGGCGTGACGGGCGCCACTACTGGGGCGGGCACCTCCGCGGGCTTGATTGTAACCGGGGCTGGCTGCTGGATCTCGACCTTGGGGGCTGGTTTGGCGTACCGAGACGACAGCCAGAACTGGCCCCCGAGCAGGATGACGCTGCCAATGACGAATAAGAAGACATTGCGGTTATTCATGGGGTATCCGAGGCGGGAAGACGACGCAGGGCCAGCCGAAGCTGGCTTTCAATGTCCTGGAAGCTGATCGAGTCAAGAGGCGGCGCGGTTCGGCCGGGGCGTACCCACACAACCCAAGCATGGTCCTGCAAGGGACCGACCCGGGCAAGGAAAGCCATCCTCACGCGTCGGCGGAATCGGTTGCGCTGCACCGCACCACCGGTCTTTCGTGGCGAGGTCACCAGCAGCATCGGTCCATGCGTGTCCACCCGGCGCCAGGCCCGGATATCCAGCCATGAAGACTGCCCCAGCAGGGGCCGGGGCAGGGGTGCGGGAACGGCGTGGTCTTTGTGCCGCACCGTGCGGAAGCGGCCTTTGTAAATCACGGAAGCAGACTAGAGCGCCAGGACGTGGCGGCCCTTCGCCCGGCGGCGCTTGAGCACCAAGCGGCCATTTTTTGTCTTCATCCGGCTCAGGAAGCCGTGGGTCTTGGCACGGCGACGGTTGTTGGGCTGAAAGGTGCGCTTCATGGTTCCACCTAGGGGGGGCTCCTCCCAGGGAGGAGGGCGAACCTTCGAGGATATCAGCGAGTTCCTGTGGGCTCAAGGGGATTTCAGGTCTCCCATCACTGCGGTGTGATGCTAGATTTGGATTCCCCCCCCGCGAGCCCGGCGTGGACGGAGCGTGTGCTGCGCCCCCCGTCGACGATGCGTGCGCGCTCCGTTACACCCATGCTGGTGAACCCATGCGATCCGCCGATCCCACAGCCCTTTGGGACACCATCCGCCTTGGATTGTCTAAGCAATTGCCCGAGGCCAGCTTCAGGGAGTGGATCGCACCTTGTGAGCCCTTGAAGGTGAAAGATGGCGCGCTTTGGATCCAGGTGCCCAGCGCCGCCGCCAAACTGTGGATCGAGCAGCAACTGCCAGAGGAATTCAACGACGCGCTGGCACAGGGTGGGTTGGCCGACCTGCGCTTGGAATTCCACATCAGCGGAGTGCCCGCGGCTGAATCAAAGCCCAGCCCGAAAAAGGCGTCCACCGCAACGCCGGGAGCGGAACCCGCGGCGATCTCCTTTCCCTATCTGTTCAACCGTTATACCCTCGATCGCTTCGTCGTCGGTCCCGGTAGCCAGCTGGCTTTCGCTGCCGCAAAAGCCGTGGTGGACAGCTACGGCAAGGCTGCGACACCCCTCAGCATGAATCCATTGTTCATCTATGGCGGCGCGGGGCTCGGCAAGACCCATCTCATGGTTGGCATCGGAAAGGGCCTGCTCGAACGAGATCCTGGGCTGCGTGTGGTCTACCTCAAGGTGGACAACTTCTTTAACGAGCTGACCGTGGCGATTCGGGCAAAGAACACTGAGCCAATGCGTAAGAAGTACCAACAAAACGACGTATTGCTGCTTGATGACGTCCAGACGCTCGGGAAGATGGAGCGTACTCAGGAAGAAATATTCCACATCCTCGAGCATCTGCTTCAACACGGGCGGCAGATCGTCATCACCTCCGACAAGCCCCCCCAACGACTGGAGGGTTGCCATGAGCGGCTCATCACCCGGTTTAAATGGGGCCTCACTGCGGACATCCAGCCACCGGACTTCGAGACACGCATTGCCATTCTGAAGAAGAAGCTTGAGGATGTGGACTTTCACCATGTCCCACCCATCCCAGAGGATGTCCTCACCTTCATCGCCCACAAGGCGAAGGGCAGCGTCCGGGACCTTGAAGGTTTCCTTACGCGCGTGATTTTCCAGGCCAGCCTCATTGGAGTACCGCCTTCCTTAGAGGTCGCCCATGCGGCCTTCCAGGGTCAGAGTGGAGAGGAGCCTACCGCCCCCGTTCATCCGGATCGTATCTACCGAATGACGGCAGAAACGTTCAATGTGTCCTTCGTAGACCTCATGAAGAAACGATCCCGTCAACAGGCCATTCTTGTTCCCCGCCAAGTCGCCATGTATCTCGCGCGCGAAATTGCCTCTTCTCCGTTTACCGATATCGGACGTTCCTTCAACATGCACCATTCCACGGTCATGAATGCCGTGGACTCCGTCAGAGATCGCATGAAGCGGGATCCCGAATTCCACAGGTTAGTGCAGGCTTTGCTTAATAGTATTCATTGATTTGATTATCATTATGGTTTTATCCACAGGTCTCGTGGCAAGTGGATCCACAATCCCGCTCGGGATGGGAATCCATGGGGGCTCATCTCCTTCCTTCCACAGGGTTCGAGAGCTTCTCCACAGCCTGTCCTGGGCCGCGAAACTCAGGTAGGATAGAGCTTTGACACGGCTTTCCACAGGTTGCCCAGGTCCTCAGCATCATCAAGGGTGATTCATGAATCTTCAATTACATGTTTCCAAGGATCGTCTGGACCGGACGCTGGGTCTCCTGAAGCACGCTCTTGATCGTCGCGTGACCCTTCCGATCCTCCAGCACATCCTTGTGGATGTCCGCCCCAAAGAGGTCATTTTGAAAGCCACCGACATGGAGTTGGCTTTTGAAGCCACGGTTCCAGGCGAGGGGCAGGGCCAGTGGACGATGGCCGTACCTGGGAAGAAATTCATCGAAACCGTGCGTGTTTTTCCAGAGGGGATCCTGAGCCTAGAGTGCCCGGATGCTGGAAGTCGTCTTTGGCTGCGGGCCAAGGGGATGAATTCCGAACACAACATCCAACCCGGGGAAGGATTCCCCGAGCTTCCATCTCCCGGGAAGGATTTGCTGGTCGTCAAGATCCCCGTGCTTCGTTTCAAGCGGGCCATCCAATTGGGCTCCATCGCCGTGAGCAAGGATGCCACCAAGCCTACGCTCTCCGCGGTGCTCGTGCACCTATCCAAACACCACGTTCGGGTGGTTTCCACAGACGGGTTCCGATTGGCTGTGGCCGAGGTGCCCTGCGATACGAAACTGAAGGATGAGGTGCGCCTGATCGTTCCCAAACGAGCCCTGGACCTCATACCAACACTCCTGGGCGATGAGGGGGAAGTGGAACTTTGCTGGGACGGCACGACGCTCTACCTTGACCAACCTGGTTTGAAGTTCAGCACCCGCCTTGTTACAGGCAATTACCCGGCCTACGAGAAGGTGCTTCCGGCCGAATTGCCCAAGCGGGTGATCATGGACAGGGAGGTCTTCCTGCGCACCCTCCGTTTCGTGGGGCTAAAGAAGGACGACTACAACAAGAACGTCCGGCTGTTCTTCGAGTTTCCCAACCTGCGCACCGTCTTCCAGCATCCGGACGAGGGTGTTAACCAGGCCACTCTGCCCTTCACGGGCGAAGAGCACCCCTTTGAATTGGCCTTCAACATCGACTACCTCACCGAGTTGCTGGAGCGGCTGCCGGGCGAGGAGGTGGTCTACCAGTTCAAGGACGAGGTGGGCCAGGGCGTCTTCATGTCTCCGAGCCTTGAAGATTTCAGCTTCCGCTATGTCCTCATGCCCGTCCGGTTCGCCAACAGCGCCACCGCCTGAACCGCACCCGAACACCGCACTTCACCGAAACCAACCTAGTGAGTCTTGATGTCTGAAGAAGTCCTTACCGCGCGTGTTCACACCCCCCTGGAAACCGATAGCTACACGGCCGACAACATCACGGTGCTGCGAGACCTAGAGGCCGTTCGCAAGCGGCCCGGGATGTACATCGGCGACACCGACGATGGCAGTGGCTTGCACCACATGGTCTATGAAGTGGTGGACAACTCCGTCGACGAGGCCCTGGCGGGCTTCTGCAAGAAGGTGCACGTAATCCTGCACAGTGACGGCAGTTGCACGGTGGAGGATGACGGCCGCGGCATTCCTGTGGATATCCACAAGGAAGAGGGTCGCAGCGCCGCCGAAGTGATCATGACGGTGCTCCACGCCGGAGGTAAATTCGACAACACCAGTACCGACGGAAAGAACGCCTACAAGGTGTCGGGCGGCCTTCACGGTGTGGGCGTGTCCTGCGTGAACGCCCTCTCCTCCAAACTCTGGCTTACGGTCTGGAAGGATGGCCAAGAACACGCAATGGCCTTCTCCCAGGGCAAGGCGGACGCCCCCTTGAGGTTGGTTGGTCCAACAGCACGCCGAGGCACCCGTGTGCGCTTCCAGCCGGATCCCGAGGTGTTCAACAATGTCCTCGAATTCAGTTTTGAGACCCTGAGCCAGCGCCTGCGGGAACTGAGCTACCTCAATCAGGGTGTCCACATCTGCATCACGGATGAGCGCACCGGAGACACCCACGATTTCGTGAACGCGGGCGGCATCAGCGCCTTCGTGGAGCACTTGAACCGCAACAAGGTGGTCCTCCACAAACCCCCAATCCTCATCAAGGATGAGAAGCTGGACACCACGGTCGAGGTGGCCCTCCAGTGGAACGACTCCTACCAGGAGACCCTTTACTGCTTCACCAACAACATCCGCAACCGGGACGGTGGCGCGCACCTGGAGGGCTTCCGGGCCGCCATGACGCGAGTCATCAACACCTACGCCGAGAAGAACAACCTGCTCAAGAGCGCCAAGGTGACCCTGTCTGGGGAGGATGTCCGGGAGGGCCTCACGGCGGTCGTAAGCGCCAAGGTCCCTGATCCCAAGTTTTCAAGCCAAACCAAGGACCGGCTCGTTTCGAGCGAGGTGAAGGGCATCGTCCAGACCATTGTCTACGAGAGGCTCTCCAGCTTTTTCGAGGAGAACCCCCGGGAGGCCAAGGCCATCCTGGAGAAGGCCATCGAGGCCGCCAGGGCCCGCGAGGCGGCCCGGAAGGCCCGCGAACTGACCCGCCGCAAGGGCGCCCTCGACGGAGGCGGCCTGCCGGGCAAGCTGGCGGATTGCCAGGAGAAGGATCCGGCCCTCAGCGAGATCTTCCTGGTGGAGGGCGATTCCGCCGGCGGCAGCGCCAAGCAGGGGCGCCACCGCGCCACCCAGGCCATCCTGCCCCTCAAAGGCAAGGTCCTGAACGTGGAGAAGGCCCGCTTCGACAAGATCCTCAGCCACAACGAACTGCGGGTGCTCATCCAGGCCCTCGGCACGGGCATCGGCAAGGAAGAGTTCAAGGTCGAGAACCTCCGCTACCACAAGATCGTCCTGATGACCGACGCCGACGTGGACGGCTCCCACATCCGCACCCTGCTGCTCACCTTCTTCTACCGGCAGATGCCGGAACTGGTGGAGCGCGGTCACCTCTACATCGCCCAACCGCCCCTCTATAAGGTGAAGAAGGGCAAGACCGAGAAATACCTCAAGGACGAGCGGGCCCTGGAGGAATTCCTGTTCAGCAAGGCCCTGGATGGCTGGAGCCTGACGCTGCCGAACGGCAGCGAGCACAAGGGCGCCGTGCTCGTCCGCGAGATGAAGAAGTGGGGCGAGGTCCAGCAGCTCTATGGAAAACTCAACCGCCGCGGCTACGCCCGCCCCCTGGTGGACGGGCTGCTGGCCGAAGGCCTTCTGGACGCAGACCGTTTTGTCGAGCGGGAAGGCCTGGAACAACTGGGCGCCGCCATCGTGAAGCAGAAACTGGGAACCTGCGAAGTCGAGACCACGGAGGCCATCGAACTGGCCGCCGAGGGCGAAGATCCCGCCGTGACGATCCCCGCGAACCACCGCCTCCGGGTGGTGCGCATGCACCTGAGCCGACCCATCACCTTGTGGATCGACAGCCAGGTTGCCCACTGGGGCGAATTCCGGCGCCTGGCCGCCCTCCAGGTCGAGCTGGCGGCCTTCAAGGGGGGAGAGCTGCGCCTCCGCCGGCTCAAGGACGTCAAGGAAACCGCCAAAGACAAGGACGAAGAGCCCGAGGAAGGCACCAAGCTCGGGAAGGAACAAGTGTTCAGCGACCCGGAGGCTATGCTGGCCATGGTCATGGAAGAGGGCAAGCGGGGCCTGGGCATCCAGCGCTACAAGGGCCTGGGCGAGATGAACCCCGAGCAGCTGTGGGAAACCACCATGGATCCCGAGCGCCGCACCCTCTTGCAGGTCCGGGTCGATGACGCCGTGGAAGCGGATGAGATCTTCACCATCCTCATGGGCGACGCCGTGGAACCCCGGCGCCGCTTCATCGAGACCAACGCCCTCCTGGCGGAGAACATCGACATCTAAGCCCTTTCTTTTCAAAGATGTCGGGAAGCGTTCCACGTAGAACACCGGAAGACACATGAATCAGAATCGTATCGAGCCCCTGGAAATCGAAAAGGAAATGCGGAAGTCCTACCTGGACTACGCCATGAGCGTCATCGTGGGCCGGGCCCTGCCCGATGTCCGCGATGGCCTCAAACCCGTGCACCGGCGAGTGCTGTTCGCCATGAAGGAGGCGGGCAACGAGTGGAACCGCGCCTACAAGAAGTCCGCCCGTACCGTCGGCGACGTCATGGGCAAGTACCACCCCCACGGTGATTCGGCCATCTACGACACCCTGGTCCGCATGGCCCAGCCCTTCTCCATGCGCCACGTGCTGGTGGATGGCCAGGGCAATTTCGGGTCCATCGATGGCGATTCCGCTGCGGCCATGCGCTACACGGAAGCCCGCCTGTCGCGTCTCGCCAATGAGTTGATGGGCGATATCGACCAGGACACGGTGGACTTCGGCCCCAACTACGACGGCAGCATGGAGGAGCCCCTCGTCCTGCCGTCCCGCTTCCCCAACCTCCTGGTGAACGGCTCCCAGGGCATCGCCGTGGGCATGGCCACCAGCATCCCTCCCCACAACCTGCGGGAGTGCTGCCGGGCCCTGGTGGACTTGATCGAGCACCCCGCCCTGGGCATGGAGGGCCTCATGGCCCACATCAAGGGCCCCGATTTCCCGGGTGGCGGTCTCATGCTGGGCACTGAGGGTGTGCTGGACGCCTACCGCACGGGGCGGGGCCGGTGCGTGGTCCGTGCCAAGTCCCATGTGGAGCAGATCAAGCGGGCCGGCGACCGTGAACAGCTCGTGTTCACCGAGCTGCCCTACCAGGTGAATAAGTCCACTCTCATCGAGAAGATCGCCGAGCTGGTGCGCGACAAGAAGATGGATGGCATCAGCGATCTGCGGGATGAAAGCGACCGCGAGGGCATCCGCCTCGTGGTCGAACTCAAGAAGAACGAGCCCAGCGACATCGTCCTCAATCAGCTCTACCAGCAGACCCAGCTTCAGAACAGCTTCCCCATCACCATGCTGGCCATCGTGAATGGCCAGCCGCGCATCTGTACGCTGCGCGAGATCCTGCAGGAGTTCATCGGCTTCCGGCGCGAGGTGGTGACCCGCAGGACCATGTTCCAGTTGCGGAAGGCCGAAGAGCGCCATCATGTCCTGATGGGCCTCAAGATCGCCCTGGACCACCTGGATGCGGTCATCAAACTCATTCGGGCCGCCAAGAGCCCCGAGGAGGCCAAGACCGGCCTTATGGCCGGCGCCTTCGCCACCGCTGCGGCCATCAGGAAGGACCCCACCCTCTGCCTGTCCGCCGTGCAGGCCCAAGCCATCCTGGACATGCGCCTCCAGCGCCTAACGGGCCTGGAGCGGGAGAAGATCCTCGACGAGCTGGCCGAACTCGAGAAAGTCATCGCCAAGCTCAAGGCCATCCTGGCGGATGAAAGCCTGCTCCTCAAGGTCATCAAAGAGGAACTGCAGCAGGTGGCCGAGCAGTTCGGCAACGACCGCCGCACCGAGATCGTGGGTTACTCCGGCGAGATCCGCATGGAGGATGTGGTTCCGGACGATCCCATGGTGGTCACCATGTCCAAGGCCGGCTACATCAAGCGCACCGATCTCACCGCCTACCGCCGTCAGCGTCGCGGGGGCAGGGGCAAGGTGGGCATGAAGACGAAGGACGAGGATTTTGTCGAGCAGCTCTTCATGACCAAGGCCCACGACACCCTCATGGCTTTCACCGATAAGGGCATCGTCTACGCGCTGAAAGTCTACGATCTGCCCGAGGCCGCCGCCTCCACCCGGGGCAAGCACATCCGCAACCTCATCTCCCTGAAGGATGGCGAGAATGTCGTCACCCTCATGGCCCTGAGGGACTTCCCCGAAGGCGAGACCCTGGTCTTCGCCACCAGCGACGGCACCGTGAAGAAATCCAGCCTGGCGGCCTACGCCAACATCCGGGCCAACGGCCTCATCGCCCTCAACATCGAGGATGGGAACACCCTGGTGTCTGTCCGCCGCTCCACCGGGAACCAGCAGATCCTCCTGGCCACGGCCCAGGGCAAGGCCATCCGGTTCCCCGAGGAGGATATCCGCGCCACGGGTCGGGCCACCACGGGCGTCCGGGGCATGAAGCTGGCCAAGGGTGACCACATCGTGGACATGGAAGTAGCCGACGCCCTCCCGGACCTTCCGGAAGGCGTCATGCCGGACGAGAGCACCGAGGACCACGGCATGCTGCTCACGGTCTGCGAGAAGGGCTACGGCAAGCGCAGCCTCCTCCAGGACTACCGGCTCCAGGGCCGGGGTGGCACGGGGGTCATCAACATCCGCGCCGGGGTCCGCAACGGCCATGTGGTGGGCTTCAAGCTCGTCAAGCCCGGGGAGGGTTGCCTCCTCATCAGCCAGGAGGGCATGGTCATCCGCTTCCTCATCGACGAGGTCCGCAAGACCGGGCGCAACGCCCAGGGCGTCGGTCTCCTCAAGCTGGCCAGTGCCGATGATCGGGTCGTGGGCCTGGCCAAGATCGACGCTAGCGCTATGGCCCTGGACGAGGAAGAAGACTTGGGTGACGCCGAAGTGGCCCACCCGGGCCCCGACGAAAGTGGTGAGCAGCCAAAGCTCGATTTGTAGGGGAAGACCCAATCACTGGGTCATGCGCAGAACGGTGCGGGCTTGCCCGCACCGTTCTGCATCAGAGGTAGGAAGTCCAGTCGCCCCCCAGCACTTCCACGGCCTCCCGTTGCAATCTGGGCAGACGTTCCACATGGAACACATAGACCCAGGCCTGGTAGCGGTGACCTCCTTCCAGCCACACGGGCAGCACTTCCCGGGTGAAGAGACCTTCCTCCACACCTTCCAGGGGATCCAGGTCCGCCAAAGCCGATTCAAGGTCGGTCTCGTCTTCAAAGCCCACGAAGTCCCCGCGCACCCAGCCGGGACCGGGCGGCAAGCCCCCGGGTTCCACCCCGGGCACCAGGGCAGGGTAGCCAGCGGGCAGATGGAAGAGCCGCCCCGCGACCCAGGCTCGTGTCAGTCCCTCGGGGTGGGTGCGCAGCAACCAGGCATGGTTGGAGCCACCCTCCCGGAGCGTGCCATAGACGAACAAGCCATCGGCCGTGATCATGAACTCCCCAAAAACCTACAGCCAAAACGCGAAGCGTCTTGGCTGCGGCGGATCAGCAGGAAGGGAACGAACCTATTCTGGGATGGGGAACTGGTCCGTGAGGTGGAAGACTTCCTGGCGGACGCGGGCGAAGGTGCTTTCATCGGCGCGGTGGCGAAGTGTCAGGTCGAAGAACCGGGCGATATGGTCCATCTCCTCCTCCTTCATGCCGCGGGTCGTGAGGGCGGGACTACCCAGACGCACGCCGGAGGGTTTGAGCGGCGGGTTGGGATCGAAGGGGATGCCGTTCTTGTTGGTAGTCATCCCGGCGCGGTGGAGGCAGGCCTCGGCCTCGTGGCCCAGCAAACCGTGGTCCCGCAAGTCCACCAAAAAGAGGTGATTGTCCGTGCCGCCACTAACGATGCGCCAACCGCGCTCTTGAAGCCCCTTGGCCAGGGCATGGGCATTGCGGATCACCTGGCCGCTGTAGGCCTTGAACTCGGGTTGCTGCATTTCGTGCAGGGCCACCGCCTTGGCGGCGATCACATGCATCAGCGGACCGCCCTGGACCCCTGGAAAGACGGCGCGATCCAGGTCCTTGGCGTACTGGGCCTTGCAAAGGATCATGCCACCGCGGGGACCCCGCATCGTCTTGTGGGTCGTGGTGGTTACATAATCAGAATAAGGGACGGGGCTCGGGTGGTGCCCGGTGGCGACGAGGCCCGCGATATGGGCCATGTCCACCATCAGCAGGGCGCCCACTTCATCGCAGATCTCTCGGAAGAGGGGGAAGTTCCAGGTGCGGCTGTAGGCGGAGGCGCCCACGACGATCATCTTGGGTCGATGGTGGAGGGCCAGGGTGCGGACCTCGTCCATGTCGACCCGCTCATCCTCCTGGCGCACGTGATAGGGCACGAATCTATAGAGGATGCCCGAGCTGTTGAGGGGGTGGCCGTGGGTCAGGTGTCCGCCGTGGGCCAGGTCCAATCCGAGGACGGTGTCACCAGGCTTCAGCGCGGCGAGGTAGACGGCCATGTTGGCCTGGGCGCCGCTGTGGGGCTGAACATTGGCGTGATCGGCGCCAAAGATCTGCTTGGCGCGATCGCGGGCGAGGTTCTCGATGATGTCGACCTGGCTGCAGCCGCCGTAGTACCGCTTGCCCGGGTAGCCTTCCGCGTACTTGTTGGTGAAGTGGGAACCCATGCTCTGCATGACGGCGCGGGAGGCGTAATTCTCCGAGGCGATGAGTTCCAGGTGATGCCGCTGGCGCTGGACCTCCAGTTCCAGAGCCTGGAACACAGCGGGATCAGAGGTTCGGATCACTTCATACATGTCACAGACTCCCGGGTGATGCCCCTATCCTAGCCGCGGAGGGCCACCCCTAAGGAGTCCTCTTCGTGAGCGGAGTCACAGCTCAGAGCGTGTGAGACACTGGAGGGCCGGAGTTCTTATGCCCTTCCTTCCGCCCCACGATGGTCCTGAACTGGAGCGATTCGAGCACCCCCTGGCCAGCCGCTACGCCAGCAAGGCCATGGTGCGCCTGCTCTCGCCCCTTTATCGCCAGCGGGTGTGGCGGCGGCTCTGGATCGCCCTGGCCGAGGCCGAGTCTGAACTAGGGCTGCCGGTGACCAAGGCCCAGCTCACCGAACTGAGGGCCACCCAGGATGCGGTGGACCTCTCCGCCATCGCGAAACACGAATCCGCCCTTCGACATGACGTGATGGCGGCCATCCACGCCTGGGGTGAGCAGGCGCCGGGCGCCCGGCCCATCATCCACCTGGGTGCCACCAGCTGCTTCGTCACCGACAACGGCGACCTGCTCATCGCCCAGGAGGCGCTGGCCCTGTTACGCCGCCGCCTGCAGGATGCCATCGCGGCCCTGGCCGCATTTGCGGCCCAATGGCAGGACCAGCCAACCCTCGGCTTCACGCACTTCCAGCCCGCCCAGCCCACCACCGTCGGCAAGCGGGCCACGCTCTGGCTCCAGGACCTGCTGCTGGACCTCGAGGATCTGGACCACCTCATCCGCACTACGCCCGTGCGGGGCGTGAAGGGCACCACGGGCACGCAGGCGAGCTTCCTCGAACTGTTCGAGGGGGACGGCGCCAAGGTCGAGGCCCTGGAACAGAGGTTCTGCGCCAAGGTGGGCTTTCCTGCCATTCCCGTCTCGGGCCAGACCGCCACACGCAAACTGGAGGACCGGATCGGCCAGGTGCTCTGCGGCATCGCGGCCAGCGCTTCCAAATTCGCCAGCGACCTCCGTCTGCTCCAGCACCTGAAGGAGGTCGAGGAGCCCTTCGAGACGAAGCAGATCGGTTCCAGCGCCATGCCCTACAAACGCAATCCCATGCGCTCGGAGCGCATCAACAGCCTCGCCCGCTTCGTATTGGGCCTGATGCCCTCCACCTACCAGACCAGTGCGAGCCAATGGATGGAGCGCACGTTGGATGACAGCGCGCATCGCCGCCTCACCATCAGCCAGGGCCTGCTGGCCGTCGATGCGATCCTGGTCCTCGTGCGGAACGTGGCTTCGGGGCTGGTGGTCTATCCGAGGATGATCGAGGCGCGCCTCGCCCAGGAGCTTCCCTTCATGGCCGCCGAGGTGCTCCTCATGGAGGCCGTGAAACGGGGGGGGGATCGCCAGGACCTGCACGAGCGATTCCGTATGGCGTCCCTCGAGGCCGGTCGACGCATCAAGGTCGAGGGACGCCCCAACGAGCTGTTGATGCTCCTGGCCACGGACCCCGCCTGGGCCATGAACGAAGCAGAACTGATCGCCCTGCTGGACGCCTCCCGCTTCACGGGCCGCGCCGGGGAGCAGGTGCGCCAATTCCTGGCGGGCCCCGTGGCCGCTGCCTTGAAGGATCATGTACCGGCGGATGAATCCGCCGTTCGGGTTTGACAGCGAAGGGGTCGACATGCTGAAACTTGCCGTTATCGGGGCCCAGACCTTGCTGGGTCGGGAACTCGTGGGCGCCCTGGAGGCCCGGGACGCATCCGTGGTGCCCCTCTCCATCGGCGCGCTCACTGTGGAGGAGGAGATCGGCGATCTGGTGGTCTTCGCCCCCAGCAGGCTCCTGCTGGAGGGGCTGGACGCGGTCCTCCTGGCGGACACTCCCGATTTCGACCTGCTGGAGGGGTTTCCTGGGCGCATCCTGGACCTTAGGTCCGAGCCGGAGGCGAGGATCGAGCCCCTCCCGCTGGCCGGTGGCTGGCCCCCGGACGTCAAGTCGCTGCGGGGCCGACCGGCCCTGGAGCAGGTGCTGGCCCTGATTCCATCCCTACTGGATGGTGTGGGTGAAGCCGGCGGGACCCATCTACGTTCGGTGGCCTGGATGGGGGACCGGGGCCTGGAGGGGCTCGTGGAGCAGACGCTCGCGGTCCTCAACGGCGAGGATCCGGACTTGGCCAAGCTGGGCTATCGCCAGGCCTTTGAAGTCGTTCCGGTCACACCTGCCGTGGGCAAGGGCCGGCTGATGGAGGTCCGCGTACCCTCCTTCCATGGGGACCTGCTAATCCTCCAGATTCGAGCCGCCGAAGGGCAGAGCCTGACCAAGAAGGAGGCCCCGGGAGGCGTGAAGTGGGTGGACGCCACGCCCAGTTCCCGGGATGTGGCTGTGAGCGCCGATCTCCTGGCCCATGCCGATATCACCCCCGACGGAAAGGCCGCCATGCTGACCCTGGGCTTTGATCCCGTGCTTTGGGGCGTGCTTCGTCCCACCATGCGGGTTCTCGGACTCATGTAGGAACCCCATGGCCAGGAAGCTCGATGAACCCCAGGAACGCGGTGACTTCTTCAAGTCCCTGGGCACCCTGCTCGCAGGGTTCGTGGCGAACAGCCTCGAAGAGGCGGTTACCGGTCTGGGCCCCAAGCTGCTTCGTCCCCCGGGCGCTCTCGACGAGCTGGAATTCCTCACGAAATGCACCCGCTGCGACAAGTGCATGCGGGCCTGTCCCGAGAACGCCATCCTCCTGGCGCCGCCTTCGGCAGGCTTGGCCTTGCGGACCCCCTACATCGATCCCCGGAGTGTCCCCTGTTTCCTGTGCACCACCCTGCCCTGCATCGCCGCCTGCGAGGATGAGGCCCTGATCTGGCCCAAGCGCACCCTTGCCGGGGGCACCGTGATCGATGGACCCAAGGCCACGCGCATGGGCACCGCCCGCGTGAAACAAAACCGGTGCGTCACATGGGAAACAGTGGATCGCGAGGTACGCGCCTGCCGCATCTGTGTGGACCGCTGTCCCTATCCAGGGGAAGCCCTGCGCCTCGCCGAACCCGGCGAAGGAGAAACCGTCGGGCATCCCGTAGTGGATGCTGAGATCTGCACCGGGTGCGGGATCTGTGTGTTTGCCTGTCCTGCGGAGCCCGGGGCGATCGTAGTGGAACCGCGGCGGGGTTGATCCGGCTCATGCGATCGAAATGCCTTCCAGCCCGGCCACTTCGTGGGCGTTGAAGCTGGAGCGAACGAGGGGACCCGCATAGACGGTGCTGAAGCCGAGAGCCTTCGCTTTCGCGCCCAGGGCGGCGAATTCCTCCGGAGGCACATAGCGCTTCACGGGCAGCTGGTGGCGCGTGGGGCGCAGGTATTGGCCCAGGGTGAGGATGTCCACCTTGGCTTTGGCTAAGGCTTCGAAGGTTGTTAAAAGCTCGGACTCGGTTTCACCGAGGCCGAGCATGAGACCGCTCTTCGAGCGGAAGGAGGGGCCGTACAAGGCTGTTCCCATTTCCTTCGCGTGCGCCAGCACGCGAAGCGTCCGCTCAAACCTGCCCGCGGGCCGCACCTCAGGGTACAGGCTGGGCACTGTTTCGGTGTTGTGGTTGAACACGGCGGGGCCGGCGGCCACGACGCGGGCCACGGCGTCCAGGTCGCCCATGAAATCCGGCACCAGCACTTCCACCGCCACACCCGGGTTGCGGCGGTGGATGGCGAGGATGGTGTTGGCGAAGTGGGTGGCCCCGCCATCGGGCAGGTCGTCCCGGTTCACGCTGGTGAGCACGACGAAGCGCAGGTTGAGCGCCGCCACCCGCTCGGCGGTTTCCCTGGGCTCCTGGGGATCCAGGGCCCGGGGCTTGCCGCTCTGGATGCTGCAGAAGCCGCAGGCGCGGGTGCAGACCTCCCCCATGAGGAGGAAGGTGGCCGTTCCCTGGGTGAAGCAGTGGGTGCGATTGGGGCAACGGGCCTCCTCGCAGACCGTGTGGAGATGCGAGTCGCGCAGGCCCTGCTTCATGCCGCTCAGGTCACCGAGCTTCACGCGCTCCTTGGCGATCCACGACGGAAGGCGGGGGTGGCCCGCCAGCACCTCGCGACCCACGCGCTTCGAGAAACGGGGCATCCAGCCTCCTGACGTTCCAGTCTCCTCTAAGCCGCCGCCAGAAGCCAATCAGTCCGATTCGAGGGCAGGAGCGGCCTAAGATGCAGAAATGCCAAAGCCGCTTTCCAGGTTGCTGCGTCGTGAGCAGTTCGCCTTCCTGGCTCGGGACCACTCCGCATGGGGTGACCACCTGGACCGGGTGCGAACCGTTCTGGGTGAGGGCCTCCAGTCCGCGGATCCCGCGCGACCGGTCCTGATCCTGGGGGCCGGATCGGGGCTGGAGGTGCCCTGGGCCCTGGCACCGCCGGACACCACGGGTTGGGACGGCGATCCCTGGAGCCGCCTCTGGACGGCCGCGCGCCACCATCGCTGGCCCCCCTGGGTTTTCGAGGACCTGACAGGTGGGATGTCCGAATTGGATGCCACCATCCGGCGTGCGGTCATGGAACCCTGGTCGGGACGCCCCCGGGAGCGGGAGGCCGCGAAGCAGCGGCTGGCGGGTCTCCTCCCATTCCTCGTTCCGGATCCGGGAGCTTTGCGTGCCTGGATCGGGGCGCATCGACCCAGTACCATCCTGGTCGCCAACGTCATGGGCCAGTTCGGCGCGGTCGCCGAGAACGTCGTGGAAACAGTCTTTGGCGGGCCACCCTGGGATCCGGACCCCGAACGGGAGGAGCCCCTGGCCGAGGCCCTGGCCGCCTGGACGGCCCGCGCCATCGAGGCCTTTTTGCGGGTGCTGTGCGAAAGTGGCGCGGACCTTTGGCTGGTGCATGACCGGGCGGTGGTGTTCGGGGGTGGATCCCTGGACTTGGGCCCGTGGGAGGATGACTGGACCCGCCAGCTGCGGGCCGAGGGGCCGTCCCTGGAAGCCAGTGATGCGCTTGCGGGGGTGGACCCTTCTTCCTTCCTGCCTGGAAACGAGCTGAACTCAGTCAAGAGGGATCGTTGGATCTGGCCCGTGGCGCTCGGCCAGCGGCACCTCGTTGAGGCCCTCGTGGTTCGGCGAACTGATTGAATTCCCCTGTGGCAACGATCAACCCTTGCCCCCACCGCCTGCGGCAAGGGCCATAATGGATTCCTTTGGAGCGTGTTGGGTATGGCGTGGGTTGGCTGGGCTTGGGCGGGGTTGTGTTTCATGGGCCTGGCGAATCTGGGCATGAGGGTGGCCGGATGGCACGGGCCTTCTTATGGACCCATGGGTCAAACGGCATTAGCGCTGTACCCAAGGATTCTATGGGCCGAGGCCTTCCGGGCACTCGTTATATTCCGTGAGCAGGTCGCACCTTCCGGTTCGGCGGGTCTTTCGGCAAGTCCTTCCGACTCGTGGCTCACAGCCCGTTGAACCAGGAAGCAAAACAATGCTCACTTTCCGCAGATTTCTCCTGGGCCGGCGCCTTACCACCGAAGAGAGCCACGAAACCAAGATCAGCAACCCCATCGCCCTGGCGGTGTTCAGCTCGGACGCGCTGTCCTCCGTGGCCTATGGCACCCAGGAAATCATGGCCCCCCTCACGGCGGCGGTGGCCATCCTTGGCGCGGGGGTTCTGGGTTGGTCCTGGTGGGTGGCCCTGGGCATCGTGGGTCTATTGGCAGTGCTGAATATCAGCTACCGCCAGACCATCCATGCCTACCCCAGTGGTGGTGGTGCCTACCTGGTGGCGAAGGACAATCTGGGCGAGGCGGCCGCCCAGACCGCAGGCGCCTCCCTCCTCATCGACTACATCCTGACCGTGGCCGTGTCCATCTCCGCGGGTGTCTCTGCCATCACGTCGGCCTTCCCGGGTCTGGAGCCCCATCGCATCTTTCTCGCCGAGGCCATCATCGCCTTCGTGGCACTCATGAACCTGCGGGGCGTGAAGGAAAGCGGCCTGGTGTTCTCCTTCCCGACCTATGGTTTCGTGGTGTGCATCGTGGGACTGCTGATCAAGGGCTTCTGGAACGTGGCCATGGGCCATGAAGTGGCCATTGCGAAGGTCGCGGCGGCCCACCTGGAAGGCACTACCAAACTGGCGGCCATTTGGCTCTTCGCCCGGGCCTACAGTGCGGGCTGCACGGCCCTGACGGGGGTGGAGGCCATCAGCAACGGCGTGACGGCCTTCAAGGCCCCCGTAGCGCACAATGCGGCCAAGACGATGACCTGGATGGTGGTGATCCTGGGGACCATGTTCCTGGGGATCACCTATCTCACGAACCACTATGGTCTGACCTACCATCCAGATGCCCCGGAAACCCTGCTGTCCCAGCTCACGCGTACGATCCTGGGTGGCGCGGAGCACGGCTTCCCCAAGCTGGTCTACCTCACCACCACGGGCTTCACCATGGCCATCCTGGCCCTGGCGGCCAACACGGCCTATGCGGACTTCCCCCGGTTGGCGGCCCTCCACGCCCGGGATGGCTTCCTGCCTCGCCAGTTCACAAGCCAGGGCGACCGGCTGGTCTTCTCCAACGGCATCATGATCCTATCCGTCGCGGCCGGCATCCTGGTACTGCTCTTCGGCGCGAAGGAAGACCACCTGCTCCCGCTCTATGCCGTGGGCGTGTTCCTCGGCTTCACCATCAGCCAGACCGGGATGGTGGTGCGTTGGAGGCGGCTCAAGGGGAAGGGCTGGCAGTTGAAGGCCCTGATCAACGGCCTGGGGGCGGTGACGACGCTCATCGTGATGATGGTCATCGCAGTGACTCGATTCGCGCACGGAGCCTGGATTGTCATCGTGCTCGTCCCGGTGATGGTGATGACGTTCTTCAATATCCACCGGCACTACATCCGCGTGAAATCAATCCTGGCGGGAAGCCGCGCGGACTTCATCAGCCCTCGCAAGAACCGGGTGGTGGTGCTGGTCTCCGGCATCCATTCGGGTGTCGTCCAGGCCCTCAACTATGCCAAGGTCATCGCCGAGCACGGCGAGGTCGAGGCCATCACGGTGGACTTCCCCGATGACCAGGGCCGCGACAGCGCCGGGCTTGAGAAGCTCCGCGCCGACTGGCCCCGGTACTGCGAAGGCATCCCCCTGCGCGCCCTGCGAAGCCCCTACCGGAAGATCGTGGAACCCATCGTGGACGAGCTGGACCGCATGCGGCGGGCCGAGCCGGAGTACACCATCACGGTCATTCTTCCCGAATTCGTCACCGGCCATTGGTGGGCGAACCTGTTGCACAACCAGACGGCCTGGCGCATCAAGACCACGCTGCTGATGAAGCCCAAGACCGTGGTGATCTCGATCCCCTACCACCTGGAACCCCTGGTGGAATAGCGCCCGGCCGCGGTCACCGCATGCGGGAGACGGGACGGGACAGGAGCTCCTGGCCGCTGAGGAGTTCGGCCAGGGTCTGGTGGCGGGGACCCAGCACCATGCACAGGAAACTGAAGGGAAAGCAGACCACCGAGATCAGGTGGACCAGGGAGAAGGCCATTCGCCGTTCGGGGGTATTCTCGGGCAGGGTGACGCCGAAGAAGCCCATCATCGGGGACTGGCCTGTGAGCACCAGGGGTGCCATGAAGAAGATCCAGGAAACTGCGAACAGGTAGGGGAAAACCAGGGGCCAGGCACCCACGAACAACCGGGAGGGGGAGAGACCCAGCGTCAAGGCCGGCAACAGCAGCGCCAATCCCTGGACCAGGGCCAGGAGCAGCGCCTCGGTGGCCTCGACCTTCACCAGGGGCCAGAAACTGGCGGCGGGTTCCTCGAGGCTGATGGTTGACCTGATGACCGGGACTGGCAGGGGCTCCAGCGCACTGGGTCGCTCCAATTCCTCAGGACTGACTTCGACGGATACCGGGGCCACCCGTCCGAGCGCTGGAGCGGTAAGAGCTCGCGGAGGAGGATCGAAGGCCGCCTGGGCGAGGGCTGAGGCCTGGAAGAGCAAAGGGCGCCCCTGTCGGGGCGGTGCCAGGGCCAAGCCGCACTCCGGGCATTCCGCCGCGAGGGGCGAAAGGCGCGTGTGGCAGCTGGGACAGGTGCGCCGGGTTGGGTCGGTCATCGGTAATCACTATCGGGTAAAGGGGGCGGATAGAGAACCACGCTGTCCAGGGCTCAGGCCCGGCGGCCTTCTGATCCTAGCAAAAGACCCGGTTGCAGTGCCTCGCGGCCATGGGACCATCGGTGATTCCGGCCTCGAAGGCCTCTGACTTTCCCTCTCAGCAAGGCTCAGGCCGAAAAAGGATCCCGCGATGACCACCGAGACCCCAGGGGCCTTCCATCCGAGCACCCGCCTCTACCGGTTCACGATCCTGCTGTTCATCAGCCTGCTGGTGTTCGGCAGCTATTTCGCCTACGACAGCATCGGGGCGCTGGAGACCACGCTGATGCGGGAGCTGCACCTCGACCGCAGCACCATCGGCAACCTCTACACCGCCTACTCTGTGGCGGCCATCGCCATCGTTTTCTTCGGGGGGATGCTCTACGACAAGCTGGGCCCCCGCAGGGCCAGCCTCCTCTTCAGCCTTCTCATCTTCCTGGGCGCCGTGATGGTGGCCATGGCCAGGAGCAAGTGGATGCTCTTCGGAGGCCGACTGATCTTCGGGGCCGGTTCCGAGTCTCTCATCGTGGTTCAGAGCGCCATCATCAGTCGGTGGTTCAAGGGCAAGGAGATGGCCATGGCCTTCGGCATCGCCCTCACCATCAGCCGCGTCGGCACCCTCTTCAGCTTCAACACCGAGGAGCTCATCGCGAGCTACTCGGGCAGCTTCCGAACGGCCCTCTGGGCCGCGGCCCTCCTGTGCCTATTCTCGGTGCTTTGCAACCTGGTCTTCAACCTCATGGACCGGCACGGCGAAAGGGTCCTGGCCCTTCCCAAGCCCCAGGCCGGGGACATGATCGTCTTCTCCGATATCAAGAAGTTCACCTCCTCGTTCTGGTTCGTGGTGCTGCTCTGTGTGACCTTCTACAGCGCCATCTTCCCCTTCACCGCCCTCGCGACGGACATGTTCCACGACAAGTGGGGCCTGCCCCTGGTCAGCGCCAGCTCTGGCAGCTTCCTGTCCCAGGTGTTCTTCAACTTCACCCATATGTTCAGCACGGCCCCGGGCATCACCAGCATCGTCATCGCGGCGTCCATGATCTTCGCCCCCTTTGCCGGGGACTTGGTGGACCGCATCGGCCGGCGCGCATCCCTCATGGTGCTGGGATCCCTCATCCTGATCCCCGCCCACCTATTGATGGGCATCACCCACTGGAGCCCCATTCCGATGATGATCATGCTGGGCGCGGCCTTTGTGTTGGTGCCCGCGGCCATGTGGCCCTCTGTGCCTCTGGTGGTGGACGAGAAGCGGGTGGGCACGGCCTTTGGCCTGATGA
>Ga0182021_10000619_pt1 | contig 38710 bp, 40 predicted proteins | sample 612E3MmetaG_FD_120493 | JGI IMG/M metagenome (GOLD analysis project Ga0182021, IMG submission 120493) | Permafrost microbial communities from Stordalen Mire, Sweden - 612E3M metaG (Illumina Assembly) | ecosystem: Environmental > Terrestrial > Soil > Wetlands > Permafrost | place: Sweden...
CTGCACGTACCCCTGTCAACGCTTCACCGCCGCCCTCACGAACGACGGCGCATGACTCGGGGTCATCGTGACTCGCTAGGTCTTCGATGTAGAGCGCTCTCATCTCCTTCTCCAGGCCGGTTTGTCCCGGCGCTCTTCAAATCCGGTAGGGCCCACTTTCCATGAATGACCTCACCATTGTTCATATGCACCCCCGCTCGCACCGTCATCGGGAGTGGTGGCCGTTGTGGTGGTGGAAGCCGCGGCCTTGCTCTTGGCCTTCTCCAGTTCGGCGGCTACGTCCATGCCCGTTGCTTTGCCCACCTGATCCATGTCTCTCAGCAGCAGAGTGGTCACGGACCAGCCCGTCGGGCGGCCCCCGTCTTCGATAGAAGCTTCGATGGCCTCGTATTCGGCATCAATCGTCCGCAGGAACTGAACCCAGTCGGCGAGCATGACCCGGGTCCTGTCAGACACCGGTTGTACTTTCTCCCATTTTGCGAGGGTCGACTCAATGGAGGCCCGATCTGCCTGGAACTGGGCTAGCTGGGTCATGTCCTGTTCCGGCATGCCTTCCAGGCGAACCTGGACAGTTGCGAACTCGGGGATGAGCCCTTCCACCAGGTTCTTCGCGCTGGCAAGAACCGATTCGGACGCCGATGCAGGGGAACTACCCCCACCGGAAGCTCCGCCGCAGGCCACCAGCGCGAAAACGACGGCCATGACGACTATCACTCCGCTCAATCTTGCGACCTTCCGAACCAAGGCCCACCTCCAACCTAGAGACCACGTGAGCATCCTATCCGAAAGCCATGGGACCCGGCCGCCAGTGCGCCTCATGGATTCAAAATGTTCGAATGCCATACAGTGGAGCTCACTCGTAATGCGGCCGCTTGCGCCTTGCCACCCCAGGCCCTACGCTGATCGATAGAAACTCGCGAGTATGGTCGCCCCCCAGGCAAGCCAACTCCGTGGAGGTAGCGTGGGCACCTTGTACGAGGAGATACCCCTAGATGTCCGGCCGTCCGAGGTGCTGGACACCATCCGCCGGTCCGCTGCTTCTCAGAAGCTGCGGGTCAGCGAAATCCAGCAAGGACTGTTCGTCACCGACGCTGTGTCGTTCTGGACCGGCCATCGGGTGAGACTTGCGGTATGGGTCGATGCTTCTCCTGCCGGAGCGGTCGCTCGGTTCCTGGCGTTGGGTCAGATCGGGAGCGAGGGCGAAACTAGGAAGTTCATCTTAAGACTCATCGACGCACCCCTGCCTGTGTACGGTCCCCCGGGAGCGCCGTTGGACCCCACCGCACCCCGCGATCTCTATCGCCCTCTGGGAACCGGTGGTCCTGCTCCGGAGTGGGTCCGGCGAACCAACTATCTCGTTGGGATCGTTTCGGTGGTGTTCTTCGCTGCGTTCGTAGCCGCATCTTACTTTTGGCGCTTCGCGGGCATTCCGCTGTTGTGGCTGGCGTTCCTTTCTCCCATCCCTCTACGCGAGTTCATGTTCGGGCGCTCCCTGCATCTTCCCCCAACGGACCGAAGTGCGGCTGCTGTTCTTTTCGCCACAATTCTTCTCCTGTTTCTCGTTGCCCTTGCCCTTCTCGAGTCCTACCTCATCCGTTAGGTGGTTGTTGTTCGAACACCGTCCATCACTCGTTGAGGCAGCGCTCCGTCCCCGCTGCCGCGATGGTCACGCCCGTCATGTCCTCCACCCAGCGCACCATCTCGCTGATACTCGCCCCCTTCTCAGCATGCTGGACCGCGGCCCGCCAGAGCTGTTGCCCGGTCCCGCAGAGAGGCGCGGGGACGGGCGCTTCACCGGCCAGGCGCATGGCGATCCCGATGTCCTTTACCATGAGTTCCAGTTTGAAGGCGTCGTCGAAGGTGCGGCTGGTGATGCGCTGCTTGATGTGCGTTTGACTGATCCAGGACATCCCGGTGGAGACTTCAGTACGTCCGTCATCGCGTTCGGATCCAGCCCGAGCCTGGTGCCGATGGCCAAGCCCTCCGCGGTGGCCATGAAGGTCATGGCGGTGATCATGTTGTTGAGGCACTTCATGGTGTGCCCGGCACCGATGCCCCCCAGATGGAACATTTGCCTGCCCATCACCTCGAGCAGCGGCCTCACCCGCACCAGCGCCGGATGCTCGGCCCCCACCATGAAGACCAGCTCCCCCTGCTGCGCGCCGATCTGCGCGCCAGACACGGGCGCATCCACCATGGCCACGCCGGCCTCCGCCAGCCGGCCCGCGGTCTCGACGGTCAACCAGGGTTCACACGAGGAGGTGTCCAGGAGCACGCTCCCCTTCGCGAATCCGCAGATGAGCCCCTCGTCCCCAAGAGCCACTTCCTGCACGAATCTGCCGGACGGCAACATGGTCCACCACGACGGTCGACGCTCGAGCTACCTCCTCTGGCGTGTGTGCCGCCGCCACGCCCGGAATAGCGGCGGCCGCCCTTTCGATCGCAGCCGGATCCCTGTCGCAGACGGTCAGCGCGTAGCCAGCACGCGCGAGATTGGCGGCCATGGGCAGGCCCATGACACCCAGACCGACGAAACCCACCTGGGGATCGTTCACCGCAGTCTCCTTTGTCACGTCTTGCCCCGCCGCGCCGGCGAGCCGCTTTCTTGACTCTAGTATGCGGCTCATGGTCGAATCAAGTGGGAGGGCTGTCCCGTTGCCCCCAGTTCGTGCGACGGGTTCCGCCCTCGGTAGGACCTAGACCCACATCTCCATGCGCAGCCCGTGGCTGTCTATGTCGAGCCCGCCCCCCAAGTGGTCGGCCTGCCCGCGCGCGATGCGCCCGGCCGTCCAGCACGCCGCGAACGCGTCCAGCACGTCGACCCGGCCCACCCCAGCCTTGGCCAGTCTCTTGACAGTTTTTGCCGAGATGTCGAAGCCGGCGCCGCGGAGCAGCCTGACGCGCAACTCCTGTCCGGCCGGTTCCTTCTTGCTGATCTTCAAAGGCCGGTCCTCGTTCATCAGGGCGAAGCAGAGTTCGGGATGTACTTCCCGGACCCACCGCTGCACGTCGGGCGTCATGAGCTCGTCCACCTCCCGCAGCTTCGGAAGGAGGCCGAACGCCTGCTGGGTGAGTGAAGATCCGGACGAGGAGCAGGCCCGCGTGATCGCCGCGGCCTCCTCGTAGGTGCCGGCGGCCAGTGTGGGCCGGCAGGGCGGCGAAAAGACACTGCTGCTGCGATACGGCTTCAGGTATTCGCGGGCGAGGCGGTCCACCGGGCGCCCACCGCGCTCCGCCTGCTCCGGCAAACCTATGGGGATGTCGATGGCGAGGACGGTTGCGCCGCCGCACGTCTTCAGGAGCGCATCGAAGTCCGAGCACGTGTGGTAGGTCGTCTCCCCTGTCTCCACGCTGCGCACGACGACGAACCACCCGGCGCGGCAACCGTCCGCACCGGCGACAAAAAGCCCAGCCGGTATGGGGGCGTCAGCGATCAGTCCCGGGGACCTCCGGCCATCAGGCTCTGCAGCACCTTGGCTTCCTCTCCGGGGTCCGGCGCACCGAAGACGGCTGAGCCGGCCACTAGCCAGTTGGCGCCCATCTCCACCACCTGGCGGATATTGTCGCGATGCACTCCGCCATCCAGCTCTATGCACGCGTCCGGGCGAATCATGGTGCGAACTTCCGGGACCTTCGCCAGCGCCGCCGGGATGAGCTTCTGGCCGCCGAACCCGGGGTTCACCGTCATCACCAGGACCATGTCCACCAACTGCGCCACGTCGCGGACGCGCGACACGGGCGTCCCAGGATTGATGGCCACTCCGGCGCCCACCCCCAGAGCTTTGGTGGCCTCGATCGCGTGATAGAGCATCGGACAGGCCTCAGCATGAACGCTGATGACGTCGGCGCCGGCGGCCGCGAACGCATCCAGGAATCGCTCGGGATGTTCGATCATCAGGTGGACGGACAGCAGCCCGCCGCGCTCGTGCACGCCAGGAGCGATGGAAGCGACCACCGCTGGGCCCATGGTGAGGTTCGGGACGAAGTGGCCGTCCATGACGTCGCAGTGGATGATACGGACGCCCGCATCCATGACCCGGGTGATCTCGTCATCGAGGTGAGCGAAATCAGCCGAGAGGATGGAGGGAAGCAGATGCACTTCCCGGTAGATGGTTGACGGGACCGGCAAAGCTCTCCCCTCCTAGTCGATCGATCAGTCTGTCGCGGCCCGCGGCGCGCGGCCGGCGGACGGCTCGGTCATGGAGTCCCCCAGGCGGCCGCTGTAGCCGCGGAGGAACTCGGCAGCCGTCATGCGGCTCTTGCCGTTCGGCTGGATGCTGAGGATCTCCACCGCACCCTCGGCGCAGCCCATGAAGAAACGGGTCTTGCCCGCGGCCAGTCTGCCCGGCCGGCCGGCCACGGCGGCGGCCTCGTCGGGGACCGGCGGGAGATCGGCGTGCCCGTAGGGCCAGGTGCGCCATATCTTGAATTCAAAGTCTCCGGAGGCGGACCGGGCGCCCACCCGCGGGCTCAGCGATCGCACCAGGTCGTGCACCCCTCTGGCCGAGCGCGCCGCGTCCAGGAGGCAGTCCTTGGCGCAGAGCTTCTCGGCGTAGACGGTGCCGCCCTCCTGCTTGGTCCACGTGACGGTGCCGTCGTCCAGGCCGGTGAGCACCTGGTCCACGCCCTGGGCGCCGAGGAAGGTGAGGGCACGGGCGATGGAGCCGGCGTCATCCCACAGGCTGATGGACACGGACTTCTGGAGTGCGTACGGGCCGCTGTCGAGGGCCAGTTCCACCTGCATGATGCTCACCCCAGTGCAGCTCTCCCCCGCCGCGATGGCCCGCTCAATGGGTGCGGCCCCCCGATAGGCCGGCAGCAGCGAGCCGTGCGCGTTGAGGCAGAGGATGGCGTCCAGCAGGTTCTGGCGGAGGATCTGGCCGAAAGCGGCCACGACGATGGCCTCGGCGCCCGTGACGCGGATCTGATCGATGGCCTCCGGGGTGTTGATGTTCTCCGGTTGAAGGAGGGCCAGGCCCAGGCGTTGGGCGGTGGCCGCCGCCGCAGGCGCGGCCGCGCGTCTCCCCCGGCCCACCGGGCGGTCGGGCTGGGTGATCACCAGGCAGGGCCTCCTGCCGAGCGCGACCAGATGCTCCAGCGTCCAGGCCGCAAAATCGGGGCTGCCTGCGAAAGCGAACTTCACTGGTCCAGCTCGAGGCTGCGCTCGCGTAGCTCCTTGAGGACCCGGCGTCGCTCTTCGGGCGTCGCCCGGTCGAGGATCAGGCGGCCGTCGAGATGGTCGATCTCGTGCTGGACTATGCGGGCGATGAGGCCTTCCGCCTCCAGTTCGATAGGCGTCCCCACGACGTCCTGGGCGTGGACGACCACGGCGATGGGCCGCTCCACCTCCACGGAGCAATCTGGTACCGACAGGCACCCTTCCTTGGCGGTCTCGCGTTCATCGGAGCACGCGACCACGTGCGGGTTGACAAAGATGTGCTCCTCGCCCTCGTTGTCCGGGTGCCTCCACACCATGATGCGGGTGAGCACCCCGATCTGCGGGGCGGCCAATCCCACCCCTTCCTCGCGATACATGACGCCGAGCATGGTCGTGGCGAGCTTCTCCAGGCGCGCGTCGAAGACGCTGACCTCTTTGGTCTGCGCCCGAAGCGCCGGGTCGCCGAGCATGCGCAGCCTTTCGAGCGGGACCTGCGCCCGCCCCGACTTGGATGAACGGTCCTTATGTGCCATGGTGGCTATTCTGTCCCCGATACGTCAGCTGAAAGATAGAGGATCGACGTCCACCAACAGGGTGACGCCGCGGCGCCGGTACGGTCCTTCGAGCTGCTCCAGTGCCTTGCCTATTATAGTCCGCGACCGCTCGCCTTGGCGGGAAGCGACCATCACCTGCCACCGATGGCGGCCCCGCAAGCGCGGCACCGGCGCGGGCCCGTGAAGTTCGGCGGCAGGGAAGTACGCGGCCAGCCTTTCGACGAGATGCCGGCCGGCCGCTTCGGCCTTCTCCGCGTCCACCGACGAGGTCAGCAGGCGGATGAGCTCAGCATACGGCGGGTAGCCGAGGCGTTGCCTGACAGCCAACTCTTCCCGATAGAACTCCTCCTCTTCTCCGGCCAAGGCCATGCGGATGCAGGGCACATCCGGGTTGGATGTCTGCACGAGGACGCGGCCGGGCCGCTCCGCACGCCCGGCGCGGCCCGCCACCTGGGTGAGGATCTGGAAGGTCCGCTCCGAGGCCCGGAAGTCGGGCACGTAGAGGCCCACGTCGGCGTCCGCCACGACCACCAGCGTCACGTCGGGAAAGTCGTGGCCTTTCGCCACCATCTGCGTCCCCACCAGGACCCCCGGCTTCGCGTCGCCGAACGCCTGCAGGATCGCCTGAGTGTGCGCCGCACTGCCCGACACGTCGGAGTCCATGCGGAACACCTGGTCGCCAGGCACCAGGGTGCGGAGTTCGCCGTCGAGCCTCTCCGTACCGGGCGCCGCTCGCGTGAGCGGCGCCTCTCCGCACTGCGGACACGCCGCCGGCTGCGCGTACGCCCGTCCGCAGTGATGGCAGAGCAGGCGCCGCGTGCCTTTGTGATAGGTCAGCGACAGCTCGCAGTCCGCGCACATGAGCACGTGCCCGCAGGCATCACAGTGTACGTAGCCCGCGAAGCCCCGGCGGTTCAGTAGGATGATGGCCTGCTCGCCGCTCCGCAGCACCTCGGCCAGGGCGGTCCGGGAACGCGGCGCCAGCAACAGGCCGGCTCCCTGCCGGCGCATGTCCACCACTTCGAGCTCCGGCGGTGCGCCGGAGGCGCGCCGCGACAGCCGCAGCCTCTCCGCGGGCTGCGCCATACTCTCCACGAGCGGCGTGGCGCTGCCCTCGAGGAGGAGCCCTCCCCTGCGCTGAAGCCGCAGCTCGGCCACGGTCTTCACCCGGTAGCGCGGCTCTTCTTCCTGCTTGTACGAGTTGTCGTGGGACTCATCGATGATGATGAGCCCGAGGTCCTTCACCGGGGCGAACACCGCCGACCGCGCACCCACGACTATCCGCGCCTCGCCGGCGGCCACTCGCCGGTAGTCGCGCAGGCGCTCGCCCTGCGGCAGACCGCTGTGGAAGACTCCCACCCGGCTTCCGAAGCGGGCCTTGACCCGGCGGATGGTCTGAGGAGTGAGGGCGATCTCCGGCACCAGCAGGATGGCCCCTCGGCCGCGAGCCAGCGCCTGTTCGATCACCCGCAGGTAGACCTCCGTCTTGCCGCTCCCGGTGACTCCCCACAGCAATCTGGACGAGACCCCGGGAGCATCGAGGGCCGCGGTCAGTTCTGCAACGGCCTGCTCCTGCTCGGGCCAGAGGGAGAGCCGTCCTCCCGTCATCGTGCCTACTTCCGCCGACACCACTTCCGCATCGGGCGCCGCAGCTTCGGCGGCGGCGCCGCACTCCTCACCGGTGCACGAGACGAGCAGGCCCTTCTTATCCAGGTTGTCCAGCACGCCCCGGCCTACGCCAGCCAGTCCGCACAGTTCCATCTTGGCAATACCGCCGCATGGAGCGGCGGCGAGCACTGCCTCCTGCTTGGGAGTCAGCTTCGCGCCGCAGGCCGCGCCTGCGTCCGGCGCGGGCCGTACGTGGTCCTTGCGCACCGCAGCCGGCCGCGTCCGCCCTCTGGCCGCCCCGATAGGCGCCACCAACCGGAGGCAGGATTCGAGCGAACACAGGTATCGCTCGGCCACAGCTTCGGCAAGGTCGACGAGTTCGGGGTCGATGGCGTCCGGCGCCAGTGCCTCCAGTTCTCGCAATTCCGCGGCGGAGACGTCCGGTGACGGGCCGGTGCCCACTACCACGGCCTGCACGGTCCGCTTGCCGAACGGAACCGTGACGAGGGAGCCGCGCGTCACCGCGCCGGCCAGGCGGTCCGGGATGAGGTAATCGAACCGCCGGCCGCCAAGGTGGTGCAGCCGGAGCAGGGGGACGACTTGGGCTATACGCCCGCTATGCTCGACCGAGCTGGGCGCCACGTCTCCTCCGCGGTCCTTGAACGGTGTCGGGGCGGCAGCTTTCGCTGCCGCCCCGCTAGTGTCTCGCGTAGCAGGTCCGGCCGCCAGAGGCGGCCGCCCTCTTGTCCCGGGTTTGAGTTACAGACCCGCCGCCGCGCGCAGCGCCGCCGCTTTGTCCGTCTTCTCCCAGGTGAAGTCGGCGTCGTCACGGCCGAAGTGGCCGTAAGCGGCGGTCTTCTCGTAGATGGGCCGCAGCAGGTTCAGGTCGCGGATGATGGCGGCCGGGCGCAGATCGAAGTGGCTGAGGACCAGTTCCTGGATCTTGGCATTATCGATCTTCTCGGTGCCGAAGGTGTCCACCATCACGCTCACCGGATGGGCCACGCCGATCGCATACGCGATCTGGACTTCGCAGCGGTCGGCCAGGCCGGCGGCCACGACGTTCTTGGCCACATAGCGAGCCGCGTAGGCCGCCGAACGGTCGACCTTCGACGGGTCTTTGCCGGAGAAGGCGCCCCCGCCGTGCCGGCCCCAACCCCCGTAGGTGTCCACGATGATCTTGCGGCCGGTGAGACCGGTGTCGCCCATGGGGCCGCCGACGACGAACTTGCCGGTAGGGTTGACGAAGAGCTTGGTCTTCTTGAACTCCGGGTCATACAGACCCACGGGAAGCACGGGCTTGATGACGTGCTCGATGAGGTCGGGCCTCATGAGGGTGTCGATGTCGATGCCGTCGGCATGCTGGGTGGAGAGCACCACCGCAGTGATGAAGTCCGGCTTGCCGTCGACATACTTCACCGTAACCTGGCTCTTGCTGTCGGGCCGAAGATAGTTGAGCACGCAGCCTTTGCGGACTTCGCTCAGGCGATGCACCAGCTTGTGGGCCAACGAGATGGGCAGCGGCATGAGCTCTGCGCAGTCGTTGCAGGCGTAGCCGAACACCATGCCCTGGTCGCCGGCGCCCTGCAGGTCCAGCACGTCCTGGTCGTTGGGATCCTGGCGCGACTCGAGGGCCGCGTTGACGCCCTGGGCGATGTCCGGGGACTGCTCGTGAATGGCGGTGACCACACCGCAGGTGGACGCGTCGAAACCGTACTTGGCCCGGGTGTAACCGATACGCTCGATGGTCTTACGGACGAGGGATGGCACGTCCACATAGATGGAAGTGGAGATCTCGCCGGACACGACCACCAGGCCGGTCGTGATGAGTGTCTCGCAGGCGACGTGCCCGTTAGGGTCGTCGCGCATGACCGCGTCGAGGACTGCGTCCGAGATCTGGTCGGCGATCTTGTCGGGATGGCCCTCGCTCACCGACTCAGACGTGAACAGGAACTCGTTATTCGCCACCGCTCTTGACCTCCGAATTATGTCTAGGGGCAGTCAACGGCCGCCCCTTCTTTACTCGACGAGAATCGAGTCTATTTACCGTCCGCACACTGTACCAGATGCTGCGAGGCCGGCGTCGTCTACCGGCCGGACAGCGAAATGCAAGTTTCTTGGTCGGGATCATAGCCGGTCGCGCGCGTCCACCACTCGGCGCAGTTGTTCGGCAGGGACGGTCCGGGGCTCGACCAGGCGCACTCGCGGCCGGATACCCAGTTCCTGGCGCATCCGCTCCTCCACGTGCTGCTGAAAACCCTGCAGCTTGCGGACGGTGTCGGCCATGAAAGACGGCTCCACTTCGATCTGGATCTCGAGCTGGTCCATGACCCCCTCGCGCAGCACCAGGATGCGGTAGCGGGGATCCACGCCTTCGATGTCGGCGAGGACGGCCTCGATGGCTGCCGGGTAGACGTTGACTCCCCGGATGATGAGCATGTCGTCGGTGCGCGCATACACCTTGCTGTGCCGCGCGAACACCCGTCCGCAGGCGCACGGCCGGTAGCTGACGCTGGCCAGGTCCCCGGTGCGATAGCGGATCACCGGCAGGGCTTCCTTGGTGAGCGAGGTGAACACCAGCTCGCCCTCTTTGCCTTCGGGCACCTGCTCGCCCGTGGCCGGGTCCACCACCTCCACCAGGAAGTGGTCCTCGTTCACATGCAGCCCGTCCTTGTTCCAGCACTCGTACGAGACGCCCGGTCCGATGACCTCGGACAACCCGTAGATGTCGCTGGCCGACATGCCGGTGCGCCGCTCGATCTCGTCCCGCGTCTGATTGGTCCACGGCTCGGAGCCGAGCAGGGCCACACGCAGGTCGAGGGACCTGAGGTCGTAACCCAGCCTGGGCGCCACCTCGGTGAGATGCATCACGTAGGAGGGCGTGCCCAAGAGGACGGTGGTCTTGAAGTCGCGCATCACCTTCAGCTGGCGCTGGCTGTTGCCCGTGGAGGTGGGCACCACGGTCACCCCCACCCGCTCAAGGCCGGCATGCATGCCGAAGGCGCCGGTGGTGAGCCCGTACTCGAACGTGATCTGGGCCACGTCGTGCGAGTGGGCCCCGCCGGCCACCGCGACGCGGGCGCACAGTTCGGACCAGGTGTTGAGGTCGCCGCGGCTGTATCCCACCACGGTGGGGTTGGAGATGGCCCCGGACGTCGAGTGGATGCGGATGATCTTCTCCAGCGGCAGAGCGAACAGGCCGTAGGGGTAGGCCGCTTTGAAGTCGCCTTTGACGGTGAAGGGAAGCTTCCGGATATCCTCGAGGGTGCGGATGTCGCCGGGCTTGAGCTTCAGGGCCGCCCAGCGGTCGCGGTGGAACGGCACGTTGTCGTACGTCCAGCGCAAGGTCATCTGCAACCGCTTGAACTGCAGGTCGTGCAGCTCGTCCCGGCTCATGGTCTCGTACTCAGGGTTCCAGATCTCGTTCATCTCTTCTCCCGCTGGCCGAAGTAGATGGCCTGCACCTCGGGGTTCGTGAGCAATGCGTCGGCGGTGTCGGACAGGACGATGCTCCCCCGTTGCATCACCAGCCCGCGGGTGGCGAGGCTCAGGGCGATGCGGGCGTCCTGCTCCACGAGGAGCATGGTGAGCCCCTCCTCGTTCAGGTTGCGGAGCGTGGCGAAGATCTCACGCACGATGATGGGGGCCAGGCCCATAGAGGGCTCGTCGAGAAGCAGCACCCGGGGCTCGGCCATGAGCGCCCGGCCGATGGCCAGCATCTGCTGCTCGCCCCCAGAGAGGGTCCCGGCCTGCTGCCCCTGCCGCTCCTCCAGCCGGGGGAAGAGAGCGAACACCTTCTTGAGTCTCTCGGCGATCGGCGTTCCCTGGCGGCGCCGCGAATACGAGCCCAGCGCCAGGTTCTCGGCCACGGTGAGCGGCCCGAAGAGCTGCCGGCCCTCCGGCACCTGGATCACCCGGCGGCCCACGATCTGCTCCACGCCGAGCGTGTCGAGCCGTTGGCCATCCAAGGTGATGGTGCCTCCAGAGAGGCGGACGATCCCTGAGATGGCACGGAGCAGCGTGCTCTTACCGGCGCCGTTCGCGCCGATGACGGTGATGATCTCGCCTGCGGCCACGGTGAGATCGAGGCCATGAAGGACCTCGATCTTCCCGTAGCCCGCGCGGATGTCGCGCAGTTCGAGCACGCTGCTCCTGCCTCTAGTCTTCTACTGGGCGAGGACCCAGGTGCCGCCCTGGATCTTCACCATGATCATGTCGGACGCAGTGAGGCCGTCATGGTTCGTGGCGGTGTAGTTGTAGATACCGTCAGGGCCGGCGAAGCCCTGAGTGCCGTTCAGGGCCGCCTGGATGGCCTTGGCGTCGGTGCCGCCCGCGCGGCTGATGGCGTCGGCCAAGATGGTGATGGCCTCGAACGCGTAACCGGCGAACGGGTTCGGGTTGGCGTTGAACTTGGCTTTGTAGTCGTTGATGAAGCCTTCGGTGACCGCTTGCTGCGCGCTGTCGGTGATGGAACTCGGCACAAGCAGGCTGCCCGCCGGGAAGACCACGCCTTCGGCAGCGGCCCCCGCGAGCTGGATGAAGGTCTGGTTGGCGATACCGTGGCTGCCCACATACGGGATGGTCATGCTCAGTTGCTTCATGTTCTTGGCGGCCAGGGCCGGACCGGGGTTGGTGCCCCAGACGATCAGGACATCCGGATTGAAGCCCTTGATCTTGGTGAGCTGCGCGGTCATGTCGGTATCGGCAGTCTTGTACGACTCGGAATCGACAATCTGCAGGCCCATCCCCGGCGCCTCTTTGGCGATCTCAGTATCCCCGGAGGAGCCGAACGCGTTCTCGTCGTGGAGCACGGCGATCTTGGTGGCCTTGAGGTTCTTGGAGATGTAATCCAGGGCCCGCTGAACCGCGAGCGAGTCCTTCTGCGGCGTCCGCCAGATCCAATCGGCCGGAGCCTTGTCGGTGATGTCGTTGGCTGCCGCCATGGCCATCTGGGGCACGCCCTTCTGTTCGGTGATGGCCTTGACGGCCAGGGTGGACGAGGACGTGGTTGCCGCGATCAGCGCGATGGCCTTGTCCTGCTGCAGCAGTTGGTTGGCGGCGGTGACCGCCTCGTTCGGGTCGCTCTTGTCGTCTTCCACGACGATCTTGAGCGGCCTGCCCAGGATCCCGCCCTTGGAGTTGATGAGGTCCTGCTCGAGGGTGAGAGTGTCGCGCTCCTCCGCGCCCAGGGCCGAGCCGGCGCCGGTGGCCGACACGATCGCGCCGATGACGATGGGATCGCCGGTGGGAGCGGCGATGGTGGTACCGGTGGCGCCGGCAGCGGTTGTGGCCGTCCCGCCCGCCGCCGCGGTAGTGGTGGTGGTGCCGCCCCCGCACGCCGCCACGAGCAGCGCCATTGCGACCAGAGCCACGACCAGCAAGGTGATACTGATGCCGGGGATCGTTCTCGCTCCGTTGTTCTTTCTGGTCCGGTTCATTCCAGCTCCTCCCCTAGGTACGCCTTGATCACTTCCTCGTTGTTCTGGATCATGAGCGGTGGTCCCTCGGCTATCTTCCTTCCGTAGTCGAGCACCACCACTTCGTCCGATATCTCCATGACGAAGTTCATGTGATGCTCCACCAGGAGCACCGTCACGCCTTCGTCCCGAATTTTCCGCACCGTCTCAGCCAGGCGCATCGTCTCATCGTCGTTGAGACCGGCGGCCGGCTCGTCCAACAGCAGCAGCTGCGGCCCCGACGCCAGCGCCCGGGCGATCTCCAGTAGGTGCCGCTCGCCCATGGGCAAGTTCTCGGCCGGCTCGCCGGCCAGATGGTCCAGGCCCACGCGCCGCAACGCCTCGTGGGCGGCCTTGATGGTCTCGGCTTCCTCCCGGCGGTGGCGCCGCAAGGTGAGGCCCCCGGAGAGCAGCCCGGCCTTGGTGCGCGAGTAGCGTCCCACGGCTACGTTCTCCACCACACTCATGTCGTCGAACACCAGGCTGTGCTGGAAGGTCCGCCCCACGCCCATCCTGCATATGCGGTGCGGGGCCTTGCGCGAGATGTCCGCGTCGTCGAACAGCACCGTGCCCTGGCTGGGCCGGTACGACCCCGAGACGATGTTGAAAAGCGTGGTCTTGCCGGCGCCGTTCGGCCCGATGAGCGCCTTTATCTGCGCGCGGTTGACGGCGAACGTGACCTCCCGCAGTGCGTCGAGACCGCCGAACCGCTTGGAGACGTTCTGTACGCTCAGCAGCGGCACGACGCTAGTCCTCCGTCTCCCTGGGCAGCGCTTGGCCGCCGGACCGCCGCGGCCACACGTCCTTCACCCGCCGCCGCAGGTCGAGCCGCCACCGGCCGGCGAGCACCATGATGGCGATCAGCAGCGCGCCGAACACAAGGTTGGTGAGGTCCTGGTTGATGTGCTTGAGGATCTCGGGCAGGATCACGATCACCATCGTGCCCCAGACTGCGCCCCACAGGGTCCGCAGCCCCCCGATGATCACTCCCGCGATGAGGATGATCGAGAACGTGATGGTGAAGCTCTCGGGGCTGATGTACTGCACGTGGTAGGCGTCGAAGCTGCCCGCGATGCTGGCGAACACCGCGGCGATCATGAAGATCTGTACTTTTCGGTACGAGGCGTCGATACCCAGGGATTCGGCCGCCGGCTCCGAGCGGCGTAGGGCACGCAGCGAGCGCCCCACCCGGGAGTCGGTGAGATTGAGGGCGAAGCGGAACATGAGGAGCGCGACGCCCCAGGCAACCAGGTGATAGGCCCGCGGCCCGCTGAGGTCCAGGCCGCCGATGTGCAGAGCCGGGATGCCGGTGAGACCGTCGGTGCCGTTGGTCAGCGGCTTCAGTTGAACCAGCAGGATGTAGATGATCTCGTTGATGCCCAGCGTCGCCATCGCCAGGTAGTAGCCCTTGAGCTTGAGCGTCGGGATACCCACCAGACCGGCGATGAAGGCCGCCAGCACCGCCGACACGATCATGGCCGACCAGGGGTCGAATCCGGCCTTGGTGGTAAGGATGGCGGACCCGTACGCCCCGACGCCCACGAACGCCGCCTGCCCCAGGGAGATCTGGCCCGCCTGCCCCAGCAGCAGGCTGATGCCCAGGGCCATCATGAAGCGGGTGGCCCCGAATGACAGCACCGACAGGTAGTAGCTGTTGGTGAGGTACACCGGGATGGTCATGACGATGAGCGCGAAGACGAGATAGCCGGCGTGGCGGCGAACGAAGGCCGGGAGGCCGGTGAGCGGCGCGTGGTTCCCGCCTGTCGTGCGACCGGTCGGCGGCGTCGAGAGACCGCTTGTGGTGGTGCCGCTCACTGCCGGTTCACCACCTTGGCGCCCAGCAACCCGGCCGGGCGCAGGAACAGCACCAGCAACAGGATCACGAACGCGATGGCGTCCTTGTAGCCCGCCGACACGAGTCCGATGCCCAGCGCCTCCACGATCCCGAGGACGAAGCCGCCGATGACGGCGCCCAACGGGTTGCCAAGCCCACCCAGCGTGGCCGCTGCGAAACCCTTGAGGCCCAGCATAGTGCCGGAGGAGTAGCCCATGAAGCTTATGGGTGTCACCATGACTCCGGCGGCCGCCGCGACGGCGCCGGTGAGCGCGAAGGTGAAGACCACCACCCAGCGGTAGGAGATGCCCTGCAGCCGGGCCGCGTCGGGGTTGACGGCGCACGCCCGGATGGCCGTGCCGAACAGGCTCCTGCGGTAGAAGACGGTCAGAGCGATCACCACGACCACACTGAGGCCGACCACCCACAGGGCCTGGGGCGTGATCGTCGCCTTGCCGATGGCGATGGGCGTCTCACCGGTGAAGGCCGGCAGCGGCTTGGCATCCCGTCCCCAGATGAGCATGGCTGCGGTCTCGAAGACGAACGAGGCTCCCACGGTAGCGATAATCTGCGCCAGCACGCCCTTACGGAGCAGCGGCCGGATGGCCACCTCCTCCATCCCCACGCTGATGGCCGCGACGACGATCACGGAGAGGATGAAGCAGGCCCACAGCGGCAGACCCGCCTGGTACAGGGACACGCCGATCATGCCGCCGAGCATCACCATCTGCCCTTGGGCGAAGTTGATGATCTGAGTGGACGAGAAGACCAGCGTGAACCCCACCGCGGTCAGGGCATAGACACTGCCGCTGGTGATACCGCTGAAGATGTACTGGAGGAACTGGTCGAAACTCACGACAGGCGCCGCTTACGTATCTTAGATGACGTCATCCGGGCTTAGAACCCGAAAGCCGTTCTCGACCAGGAGAGCCTCGACACGCTCTAGCTCCTCGGTCTTCACGCACAGCGTGTCCCGGTTCCCCTGGTAGATGTATTCGATATCCAGTCCCGACTCGTGCACGAGCCGCACGACGGAGGCGAGAGCCCCGGGTTCGTCGCGCAGCAGCGTGCGCACCACCGGATGCTCCACGACCATGTAGCCGGCGAGGCCGAGAGCCTCCTTAGCCTTGTCGACCTTATCGACCACCAAGCGGAGGACGCCGTAGTCGTTGGTGTCGGCGATCGTGAACGAGAAGATGTTCACCTGAGCGGCCGCCAGCGTGGCGAGAGCATCCGCGAGATGCCCCGGCTTGTTCTCCACGAACACGGAGAGCTGTGGAACGCTCAAATGGACCCCTACCCACGCTCGCTCAGATTTCCCGACGAAAACCCGGGCCGCCAAGCCGGATTGGACGTTATTCTAGAGCATAGTATGCGCGAGCGCGAACAATGCCGCCGAGTTGCCCTCGGCCTCCAGCGTCCGACCCTCCTCGTCGAGGGCGGCCGGGTCTTCTCGCCCTTCACAGGCGAGATGTTCGAGGCCGACGTGGCCGTCTGCGGGTCGCTCATCGCCGGGGTGGGCCAGTATCCCGGCGGCGCCGACCACGTGATCGATGCCCGCGGCGCCTTCGTGCTGCCCGGCTTCATCGACGCCCACGTCCATCCGGAGACTTCGCTCCTGTCGCCGCCGCGCTTCGCCGAAGCCCTGGTGGTGCACGGCATCACCACCACCATGTCGGAGCCCCACGAGATCACCAACGTGATGGGCCGCGCCGGCATCGACTTCTACCTGGCCGCCCGACCCGGCCTGCCGCTGGACCTGCGCATCATGATCCCCACGACGGTGCCGGCCTCCCGGTTCGAGTTGGCCGCCGGCAGCCTGGACGCGGTCGACGTAGCCGATCTGCTGCAGCAGGATGGGGTCACGGGGATGGGCGAGGCCATGGACTACATGGGGCTCATCTCAGGTGAAGCCTCAGGCCGCCTGTTCGATCTCTCCGGCCACCGGGTGGTGGACGGCCACGCCCCGGGCGTCACCGGACGCCAGTTGGCCGCCTACATGGTCGCCGGGCCCAGCACCGACCATGAGACCTCCGACCCGGAACTCCTCCTCGAGCGTCGGCGCATCGGCATGTGGACCCTCATCCGTGAGGGCTCGGCCGCGCGCGACCTGGTGCGAGCCTTGCCCTTCCTGGTGGAGCACGGGACCGAGCGGACCGCTCTGTGCACCGACGACCGCAACGCTGCCGCCCTGGCCGAGCACCACCACCTGGACGGAGTGGTGGCCGCTCTCTGCCGCGCGGGCGTGCCGGTGGCGGCGGCTCTGCGCGCCGCCGCCATCAACCCGGCCCAACTCTACCGCCTGTTCGACCGGGGCGCTCTCACCCCCGGCTTCCGCGCCGACCTCCTCATTGTGGAGGACCCGGCGTTCCCGCACCCCCGCGAAGTCATCCAGGGCGGCCGGCTGGTGGCCCGCGACGGCAGGCTGACCGTGCCCCTGCCGGCGACGCCCGCGCTGGCGTCGCCCCCGTTCCGCGTGGAAGTGTCGGACCCCGGCGAGTTGGCGCCCTCCGCCTCTGACGGAGTGCACCGCGCCCGGGCCATCCACATAACGCCGCGGGCCATAGTCAGCGACGAGCGCTTCGTGGAAGCCAGAGCCGTGGCCGGCCGTCTGCAAGCCGACCCCGAGAAGGACGTCTGCCTGGCAGCCCTCATGGAGCGCCGGCCTGCCGCCGCCGTGGCGCCCATGACCGACGCCGCGGCTCCCGCCGTGCGCAACAAAATCGGGCTCGGCCTCGTGAGCGGCCTCGGGCTGCGGAGCGGCGCCATCGCCACCACCATCGCGCATGACGCCCATCACCTGCTGGTCGTCGGCGCCGACCCTGTCGACATGCTGGCCGCGGCGCGCGCAGTCGCCGCGGCGGGTGGCGGGCTGGCCGTGGTCAGGGGAGACATGGCGCAGGTCCTGCCCCTCCCGCTCGCCGGGCTGATGGCGGACCTGCCGGTCCACACGGTCGCCGCCCAGTTGCGCTCGTTGGAAGGCGCGGCGGCTGCGTTGGGCGTGGACTTCGAGGAGCCCTTCATGGTACTCAGCTTCATCACCCTGAGCGTGATCCCCCGGCTGCGCCTGACTCTTGACGGTCTTCTGGATGTGGACGCACAGGCGCTGGTGCCGGTGATCGTCGACTAAGGCGGCCGGCCGGAAGACGTTCCCGGCGCCGGCCTAGTTCTGCTTGCTGCGCAGCGCCCCGGTGGTGTAGTTCATCGCCGCGTTCCACAGGAGCCACTCGGTGTAGCCCTGCTCCTCCGCGGCCTTGATCTCGGCCTTGACCTCAGCGACCCCGTAGGTGGGGAGCATTCCCTTCATGGAGAAGTCCTGCAGCCACGGCCGCACCGCAGCCCCGCTCCCGTCCAGGCGCGGCTTTGCGTCTTTCAGTGCGGCGGAAACCAACTCGTACGGGCTCGCGTTCGGACTGTCCAGGCTGTACGAACCCAGGGAGTAGTGCGACGGATAGACCATCGGGCAGATGATGTCCACATTGCTGGCCACTTGCTCGAGCTTCTGCCCGATGCCCTGGTCGTTGTTGACCATCAGAGTCTCGCCGAAGACGTCTGCGGACACCCAGACCCCGAGAGGCTCCAGGCGTTCCCGCGCATACGCAAGGAATCCGGAGATAGCGTCCGCCTTCGACATGCCGTTGGACCCAGGATAGACGGCGTCTTTGACATCACCCTGGGCGGGAAAACGCACGTAATCGAACTGGATCTCGCGGAAGCCGTGCTTGGCCGCATCCTCGGCGATCTGGACCAGGTAATCCCATACCTCGTGGTTGTACGGGTTGGTGTAGGCGAGGCCATTGTTGTCCTTCCAAGGAGTACCGGGATTCTTCTTACTCTGGACGGCAAGGTCCGGTCGCGCCTTCGCCAGCATGCCATCCTGAAAGCAGACCAGACGGGCGATGGGCGTGACGTCGTGCTGACGCAGGGTGGTGATGAGCGCGTCGATATCGGGGATGTGTGGCTGCACCGCGCGGACGCTCTTCGCCATCGGCACGTTGCAGTTGTAGACCACCTGTCCGTACTCGTCCTTCACGTCGATGACGAAGGCGTTGATCTCGGTGGTATCGGCGATGTCCAGCATCTTCTGCAGCAGGTCGGTCCTACCGGCCCAATAGCTACTCACGTAGATGCCCTTCACCGGGACGTAGGAGAGGTCGCGGAAGGCGCGCAGGTCCACGAGCGGTTCCAGCGGGTGGTCGACCTGGGCCTGGAGGGCCACCGGGGAGATGGCCGCTTCGGCCGGCGACGACCACGGGAAACCCTGTCCGCCCACGATGATGCTTCCGAGCGACCAGAGAAGGATGAACCCCACCGCGAAGCAGATCGCGCTGCTCACAGCGATGAACGCGAACTTGCCCCTCGCCCCTCTTCGGCGCCGGGGCGGTCTGCGTACTGACGGCCGCCCGTTTGATGTCGCCTGGCCCATTGTGCCGCGTATTCTATCAGTGGGCTGCTAGACTTGTGACCATGCGCCGAGACAAAGTGCTTCGCTTCCTAGTCATCGCTCTCGCACTAGGAGCCTTTCTGGGGCTGGTCTCCGGACTCGCCTTCGGCGGTTCGTCGTCCAAGACCAGTACACCCAAAGACCCCACGCCGACCACCGGCAGAAGCGGTTCCGGCTCCGCATCGGCCGGCAATACCTCCTCCACCTTCTCCGGGCCCATGACCGCGGCCAAGGCCTCGGCAATCGGCGCGAACGAACTCGGGGAGATCCCGGTCTTCATGTACGGCGACATCAGCACCCAGGCCGGCGACGGGGTGCGCAGCCCTCAAGATCTGGCCAACGATATCGACTACCTCAGGTCGCAGGGCTTCCTGCCGGTCAACCTGCGCGACCTGGCCTCCGGGAACATCGACATCCCCGCGGGCAAATCACCGGTGGTACTCACCTTCGACGACTCCACCATCGGCCAGTACAACATCCTGGACGACGGCACGCTTGACCCCCAGTCGGCGGTCGGTGTCCTGCAGGCGGCGGTGGACGGAGGCGGATGGCAGCCCAAGGCCACCTTCTACTGCCTGCTGGACGTCACGTCCAAGGACGACGAGCTGTTCGGCCAGTCCGACCGGCAGCAGGAGAAGCTCCGCAACCTCGTCGACTGGGGCTACGAGATCGGTAGCCACACGGTCAGCAACCTCAACCTCAAGAAAGCGACAGCGGCCGATGTCCAGAAAGAACTCGGCGACTCGCAGCAGAGGCTTCAGACCTTGATCGCAAGCGGCTACCAGGTGACGAGCCTGTCCGTCCCCTCCGGAGATTTCCCCGGCAACCTGAGCCTCGTCGCCGCCGGTACCTACAACGGCAAGACCTACAAGTACACCTCGGCCGTCGCCCTGGGCGAGACACCGTCGTTCTCGCCGTTCTCCAAGCTGTTCGATCCCATGCATATCCCGCGGATAACGGTGACGGGGAACACGCTGCGCGACGCCATCGACAACCTGAAGTCGCACCCCGAACTGCGGTACATCTCCGACGGCGACCCCACCACGGTGTCGGCGCCGAAGAGCGTCGTGGAGGCCCTTGGAGCGATCAGGGACGACCTGGGGCGCCCGATCGTCCAGTACTGACGCGCCGAAAGCTGTCAGGCGCCCTTGAGGCCGAGGCCGGCCGGAGTCTGGACGACTTCGGAACGACCGCCACAGAGCCCACAGTCCACCGTTTCGCCCGCCCGTATGGCCGCGCCCAGATGTAGGGTCACATGGCAGTACGGGCAGGCCGCATCCACATCCGGCTCCGCGTTCTGGAGCGCTACCTTCTCGTCCACGATCTCCCACAGGGGATCGAACTTCTTACTCACTGCTCCTCCAGGTGTCCGGGCGGACCGTCCGTTCGGTCGCCGGTGAGGTATCTTGCCCGCTATGCAAGGAGTCTCTCACACATCGGGGCGAAGCCTCAAGCAGCCCCTGAGCTACCGGGCTTTCGACCTTGGACTCGCTGCTTACCTACCGGTACAGGCTCTCCAGCGCCGTCTCCGAGCGGCGGTCGCGGACGGCCGCACGCCCGGCGCTCTGCTCCTCCTCGAGCACGAGCCGGTGATAACCCTGGGCAGTCGAGCGGGGACGCAGGATCTCCGCGGTGAGCCCCTCGCAGCTGAGGACCTGGCCGCCGACGCCGCCCACAACATGCAGGTGCTGCGGGGCATCCCGGTGGCTGAATCCGAGCGCGGAGGCCAGGCCACCCTCCACGCGCCCGGGCAGTTGATCAGCTATCCCGTGATGCCCATCCCCGGCCGGGACCTCAGCGCCTACGTACGGGGGTTGGAGGAAGCGAACATCCTACTCCTTGCCGAATACGGCATCCAAGCCGAGCGGCGGCAGGGCCGCCCCGGCCTCTACGTGGACGGGGACAAGATCTCCTCGGTGGGGCTGCGCTGCCAGCGCTGGGTCAGCAGCCATGGCACGTCTCTCAACGTGAGCGTCGACCTCTCACTCTTCGACTCCATCGTCTCCTGCGGCGAGCCGCACCTTCGCCAGACCAGCATCCAGAGACTCACCGGCCTCGTCCCGGACATGCCGGACCTCAAGCAATCGTCTCTACGGCTCGTAAAGCAGGTCTTTGGCTGGGAGTTCGAGCCACTCAGCCCCGTATGCCACGACCGGGTGGAGAGTGAACTGGGGCTTGAGAGCTGATCGCGAGGCTGTCGCGGAGCCTGAGGCTTCGCCCTCGGGCAGTACTTCAGCCCAAGCGGGTCAGAACGTCCGTGAGTTCCGAAACGGTCTGGGCTAAATACGATTGGTCTGTAAGGAACGTAAAGAACAGCCGGGTGCCTCGGGCGAGGTCGCGAGCCGTCCCCTCCACCGCCGCCCGCCCGGTCTGATCCATAACCAGCGTGAACTCCAATCCCCGCAACTCGTTGCTGAAGTTCACCATGCCCGAAATGTCCTCGCGCACGCGGAGCAGCTGCCTCTGCAGGTCGCGCAGTTCGTCGACGAACATCTCGGTCTCGAGGTCGGCGCGGAAGCCTCCGGCGCGAACAGCCACATTGCAGGAAAGCAGTCGGTCGGCGCTTTGCCTGAGATGCAGGGTCACGCCATCGCCTTCTTCGCCACTGAGACAAACGGACAGATGTAAAGCCGGCACCCTCGCCTCCTGTGAAGTGCCCACGGCAGGATTCGAACCTGCGACACCTGGCTCCGGAGGCCAGTGCTCTATCCCCTGAGCTACGTGGGCGGGGGTCTCGGAAGCTTGCCGGCCGTAGAGGCCGGCGACGGGCCATTATACCCGTTCGAGCCGCGCAGTGCCTTTGTCCGGGTACGGCACTATCAGAACATCGAGGTCACGAGGCAGCAGGGCCCCGGGGAACACGAGTCTCGCCTCGTCGCGCAGCTCACGCCAGTGGTGTCGCGAGCTGAGATGCGTCAGCACCAGGGTGTGCACTCCGGCTTTGAGGGCCAACTCCGCCGCCTCCCTGGCCGTCGAGTGCCCGGTCTCCAGTGCGCGCTCCTTTTCGGTCTCCGAGAAGGTGGAGTCGTGCACCAGTACCGATGCCCCGCGCGCGAGTTCGCTCACTGCTTCGGCCGGCCGTGTGTCGCCGGTGATGACGATCTTCCGGCCTGGCCTGGCCTCATCCATGACTTCATGGGGCTCCACCACCCGGCCGTCGGCAGTCGTGATGGACTCCCCCCTCTGCAACCGCCCGAACTCGGGACCCGGCCTGATACCGAGCTCGACCGCCCTGTCGGGATGGAACACCCCCAGCCGCGGTTTCTCCTCCAGGCACCAAGCGAGCCCCGGCATGCCGTGCTCTGTACGAGCCGCCTTGACGTAGTAGTCGTGCATCTCGTAGACGGTCCCCGGGCGCGCCTCTTCCACCAGGAACGGGAAGCGCGGCCGCCCGATGATCCTCTCGACCTCGCGCAAGAGCTCATACAGGCCGTCGGGGCCGAAGAGTTGCAGCGGTTCCTCCCGGCCGGCGAGGCTGAGGGTCTTGAGGAAGCCCGGCAGTCCCAGATAGTGGTCCCCATGCAGATGGGTCAGCAGGATGGTGTCGATGTGCGCCATCCCCACAGAGCGCATCAGTTGCCGCTGGGTCCCTTCGCCGCAGTCCACGAGGATGCGCTCGCCGCCACGGATGATCAGGGTGGCGGGCGACCCTCTGTCGACCGTTGGGGTCGCGCCGGAGGTGCCGAGGAAGACTAGTTGGAGATCCACAGGGCCTCTCAGTCGGTTCTAGGGCTGCGGCTCAGGCGGGAGGTTCGTGGTGAGTCTCATCGTCTCCTCGGGCGGGCCTGTTGGATAGTGAAAGAAGGTGGGGTTGCTGCACACGGTCGTCAGAGCCAGCGCGAGATAGCCCTGTTCGATCGAGACCTTGCACTGCTTGCGCGGCGCGCGGTGCAATTTGAACGTGCCGTAAGGGTCGGCGCCGCGCCGGCCCGCACTCCTCTCGTGGGCGGCCAGGTCCAGATCAGGGGCGAACACCTTGTGAAGGCAGCCGAACATCTTGGTGTCGTCGTCCTGATAGACGTACACGGAGGAGCAGCCCGAGTCCAGGCAATGCTGCGGCGACACGACCCGCTCGCAGATGACCTCGCACTCCCGGCATTCCAGCCTTATGCGCTGCAGACGGCGCTTCCAGGCCGCCCATCTGTCGCCGATACGCGGACGTTTCTCCATGCGTGCGAGTATACCCGCCGCCGCAAGCGCTGCAGCGGCCGCCTTGCTATTCCAAAGTCTCGCGCCGGCTCCCCGGCACCAGTCGGACCCGGACCAGAGACCGGTCGGTAGCCCAGCGCACCACGGTCCGCGAGAAGGCGACCGCCCCCCCTGCCCCGAAGTCCACCGTGCACGTGGCAAACACCCCGCCGTGCAGGCGGGTCCCGTCCAGCCGGACGTCTCCCCCGTCGACGACGATGACGCCCCAGCGCTCGCCGAGACCGCGGGCATCCAGCGAGGCCCCACCCACAACGACCACCAAAGCCGGTTCGGTGGCGCTTGCTCCCCACCCGGCGGGCAATCCCACCTGCCCACCCTCCGGTCCGCGGAGAACGCATGCGCCGTCGCCGGCGCCCACGCCGGAGGTCCCCTCCCCGCCCGCGGCCAGTCCAGTGAATATCGCACGCCATCCCTCGTCCAATGACCACGGTGCACCCAACGTACCCGGCGCCGCCTGCCCCGGCAGCCCGTCCCAACCCGCGGGTGCAGTCCGGAACCAAGCGGGCTCTGCCGGCGTAGCGCCGCCGTCACTCAGGCTCGCCTCCTCGGCCGTCACGCACGCCTGCGAGCGGCCCAGCGCCCATGTAGCCGTTCCGGCGACCAGCCCAGCGAGGGGTAGGTCCAGCCCGTCCCTCCCTCTCTCCGCCCACGCCGAAACGGATATCGGAGACACTCCGGCCGGCTGCCCGGCGATCACATCCAGAGCCCACTGTCCCCCGTCCGGCAGTCCCACGGCCTGCGTCCAGACCTCCCCGGCACCCGTGCCGGTCGTCATCCTGTCCAGCGGTCCCCACGATGCGACCAGTCGTTGCCGCGCCTCTGCGAGCCCCGCGTCCTTGGCGGCCATCGATTGCCGACCGGTGCTCTCGACCTCCCGCCCGTGCTCCGCGCACAGCACGACGACCGAGAGGGTCTGCACGAGGACCGCCACCCCCAGGCATACGAACAGCACGAAAAGGATGATCGATCCCTGGTCGCCGCGAGGCCGGCTCATCGCCCCACCCGGGCCAAGGTCCCGAAAGCGGCGGCCACGCCTGGCCCGTCGCACAGACGGACGATGTCCATCCTTACGCCATCGATCGATTGCAGATCTGCGGCGCCCACCTGCTCCACGGACCTTCTCGCTACACTGTAGGCGAAGGCCGACCTGGTGGTGTCCACGCCGTCCAGCATGGTCTTGCTGTCGATGTAGAGCGAGTGAGGGAACACCGCCGGCCTGATATCCGGACAGGGACCCCAGCGGCGCATCAACGCTCCGCTCGCTATCTCCCACTCCACCAGGATCGGGACAGACGAACCCGGGTCCTTCACGAGCAGCACCACCTGCGAGGAGGAGGCCTGCAGGACGACGCTCGAAGCCTGGAACGAGCATTCGTCGAACCCGGCGAGCCGGGCGTCCTTCTCCAGACGGGCCACGGCCACCCTGCCCTGGGATGCCCATACCGTGGCGTCGCCCTCCCGCGCTGCCAGCGCCTCGAACGACAGCCAGACGGGGGCCAGTCCCAACGCCAGGCACAGCGCCAGCGCTATCCCCAGGACGACCTCAATAAGGGAGAATCCGGTCTGCCTGCCGGGGCGCCGGCCCCGCCGACGCGCACCCGCCGGGGCGGCGTCAGAAGTACAGGTCCACACTGCGCCCCTCCTCCGCCCACCACCACTGGGAACGCCCGTCGAGGTCCACTCCGCTCCAACCAGCCAAGCCCGTTCCCCCTACCACGAACAGGAGGGGGAGCGAAGGCAGCGCCAGCAGCGTCACACTCCACGACCCCACCGGCGCGGAGGTGCCCACCGACGGGCGATGCAGCACCAGAGCCGGATCGGCGCTCGCGGTCTGCTGCGACGACCCCGCCTGCGGATCCCCGCCGCTCGCTGGGGACACCGCCGACCGCCAGGGCGCTCCCCAGGGGCCGCCGGCCTCTCGCCCTCGGATCACCAGTTCGTGTCCTGCCAGCCCGCTCCATGTGCTCGCGTCCACGGCCGCCTCGCCCGCGCCTGCACCTTCACCTAGCACCGTCATCTGCCCTACCGGCCAGCCGTCGACCCAGAACCCCACGACGCCGCCGGCAAACGCCGCGCTGCCCGCCGTGCCCAACGCGACGTGCAGCACGGGCCCAGGGCGCCACGACGCCGCCAGCACACGCGTGCCCCATCGCCAGGCCGGACCGGGGTCGCTCCCGGCCGAACTGTCGAGCCCCGAACCTGGGCTGCCGGGGGTCCCGGCGGCCCTGGCGGCCGCCGATGCCTGCCGTTCCGCCCGCGCCCGCTCCACCGTGCTCGAGAACGAAACAGCCAAGGGCCCCACGATGAGCCCCACCAACGCCGCCGCGACAACCACCTCGAGAAGGATGGAGCCTGCACAGTCCCGCCACCGTGAGAAGCCGCGGCGGCCGGCGAAGCCCCGCAGCCTGCCCAGCCTCACGGCGCAGCCTCCACCTGCGTCCTGACGGTGAGACCGCTCTCCAACCGGACCGTGACCCGGTAGTCGCCCGCCGGACAGCGGAAGTACACCGAGCCCGCCGAGCTGGGGTACGCGGTGCCCGCGCCAAAACGGACCACCACGCCCTCACCCTGCTTCCAATACGCGACATTCGGCATCGCGGCCGCCACCGGGGCGGCGGCTCCCAGGTCCCCTCCGGCCTCTTCCCCTTCCGCGCGGACGGCGATCCTGCCGGAATCGAACTCGAGGTCCGTTGCCGTGCCCAGCCATACTGAGCCCGTCTGGGCCCAGGTCGCGGCCGCCTGCCACGTCTGGGCGGCGCCCCTCGCCTCTACTGTCGATGTGCCTCGGGCGAGCAAGGTCGCCCCCACCGCCATGGCTATGCCCAGCAGCGAGAGTACGACCAGCAGTTCGATGAGGGAGTGTCCGGCCTCGAGGACCGGAGAATACGAACATCGCCGGCGGACCGGCGATGCAGGGCGGATGTGATGAAGTTCTGGCATGGGGCCAGCCTACTAGCGGAAGAGCGGCCTCTGCCTCAGACTTTGGTATCAGGATGGCGCATCCGGGCTACCAGCCCAGGTTCGCGCTCCCCTCGACGACTTTCACTTTCACGTAGCCGCTGTTCCCCAAATCCACGGCGTTGATCTGGATGCCGTACAGGTTGCCGCTGTCACTCTTGCTGGCGAGGTCTATGATCGAGCCGGCTTGGGCGAAAAACTCCACCTCGTTGTTCGCAGCGCGGGCGACGATGGCGTTGCTGATCGCGGCAGGAGTGGTGCTCACCAGGTCTTGATCGCTCTTGATGAAGTTGATGCTCGGCTCGATGGCGTGCAGGCCGGCCGCGGTGAGTTGTGTGTAGTCGCCGGTATCGACGAAAGCACCCTGGATGGCGGTCAGAGCGTTCCGGACCAGCGAGTAGGTGGCTGCGTCTTGCGCGTGCTGGCGCTGCCCGAGAAAGGTCGGGATGGCGATCGTGCACAGGACGGCGATGATGATGATCACCACGAGCAGTTCGATGAGGGTAAAACCCCGCCGCGCGCCTAGGCCGAAGCGCAGCCGGCGGATCATTCTCCTCCTGAAGCTCTCGGGTCGCTTTTCCTCGATAGTGCCCATAAGCCGTAGCCCTCCTTGAACGGCCGTTGTTCTACGTCATGGTGCGGGCCGCCTCAGCGGTCTGAAGAGCGACCCCCGCGTTCTTGGCAGCCCGGCGCACCTGGTCCGCTTCAGCAGCTCTGCCTTGCTTCTCGAGAAGAGGGATCAGCAGGTCGTAGGCGCGACCGTAGGTCTTGTCCACCGCTACGGCTTCGCGCAGGGTCGCCTCAGCCGCGGTCTGGTCTCCGGCGACCAGTTCGGACTGGGCGAGGAAGCCCAAGTACTGAGCGGTGTGCTGAAGCTTGCTCGCTTCTTTGAACACGACCACGGCTTTGACCGCCGCGTTCTGATGGTTGAGATAGTTGAAGCCCAGTTCCACGCGGATCTGGGCCTCTTTGGGGTCCATGGCCACTGCCTTCTCCTGCACGGGCAGGGCCTCATCCCAGCGGCGCTCCATATACAGGATGCCGGCCAAGCCTTTGATGGCCGCCAGATCGTCAGGGTGAGCCTTGAGATCCTCCTGATACAGCGTGGCGGCAGTGCCGAGATCTCCGGCCTGCTCGGCCTTGAGTGCGTCAGACACGTCGTTTGAGCATCCGGTGGCAAACGCCGCAAGAGCGAGCACAAGCACCATGGCCACTGTGAGCCATATCACCAAGCGGTTCGCCGGCCGCGTATCTGTCCATCCGGACGTTCTTTGCATCTGCACGCTTCCTAGGTTGCCAGGGGCAGGGCCCCAGGAGGGGGCATGCCGTGAATACATGATTCGGTCAGCATCACCAGCCGGTGCCAAACGTGCCACTGATGACCTTCACGAAGGTTATGCCACCCGCGGCGCTCTTGTTCACGGCGACGCCGAACTTGTTACCCGAGTCGGACACACAAGCGATGGAATAGGTGGTCGCATCGCCGAAGTAGTCCACTGCGTGGGCAGAGGCCAGAGACGCCACGGCAGCCGGGATGGCAGCGGTGGTCGCCACAGCAGCCGTACCGGCATTGAAGGTGATGGACGGTTCGATCGCCGCAAGAACAGCGGTGGTCACGGTCGCGGGAGCGTATGTACGGGAGTCGACATAGGCGGATTCGTAGGCGGTCATAGCGTTGCGCACCAGCGATTTAGCGGATGCGTCCTGGGCTTTGGAACGCTGCCCCAGGAAGGTCGGGATGGCGATGGCAGCCAGGATGGCGATGATGATAATCACCACCAAGAGCTCGATAAGGGTGAAACCCTTCTGGCTCTTCATCCTTTTCTGGATCTTCATGAACATTTCTCTGTTGCCTCCTCTGTATGACGGTTCGCGGACCCTCTACACGCGTAGACCCCGGGAGACACCGGAGCCCACCACGCCGGGATTGGCGTGTTGCTTCAAATATCGGCAGTGTAATAGAAGACTTTAGACTTTGGCCTACAACTTTCGTCTAAGAATGAACATAACATCCGTCTAGGTCTAAGACCGAAGCCATCCGACAGCGGTGCGTCGCGAGCGCCAGTGCCCGCGCCAGGCGCCTTATATGGACCATTCCGACTCCAGTTCTACGGCCCGCTGAGTGTCCGCCGATGACTCTTTCAACGATCGACGTACGCGAAACGCTAAGGCGCGCATTACTGCCTGCCGATGTAAACGGATGTATCTGACAGCGACGAGCACTCTCTGCTTCGCCGGCTGAGGTGGCAGACGAAATACTGGACTAAAGCCTACATGCCCGCTTCCCGATATATGGAGTACGGCGATTCCTGAGGAGTAACGTGCGAGATAAAGTTCCGACATCAGTCCGGCGAATCCCGCGCAGAATCGGCATTTCGCGATCCGCGGCAGGCAAGGCGCTAGGCCAGCGAGGGTTCACCCTCATGGAGGTGCTGGTGGCCGGCGTCGTCCTGGTGGTCGGCCTCGTCTTTATCGCGCAGTTCTTCACGTCCACCGCCATGCGGATCCTGTCCTCCGACACGCGGTCCCTCATGGCTCAGATAGCCAGCCAGCAGATCGAGACCATCAGAGGCCTTCAGTACGCCGACGTGGGCACCGTGGGCGGTCAGCCTGCCGGCCAACTCTTACCTGTGGAGAACGTGACACTGCAGGGCCGGACGTTCCAGATCGAGAGGGACGTCACATATTTCACCGATTCCAGCTACAGCGGCCCCTATCCAGCCAATTACCGCCGCGTGACCATCAAGGTCACTGCGGTCGCCGACAGCGCGTTGGCCCCCGTGGTCATGAGCACCAACGTCGCGGGCGGAGCCAAGGGCGGCATGCTCGACATCACCGTCACCGACCTCCAGGGCAACGGGATACCCGATGCCCCTCTGACCATTTCAGACACTCTGCTCAACCCCGACGTATTGATCAACGCGCCCGCCATCCACACCGATGACAGCGGCCACCTCCAGGTGCCCGGTCTTACCGCCGACCCGGGCGGTGGCTATTTCGTCAGCACCGGTTTGAGCGGCTACAACAGCGCGGCCCTGAAGCAGGGCGTCGTCGTGGCCAACGGTTCGACCACGGTGGTCCAGCTGATCATCGACCATCTTGCCACCATGAGCGTCCACCTCGTCAACCAGTTCGGCACGGCGCTGTCGGGTGTGGCTCTCAACGTCACCGGATACCAGTCGGTGAGTCCCTTTACCTTCAGTCAGACGGTCACCACCGACGGGAGCGGCAACGCCCAACTCACCGGCATCAGGTACTCCACCTCGCTGGAGCCTTATTTCATCCAGTTGACTACGGCGCACAACCCGCCCCTGGCTCTCCCCAGCGGCGTCGACCCCCCCAACATAGACTCGAGCTTCACGCCCCAGGACGGGGTCATTCCCGTCATCCTCGATCCCGGAGAGACCCAGACCGTCAACCTGGTGCTGTCCAGCGCCCCTGTGGTCGCTTCGCTGAACCCCACAAGCGGTCCCTGGTACGGCGGCACCAGCGTCATCATCACCGGCAGCAACTTCACGGGAGCGACCGCGGTCAAGTTCGGCTCGACCAACGCGACCAGCTTCACGGTCAACTCCGCCACCCAGATAACGGCCGTGGCGCCGGCCGGTACGTCGACCGTCGACGTCACCGTCACCACGCCTCAGGGCACGTCGGCCACGTCCAGCGCCGATCAGTACACCTACACCCTTATAGCTCCCACGGTGACCGCCGTGAGCCCGACCTTCGGTCCGGTCGCCGGCGCCACCACGGTCACCATCACCGGCACAACGTTCGTCGGAGTGAGCGCGGTCAAGTTCGGGGCGACCAACGCGACCAGCTTCACCGTGGTCTCCCCCACGACGATCACGGCTGTGGCTCCCGCTGGTAGTGCCGGCACGGTGGATATCACGGTCACCACTACTGGCGGCACGTCGGCCACGTCCAGCAACGATAGATACACCTACTGGGCGCTCCCCACAGTAACCTCCGTGAGCCCGACCAGCGGCACGAGGAACGGCAACACCAGCGTCACCATCCGCGGCACCAACTTCACGGGGGCCACCGTGGTCAAGTTCGGAGCGAACAACGCGACCAGCCTGACCGTCGTGAACTCCACCACGATCACTGTAAGGTCTCCGAGCGGCACGGTGGGCACGACGGTGGATATCACCGTGACCACTCCGGGTGGCACGTCGGCCACGTCCAGCTCCGATAGGTACACCTACAACTAATGGATACGATGCTGTCCATGCTATCCCGACTGGCTTCCGCCATCCGCACCCGGTGCAGGAGAGGGCACGGCTTCACTCTCATCGAACTGCTGGTGGTCTGTATAGCGGCGGGACTCCTCGGAAGCGCGATACTGGGCATCTACGACGGTCTGGTGCGCTCGTGGGCGGACACCAGCCATCGCATCCAAAACCAGGACGACGCGCGCTTGGCGCTGGACGATATCTCGCGGTACCTGCGGATGGCGCAGTCATCCGAATCCAACTTGACATCCACATCGGATGCGGTCGCGCTGGCCGCGGACAATGAGTTGGTCTTCTATTCCGACATCGACGGCGACAACCTCGCCGAAAAGGTGCGGTTCTACCTCGACGGCACCTCATTGCGGATGGCCACGGTTGATCCCGATACCTCCACCAGCCCGCCCACCTACGCCACAACGTATTCCAGCAACGGGGTGATCGTCATGAGCGGGATCCAGAACTACACGGACGCGAGCTCGAGCAACTGGATGCCCATGTTCACGTACTACAAGATGAATCCCGCGTACGCTACCAACCCCGTGGCCAGCAACGACACGCTCGTCCCCATCTCCTTGAATACGACCACTCACACACAAGTCTCCGCCACCGATCTGACCGGCATCGTCGCGGTCGAGATCAAGCTGGCCGTTAACGAGACCCCCGGCGTGCCGAACACGAGCTTTGTTCTCGACACCCTCATTCAGATAAGGCAGCGTTATAACGGAGGCCTCAGTGGAAACTAGACGCACTATGGCCCGGCGGCGGGCAAAGCGCTTGCTCCTGGCCGGCCGAGACGAACGCGGCTACGTCATGATCTTGGCCATGCTCGTTTTGGTGGCCTTAGGGTTGGCGTCTGCGGCTCTGCTTGCCTCCGCTCTCACCAATCAACAGCATGTGTCGCGTGACCGCTCGTACACGCAATCCCTGGGCGTCGCGGAAGCGGGGCTGAATCAGTATCTGTGGATGGTGGCCAGCGGGTCCAGCTCGAGGTCCAACGGGTACGCCATCGCGGGCAACACCGGCACGAACCCCCTCTACGAAAAGATCGACCTCAAAGACATCTACGACCAGTCGGTAGAGGGAACCTACGCCATCAGCGTGGTCGCCCCCACCGCCGTCAACTCCAACGTCGTGGTGACGGTCACCGGCCAGGCCGCCAAAGCTGAAACGGCCACGGCTCGAACGGTGACCGCCACGCTCGGCCGGCCCTCTTTCAGCCAATACCTGCTTCTCACCAACGATGAGGTGTGGATCGGCGGTCCGCTCAACCGCGTCTGGCACGGCATGACCTTCTCGAACACCGGCATCTGCGTGGACACCGCCAACCTCAACGCGACCATGTCGTGCTCCAACGCCACCTATTCGAGCAGCATGTTCGGAGGCACGCACCCGGGTGTCTGGTCGGGCTCTCAGTACACGGTGCCCACCAACGACGCCTCCCGGGCATACTGGCAGTTCCCGGTGCCCGCCATCAGCTTCACCACGGTGACCTCCGACTTCGTCAACCTCAACGGCTTGGCCGTCGGCACAGGCGTGAACATCCCGTATTCCACCAGCTCGGCGCACGACGCCACCCAGGGCTGGTTCATCCAACTGCTGCCCAACCAGCAATACCAGATCAAGCGCGTCACGGGCGAGACCGAGACGACAACGGGTAGCGGTGGCAGCCTCACCACCGTGGCGCCGACGTCTCCTATCTCGGGCGGCATATACAGCTACCCCTCCAACGGGATCATCTTCGTCAACGATAACGTGTGGGTGCAGGGCACCAACTTGACCGGTCGCATAACGATCGCAAGCAGCGGACAGCTGAACGGCTCCGGCAAGAACTCCGCCACCTCCATCCACGTTGTAGGCAATCTCACCTACGCAGCCAAGGACGGCACCTGCAAGGTGGGCCTGATCGCCCAGAACAACGTCGAGATCCCGCGCTACGCGCCGTTGGACGGAACCGGCTCCGTGGCCAGCCAGGACATGGAGATCGACGCCGCCCTTATCGCGCAGCAGGGCAAGGAATCATGCAACGCCGCCGACCAGACCGGCGGCGGCAACTACGGCCCCATCCGGGACATGCTCACCATCTATGGCTCTGTCAGCTCGTACCACACTCCGTACCGCAGTACGGTGAGCGGCGGCAACACCCTGGGCGGCTTCGTCAACGGCACCAACACCTACGACGACTGGCTGCTGCACGAGCCGCCGCCGTACTTCCCGACTGTGGGTAGTTACCAGATACTCAACTGGCAGGAACTGCCCAACAGCCAAGCGGTGATGTAAGCCGGCACCTGCAGGCGGCACGGCGCTCTCGGCGGGTGGTCTCAGCGGCCGCTGCTACCGAAGCCGCCCTCGCCCCGGCTGGTGTCGCCAAGCACCTCCACCGGCAGGAACCCGGGTTCCTCGACGCGCTGCACAACGAGTTGGGCGATACGTTCCCCGATGCCTACCGTGAACGGTTCAGCCCCGGAGTTGTACATCGACACTCGTAGCTCTCCGCGGTAACCGGCGTCGATGAGCCCGGGCGAGTTTGTGAGCATGATCCCGTGTTTGAAGGCAAGCCCCGAACGGGGCTGCACGAACCCCCCATACCCCGGCGGGATAGCCAGGGCGATACCGGTACCCACCCCGCGACGCTCACCGGGCGGGATGACCACCTCTTCCACCGAGTAAAGGTCCGATCCGGCGTCGCCCGGATGCGCCCGATGGGGCAGCCGCGCGTCGGGATGGAGGAGCTTGACCTGGATGTCCACCGCAGCCGGCTAGAGCTTGAGCGACCGCTCGATACGGTCCACAGCCTCGGCGATGCGGTCGTCGGGCGTGGTGAGCGACAATCGCACGAAGCCCTCGCCCGCCGGCCCGTAGCCGCGGCCCGGCGTGATGACCACCGCGGCCTGCTCCAGCACGTGGTCGCAGAAGGAACCGGAGGTGTAGCCGTCGGGCACGGGGATCCACATGTAGATGGTGCCCTTGATGCGCGGCACCTTCATGCCTACAGAGGTGAGCGCGTCGGCCAGGAGGTCGCGGCGCCGCGCGTAGACGGCGCACATCTCGTGCACGAAGTCCCACGACCCGTTGAGGATGAACGCCGAGGTCTTCTGCAGGGCGTCGAACATCCCCGAGTCCATGTTGGTCTTGAGCCGCCAGAGGTGTTCCAGCATCTCGTGGTTACCCACCGCAAAGCCGGTCCGCCATCCGGTCATGTTGAAGGGCTTGGAGAAGCTGAAGAACTCCACCCCCACGTCCTTGGCGCCCGGCGTGGCCAGGAAGCTCGGGGCCACGTAGCCGTCGTACGTGAGTTCCGAGTAGGCGTTGTCATGCACCACAGCGATGTCGTGCTTCTTGGCGAACGCCACCACCCGGGTGAAGAAGTCGTCTTCGACCACCGCACCCGTGGGGTTGTTGGGATAACCGATGAACAGCACCTTGGCCCGCCGGGCGTCCTCCTCGCTCACTGCGTCCAGATCGGGCAGGAAGCCGTTCTCGGGCCGAAGCGGCAGGTAGCGGACGTCCGCCCCCGCCAGGATGGAAGCGCCCGCATATACCGGATAGCCCGGGTCTGGCACGAGGGCAAGGTCGCCGGGGTCCAGCATGGAGAAGCAGATGTGCGCCAACCCCTCCTTCGCGCCCAACAGAGCCATGAACTCGCGCTTGGGATCGACGTCCGCCCCGAAGCGGCGCTTGTAAAACGACGCAGCCGCCTCCGCGTACTCCGCGCAACCCCAGTTGCTCGGATAACGGTCGTTTGCGGGATCGGCCACCTGGCGACGCATCTCGTCCACGATGTACTGAGGAGTGGGAAGGTCCGGGTCGCCGATGCCCAAGCTGATGACGTCGACGCCTGCCGCCCGCTTCTCCGCGATCTTGCGCTCCGCCTCGGCGAAGAGGTAAGGGGCCAGATTGTCCATCCGCTTGGAGAATCGCACGTCCGCCTCCGATCCTTAGTCGATCGCCGGCGCCGGCCATCCCAGCCGGCGCAGCAACTCATCGCTCACGTCACAGGTGAATATCTCTTCCGCAGTGCCGGTCTTGAACACCCGCCAGCCGCCAGTCACAGCCGGGTCGCCCGCGGAGATGACTTCGATCATCAGGTCGCCGCCGAGCAGGTGCACTGTCACCGGGCTCTTCGCCAGTCCAAGACGGACTGCGGCCGCTCCTACCGCCGTCGCCCCGGTGCCGCAGGCCTGGGTCTCCCCCACGCCGCGCTCCCACACGCGCATGCGGACCGAACCGTCCGCCTCGGGCCTGATGAACTCCACGTTCACGCGGTTCGGGAAGAGGGGGTGATGCTCGATGGCCGCCCCCACCGTAGGCAGGTGAACCGCAGCCGGGTCGTCCACGACGATGACGCAATGCGGGTTTCCGACGTCGACGAAGGTGAACCGGACGGAGGCCCCGGCAACCTCGAGCGTGGTGTCTACGACGCTCGCGCCCGGCTCGACACCAAGGCGGGCCGAGTCGATGTTCGCGCTCGAGAACCGGGCCCGGCCCATGTCCACCCGTACCATGCCGTCACCCAGCAGACGAGGGGAGATAGGTCCGGCCAACGTCTCCACGGTGAACTCCGAGCCGGCGGGGACGGCCCCGGCCGCTTCCAGGTACCGCGCAAAGATGCGGATGCCGTTACCGCACATCTCCGACTCGCTGCCGTCGGGGTTGAAGACGCGCATCCGGGTGACCGCTCCCGGCAAGGCTCCGGTAGGCCGGCACTGCAACAGGATGCCGTCCGATCCCACGCCGAAGTGGCGGTCGCAAAGCTTGATGATGGCGTCGGTGGTGAGGGGCGCCGTGAGAGCCGCTTCCTCCAGAACCAGGTAGTCGTTACCCAATCCGTGCCACTTAGCCAGCTTCATCGCTCTCGGGGCTCCTCGGTGGTCCGCGTTGCTAGAGACCGCTCAACAGCCGGCCAAGCCCAGGATCTCGCGGGCGATGTCGCCCGGGCTCCGGTCTTGGACATCAATCATAACAGCGTCCCTGAGCTTGCGCAGCCAGGTGAGCTGGCGCCTCGCATACCTGCGGGTGGCCGCGGCCATGAGCTCCGCGGCCTCCTCCCGGCCGATCTCCCCGGCGAGATACCTGCAGATCTCTGGGTACCCGATAGCGCTCCTGATACCCGGACCGCCCGGTTCCGTCGCCTCCAGACCGTACTCTTCCCGGAAGGCGAGCACTTCATCTATGGCCCCCTCCCGGATCATCCGGCCCGCCCGCGCATCGATGCGCGGGTAGAGTTCCGAACGGTCGAGGGTCAGCCCCACGATGACGGTGCGCCGGTCGTAGTTTGGGTTCCAGAGGTCGTTGCGACCCGACCAGGGCTCGCCGGCCACCAGGATGGCTTCTAGGGCGCGGACCACCCGGCGGGCGTTCCGCGGGTCGACGGCCGCAGCGGCGGCTTGGTCCAGACGGGCCAACTCTGAGTGGAGCGGGCCGGCGCCTTCGGCGGCTGCGCGCTCCTCCAAGTGGGCCCGCACAGCAGGGTCTGAAGGAGCCACCCGAAGCGGCGCCACCGCCGCCCGCAGATACAGGCCGGTACCCCCCGCCAGCAACGCCATACCCTTCTCAGACACCTCCCGGACGATGAACGGCCGCGCGGCCGCACCATACTCCGCCGCCGAGAAGATGCTCGACGGATCGAGAAAGCCCACCAGCTCGTGCGACGCACCCTGCAGTTCGGCGGGCGTGGGCTGGTTGGTGAGCACCGGGAAGCCTCGGTAGACCTGCATGGAGTCGCAGGAGATGACGCTGATCCCGCGAGCCGCCACCACAGCCGCGGCGACGGCGGTCTTGCCGACACCGGTGGGCCCGAGCAGCCCGATGACGAGTCCGGAAGCGGGCGCCACCGCAGACGCGGCGGGGATGCCGGCGCCGATGGCCGCCGGCCGCGGCGCGGCTGCGCCCGCGGCGGCCGCCGCCGGCCCCTCGCCGTCGGCGCTCATCACACTTCCCGCCCGCGGAAGCTGGTGGAGGTCGCTTCCAGAAGCTCTACCCGCACCAGGTCGCCCGGCTGCGCCGCCGAGGGGAAGTTCACCGGCTTGTGACCGCGCGTCCTCCCCATGACCTCGCCGGCCGCATGCCGGCTGGCCCGCTCCACTAGCACCTCCTCCGTCCGGCCCACCATGGCCTCGTTCCGCTCGCGGCCGAGGCGTTGCACCAAGTCGACCAGGCGGGTCATGCGGTCCTCAGCCACACCCGCCGGCAGTCGGCCCGGCAGGACGGCCGCCCCAGTGCCGCGGCGCGGCGAATAGATGAACGTGAAGGCCGAGTCGTAGCGGCACTCCTCTACGAGCGCCAGGGTCTGCCGGAAGTCTTCCTCGGTCTCCCCCGGGAAGCCGACGATGATGTCGGTTGTCAGCGTGAGGTCGGGCGCGGCCCTGCGCAGCCGCGCCACCAGATCGCGATAAGCAGCCCGGTCGTAGCGCCGGCTCATCGCCGCCAGGATGTGGTCGCTGCCGGACTGCGCGGGCAGGTGCACGTGCTCGCACACCTGGTTCGCCCCGCCGATGACCTCGATCAGTTCCGGCGACATGTCCTTGGGGTGCGAGGTCATGAAACGGATCCGCTCGATCCCTTCCACTCCACACGCCGCGCGCAGCAGCCCGGCGAAGGTCTCCCGTCCGGGGAAGCCAGGCTCCTTGCCGTATGCGTTGACGTTCTGGCCCAGGAAGGTGATCTCCCGCACGCCGGCGCCGGCCAACCCTGCCACCTCGCTGATGACGTCGGCGGCCGGACGCGAAGCTTCCGGCCCCCTCACCGACGGCACGATGCAGTACGTGCAGTAGTTGCTGCAGCCCGCAACGATCTGGACCCAGGCGCACGGCCCATCCACCCTCCTTCGCGGCAGGTCGGCGCTCCAGCAGGTGGTGCTCTCCGCATAGGCTCCCGTCCGCCGGCCCTCGGCCAGCCGCTGCTCCAGCAGCGCCGGAAGCTCGTGCAGGCTCTGCGGCCCCACGAGCACGTCCACGAAGGGGAAGTCCCCGAAGAACTCGTCGCGCCGACTCTGCGCCAGGCAACCGGCCACAGCCACCAGCCGCGAGGGCCTTTCCTTCTTGAGCCGCGCAGCGGTGCTCAAATGCCCGGCCAAACGCGTATCGGCCTTCTCCCGGATGGAGCAGGTGTTATAGACCAGCAGGTCCGCGTCCTCCGGGGTGCCCGCCCGCGTGAGGCCCATCTCCTCCAGCAGCCCGGCGATGCGCTCGGAGTCGTGCTCGTTCATCTGACACCCGAACGAGCGCAGGAAGTAGCTCTGAGGACGCGCTGCCTGTGCCATCCGGCTCAACGATCCGTCCATCCAGTCGCTTGGCCCGTCGCCCACCGGCGGCCGGTGCCGCACCATACGGCGGCCCGGCCCTCCGGCTGGCTACTTGGCGTAGTCTACGGCGCGGCTTTCGCGGATGACGGTCACGCGGATGGTGCCCGGGTAGTCGAGCTCCTGCTCGATCTCCTTGGCGATCTCGCGGCAGAGCAGGCCGGCGGCCTGGTCGTCGATCTCGTCAGGCTTCACCAAAACGCGGATCTCGCGGCCGGCCTGGATGGCGTAGCTCTTCTCTACGCCCGGCTTGCTCTCAGCGATGCGCTCGAGGTTCTCGAGGCGCTTGATGTAGGTCTCGAGCGTCTCCCGCCGGGCGCCCGGACGGGCGCCGCTCACCGCGTCGCCGGCCGCCACCAGCACGGCCTCGACGGTAGTGGCTTCCACTTCAGCGTGGTGGCTCTCGATGATATGCACGACCGCTTCGGACTCACCGTAGCGGCGGGCCAGGTTGGCGCCGATGGCCGCGTGCGAGCCCTCGACTTCATGATCGACGGCTTTACCCAGGTCGTGCAGCAGACCGGCCCGCTTGGCCAGCTTGGCGTTGACGCCCAGCTCGTTTGCCATGAGCCCGGCCAGGTGCGCCACTTCCAGGGAGTGCATCAGGACGTTCTGCCCGTAGCTTGTGCGGAACTTCAGGCGCCCGAGGAGGCGCATGAGTTCGGGTGCCACCCCGTGGACGTTGGCGTCGAGGACCGCCTGCTCGCCGGCGTCCTGGATCTCTTTCTCAACCTCATCCCGAGCCTTGGAGTACATCTCCTCGATCTTCGCGGGATGGATGCGGCCATCGGCCACCAGCTTGGACAGGGTCAACCGGGCGATCTCCCGGCGGACGGTATCGAAGCCGGACAGCACGACCGCTTCAGGCGTGTCGTCGATGATGAAGTCGATGCCGGTGAGGTTCTCGAGTGTGCGGATGTTGCGGCCCTCACGGCCGATGATGCGGCCCTTCATGTCGTC
>Ga0182021_10000620_pt1 | contig 38691 bp, 40 predicted proteins | sample 612E3MmetaG_FD_120493 | JGI IMG/M metagenome (GOLD analysis project Ga0182021, IMG submission 120493) | Permafrost microbial communities from Stordalen Mire, Sweden - 612E3M metaG (Illumina Assembly) | ecosystem: Environmental > Terrestrial > Soil > Wetlands > Permafrost | place: Sweden...
GAATTTGTCGGACAAGAACATTTGGCCGGAGAACAAGCAGTACTTCGCAGAATAATTAAAGCCCAAACTCCATTTTCGCTTATCCTTTGGGGACCTCCCGGCAGCGGCAAAACCACATTGGCCAATATTATCGCCAACGAAATTAACGCTGATTTCCACGCTATGTCGGCGGTCGAAGCGGGAAAAGCGGATCTACATAAAATAATTGACCAGGCAAAAGAAAACTTACAGAAGAATATCCGCACAATTTTATTTATTGACGAGATTCACCGTTGGAATAAAGCCCAACAAGACGCGCTTCTACCGTATGTGGAAAACGGCACATTGAACCTGATTGGCGCCACCACTGAAAACCCCTCATTTGAAGTAATCTCCGCGCTTTTATCCCGCTCTAAAGTTTTGGTTCTAAACGCTTTAAGCTTTGAGCAGTTGGAAATAATTTTAGGCAGAGCACTGAAGGATAGAAATAATGGCTTGGGGAAATTGAAAAAGAAAATAGAAAAGCAAGCTAAGGAATTATTAATAAGGCTTTCGGGAGGAGACGCCAGAATTATGTTAAATGCTTTGGAAATTGCCGCCAATTCTTATCGAACAGCAACAATTACTCCGGAGATTATTAAAGAAGTTTTTCAAACCAAATCTGCCGGGCTTTACGATAAAAAAGCCGACGAGCATTACAATATTATTTCCGCCTTCATCAAATCTATGCGGGGAAGTGACGTTGATGCCGCTTTATATTACTTAATGCGCATGCTGGAAAACGGCGAAGACCCCAAGTTTATCGCCAGACGCATGATAATTTTTGCCTGTGAGGATATCGGTATGGCCGACAGAGGAGCGTTAATCCAAGCTGACGAAGCCTTTGAAGCGATTAACAAAATCGGCATGCCCGAAGCGCAATTAATCTTAGCTTACGTTGTTATATATTTAGCAAGCGCTCCAAAATCGCGGGCCGTTCCCAATGCGATGGGCAAAGCCAAAGAAGCAGTGTATGAATTTCCCAATGAAGCAGTACCGCTGCATTTACGAAACGCACCAACAAAATTAATGAAACAGATTGGATATGCTAAAGATTATACGTGGGGCGAAAAATACGTCGGGCCAAAAGGGGCTTTGCCATTTTTACCAAAAAAATTAACAGGGCGTAAATTCTACGAGAAGTAAATTATTTAAGATATTCGAGCCTTCTTAATTGCGCTAATAACTCCGGTGTTATTGTGCAAACCATTACCATATCTATAAAATTAAATTCATCTCTTGTTTCTAGAGCGAATGCAACTTGTCTATGCTGAACCGTTAAGATATGGGTAAAATTATTTGTGGGATCAAGCTTAGGTCCATCTTCAAACCCTAGCGTATTAATAACAATTCTACAAAAAGCTGCTTTAGCTCTATCGTTATATCCTACTAGATCAATCACCTCTCGAAAATATCTATCTATTCTTTCGCCTTTGTAGCTTGAGTCGTCCGGAGCGCAATGAAAAGTTTCAATGGGTTTTAAAAAAATCTGTTGTTCTTCTGTTTCCGACATAGAAGGGGATTACAGTAAATTGAGGCTTGAATAGCAAATTCTACGAAAAATAACCTATATAGAATTACTCTCTTGAAAAGGGAAAATTAGCAGAGTAATATAAACAATATGGATGACACAAAATTATTAGGGAAAATCGGTGAATTAATTGATACAAAGCTTCAACCCATTAAACAACAACTAAATACGGTAGAAACAAAAGTTGAGCTAGTAAATGAGAGAGTTAATCTTTTGAGTAAAAAAATTGATAAATCTCAAGAAGAAACTATTGAAGTTCTCTCTGAATTAATTACGACAGGATACAACTCACACGAGAAAAGAATTAAAAGAGTAGAAGACCACTTACACCTTCCCCAAATTCAATAAATCAAAAAAATAGCCGGCCGCAAATTCTACGAAAAATAGCTAGGCTTCTTTATCAATTAAATTTCCTGTTATCGAAGGCGCAATTCCGGATGCATCTACTTCAACTAAAGGAGGTGTAACATTTTTAATTGGTTGAGAATAAGGTATTTCACGAATTGAATTCATAGGCTTAGGCGGCAACACATCTTCGCGAATAAGCCTACCTTGTTCATTTTGATCACCATTACAAGCATCAAACATAAAAATAAATATTCACTAAGCTATTATGGGTAGCTTACCGAATGATGTCCGCACCTACTATAGCACTCTGCAACTGCAAGAGTTAAATTTTTATAAAGCCGCATTTGCAACAATGTAGGATAGTAAGGAAACTATCTACCTGTAAATCTTGCGTAGGTAATAAAGATGAGTCCAATGCCTAGTATAACCAATCCGACTCCCTGAAATAAACTAATCTTTTCCTTAAATAAGAAATAGCTTAGGATAGCAGTAATAAATATTGATCCTCCGAAGACAATTGGTGCCACAATCGCAACTTTATTTGCAGCGTAAGCTTTATTAAGAATAATCGTGAAGAAAGCGATTCCAATACCGGCAATTACCGCAGTAATTATTCCTAGTTTTTGGTTTTGAATAGTTTTCCCACTCAACATGGGAATTACTATTAAGACTGGTAAAACTGCAGAGATAACAGTTTCTATTGCGGCTGCCAGTGCGCTATCAATTAATCTGGCGGCAAAACTCCCGAACATGATAACTGCACTGTAGGCAATAAGAGCGAGGAGAATATAAATCATTAAACTTATTGTATATGCAACCCAATAGAAGATTCAAGTTCTATCTAGGAAGCCTGTTCGGAAGTTGATATAGTTGGTTGAACACTAGCTGAATATCTTCGTCCAGAAACTCCGTAAATAGGGATTATGATACCTGCTTCTCTCATCATTGCGGTAAGAGCATCAACATGTCTTTGAACTTCTGTATCCGGAAAGGGATTTTTAAAATCATACTCATCATAAGTATCTCTTTTAGTTCCCGCTGGTTTTTCGACCGCAAGTCTATCAAGTATAACCAAAGCTTTTATTTCATTTAGGGCAACTTTATCTTGTTTCGCGAAATGACCATGCGGTTTTGTTCTTGCAAAATCCGGACGATCTATTACGATTCCAACAGTTTCCCTTTGTGCTTCATACATGCTTTTGTAGGCATCCTCTCCCGGAACTCCTCTGCTTAGGTATAGATTATTGAGCTCAGTCGTAAAATAAACGGCATCTGGATAGGATCTAGATTCATGTGTTCGGACATTAAGACCAAGTTTTCTTTCTTCGTATCTCGATAGCAAGCCATGTTTTAGCGCAGTCGGAATTGCCGCATCTGTAGTATATAGTGAAAGCCAAAATTTCCGCTTCTCAAATCTATTAGGGGTAACGATTCTTCGTTTGTCGGTTGAGCGGGTGGTTTTGGTAAGTCACCTGTGTCAATTGCCATATATCGAAATTATAACACAGAGACTCAAAATTTGGAGAGCTTTATCGAAAGCTCATAGTATGATATAATCAGTAGCTATGACAGCTGAAGGACCAAGAACATTACCAATTATTACAAGAATGCCCGTTATTAAACCTGAAGTCTTGGAAACTCTTCGAGTAGAAAGACAACAAGGCGGAGAACGGTATTTTTGGTCGTTAGGCGCTACTTTTGCCCATGAGAACCCTCAGCACAGAGAGGGTTATCAAGAAGCTGTTCGCAATGGTTCCGCTACAACTCCTGATGCAACAAGTGGCACAGTATTATTTGTATTGCACGCATTAGAGCTGCAAGCACAAAGTGAAGGATTTCAATTGCCACAAATACCTCGCTCAATTGACCCCACACCTGCTTTGAGAGGTTTTATGCGTCGATCGGATGGCACAGACTTAGATGTAATAAATATGGCATACGATGAACTTGTTAGAACCAATCCTGTTATTGGAGACATTGTGAGAGAAATGCAAGTGGGTGCCCCAGATGAGCTACTTAGGATAATGACTGAAACACAGGCAAAACGAGGAGCTGTATATGCTTTCTATGGCGTTAAATCTCTATTGGACTATAATAAAATTGTGTTAGATCAAATAGAACAAGAGTTACATGCTAAAACCGTAATCTCTCCTGCCACAAGAGATGACTTACTGGAAATTTGGCACATACTTAGAGAAACTGTTCAAAATCCATATGGAAGTGGAAATGTAGATGAAGGAGAATTCCAAGCTGATTTTGCTAGACTCACTGAAACTTTAGATACTGATGGAGAAGACCAGATACTAATTGCCAAAAATAGGCAGGGTCAGGCATTAGGCTTTGCTTTCATTGGTAAACCTGATTCAAGAATGACTGATTTTTCAGGATCTGATCCCAAAACTACTCTAGAATTAAAATTGCTATATTTAGATCCTATCCAAAGAAAGAAGGGAATAGGAAGCCAATTATTGGAAGAGGTTGAAAAAGTAGCAAGAGCTCAAGGAAAATCAAAAATAGAATTAACCAGCGGCCCCCGTTATTTGAGAATCGGGACAGGAGAATTTTATTTTAAAAAGGGTTTTACCAGATTAGTGGGTAAAATAGATAACTATTTTGATAATCGATATTCAGCTAGAGTCTTCCAGAAAAACCTAAGTTAAGCCTACAGATAATCACTTGAGCGTTAACTAGGGACGACATCTTAAAACAGTTCTTTAAACGCAGATTATGTGTAATAAATTACAATGGGTGGAAGACGGGGTTCGAACCCGCGACCCCCTGGACCACAACCAGGTGCTCTACCACTGAGCTACATCCACCATGGTGACCCGGGAGGGAATCGAACCCCCAACCTGGTGCTTAGAACGCACTCGCTCTATCCGTTGAGCTACCGGGCCATACCTGTATTTTAGCAAAAAACCACCCAAAACAAAAATTTAGCTTTTGTTGTATAATCTTTGGTGAATTTATCCTTCACTTTGAGCAGGATAAAGTGAAGGATTTATCTTCATGAATAAAAAATTAAAAAAATTATTGATTGAACAGGCTTTCCCAATTTTTTTAACCTTTTTAACTTTCTTAGGACTGGCTACTTTACTTTATGGACTCCTACTAATCCTTTCTTCTTTTAAGCTTGGCCAGCCGATTATTTTAGATTTCCGAAGAAGAGAAGTGTTATTCGGCATCATAATTTATCTAAAAACCGCCATTGATTTCGCCATTTTTACCGGCAATCTAATGAAATCAAATCCCGGCTGGAAGAAAAGAATTGCGATTGAACTCGGAACTGCGGTCGGAAACGGGTTTGGCACATTTTTAATCTTAATTATTTGGACCATCTTTAAGGCTATTCCGCCACTAATGATAATCATGATTTTCATTGCTTCAGTGGTGCTTTTGCGCATGGCGCAGGAGAGCTTTGAGGAGTTTTTAAAACAGCGGGAGAGTTTTATCAAATTAAAAATGCCGGTTTCGCTTTTGCAGGATCAACTGAACATTGTCAATAAAATATTCCGGCCAATCCTTCGCTTCTTTGTCCCGAATTTGAATTTAACCAAAACCAAAAAACTGTCATTTATAAATTTAGTAATTTTTTCGCTGGCTATTCCTTTTGTCTTGGGACTTGATGATTTCGCCGGCTATATTCCTTTATTCACATTGATTAATGTTTTCGGGTTTTCATTAGGAATTCTATTGGGACACATGCTTTTGACAATCGGCTTATTTGCTTTTCCTAAAAAAACCGTTGAAGTCGTGAAGCACCCGATTGTTTTGATTGCCGGAGGAATAGCATTTATCGGCTTAGGGCTTTACGGTTTCTATGAATCGGTGAACATTTTCCTCGGTTGGATTCACTAACTCTTTGAGCGGGATAGGGGAGTCGAACCCCTCTTTTTTGCTTGGAAAGCAAATGTTGAACCGATCAACTAATCCCGCATGGAATTATTATATAAAAGTTAAAATGTCGGGGATGGCGGACTTGAACTGCCGACCTCTCGGTCCCAAACCGAGCGCTCTACCAACTGAGCTAATCCCCGGTGCCGCGGGAGAGAGTCGAACTCTCACGCCCGATTAAAGGCAAAGGCTCTTAAGGCCCTCGTGTATACCATTTCACCACCGCGGCGCGTATAGACTCGACCACGATTGAACGTAGACAGCGGTCGAGACTAACGTATTACAATTTTACCTTAAGAGGCTAATTTAATCAACCATGTTGCTCTTGACAAAAAAAGGAAAAGTGACAATTTGTGAAGTTCCTAAGGTTGCAGTTTGGGCCTTTAATAAAATAGAACCTCCTCCGCCTCCACCACCGCAAGCATTTGCGTATTCAAATCCATCAACTGTTTCCCTGGGAACCGTTTCTAATTTTGCAGCTTTTGCTGCTGCAGCTATTAGCGATACCGGCGCTGCATCCGTTATTACTGGGGATGTCGGATTGACTCCCGGTGGTGGTTCTTCTATTACTGTATTAACTTGTGGTGAAATAACGGGGAAAATATACGAAACCGATAGCGGATACGCAGGTGGTGGTGGCTGTGTTGTCCCTAGCTCCAGCGCCCTTCTGACTACAGCCAGAAATGATTTGAATACGGCATATAATGATGCTGCCGGACGAACCCCAAATATCACGCTCAATGCTGGCGATAATCAGCTTGGTGGCCAAACTTTAACACCTGGAGTTTATGCCGTCGCTGCAGCTTCAACTGCTAACATCATTGGCACCCTGACGCTTGATGGTGGTGGAGACTCAAACGCTGTCTTCATCTTTCAAATGCCTTCTACTCTTGTTACGGCATCCTCCAGCAAAGTCGTTCTTACCAATGGCGCTCAAGCCTGTAATGTTTTTTGGCAAGTCGGCAGCTCTGTTACGCTTAACTCAAGTTCGACTTTTGTAGGAAATGTCTTGGCTAACGCAACAATTGTAGATAGTGGCAGCTCAACTGTTAACGGAAGACTTTTGGCAGGAGCAATTACTGGTAGTGGCGCGCTTACATTGGAGCATACTACTATTACAAAATCGACGTGCGCTAGCACTAGCTCAACCTCGTCCTCTACGTCTTCTTCTACGGGCGGAGCAGGGGCACCTTGCATAGCGCCTTTAATTACAACCGTACCGATTATAATAGAATCAAAAAGGATTAGTCCTACAAGTATCTCTGTGAGTTGGGGTCCCTATGCTGGCATAGATACGTTTAATGTTCGCTATGGTCTGATAAACGGAACTTGGCTATACAATACTAACGTCACAGGATTCTCAACCACCATCAATGCCCTCCCTCCAAACCAACCTATCTGGATTGAGGTTGCAGCCACAAACAGTTGCTCGATAGGAACTTATGGGGTATCAAAGCTAGTCGGAGAACCGAGTTTACCAAATACTGGACTTGCTCCCCGCCAGAATAATATTCCATGGTACATACCAGCCGGTATCGGCGTTACGCTTTTAACACTTCTTGTTCTAATCCAAAGAAAATATAGATTTTTCGTCTAAGCTTTGAAAACTAACGTTGGACGTCCACTATTAATAATAGTCTTTGCAGTATTTTCTTTATTATTCCTATCGCTTCTTTTTTATTTTATCCAAATTACAAACGGAAACACAGTATTCGAAAGCTCAACATATCAAAGTCAACCAGTAAATAAAATAGTTTCCATAGGATTGCCGATACGTCTGATGATACCTGCAGTCAATGTTAATGCCGCCATTCAAAATCTAGGTGTAACAGCTAAGGGAGCTATGAAAGTTCCAAGCAATACCACCGATGTTGGATGGTTTGAGCTTGGACCGCGGCCCGGAGAGAAAGGCAGCGCTGTAATTGCCGGACACTTCAATAATGAGAATGGTGGAGCAGGGGTGTTTATTAATTTATATAAACTAAGAAAGGACGACAAATTATACATCGAAGACGATAAAGGAACATCTATCGCGTTCGTGGTTCGGGAAAGTCGTATTTATAATCCCGGATATGCAGATGAGGTCTTTGGTGGGACTGACAGCGCTCATCTCAACCTCATCACTTGCGATGGCGTGTGGGATGGAACTAAAAAAAGCTTTAGCAAACGTCTGGTCGTATTTACCGATAAATTAACGTTTACCCGTGGTGCGGGGGAGTAATGCCTAAAGATCTTAAGGAATAATCCAAAAGTTCAATCATTTCGCCACGCCGATCGTCACTACCTAAGACCACTCCGACAATCTTGTGTCCACCGTAATCAAGATAAGTCACTAAACAAAGTCCGGCTTCCGGCGTATAACCATCTTTTACGCCTTTGACGCCCGGATAGCTGGTTAATAAATTGGTTTCATTTTCCAGATAAAAGGCTTTGTGTGTAGGGGTTTGGGGAATATTATAATCAAAAGTGGAAACGACTTGATCAAACAAAGGGAAATTAGTCAGCGCGTACTCTGTCATCACCACTACGTCATACGCAGTTGTATATTGTTTACCATCCCCTTCGAGTCCGGTCGGATTAGTAAAACTAGTGTCCGACAAACCCAAAGCTTTTACCTTATTATTCATCGCGTTAACGAAAGCTGCTCTTCCGCCGGGAAAATTATTAGCTAAAACTTCGGCCGCGTCATTACCACTATGCAACATCATCCCGTATAAAAGTTCTGATAATAAAAGTTTTTCGCCTGCATCCAAACCCATTGAATCTTCGCCAACTAAATCGTCTTTACTTACAACATAAGTGTCGTCCTTCTTTTTGTTTTCCAAAGCGACAATCGCCGTCATGATTTTAGTTAAAGAGGCCATTGGTAATTTCTCGGTTGGGTTTTTTGAATAGAGCACTTCTTTAGTTGTAATATCGAAAATTAAAGCAGATTGAGCGCTAATTTCCGGCGTTTTTAAATTGGCCGAAAGTTTATTTTTTAGAGATGGCAACCATAAATTGAGCGTTGAAACTTCTTTATTAAAGAGAATGGTTAAGAAATCCGGAACAGGGGATACAACCGAAGATTTATTATTTAAAACTCTCGAGTAAATATTATTTCCCAAAAACCCTATCAAAATTAGAACGGCCGCAAATATTAGAAAAACGACAATTTTGCGCATAAAGATTAATTCTACACGATTTTTAATCTTTATTGAAGCCTGAGACGTATTTTGCTATCATATGAGCTGTACCCTTAATCCAAAATCTTAAAGGGCATAAGGAGGTGACACTTATGGCAGACAAAGATTTAGTAGGAAAAGTCATTCATTACTACGACAAAATTGGCGTCGCGGTCGTTAAGCTTGATAAAGCTTTAAAAGTTGGGAACAAAGTAAAGTTTGTTCACGGCGAAAACGAATTCGAGCAAGTTCTTGAATCAATGCAGCTTGAACACGCACAGGTTGATGCAGGCAAAAAAGGGCAAGAAATTGCGGTCAAAGTTGATAAAGAAACGAAAACAGGAACAGAAGTTCACCTAGTATAGGTTTAATCATCATTGCGGGATCGTATAATGGTAGTACAGCGGACTTTGGATCCGTTTATCATGGTTCGAATCCATGTCCCGCAGCTCAGAAAAAAGGACGGTTAAATACCGTCTTTTTTGTGAGTTTCCGGCATAGATATTTTGCATGCGCCGCTATGAAATAGCTAGTGCCCTTGGGGTATCCCGCAGCAAGTTGACCATATCTGCTACAATATAGTTATGAATAATGTTTGGAAATCTGCGATTATTAACTCCGTTGCCACCGCCGCTTACGTGATTGGGGTTGCCTGTTTTCTGTATTTTGGGACACTGATTAAGTTGGGAAGAGTAAATACTATTCTTGCACCCATCACTTTACTTTTACTGTTGGTGTTTTCCGCCGCCCTGACCGGATTTTTAATTTTTGGCAAACCGGCCCAGCTTTATGTTGACGGCAAGAAAAAAGAAGCTCTATCCTTGCTAACTTATACTTTAATTATTTTTTCAATCATCACTTTTCTGGCTTTAGTTTCACTAATCGTTTTTGCTCGCTAAGCCGCCAAAAGAGGCAGACGAATTCCCTTACTGTTTTCTTTTCTTGCTTTGTCTAATTCTTTTTTGAATTTCTTATCAACCTTACTTAATCTAATCAAAACGCCATTTCTCAAGAATAGGGGGTCGACATACCTAAATTTTTTGTGAGCGATTTTTTGTCCTTTCGATAACTCTTTTAAGGATTTCTTGCGAAGAACTTTCAGTAGACTTAAGATTTCCTCATCCTTTGATTTTTTTAATTTGTTGATTATGTACGCATCGTCTTTGCGAAAATCGTCCATTACAATTATTTTAAGTCTGAGAGCTTTCTTTAAAATTTTTGCGAGTATCGCGTATCTAACAACCGCTTCGTATCCACCCCAATGTTCTATTTGTCTTTTTAGATAGTTTTGCGCAAACGTCAAGGCGCTTTTTGCATCTTTGAAGACTATTTTATTATCTTGAACTACTAACGCTTTTAAACACCGCTTTACAACTGAAAGAGGAAATTCACGTAAAGAATAATCTATGCGGTCGGCGCAAAGATCGGGAATAGCTTTTTCCAGAAGTGGGAAATAATGATGGTAATTAGCAATTTTCCCAACATCGATTTTGTGTTTTGTTAGAATTTGAGAAAGCTCCGGACAATTAATAATTTCTGCGTGATGCTCATCCTGATAATCTTCCGTTTTGCCCGTCCCGACAACCCAATCGATAACGTGTGAAAAGGCGGTATGAGAAACATCGTGCAAAAGTCCGGCCGCTTGTTCTTCCTCTTTAGCTCCGAGGCGTTCCAATAAGAGCATCACCCCAACACAGTGTTCAAAACGGTTTCCACCTTTAAAAGGGTAGTATTCATTTGGCAGCCCATGCTGGGCAATTTTTTTCAACCGCTGCATTGACTTTGATTGAATTAATTCTATTAAGCCGGGCGAAGTAATTTTTACTTTTCCGTAAATCCGATCATTAATAATCACGCGCCTATTATACCAAAGACAAAACAAAATCTTCTTGCTATAATTATTACATGCAAAAAAACCTCAAAGATATTCCAACGGAAAAAACTCATCACGATACCGTTTTTAGGAAAAGGTTAATCACGACGGCGGAAAATAAAGGAAAACTCGCAACTTACAATTACGCTTGGATTGAAAAAGGGAAACAGCTTGAAATACATTCGCATCCAGACGGCGAAGAGTTCTATTTATTTCTTGAGGGAAAAGGGGAAATGTTGGTAGGCGACCAGTGGGTTACGGTTGGAAAAGATGATTTTATCACAGTCCCAAAGGGAAATAATCATAGCGTTAAGAATAACAACGACCAAAACCTCGTATTCTTAACCATCAGAACTGTAGAAAACTAAAAGTTTGATTTATTTGAAAATGCCCCTTACAAATTTTTAAAAGACATACTATAATCTTTTCGCTGCCCCAAGCTATGGCAACAACGATAGAAACAGGCGAAAGAGATTTCTTACAGAATGTTCCTCCAAATATAGTAGAATTCCATGATGAGAAACAATCAACGGTTATCCGCTGGAAAATCAATGGTGTACCACAAAGCAAAATAATTGAAACGAATCTCGACCATCTTAATGGTGGTCATTTAATAATTGATGAGATTTTCGATAGCTTTCCTACTTTCGTAAGAGGCCTTGATAAAACAATTGTTCATCAAGAATTCCATTTGCACGACGATCCAGAGATGATTACAGACGACTACTCTGCTGGAAATAAAGACGCTAAGACAACACGTTATAGAAGATGGGAAAGCGAAAGAATAGCCTTTGCTCTACTTACAAGTAAAGAAAATATACCTGATAAAAATCTCCGCCAAAAAATAAGAATACTTTACAAAAGATACAATGATTATCGGCCAGATAGATGGAAACTCCCCGAATATCTGGACCGTAAGCCAAAAGTTTGGGAAATCCCGCTTTCTGAAACGGACGTAGAAGCAGCGAAAAACGACCGAGAATCAATACTTGTACATTTTGTTGACAAAATCCAGGCATCGAGATTTGGTTTGGAGAATGTTTTCGAAGGAAATGGGGATAATGGCGCTAGGGCCGTTGCTGGAATTCTGGAGTACGCCGTTCCACTTTTCCGCGCCACTCCAGCTGCTGGACAAAGAGAATGTATACAGTTAGTGATACAAGAATTAGAAAGATTTAGAATGCGCGGATTTACAGAAATTGCGTCCAAAGGTAAAAGTGATTTTCTAAGAACTGTTTCCAACATTACTTAATCTCCGCTCTTGACTAAAAAACTTAATTGCGAGATGCTTTAAGCATGGAACAAACCGTCTGTCCGTTTTGTCATTTTGTCATTTCGGAAAATATGTATTTCTGCCCGAACTGCGGTAAAAAAATAAAAGAGCCGCCAATAACCACTCTTAAAGAAATTGGTGTTTATTTACTAAGCGTTTTTTTGCCTCCTTTAGGGCTTTGGCCTGGTATTAAGTATCTTTTCTCCAAAGATCAAAGGACAAAAAGAGCCGGCGTAATCGCAATTATACTTACTCTTATTTCAAGCATAATTACAATTTGGATATCGGTTGCGCTGTTTAATAATTTGTCTCAAAGTCTTAACTCGCAAGTTAACCAATATCAAAATTTAGGATACTAATTTGTTATAATAAATTCATGTTTCGCTTAACAAAAACGCAACTTTTGAATGCCTTAAGAATTTGGATTCCGCTTGCGGTCGCTACAACCGGACTTTGCGGATTAATCTATATAACTGTCCAGCAAGATATTAGGATTGGCGCCAATGATCCGCAAATTCAAATTGCCGAAGATGTCGCCAGGCAAATCTCAACTGGAGAAAACCCATTAGACTTTGTTCCACCCATTAAAGTAGAGATTTCCCAAAGTCTTGCCAATTACATTATTATTTTTGATGATAAAGGCAAAATAATCGGTTCATCTGCGGTTTTGGACGGGAAAGATCCAACGGTTCCGTCTGGCGTCTTTACGAGAACAAAAGCTAGTGGTGAAACCAGATTTACCTGGCAGCCAAGAGTTGGTGTTAGAAGCGCCGCAGTCATTACCAGCTATAAAGGCCCAAGCAATGGTTTCGTATTAGTCGGTAGGTCAATGCGGGAAATTGAAAAGAGAATTGACAATCTCGGACTAATTATATTACTAGGTTGGTTTGTGACCCTTGGAACAAGTTTAGCTACAACATTATTTCTGCAAAAAGCTAAATAACAACGCAAAGTTTCTTCCCGCATTTTATTTGCTATAATTACATTAGGCCCAGGTGGCGAAACTGGCAGACGCGCAGTGTTCAGAACGCTGTTCCCGCAAGGGATTGGGAGTTCGAATCTCCCCCCGGGCACAGACTAGAATTTGGAAACTAGAATATAGAAGCTAGATTTTGTTATAATCTCTAAGCTCTTTTTAGTATATGTCTCAAATTTCGCAGAAATTTGAAAGAGGAGAATCCGATTACCAGCTGAAGTCCGAAAAATTGAGGACGAAAGCGTAAAATCGAGATTCGACGAGCGGATGTGGTGAAACTGGCATACACGCAGCCTTGAGGTGGCTGTGCCCTAAAAAGCGTGGAGGTTCGAGTCCTCTCATCCGCACTAGTAGAGGACATTTTTCTGTAATCATTGTTTAGATTGCTATAACGATCTAAATTAGGGAAACTTAAGTACGAGTTAAAATAAAATCTTCTAAAATCTCGAGGCTAATTTTTATCTACCATTGAAGGACTCGAACCTATCCGAATCCAATCACACTAGGCATACCGCTCTTAAATCATTATGGTGGTGTCTACTTTGAAGTTAAATATAATTAAGTTGAGTATGGTCAAACAACTGCCGAGCTTGGCAGTCCATTTTTATTATTTTCATAAACTTATTATGATAGAGTATAATTTAAATATGCTTCAGAAGCTTAAAAAACTACTTGGTCATACATATAAACCTCTAAATGACGTGGAGCTTAATCAATTTTCACTAAGAGATAATTTTCAATACCTTTCGTGTATTAATAATTATATTAAGGTAGCGCCTGTATTAAAGAGTAATGCGTATGGGCACGGAATAAATTTAATTGCAAAACAACTTGATATCCTAAATCCACCTTTCTTTTGCGTTGATAGTTTATATGAAGGGTATAAACTTCTTAAGTTAGGCATTCGTACAAAAATTCTGATTATGGGATATATTAATCCGGAAAGTCTAAAAACAAAAAAGCTACCTTTTTCATTTGCGATTTATAATTATGAACTTTTAAATGCCATAAACAAATACCAACCACATGCAAACATCCATATTTTTATTGATACCGGCATGCACAGAGAGGGATTAGACATTGAGGAATTACCTGAGTTTCTAAAATATATAAAAATAAATACAAAATTAAATGTTGAAGGATTAATGTCTCATTTTGCAATGGCTGATAAACCAAAAGACAAATTAACACAAAGACAAATTAAGATATTTCAAAAATCACAGTTAATCATTCAGGGACTAGGCATGAAACCAAGATGGATACATATTGCTAATTCATCTGGATTACTAAACAGTAAGACGCTTAACGGAAGTCTTGGGAATGTAGCAAGAGTGGGCATTGCCTTGTATGGAATAGACCCAGAAGGGAAAAATAATAAACTAAAACCTGTACTCAAGTTAAAATCTCATATCACACAGATTAAGGAATTAAGAAAAGGAGAGAAAATAGGATACGATTTTGCTTATAGGGCTCAGAAAAATATGAAGATAGCCATATTGCCAATTGGTTATTATGATGGCGTCGACAGAAGACTTTCCAATAAAGGTTTTGTCTCAATTAATAATGTTGCTACATCAATCGTTGGCAAGGTTAGCATGAACTTAACCATAATCGATGTAAGTAATATTCCAAATGTAAAAAATGGGCAAGAGGTCATTCTATACTCTGATATATCCTCTGCTAAAAATTCTGTTGGAAGCGCCGCAAAATTGTGCGGCACTATCCCATATGATCTTTTGGTTCATATCACTTCTTCTACGAAAAGATTACTTATGTAAAATTATATAGGGATCCAATTTGTATAATCGAAAAACTTAGAGTATAATCTGCCTCAAATGAGTTCTGAGGCTATTACTAATGGTAAAAATGGATTAACACTTATGCAGGGAGGCATTAATGAGCCGCCATTCAGAGTTAGACAAGTTGATTTACAAGAGCTGTTGCCTGGAAATGATACTCAAAATCCCTTACCCGAACCACTGACTCTCGACCAGCTATCGATCACGTGTCCAGAGCAGCATGAAAGCTTAACCCTACAAGGAATAAATCTTCTGCAAGTAAGAATGGAGTTAACAAATCCATTTACAACCAGTTTTGGAACAATTAGAAATAAAGATGTTGTCTTGGTAGTTCTTAAAACAAAAGACGGAGTGGAAGGGATAGGCGAATGCCCGGTTAACCCAAATCCAGACTACAATGAAGAATCAACTCAAACAGTACTAACTGTACTAGATAAGCACTTAATTCCCAGCTTAAGAGATATGGGTGAGATAAGTAGCGTAGATGATCTAACTAAAGCTTACGGGAGGATAAAAGGAAATTTTGCAGCAAAAACGGGAGTAGAAGCTGCATACTGGGATTTATTAAGCAAAATCGAAGACGTTCCTCTTCATCAGTTCTGGGGTGGACGAAACAAACATGCATTAACAGGAGTAAGTATTGGCGGTAAAACTGTAGATGAGGTACTCCAAAGGGTTGACAGAGCCGTGGAAAAAGGTTTTCCGAGAATAAAACTTAAAATTTGGCCAGGATTTGATGTTGAGCTTGTCGATGCAGTAAGATCAAGATATCCCGATTTACCTCTTCAAGTTGATGCTAATTCTGCTTACTCATTGAATGACGTAGACACCTTTAGAGAACTAGATCGATTTGGTTTGATTTTAATAGAACAACCTTTCTCTCCACATGATTTATTGGACCACGCAAGATTACAAACTCAGATAGGCACGTCCATATGTCTTGACGAAAGTTTAAAAACGCTCATTAATGTTAGGCAAGCAATTGAGCTATGGAGACACATAGGGAAACTAAACAGATTAGTAGTAAACATAAAACCACCACGAATGGGTGGATATTGGGAAGCAGTTAAAGCTGCTGATCTCTGTCAAGCCGCAGGTGTCCGGGCATGGTGTGGAGGAATGTTGGATAGTGCCTGGACTAAGAGGATGAATGTTCAATTAAGTTCGCACCCAGCATTTATTTTACCAGGGGACCATGCTCAACAGGAACCATATTATACAGAAGATATTGCAAATCCACCTGTTCAAGGAGAACATGGAGTAATTCCAGTGCCAAGACTTTCTCAGCGCTATGAAGATTTGGACTGGAATGTCATAAGGAAAAATGCTGTCAGTTCAAGCAGCTATACTTTAGTTTAATAAATATGCATGAGGGTGAATCAAGAGATGCGCAAGGTATAAAAGCGAATATTTTACGTCCCAACGAAGTAGGATGGGACAATAATGTAGACGTTTTAAGGAGAGCATTAGGTGCTCCTGAAAATACAGAATTGTTTCCCCCTCATTTTATAAAGAAAACTTTAATTTCCATAGGTGGTTCTGTTATAGAATTTAAAGACGGGAATGAATTACTTGGGGCCGGATTTCTATTTCCAAGAAGAACAAGAGATGGAACAGGATTTACTCTTAGATTTCATGGCCTTTCTCAAAGACTATCTCCTGAAGCAGCACATTTTTTAACTGAAGAAGTTACCTGCAATGCAAACGGCACGCAATTACCCGTGCATCTATATATTCCCTCAGAGAGTGATGCTAATGAATCTTCCCAGGGAACTGTTTTTCAAGAGGGTCTTAGCATTGAAAGAACTCTACCTCAAGAAGGCGTTAAAGTAAGAGGTTTACAGAAAGAGATATGGGGAGTAACAAGTGACGATTTTCTTTACCCCGCAGATATACATGCTGCAGAGTTTTCTTTACCGACTTCTTTAATTGCCTATGTAAACGGAGAAGCAGTTGGTTTTTTATTTGGTTTTGATAAATTATCATTTGAAGAAATTCCTGAAGGATTACGTGATTACATAACTAACCCAACGGTAAGGCAAGAGTCTCAATTGATGGGAATTTTACCGGATCAACGTTCAAAAAACATAGCTTCAATGCTTAAAATAGGACAAGCCGAACAAGCTATTAAAGATGGTACTGAAATAATAAATTGGACTTTTGATCCGCTACTTGCTCAAAACGCTGTTTTAAATTTGAGAAAGTTAAGAGGAATCATATGGGAACATCACCCGAATTATTATGCTTTTTCAGGTGCAAATAAATTAAATCAAGTTGCAGCATCTCGCTTCAGCGTGAGCTGGCTTATATCTTCTCCGCGAGTTAAAGAAGCAATCGTGGGTGTTGGCCATGACGAAAAATTAAGAGACGCTCTCTTATCTGGAAATATTCCAGTTGTTAATTCAACGCGGGATTACGATTCACTTGACGGAGAAAAAACAAGAGCAATAGATGAGACTTATTCTCATTCCCTTGAGACTCCGGAGATAGCGATAGAAATTCCAGTGAATTGGACAAATATCCAAGGAAAAGATCTTGCACTTGCTCAACAATGGAGAGCTGTGACTGATGATATATTTCAGACATACATCGGAAGCTCAGAAGGGAAGTATGCAATCACAGACATTATTGTCTTAGATAAAAATGACCCAGTTTCAAGAGCGTTCTTAATCGGAAAATCTATCGATGAAATCGGAGATATTTTCCTTGGTAAAGACATTGTCTAGCCAGTTATAAGTTTTTTAAAACTGTTTCCACGATCCGCATAATCTCTAAAAATCCCAAAGCTTGCAGCTGCTGGAGACAATAAACAAATTTTACCGAATGACGTATTAGCTAAGGCAATTTCTACGGCCTTTTCCATCGAATCAACGTCAAACTTTTGAATCTGGATATCGCTTTGAATAGCTTGAACTGCCGTCCAAATCTTTTCACCGGTTGTTGGAAATAAAATCAGGTTTTTTAACGAACCTCTCTGAGCTAAATATTTCCCCAGTTCGGAAAAATCCAAACCCCTGTCGTATCCTCCCGCAATTAGTGTTTCGACGTTGGCTCCGAGCGCCTCTAACGCGTTAATTGTCGCTTCAGGAATCGTTGCCAATGAATCGTTGTAGAAGATAATTCCATTTTTTTCACCTGCGTATTCCAACCTATGCGGAAGAGGTTTAAATTCCATAATCGCTTCTCGAATTCTTTCTATGCCTACGCCCAGGATTCTCCCCACCGATACCGCTGCTAGAACATTCTCCAAATTTCCCGGCCCTAATAGCGGGATCTCGTTTATTGACATCACTAATTCATCGTCAACGAAAACCTGTTTATCCCTCGTGTAACAATTGGTGTCTGAATTATCTATGGAAAATTTGAATTTTTGACCGGGACTATTCTCAGCTATATTATCCGTAATAGGGTTAGCGGGATTAAATACCACCGCATCTTCGGCAGATTGGAATTTAGTGATATTTCCTTTCGCCTTAGCATAAGCAGCAAAAGAACCGTGATAACTCAAATGCTCGGGAACTACTGCTAGAACGACGGCAATATGAGGACTGTAATGCGCATCTTCAAGTTGATGGCTTGAAAGTTCTGCCACGAATACTGTTTTATCGTTCGCACCAGGCAGATGATCCAAGGCGGGTTCGCCAATATTACCAACCAGTCTAACATCGGGATAAGTAGTTTTTAGAATTTCGTAAATTAAACTGGAAGTGGTGCTTTTCCCTTTAGTTCCGGTTATGCCAACGACCATACCGGGACATTCGGAAAAAAAGATATTTGTTCCGGTAGTTACTTGCCTACCGCTTTCGACTGCTTTTTGAATCGCAGGAGTGGAGAGAGGAATTCCGGGCGATCTTATTATAATATCGTAATCTAATAATCTTTCTAAATACTTTTGCCCCAGATGAAGCTCAACTTCTCCCTCTATAGCCGGCTCGACAATCTCTCTATCTGCAACTCCAATTTTTTTATCAGGGTAGTTACCTCTAAGATATCTATGGACGCTTTTGCCTTCTCTTCCATAGCCTAAAATTAAAGCGGAATCTCCTGCCAGCTCTTTCATTTAAGTCCTTTCCGCAAAGCATCTTTAAGTATGTGTACATAAGTCGGAGGCAAAGAGCTATCATCTCCCCATTCTTCCGAAAGCCTTCTTTGCAGATCTTGGACAGTGGTTTCTTCGCTTATGCCAAGTTTTTGTTCCAAATTTAATAAAAGAGGGGGAACATCAACTCCTTCTCTTCTATATTTTTCGATACTTAAAGCGACCGCAAGTTTTGATTCATCGATCGTTCCAACACATTCAAAAGGTTTATTTTCCCCCAAACCAACTAGATCAGTTATAAATTCGCCTATTTTTGCTCTTCTAAAGTAGTCGTCTCCGAAAATATTTTTCATCCGGTCGCTGGGAATAAACGGAAACAGAGAAAGATAAACAAAAGCGCACTTCGCACAGTTTCCACACCAAGCATTCTCTTTTTGTCCGGAATTACAACTCCTAAATGTTTCATCGTGCTCTGTCGCGTACGCAGAAAAAAGCCTGCTAACCTGAAGATCGTAAAGAGGTCTTAAAAAACTAAAATATTGAATATTTTCTGAAAGATATTTAGCTGAATATTCTCTAAATAGTTTTTCAAACTGGGTACTTTTTGAATACTGATGATTTATTTCCATTCCACGATACATTACATTTCCTTCGGTCGCACCTCTCTCATTGGAAACTATTACATTTTCAAAATCATTTAAAGAAGCGACAAAAACTCCAAGAAATCCTAAATAGGCGGAGAATGGAGTATGTCCATTTATGTAACCTTGTTTGTTTAAATCCAATAACACTGGATCCATTGTTCTTTGCACAACAATAGGATCTTCGTAACCTGCAACTCTTGCATTATCTAGGGCGGATTGAATAGGTGTTAATACTAAAGCTTTTCTTCGCATCTCTGTTTCTCCTAACACTTCAAGCGTAACAGCAGAGTCCTTTCCTCCTCCTACCATAATCAAATCTCCCGCCGCAGAAGTTGAAGCAACTGCACTTAAAGGGGCATGATCTCTATTTGATGTTATTGAAAGAAAATCTGTGGGAGTAAAATCAATGCCATTTTTATAATATAATTCGCCCAATCCATGTATAAATAAATCATGCCACCATTCTATTTGATGGTCAGTGAGATTTCCTGCTTTAACAAAAAGTTCTTGTGGACATGCAACTTTCCAATAGCTTACTGCTTCAATTAAACCAAGATGAAAAGCAAAATTTTCAATTCCTCTTTCATTCATGCCCTCCACAATTGGTATGGAAACACTGGGAGTAAAATTAATATTGGGTTCAAGAGTAAAATGAAATTGAACGTTTAAACCATTATCTCTTCTGTTTAAATCATAGCTTTCATAAACGAACCTTGGATGCTTTTGTCTGAGTTCAGTAATTACCATATGCGAATTATACTCGTCCGCACGAACTATTTCAAATTAAACCACATATCCAGGAAATTGATTTTGAGCCTAATTACGCTGAATTGGTAAGACGTAGCTTGATTTATTTAAATTAAGGTGTAATATTATAAGACTTATGACTACGGAGGGTATAAGAAGATCGCAGGAATTTTTGCAGACCTGCGAACAAGCTTTTATCAAGGACTTGGTTGTATTGACTTCGATCGATTGCGGCACGGACAATAAGACTGGCGTTGATCAAATTGGTACTTGGGTTGGGCAACGGGCGAATGAGTGGGAAATGGATGTAAATCTGCTTCCCCAAGCAGAATGTGGAGACTTTTTAACCGCGACTCTGCGGGGACAAGGAAAAGGAAAAATTCTTCTTCTAGCGCATATGGATACTGTTTATCCAAGTGGAACAGCAGCAAGTCGCCCTACGAGAATTGAAGGAAATAAAATTATCGGTCCGGGAACAAGTGACATGAAATCATGTTTACTGGCCGGCTTATATGCAATGAGAGCATTACAAGTAGAAGGTTTTTCTGATTTTGAGGAGATAACTCTATTCTGCAGCTCCGATGAAGAGACAGGTTCGATTTACTCAAGTCCGGTATATGAAAAAGAGGCAAAGAAAGCTGATGTGGTTTTAGTGTTAGAATCAGCTAGAGAAAATGGTGATATTGTAAGTTCCAGGAAAGGTATTGGTAATTTTATCTTTGAGATACAAGGACAAGCGGCTCATGCAGGAGTAAATCCCAAAAGAGGCGTAAATGCTATTACAGAAATGGGCTATTTAATTATAAATCTAGATAGAAAAATGCAGGAAATGCAGCAAGATTATCCAGGAATCACTATAAACCCTGGCGCAATAAATGGAGGCACAAAAGCTAATGTTGTTCCCGATCTCACGCGTTTAGAGATTGATGTACGAGTAACAAATACCCATGAACAAAAATTGGCTCAAGATCTACTCGATAAATTGACTGATAATAGAGTGAATCCTAAAACATCTATCAAAAGAACTGGCAGATTTACCAGGTTTCCGTGGACAAAAACTCCAGCAACTGCTTTTTTGGTTGAACAAGCAATCCATGTTGCTGAAGAAATTGGAATCCAATTGGAAGACACCGCAACGGGAGGGGCATCTGATGCTAATATTATTGCCAAACTTGGTATTCCGGTTCTTGATGGCCTTGGTCCTATCGGAGGCAATAGCCACAGCTCAGATGAATACGTTCTCAAAGCTAGCATTATTCCTCGCACAATAATGCTTACTTCTTTATTAAAAAGAATTATTAAATATCGGGAGCAGATTTTGGAAGCAAATAGAACATCATAATTATCTATTGTCTTGTGGCAGAAATCTTGACACGACAATCAAATTGATATAGTATTACGATGAAATTATATGCCTGTACCCTTAAGTGAAAGAGCAGCAGAATTAGGATATGATCGTGAAGTTGTAAAAAAAGAGTTGGTTCTAATGATAGAACCGACAAATATTTGTAATTTTCGCTGTGAAGCTTGCTACAATGGAGCAACTATTGCGGAACCACAAAAAAGGTCATGGGGCCTTGATGACTACCGAAATATGTTGGATCGAGTAGAGAGTCAGGGTGGAAAAATAGAATTGGTTGACGTACTTGGAGGCGATATGTCGACACGCCCTTTTGAAGTATTAACAGGATTTCTTGATGAAAATCGCCGAAGAAATATAAAAACCCTTCTAGTCTCTAATTTGTTACGTTTCACTCCTCAACAAGCAGAAGTATTGGTCACTAAAGTAGACAAACTAAAAGGTAAATGGAATGTTGGACAAGATCAATATGAGCTTCAAGGAGAATTAATCGGTAGAAATGCCAATACGGCTGCTAGAATGCAGGATCAAATTAGAATGTTTTCCGAAACGATAGCTAGAACTGGATCTAATGTTAATTTTCTCCTTGACAATGCTTTACGCCCATCAAACTATGCGTTAGTTGGAGAATATCTTTCGTTTTGCAAAAGCGTTGGTGCAACTCCATACATTGAACAATTGATGCAAGTCGGGGTAGATAAGGATTATATAATGACTCCCGCACAAACACTAGAGGCTACGAATATTATGGCTGACTGGTATAGACAAAATGAAGGCCGCGAACTGCTTGAAGAAATGGTAGCTCCACATTTTATATATCCATGTATTTACCTAGGAAGATCACTGTATGTGCGATTAAATGGGGACGTAGCCACTTGTCCATGCACAGAGCATACATTTGGCAATATTCATTCAGATAAACTTGATGACATATTAAACGATGATGTTTTCATCGCTAGGAGACTTTTAGCTCAAAGTTCTACGAGTGCCATAATTTCCGATAATGGAATTTGTTCAACTTGTCCAGACGAGCGATGGCAAAAATGTCACGGAGGCTGTCGTGGCACAACAGAAACCGTTTTTGGCATACCCGAAGGACTATTTAAATCTTATCCGGATTGTCCCTGGGAATATATAAAATCAAGTAAATAATAATCATATAGCATAAAACTTAAATTCTGTGACGAATTTAGCTTGTCCAGTTAATAAATAAATCTATCCAACTTCAGGAATTCAAACGTTTCTAAAGCCGTAGTTTCACTCTTAATTCTTCTCATTATTTCCCGACTTTTAGTTTGAGAGAGAATGTTTAGGCTTCCTTCCCGAAGAACTTTTCGATCTATTATTGCTAACTTTCTGTGATGACCCCCAGAACATAGTAAAATCTGTACTCCTAAAGCTTCAAAATAACGAATTCCTGCTTCCGCCTGTTTTGACATAGACTCATCATGCTCCAAAGGATCACGAGTCATGATAAAGACTTTAATTCCCCTATCTACCAGTGTTTCAAATACCGGCTTTAACTTTTCAAGCCTCCTAGTAGCAATAAAAGGACTCTCAATAATTACCTCCTGCTTAGCCTCCAGTAAATCCTGTTTGAATTTGTTGTAAAAGGTAGTCTCATCGTATAAAATAGAGACGGGCTCTGGGAGAGGTTGGGGGATTAATCTGATTGGTTTAAACCAATTCATGAGTTCGCCTCTTCTTTCTTTTTGAAATGAGCAAAAGCTATTTTGAGGAAGGCTTTTTCTTTCGGATCTATATCTAAGACGAGGTAGGTACGAACGTCATCCCAGATGCTGCACCAGGGCACTTAGCTCAGTGGTAGAGCGCTGCGTTTACATCGCAGATGTCAGGGGTTCAAATCCCTTAGTGCCCACTAGATAAATTTGAACCTGCCGGACGAGCAGAGGGCGAGGAGGCGGGGTCGCGAGACAGCGAAGCTGGACTTGTGACTTCAAATCCCTTAGTGCCCACATTTTGTATAATGTAATTGGGTGGCTCCCTTAATGGTCTAGGCCGACCTAGAGCATCCTTGATTAAGGTATACAGGGGGCGAAGCCTTAATCGCTTTATTTCTTAGCTTAAGAAGAGTGTAATTTGTCTGAAAAATTTGCTTGTATTTCGATAAATTATATTTTATAATAAAAGCCAAGTGAAAAAGTGCAGCAAATGTGGTTTAATTAAGCAAGTAAAGGATTTCTACAGGAGAAGAACGGGCCCAAGAGTTGATGAATATTATGAAAAATGCAAGGAATGCATGAAAAGTCGTGGAAGAAGCTATTACCATCAACATCGAGAAAAACAATTGGATCTTGCAAAAATAAGGAAAGAAAGGTATATTTGTGAACGTAAGAAATTTCTGGAAGAGGTAAAAAATAAACCCTGCTTGGACTGCGGAAATAGCTACCCCGCATGGGTGATGGATTTTGATCATAAAGATGGTAAAATAAAAATTGCAAATGTCTCAAAATTGGCTTTCCGAAAATTAGTGAACTTTAAAAAATTAAAGGAAGAAATAGAGAAATGTGACTTAGTGTGTTCAAACTGTCACAGACAAAGAACATATAGTAGGCTGCATAAAACAATATCTGCTGAAGTTGCCAATGTGGTCAAGGCGCCGCTCTGAAGAAGCGGTTATTGGTGTTCGATTCACCACTTCAGCACATTTTCATTAAAACGAAAAGTTTATCCTGAGTGAAGTCGAAAGAACTCTGACCTTCAGCACAACATTGAATTTATAAACGCTAGCGGGCGTAGTTCACCGGTAGAACGTCTCCTTGCCAAGGAGAAGGCAGTGGGTTCGATCCCCATCGCCCGCTCTTAATTGATGCTTTTTAGAATCTGGCCTCACGTTTTTCATTTCTGTCTGGGTGCCCCGTCTCCCACTTGATAATTTAGTTTTGAATTAGATTCATGCAAGCTTAATGTAAAACTCATGTCAATAGCCTAGAGTTATCCATTCTGACGTTCAGCCATGCCTAGGTTTTATGGAAATGTTTAGTCAACTATTAATTTGCACAATTTGACAACATTGGGTATAATATAGTTGATCTGAAAACCTACCGTATGGAGGGTGTCTTAAAAAGACTAGGATTAGCCAGACTAGCTCTGGGTTGCCAGCTCAATACAAGCTGGTTTTTTAATGCTTATGCTTCAAGGACAATTTCTTTTTCTTTCAGTTTATTAAATAATGGTTTTGCATAGGGTTGTTTTTCAATGTAGTCTCTGATAAATCCAGCAAAACAATCAGCCAGTCTAATAAAAGCACTTTGTTCATCTTTCATTCCGCGAATGTTGTCGTATTTTACTTTTAATTGCTTTAAATCATTTCTAACCTTTTCCGTATCTTTTTTCGTAAGTCCGTCTATGATAACGGTTACCGTATAGTTATCTTCTTTTTTAGCAAATACTGCTTTTGCAACAGAAAGAGAAGTTAGGTGTGTATATGCTTTTCCATCTGGGTACATAGAGTAAAATATTGAATTTTTTAAGTTTTTCATTCTGGCAACATCTTCAATAAAAAGCTTTCTAATGTCCATTTTCGTCTTTGTCCACTTTAGCTTTTTCTTTCCGGTCCTTAGTTCAATAGCCTCAAGCTGTTCTTCGATTCCAGCTTTTCTTAATGAATCTGTAATTACAACTGATACTAGAAAAAATTTCTGCAATCCATCTTGTCCAGTTTCATCAACGTAACAGTATAGTTTGGTTTTATTTTTTGTCATAACTTAGTGATTTAATTGTATCATGAACTTCTTGAATTTAATCATCGACTGCTTGATAAGCTTTCATTAAATTGTTAAAATGAATCAGAAGATCATCGAGTAGAAGTTCAAAATAATTTGCATCTTCCGCTCATTTAGATTTAGCCTCAAAAACTTGACAAAAGAGGCAAAATCTGCCAGTCTTGTCTATTAATGAGAAAGGTCTTCCTGCTCACTGCATTTAGTCTTTTAACTCCATTTGTTTTGGTTCTAACTTTATCCCTCTTGCTTTATCTTTGCTCAGTAAAAAATAATTTATTGACGTTTAGTAAAAATCCCCGGGTGGCTTATGCCGCGCTTCCTCCGGAATCGGGATCTTTAAAGATTACACTTGTTTCCGAAGATGCCAGAGTATCGGTTGTTAAGGATTTTCTGACAAAATACAAGTCCGATCTTTTACCTTATGCCCAAAACATCGTTAACGCGGCGGATAAATACAACCTTGATTACAGGCTGGTTCCGGCCATTGCCATGCAGGAATCAAACTTATGTAAAAAAGCCCCTAAGGGTTCTTATAATTGTTGGGGATTTGGGATATACGGGAAGAACGTGTTGAAATTTGATAATTACACCGATGCTATCAACACGGTCACGAAAACCTTAGCGACTGAATATAAGGGTAAAGGACTGGCGACGGCGGAACAAATAATGACTAAATATACCCCTAGCAACAATGGAGCATGGGCTGATAGCGTCAATCACTTCATGAACCAACTTACTGTTAACCTATAGTTAACCACTTGACAAACCTATAGTTACCTGATATAATCCTATCTAGATCCTAAGGTATGTCTTTCCAAATACATACGTTAGGATTTTTTAATGGTCGAGAGACCAAAAATATATGAAGACTAAGCTATTACTGCTTATTCTATTAGCAGTAACCATACTTAATCCTCAACGAGCATTCGCTCAAGATAAAGCCACAGTTTCTTCCTCAAATTTCCAAATCCCAAACGTAAAACAAACGGGATTCGATTCACGTGTCAAAATTCTGACCAGCTACTTAAAGCAATATAATTCGCCTCTGGTCCCTTACGCTTCAGACTTCGTCGCCGCTGCTGATAAATATAACCTTGACTGGAGGCTGGTAGCCGCTATTTCAGGCGTCGAATCTACCTTTGGTAAAGAAATACCGACTAATTCCTATAATGCCTGGGGTTGGGGAGTGTACGGCGATAACGTTATTAACTTTAAATCTTGGTCAAACGGTATTGATACTGTCTCCCAAGGCTTAAGAGAAAGATATATGGATCAGTGGGGCGGACAAGATATTTACCAAATTGGAACCATGTATGCTGCTTCACCGGCATGGGCTGGGCATGTACAGCTATATTTGAATAAAATTCAGGAGTTTGCTTTAAGCAATCCGCAAGAAGCTCTTTCGATTTCGATGTAATTCCTGTATAATGAGCTCTGTAACAGTTCGCTTCGACTCGCCCAGGTGGCGAAACTGGCAGACGCGATAGGTTTAGGACCTATTGCCGCAAGGCTTGGGAGTTCGAATCTCCCCCTGGGCACAACTATATGTCAGAAAGTACAATTAGTATTGACCAAGGAATTAATCCAGAAAGGACAGAACAGCTAAAAAGAGACGGATATTTAAGGCTAGCAGCAGATCTCTGGAATGCTGAAGAGATTGATAGATTGGTTAGAATGGGAGCTACGCGAGAAAAATACCAAGACGATTTGATCATTATTGAAAATCTTGAAAGAATATCAAACACCAAAGTAGATTTGGAAAAACTGATTGAAATATTAAGTAAAGGAGTAGCTGCGCTTCCTGGAAGAACAGCTGATATAATAAATCGATATTACGATTTAAACGGAACGGGAACTAAACCAACATTAGATGAAATTACGGAAAATTCAGAACCTAAAGTGAGCAAGAGAAGAATTTCACAACTTAGATTAGATGGACTTTCAAAAATAAATGAACGTTCAACAAAAGTTGTAAGATGGGCTTTCCAAATATAATTATGAAATCAATTCTAGCAAGACAAGAAGACGGAACAATACAGTTAACCATCACTATTCCTTGGAGCGTGGTTAAAAAAGCCAAAGAAGTAGCACTTGAGGCCTATTTAGCCTCATCTCAGCTTCCGGGGTTTCGTAAAGGCAAGGCTCCCAAGAAACTGGTTGAAGACAACCTTAACCAAGACCACCTAAGAGAAGAAGTCTTACGTAAACTGCTTCCTGAGGGCTACGTGGAGGCTCTAAAGGAGCATGCTTTAAAGCCTATCCTTAACCCCAAGATTCATGTTGAAAAGCTCGAAGACGACAAGGATTGGACCTTTACCGCTTTCACGGCCGAAGCACCCATAATTACGCTTGGAGACTACAAAGAAGCTGTCAAAAAAGTGACGGCTAAATCGAAAATAGTCGTGCCCGGAAAAGAACAGGCTCCGGCTAATTTTGAGGATATCGCCAAAGCGATTTTGGAAACCGCTACGGTCAGAATTCCTAAAATTATTATTGATCAAGAAGTAGACAGACTTTTAGCACAAACTCTGGATGAAGTTAAAAGACTTGGGCTTACCTTAGATCAGTATTTGGCCTCAACGGGCAGAAATACCGAAGCCTTGAGGCAGGAGTACGAAAAAAAAGCCGAGAATGACATTAAGCTGGAATTTTTGCTGCAAAAAATTGCCGAAGACGAAAAAATAACCGTTGAAGAAAAAGAGATTGATGAAGCTATAACGCAGGCTAAAACCGACGCGGAAAAACAGAATCTCCAAAACAACCGCTACCTTCTTGCCAGCATTATCAGGCAACAAAAAACGCTTGATTTCTTAAGAAGTCTGTGATATATAAGATAACGCCATGGCTACAAAAACAAAACAAGTAAAATTTTCCGATAAAAACTTTGTCGAAGCCGCCGCAAGAGACATCACCGGCGGTGTTATCAATTCTGTTAAGAACGACCTCCTGGAAAATAGCATCTCGGCAGCTTGGAAACAATTACTGCTTACGAATGCCGAAAAAGTGAATAAACAGGCTTTGCAAGCACAGGAGATGGCCGGTGACTTACGAGAAGGCGAAGAAATCAACTTCTCTAAAAACGAAAAAAGCGTACAAATTGAAGCCGCCATTGATTACAAAAGTGAAATTCTGCATTTTGAGAGAAAAACCACACAAGTCGAGCAAGGACAGCTTAACCAAAGAGTTGAACAAATCATGATCGAGCTAAAACAACTTAGCAAATCGGTTAAAGAATTAGAAGTTCAGGTTAAAGATGTTGATACTAATATGCTTCCACCGACTCCGGGCAAGTATCACGAGACTTTCTTTGAATACCTGTTGACGGTTCTAAAGAATGCCAGAGTGAGAATTGAAGATTCTTCAAATTGGCTAAATGTTGTTGGTAAAAAAGCTTCCCGAAAAGGCTATTGGGGAAATGCCAAAAAACATGGCACCAGTTACACTCTATCCGCTGATCGGGCCGTGTCTCAGCAGGTCGGATAATTAGTAATTGACAAGTCTTAATCTTTTTGGATAAAATTATCTTATAAAATGAAATCTTTATTTATTGTCAAGTTCCTTATTAACGCCTAAACGGCGGGGATTGACTTTTATAAAGACATACCCGCCTGAAATGGGCGGTTTTTTTATGGAACGGAGGTGAAAATTTATGGAAAACGAAAGATATACTGAAACGCCAAGATATCAGGATGTAACATTTGCTGGTTTTGGAGAAGATGATTGGGATCCACAAGCAGCAATAGGAAGAGCTGTAATGGATCATCGAAGAAGTCCCGAAGGGCACTTGGAAGCTGTTGCTAATGGAACGTGGCTGGTATCAAAAAAGCAACCGCAAGTTGTTTATGAAGCGTAGATTTTTATTGTTAAATTGAATTTATTTTGTTAGAATTAAACGGGTCTTTGAGGGAGGACTCGTTTAAGGGCTCTTAGCTCAGTTGGTTAGAGCGTTGCATTGACATTGCAAAGGTCAGAAGTTCGAATCTTCTAGGGCCCACTATGACAAGAGATGAAGCATACCAGATTCTCCATAGCTTGGTCAAAAATGAGAATTTGATTAAACACCACCTTGCGGCAGAAGCGGCAATGAAAGCCTTGTACAAAAGGCTGACCCCAAACCCAATTCCGCAAGAGGAAGAAGCCTGGGGCATTGTCGGACTGTTGCACGATGCCGATTATGAGTTGTGTAAAAACCATCCGGAAAGACACACTTTAATTTTGGAAGAAAAAATTGGCGATAAACTCGACCCGAAATTAATGCACGCCATTAAATCTCACAATTGGCAAAATATCGGCGTGGTTCCGAAAACCAAACTCGATTGGAGTATTTATTGCTGTGACGAGCTAACAGGACTAATTATTGCTGCTACTTTAATTCATCCCGAGAAAAAACTTGGACTATTAACCGTTGAATTCGTGATGAACCGTTTTAACGAACCCTCCTTTGCCAAAGGCGCAAACCGCGCCCAAATTATGATGTGCGAAAAAGAATTAACAATTCCTTTGACGGAATTTGTTGGCATAGTGCTTAGGGCGATGCAGGAAATTTCCACCACTCTTGGTTTATAAAATAAGCATTGACACCACCAGTGAACTTGAACTATTCTTTTCTTAAGAGATGGAAAAACAAGAACAAATACACGCGCCACGCAGACAAATATTTGTCAATAATTTTGTCGGTGGAATTGCCTGGGCGCTCGGAGTAACGGTCGGACTCGCTCTAATAGTTACAATCCTTACTCTTATTTTAAGAAACGTAAACTTTATCCCCTTTGTGGGAAATTTTGTCGCAGACGTTATCAAATTTGTTATCCAAAAAAATCAGAATTTATTAGCTAGATAATCTTACCAATACTTGATAAAATAACCCCATGGACAAAAACTTAAAAGACCATAAACAAATCGGCCAAGAACTCGAACTTTTTTTTACCCATGATTACGCACCCGGCGCACCGTTTTGGTTACCAAAGGGAATGATTATTTTTAAGGAACTGGAAAAGTATATCCGAGAATTAACCGACAAAGCCGGCTACGTCGAAACCTCGACTCCGATTATGATTAAATCTCAATTGTTTAAAGAGTCCGGCCACTGGATAAAATTTGGCGAGCACAATATGTACAACCTTGAGCTAAGAGAAGATGAAAAAGACGAACATCCAGAAAACTATACCCTAAAACCAATGAATTGTCCCGAGTCAACTATTCTTTACCGGTTTAGACCAAGAACTTATAAGGAACTCCCATTGAGATTGGCGGAAATCGGCAGGCTGCACCGAAGAGAAAAGAGCGGGGAAGTCAACGGACTACTAAGGGTCAGACAACTAACTATGGATGACGCTCATCTTTACGTCAGAGAAAACCAGATTTTCGATGAGGTATCGAACATTTTGGATATGATGATTACCTTTTACAAAAACTTCGGGTTTGAATACGAATTTCGGTTTGCAACCAGACCGGAGATTCGGGCAGGAAAAGATGAAGATTGGGACAAAGCGGAAAAAGATTTGGAAGAAGTGCTAAAGAAAAAAGGCATTAAAGCCGGCGATAAAAAAGGTGACGGCGCATTTTACGGACCAAAAATCGACATGCATATTAAAGACGCGCTGGGACGCGAATGGCAATTGGCAACCGTGCAACTGGATTTCCATATGCCTACCGCTTTTGATTTAAAATATGTTAATGAAAAAGGGAAGTTTGAAAAACCGGTGATGATTCACCGGGCAATTTTTGGCAGCTTTGAAAGATTTATCGGCATTTTAACCGAGCATTTTCAGGGAGCGTTTCCACTTTGGCTTTCGCCGGTGCAGATTTCCTTATTGCCAATTACCGACGCGCAAAATGAATTTACCAAAGACTTAGTTGAAAAATTAAAGTCCGCAGACATTAGAGTTGAGGCTGATTTACGTAATGAAAGGCTGCAAGCCAAAATTAGAGAGGCTACTTTACAAAAAGTCCCATATTTAGGTATAATAGGAAAACAAGAAACAGAAAGTGATACGGTTTCTGTTAGAACTTGCGGAGGAAAAGATTTAGGGAAAATTAAAATTGCGGATCTAATAAATAAGTTAAAAGAAGAAATTGATAAAAAGGTATAAAAGGCACGAAGACAATCGAAAATTTTACAGAGTTAACGAACGGATATATGCTCTGAGCCTTCGCGTTTTAGACGCAGAAGGAAAACAAATCGGCGTACTGTCGAAATTCGAAGCTCTGGAAGCTGCCCGAAGTCAAGGACTGGATTTGGTAGAAGTTGCCCCAATGGCAAAACCACCGGTCGCAAAAATTGTCGACTTCAAAAAATTTTTGTATCAGGAAGAGAAGAAGAAGCGGGAGGAAAAGAAAAAAACCAAAGCTTCCGAAACCAAAGAAGTCAGACTCGGACCTTTTATGAGCGATAACGACCTTGGCGTTATGGTAAGACGCGCCAGGGAGTTTTTAACAAATGGGGATAAAGTAAGGTTGGTCGTCTTTTTTTCGGGCAGGCAAATTACGCATCCCGAATTCGGACACAAAGTTTTGGATAAAACGATTGCGGATTTGTCAGATATTTCCAAAGTCGAGAGGGAAAGACGGCTCGAAGGAAGAAAATTAATTGTATTAGTTAGCCCGGATAAGAAAGGATCCGGAAAAGCTGCGCCAAGCAGCGCTCAAGATAAAAATGACCAAGAAGAAAATAAAGAGATCGGTGTCTAGAAGATTCGAGGTTACCAAAACCGGAAAAGTTTTGTTTGGACACCAATACGGCAGTCATAAAAAGCTGCATAAATCGAAAAGTAGAATCCGAAGACAAAAAGAAATCGGAATTCTTAAAGGCAGATTCGCTAAGAAAATTAAGAAAATGTTAGGCGAGGATTAATGAGACAAAGAAATATAAATTTTCGGCAAAGTCATTCAGAAAGGGCGGGCGAAAGTTCTTATAAAAACTTTCATCGGACAATTGTCAGAAACTTAAAGGGAGTTTTGAAATTAAAATTCGGAGGAAAAGAAAAATATGGCCAGAGTTAAACGAGGAATCGTCTCAAGAAGAAAACATAATAAGCTTGCAAGTCTTACCAAAGGCTACAGGGGTACCAAAAGCAGGCTGATTAAAGCGGCTAAAGAAGCACAGCTTCATGCCGGAGCTTATGCTTATCATGGCCGAAAATTAAAAAAACGAGATATCCGCGCTTTGTGGATAACTAGAATCAGTGAAGCGGCAAAAAAAGAAGGTGTTTCCTACAGCCGCCTTATGGACCAATTCAAGAAAGCCAATATTGAAGTGGACAGAAAAATTTTAAGCGATTTAGTGCTGAACAATCCGGAAGTTTTTTCCGAACTTATAAAAATCTCCAAACCAAACTAATCATCCTTCTGCTAGAATGTTTCTATGACAATTATTCCTTTTACCAAGCAAGGTTTTGAAAGTTTAAAGAAAGACTTAGAAGAAGAAATTACCAAAAGGCCTTTGGCGGTTGAGGTTTTGAAACGCGGCCGGGAAATGGGGGATCTAAGCGAAAATGGATTATACAAAGCGGCCAAGTTTGAACTCGCCAATATTGACAGGCAAATTAGACATCTCAAAAACCTTATTCTTTATGGTCGTACTTCTGAACCAAAAGATAATAACACTGTTCAATTGGGACATACTATAACGGTTGAGACTGGAATCGGGAAGAAAGAATTTCAAATTGTCGGCGAATGGGAAGCAAATCCCAAAGAAAACAAAATCTCAATTAAGTCGCCAATCGGCCACAATCTAATGGGACGTAAGGCAGGGGAGACAATCGCAACTAGAACTCCAAACGGATTTATAAACTACAAAATTTTGTCGATTAAATAAGGCTCTTCACAGTTTCAAAAAGTTTTAATCTATGCTATTCTTAAAGCTATGGAAGATGAATTAATTGATATTAAAAATACCGCTATTTCGTTTATTTTAGAAGCGGAAGATTTGGAAAGCCTGGAAGAAACCAAACTACAATTTTTGGGCCGCAACGGTAAATTAACTCTAGCAATTAAAAATATTACTAAAGTCCCGCCAGAAAAAAGAAAAGAGTTTGGCATTTTAGCCAATGAGGTTAAACAAACAATCGAAGACGAACTCGAGACGCAAAAGTCAAGACTAAAAAGTCAAAAAATAACCAAGTCGGTTGAAAAAATTGACGTTACCAATCCGGGAATCAAGCCACCATTGGGACATTTACATTTGGTCACACAGGCAATTGAAGAAATTACGGATATCTTTGGAAAAATCGGCTTTGAAAGAGTCCGTTATCCGGAAGTTGAATGGGATTGGTATGCCTTTGAAGCGCTTAACTTTCCCGCGGATCATCCGGCTAGAGATGATTGGGAAACTTTTTTTATCAAAGGAGAACCGGATCCAAAAAGAGGACCAATGCTTTTAACTCCCCATACTTCTTCGGGACAAATTAGAGAGATGGAACGATTAGGCAAGCCGCCAATCAGAATGTTAAATATTGCCAAATGTTACCGCCGCCAATCCGACATATCGCACGCTCCCATGTTCCACCAATTTGAAGGCTTAGTGATTGACAAAGACATTGCCATTACGCATCTTAAAGGAACCCTCGATTATTTTGCTAAATCGTTTTTTGGCCCGGAAAGAAAAGCCCGCATTAGGCCCTACCATTTTCAATTCACCGAACCGTCTTTCGAAGTTGATGTTACTTGCGGCGTCTGCAATGGCTTAGGCTGTAAGCTTTGCAAGGAAGGCTGGCTGGAAATGGGCGGCGCTGGCATGGTTCACCCAAACGTTCTAAAAGCCGGCGGGATAAATCCGCAAAAATACACCGGTTTTGCCTTTGGTTGGGGAGTGGAAAGAGTATTAATGATGCGGGAAGGACTAAAAATTGACGACTTAAGAATTTTATACTCAAACAATTTAGACTTTTTAGCCCAATTTTAAAATGAATATAAAAATTTTAGACAGTTGGCTTAGGGAATTTGTTAAAACCAAAGCAACTCCGCAAAAAATTGGAGAGTTACTTTCTTTATCTAGCGTTTCTGTGGAAAGGATTGAAAAATACAATAACGATTTTACTTACGATATCGAAGTAACCACTAACCGACCAGACTTAATGAGTGTTGTTGGAATTGCCAGGGAAACAGCGGTAGTTTTAAAACAAAACGGTGTTGATGCCAGTTTTCTTCCACCAAAATTTATTAAGCCACAGACGCCGAAAACAGATTTAATCGAAATAAAAAATGACCCAGCATTAGTCAACCGCCTTTGCGCGGTAGTCATGGAGATAAAAATGGGGGAATCACCTAAAGAGATTAAAGAGCGTCTTGAGACTTCCGGAACGAGAAGCTTAAACAATTTAATTGATGTTACGAACTACGTTATGAAAGTTACCGGACACCCAACGCATGTGTTTGATTTTGATAGACTAGATACCAAAACGCTGACAATCCGAGAAGCCAAAAGGGGTGAAACAATCAAAACTTTAGACGGAAAAGATTACTCCTTAAGTGGTGGCGAGATAGTAGCGGCTAATGATAAAAACGAAATCGTTGACCTCTTAGGAATTATGGGTCTTCAGAATAGCGTTGTTACCGCAAAAACAAAACGAATTTTGTATTTCATCAACAATAACCAGCCGACAAAAATTAGAAAGGCTTCCATGACATTGGGAATTCGAACCGAAGCGGCAGTCATCAATGAAAAAAATCTTGACCCAGAACTAGCTTACGACGCCTTACTTTACGGCATTGAAATGTTTGAAAAAATTGCCGAAGGAAAAATTACTTCGGACATCATTGACCTTTATCCAAACAAAATCGCCAAACGCTCCATTGAAGTTTCCTTAGGAAAGATTAATCAGATTATTGGTGTCAATGTTGATCCCGAAATTGTTTTACAATCGCTTTCTGGTTTAGGTTTTAAAGCACAAATTGTTGCTGGAAAAATAAAAGTTGAGGTTCCTTCGTTTCGAATTGGCGACGTCGAGATCGAAGAAGACGTTATTGAAGAAATTGCCAGAATCTACGGTTACCATAATCTGCCAAGCATTTTACCGCCACAAACTGCAATTCTGGCCTATAAATTTGCTGACCAATTTTACTTCGAGCAAAGAGTAAAAAATGCCATGAAGTATTGGGGTTTTACCGAGATTTATTCCTACTCCATGGTTTCGCAAGAGCTGTTTGAAGGACCGCTCGGAGAAGCGGTAGAAATAGCTAATCCTTTAAGCGAAGAACTTGTTTATATGCGTAAAACTCTTGTACCGAGCCTTTTGAAAGTAATCTCTGAAAACAAGAATCAAGAGAACGTCAAGATATTTGAAATTGCCAATATTTATAATAAGCGTTCAAAAGATTTGCCAGAGGAGCTAATGACTTTTGCCGGAATAATTAAAAAGAGTAAAGTAACTTTTTTTGAAGTAAAAGGGTTGCTTGAACAGCTTTGTGGTGATCTGGGAATTAAAAATTTAAGCTTTAAAACTTCGGAAAAATCCGGCAATGGCGCTTCTGTCTATATCGAAAAGGAATACTTGGGGGAAATTGAAATTTTAGACACCAATCTAATTGATTTCGAACTTAATTTTGCGTTATTAATAAAACATGCAACCCTAAAAAAGGAATATAAACCTTTAAATAAATTTCCGCCAATCATTGAGGACTTATCAATTACGGTAGATACCGACGTCAAAACCGATGAACTGATTGCAAATATTCAATCCCAAAGTAATTTAATTACCAACGTCAGCTTAAAAGACTCCTATAAGGATTCCCGTACTTTTCACATTAACTATCAAGACCCTGAGAAAAATTTGACAAATGAGGAAGTTTCTAGGGTAAGAGAAAAAATTATCTCCTCCCTGAAAGATGAATTCAAAGCTTCTGTAAGATAAATTAAGGGGTCGGTGTTGGAGTTTCCGTTGGGGTCGGTGTTGGCGTTTCTGTTGGATTATTTGAATTCTCCTGATAATCAGAGGTGTCCGTCGGCGGATAATATTCGGGATGATCGGCGGCGTAAGTTTGCTTAATCCAAGCGTTAATTCCGTCCTGCCACCTGTTTTTCCCGTCGGTGGAAATCGGGTCGCTTTCCTTAAACACTACGAAGTCTTTAGTGTCATAGTCTCCGGCGGCAATTTCCGAAGAGTTTGCTAGCTTTCCGCCTTGATGCTTTGATAATTTTAGCGTTTGATAAATTGCCGATTGTCCCGTCGGCTCGGTCCCTTTAATAAAATACTCACTTCTGGTTGGCTGTCCGCTCTTTGGCAATCCGCCGCCTAACGCATCTATCTGCATTGCGATGACATCGTCGGGTTTTTGCACTGTCTCATCTGGCTTTCCTTTTATCTTTAAAACGAAACTCATGATTTTATTCCAAATCGGCGCCGCTCCGGTAATTCCGGAGGCAACTTTATTCATTGGTGTATTGTCGTTATTTCCGACCCAAACTCCAACCGCGTAGGAAGGAGTGTAACCGATTGTCCAGTTGTCGCGGATGTCATTGGTGGTTCCGGTTTTCACCGAAACGCTGGGGTGGCCGGCGACAACCAACTGTGAATAAAGTCCAAATTCCATAGACCTAGCAGTGTTATCCAAAAGAATATGGGAAATTAAAAAGCTAATTTCCGGCGAAAAAATTCGCTGCATTGATGGCGGGTTATATTTATATAAAACGTTTCCTTTAGCGTCATCGACCTCAAGAATTGAAACCAAAGGCATTTTTTCTCCACCATTAGCAAATACACCGTAAGCTTCCATTTCGTCAACCAAACGGACATCTCTTCCGCCCAAAACCAATGAATAACCGACATTGGCCATATTAGCGTCTGTTGGCTGCCAGTTATCAATTCCCATATTGTAGGCATTCTGCATCACGTTTTTTATGCCGACCATCGCCAGCATTTTTACCGCCGGAACATTGATAGAGTTAGCCAAAGCAAACCTTACTTGAATTGGCCCCCGATATTTACTGTCATAATTAACAGGAATATAATCTTTCTCACTGTCTTGGGTTTTAAAATTTGTCTGCGTGTCCATCAATAGTGTTGCCGCTGTATAACCTCTGGAGAAAGCGGTGGCGTAGGTAACTGGCTTTAAAGAAGATCCCGGCTGCCTGTAGGCGGTGGCGGCGTTAAAATTTCCGTCGTTTTTGGTATCGAAATAGTCTTCAGACCCAACCATTGCCAAAATCTCGCCGGTTTTGGGAATTGTCACCATTGCCGCGCCGTTTCCCACATTAAGACTTTTATCGCCGGCGATTTCTGTTTTAACAATTTTTTCGGCCTCCTTCTCGATGTTATAGTCAAGCGTGGTTTTGACCCTTAAACCACCGCTTTCCACTACCTGCTCACCGAATTGATTAATTAGTTGTTGTTTGACGTAAAAAACGAAATGCGGTGCCCTAATTCCAATGCTATTTTCGGCAAACTGGGCATTGGTAATTTCTTTTAAGGCAGCGTCCGCCTGCTTTTGTGTAATATATCCGTCCCGAACCATCGCCGCTAAAACTACCTGTGTTCTTTGTATATAATACTTGTTGCCGGAAAACGGAGAATAAACGCTGGGACTTTGCGGTAAACCGGCGATAAACGCGCTTTGCGCCAAATCCAAATCTTTGACGTCTTTATTAAAGTACAATTGGGAAGCTGCCTGAACGCCGACCGCCGAACCGCCATAACCGACATCATTTAAATACATTTCCAAAATCTGATCCTTTGAATATTTTCTGTCAACCTGAATCGAAAGCATCAGCTCTTTTATTTTTCGAGGAAGCGTTTGTTCGGAAGAAAGTAACACGTTTTTCACCAACTGTTGCGTGAGAGTTGAGCCGCCGGAAAGTCCTCGCAACAGTACAATGTTTAACGCCGCTCTTATATAACCTGTAATCGAAAATCCACTATTGGTATAAAAATTCCGGTCTTCAACCGAAATAGTCCCTTCTTTTACATACTTGGGGATATCCGACAAATTAACGTAAAGTCTGTTTTGATTTTGATAAACGGAGTAGAGAAGCGCGCCGTTACGGTCATAAATTCCGCTCGATTGATTGGTCTGGGCGGCGATTAACTTTCCCGGAGTCGGTAAGTCGCGTCCATACCAAAGGAACAGAACGAACATTAAGATGATTAAACCAATCAAGCCAAAAAAAGCGTACTTTGCCAAACGGCTATAAAGAACTGCTCGTGGAGTATTTTGTAACCCCAATCTCTTATTGAAATTGCGTCCGAAATTTGGCAAACCTGGAATATTAAGCGTAAAATATTTGTTTCTTCTTCGGCGAAGCCTGCGGCTATAATCCAACATAACTTATATCAGTATAACACAA
>Ga0182021_10000621_pt1 | contig 38681 bp, 38 predicted proteins | sample 612E3MmetaG_FD_120493 | JGI IMG/M metagenome (GOLD analysis project Ga0182021, IMG submission 120493) | Permafrost microbial communities from Stordalen Mire, Sweden - 612E3M metaG (Illumina Assembly) | ecosystem: Environmental > Terrestrial > Soil > Wetlands > Permafrost | place: Sweden...
GCCAGTTCCTCGTTAAAAAATTCGCAGATAGTATTAATACCCTTTTTCATTGCAACTTCCGCCACATTTGCAGACGGCTCAACGCCGAGATGACGGATGTTTCTATCGACAAAATGCTGGAGCATAATTCCATCATTACTTCCAATTTCAACAATAAAAGGATTGCTTGATCTGATGTAATTATTCATTATATGGTTCGCAAATTTTTCAAAATGAAGACCCATATTTTTTGATGTGCTGGAATAGAATGCATAGTGATCGTTAAACATTTTATTTCTATCGGGTTGCTCCATTAATTGCACCATTTTGCAATTTTCGCAAAATCCAATTGAAAGTTCAAAAAAATACTCATCTTTAAACTCTTCAGCAGTTAAAAAACCGTTAGCTATAGGCATTTTACCCAAGGACATAAAAGGTTCGTAGTTACTTCTACATATTCGACATTCTTTCATAATAAACATCACCGCCCAAAAAGCTCAACTCAAGACCTCGTTTATTTCAGTCAATAGTTTTTTTCTTAATCGCGTTAGGGGGTCCGGCATGACTTAAACCCGCCGCTCGAATCATCTTGTTATGTCGTTATTTTTAACCTAAAAGAAATAAATTATTCCTCAAAAATTCTGTACCGATGCGAAACTTAATCTTGCCGTGCAGCTCGTTTGGCTTATATAGCGACCAAAAGCGGCATTGCAATTCCTCGTCATCTTCTGTGCTTTGCCATGTACCTTTGAGACGTTCATCCATCTCAATCGCCGCCGCAGTGATTTCTTCCGGGGTGTTCTCAATAAGTTCGATATCCATAGCATCAAACTGCTGTGTATTCGCAAACCGGCCGGCACCCGAGTCCAAAATCTCACGGAAGGTCATAAATCGATGTTCTTTACGCAACCAATGTTTTTTGAAGATGGCTATATGGTCGGCTTTCCAAGAACATACGTATTCAAGCGGAACGTAGTTGACGCCCACAAGTGGCCGCCTGAATATATGTGGAATTGCATCGATCCCTGTGCCCGAGGTAACAAAAAATGTGCATTTGGCACCGAGGTAAATATCCGTAAAGTCGCTACGATGGCCGTTGCTGGCATAGTCAATGATGCGAAAATTGGAAATGTCCAGCGCCTTATTGACCACTGCCCCCATTCTAATTGCATAATATCCGCGTCGGGTCAGCTCTTCTGCCATCACAATATAGCTGCATATGTCCGAATCTCGGTAGTCGTGATGATAATTGTTATCTGCTCTTGGATAGATACTTCTCAAATACTCCGGATCACGAGAATGGAAACAAACAAAATTAGCCCCTTGTGGTATGCCCATCGCCTTCAAACAAGATTGACCCTGTTCTTCCTCTTCAGGCAAAAAATATAGATGCGGAGGAAAACGTTCCAAAACATTGTGGATGTCACGGGCTGAAGTTTGAATAACATTTGCCCTATTCCAAGGCAAAAAACGGTTTAACCTATCTACCGGTTTAACTACTGCCGCAGGCCACACATTCATCGTTCGGTCCCACATCCGTTTAAGCTGAATGTTGCAGATAAATGGCATGTGGTACCAAATATCCACAAAAGGTTGGCGCGGCACATTGATACCGGCATCACGTTCGCACAGAGAAATCTCTGTATTCGCTGCAAAGTGGCCAATGCGCCTCCCCATGAGTGTTCCAAACCGTATAACAACAAAGGGCCGTATCAGGCGTATGATTAGTACTGCTGGCAAAGCCAAGGGCAAGGATAGCAGTGTAATAACGTTCCGCCAGAATGTAGGCCAGCCACCTTCTTTCAACTGTTGAAGTTGGCGTTTAAGGAAGCTTGGTATCTTACTCCAATAGCTTGCTTGAACCAATTTAAGAAACATAGGCGTTCCCAATTAGTTCGTAGATTCTTCGAAAGCATCGCCCGCATCTGGGGCGCATAAACCGAGCTCAACTAACCGGCTTGACTCAAGTGAACTATTTAGCGGAGCAAAAGCCAGACCAGATTCGCGGTATGGTATTGGCTGCACCAATTCCATATCAACGCCCAACTTACGTGCAATGTGCTGGGCTGCTGCTGCATAACTCACATCCTGCATTGCCGACACATGAAAAATCCCCGGCACCCGCCTCTCTGTAACTTCAAGCAGGACTTTCACCGCAAACACAAGCGAGACTGGGGCCATGACCATGTCCGAGTAGGGATAGATAACCTTTCCAGCCTTCAAGTCTCGAATCCAGCCCTGAAACAGAGGCATATCAGGACTCAAGACCTTGCTGAAACGCACGATTGCTATCTTTTCTCCCCATGCTAGGAATTGCGATTCTACTTCCGCCTTCTGACTTCCGTATTCGGTCTGCGGATTGACCGGATCTGTGGGCTTCACAAACGGAGCCTCACCATTGAAGACAAGATTTGTGGAGAGAAAGACGACAAATGTCCCCGCCTCTACCAGCCGCTTGGCCAAAGCGATCGTGCCCAGAACATTCACCCGTCTGCTAGACTTCGGATCGAGCCGGCAACTCTCCAAGGATGTGACTGCTGCACAAAGGATGGCCGTGCTGATCGGTGCAGGTGGCAACGACCACTGGGTTAAGTCTTTAGATAAATCGAGAAAAACCCGCTGGCCACCCACCTGATCAAGATGACGAGTGGTCTGCCAGACCGCTTTGCCTGCAGATTCAAAAGCTGCCACCAAGTTCCGACCAATGATTCCATCCGCACCCACAATCAGCACTGCATCATTCAGGTTCTTTGACGCGACCGACATGGACTCAGACATCCTCACTAGGCTTCTTGCCACAGCACAAGGCAATCAGGTAGTGCGCCATGGGATAGAACCCTGTGTGGACTGTTTCATCGTTCATGGAAAAAAGAAACACATTATGGAAATACTGTTTGAGCAGCGTTTTCATATCATCGCCAGATTTGCAATTGACGTGACCTAACTTGCTCTGGGTCGAGGCATAGGCTTGCGATTCCAGCGATGGCGTTCCCAAAATCATGACACCGTTTTCATCCAGTGAGCGCAGCATGTGGGTGATGAATCGCACCTCGTTATCGGGATGAATGTGCTCCAGAACATCCAGGCTGTAAATCGCATCATATCGCCCCGGCACCGGGCCCTCCAACAGGTCGTGGACGAAACACTCCAGAGGCCACGCCGGATCTAAGCGAGCCCGGACATCATCAATGAAGACGGGGTCAAAATCGACTGCCGTCACCTTCCCAACGGTTTGCTGAACCAGGCGGGTGCCAAAAGCGTCGGCACAGCCCACCTCCAACACACTTTGCTGCCCCGCCAGCATCTTCGCCACAAACTTGTATCTGGCCAGTGTGAACAGGATTCGCTTCGGATCCTGATTCCAGGATACATTGATCATCAGGCCCAGCTTGCTCACATCATGCTTCTCGATGACATCGAAAACGAGAGCGTACTGCGGTTCTTTGGTCTTTGAGTTCTCTTTCATAGGATTGGTTTTCTTCTTATCCTTGGCTGATACCCAGGAAATATGCCTTCGTTGCGTGAAGCTAAACAGCCGGCAACACGAATTTGCAAGCCAGCTCCTCAAAACGCTTTGCGATCGCAACGGCAATATCTGACCGCATTGGAACCACTATTTGAGAATCGTTCGGTGCGTGAGCTGGATCATAAATCGGACGCGACAGATGGCTGCGGCCAATACGATTGCGATCCTCATCTACAAAAAACGTCACTTTGTCTCCAAGGGATGCAGCCAGCCAGGTGGCGGCGATGGATGTACCAAAAACGCCGATTGTTCCTTCGAGCGCTTGGCCTTTCTTAAGCAAGCTCTTTAGCCATGCGATATGGGTCTTGGCTGCCTTTGCTCCATTGCTAAGATACTGTTGTTCCTTAATCGGGGAACCTGCCTGCCGAACTGGCTTGCATCCATCTTCACCAGAGTATTGAGCAAGCAGGGACAACTCCTTGGGAACAAAGTCAGCCTTCAGGGAGAGGGATTCAAACCCTGCGGAGGCAATGACTCCGTGTAAAATATTTGCTGTGAAGTGGGTACAGTGATCGGCAATCAGGATATCAAATGGCGATATTTCCATATCGGGCACCTCGATTAACAGTAGCCCACCGGGATTCAATCGCTCAGTAAGCGATTTGAGCAACTGAACCGGGGCAGGGACATGCTCCAGCGCATGGATCAACACAAGCATATCGAAGCGACCTTTAAGGCTCTCGATGGATCCAACATGCAGCCCGACCACCCGAGGAATCGATTCAATCACCCGCTGGTTACGGCCATCCAACTCAAGTCCAGTCATTTGCCATCCTGGATAACGAGCACCAAATGCTCGGAGAAAAGCACCATTGCCACAACCGATGTCTATTAGCTTCCCGTTCTCGGGCAGGATGTGAGCCGTTGTAAGCCAGTCGACAATTTTTTTGGAGCGTGACTCACTCACCCCAGTGCTTTGATCAAAAGCCGACTGCTCATCTCCTCCGCCCTGGTTGTAGATTTCATAACCGGCATATATTTGGTTAGCTTCTCGGAGCCATTTCTCTGTGATTGGCTTCTGCACCGTACCGCAACACTGGCAGACAGCGAGTTGCCCTTCGCCGCGCCACGGTCGGCAATCTGAGGTGACTTGTAGCAGAGCAGGGAATCCATGTAGAGCCAACAATTTGCCTTCGCATAAATGGCAATTGGCTAGGTTCACCTTACAGAACTCCACAAAACAGAGAACATTTATCAGAGATTCGGGGCTTAATTAAAAAAGCGGCCGGTACATTTGCCCAATCAAAGATCTCTAAACGTGAGAACGAGGAGGAATCTTCCGGATAAAGTCGATGGTCACCTACGCAAAACATTTCCCGCCGATAACAGCTGCTCTAGTGATTTTCGAGTGCTCACCCGCATTTTTACTATCGTTTCTTCGTCCACCCCCATAACTCGCGCTACTCTGAGGATCTTTTCAGCGGAAGAAAAGTTAATCCGGTCCCATTCGTAGGTTCGCAAAATCGTCGTGTCAAGGTTTGTGAATTCTTCGGTCGAAATCTCTCCGACCCCCCATCGCATATTGAAGAAATCAAAGTCCTTCCGCAAATAGCCTCCATCGTGGGCGATCTCATATAGTTTAGTATGGCGCAGAGGCATCGCCACCATGATCTTGACGTAGTCAACATCGATGGCCTCGGCGAATCTGATTGTCTGCCTGATCTCCTCCCAGGTTTCGCCCGGCAGCCCGATGATGAAGTTGGCTGATATCATAAATCCCAAAGCTTTCGCTGTGTCGAGAAGCGACACCACGCGATTCAGATTTAAGGGTTTCCGAATAATCTCCGAGAGTACCCTCTGCGATCCGGATTCAATGGCCAAATCGACGTGATTGCACCCGCTCGCAAGCATCAACTCCAACAATTCAGTGTCGAGTGTGTAAGCTGCAAGGCTCTGGATTCTCCATTGTAGAGTAAATTGTCTCTCGATAAAGCCGCGGATGATTGCTTTCGCTCGTTTCTGGTTCGCGGTGAAATTGGCATCATCGACTAGCAGCGATTTGATCTGATAGCGTTTAATCAGCATCTCGACTTCATTAAGGACGTTAGCGACGCTGCGATAGCGAATGCCAGCTCCATTGATGGCTTCGACTTGACAGAAACAGCAGGAAAATGGGCAGCCTCGTGACGTTGTAATCCGGCCATATGGTAAGATCGGAGGTTTAAATGCAGAATTACGTTCCTCTTTGGTTGCATATTTGAAGAAATCTATCTTCCCGTATTCGGGGAATGGTAATTGGTCAAGGCACTCAATAGCATGCCTGTTACTACAGTCTACCAACAGCCCATCCGCAGTCCGGTAAATTACGCCGCAGTCTGGCAGCGTTTCTGTGCTGCCGGATAGGTAGTCAAGGATTGCTTTAAAGACAAACTCGCCTTCTCCTACCACAAAATAGTCGATGTTGTCGTCTTTGGTGGCAACATCGGGGTTTAATGTAACATAGCTCCCGCCCATCACGACCGGCACCTCTGTGTTGATGGACTTCACGATGCGCGCTGCCGTGTGCCCCCCGTCAGCATAGTCATCGCAAAAGACACTGATCCCAACGGCTAATGGTTGCAGCGTTTGAATGCGTTGCGTCAACGCCTCCTCTGACAGATTATCAATGTTTGCATCGATAATCTTTACATTGTATTCCGGTTCTAGCACTGCTGCAAATGTGCAGAGACTGATTGGCCAGATCGTCCAGTCGACACTTTTATTCTTTTTGCTCCAGGCGATGTTAGGCAGAATCAAGACTACTATTTGTTCCACGGGATCTCCTTGCGTCGCATGAAGTGACTAATGTGTCGTTTGGGGGCGCGGGGTAAGGCTATTGCGTTCCCACCGGCACGCGACTGGTGGATAGGGAAACCAAAGCTGCCGTTTTCCCGCCGCCGTTTTACCACATCTGGTCTGTTCCTATCCAGATCTCCTCCGCAGGACGCATAACTCACCCTGTCTATGCCGGCTGCCGCCTGATGGTTCGGCTCGCGTTCATAATATTTCGGGAATTCTTCGGTCAATAGAATACTGTGACAATGGAGTTATAACCTGATCCCGGAGTAACTTCCGGGACATCACGATCCTTGAAAAGTAAATGGGTTATTCACAGCGTATCAGAAATCCAGAAAATGGCATGATTATTTCGTTGTTGAATCCATGATCCTGACTAATCCATAGATACTAACACCCGCCCTGCATCTCCACTCTTGACCAATTGTATGGCCGCGTTAATAGCGTCCAGATTAAATTCATGGGTTATCAAGCCATCCAATTTAAGCTTGCGTGCTTCAACCAAGCGGATGTAACGGGGTATATCAACGTGCGGTACTGCGTTACCACCATGAGAACCTTTCAGAACTTTATTGAAGTGAATTGGCAGCGTATAGATTGAAATATTATCTCCCTTTTTTGGTACGCCAACAAGAATCGTCTTGCCATCGGCATGCGTCAGGTCGTAAGCTGACTCGATCACTCGAGGATTACCCGTAGTTTCGATCACAACATCAGCACCGGCAGCCCCGACAATTTTCCGGATCTCGCCGGCAAGATCTCCTGTCTGTCTTGAATTGAAAACGTAATTGGCGCCAAAATGTTTTGCCATCTCCAATTTGTGATCGATAATGTCAATGCCGATGATCGGATAAGCAGAAACCATATCCGCCGCCTGGACTATATTCAGTCCCACACCGCCCACGCCAAAGACAACGATAGACTGACCAATTTTGAGCCGAGCGTCATTATTGATGACACCCATGGCCGTTGTTACAGCGCAACCGAATAGCGGCGCAAGCTTCAGATCGAATTCGCGGGGTATAGCGGTAAGCCTGTTTTCAGAAACAACAGCGTACTCATTAAATGTGGTGACCCAACCGGCATTAACCTTGCGGCCATTCCACGTATAACAGGGGGTATCCGACTGTATCCCATCGCCCTGACGCCAGTGAAGAACAACATGGTCGCCGGGCCGGACGGTCTTCACGCCCGCTCCGACCTCCAGCACGATGCCGGATCCTTCGTGACCGAGCAAATGAGGCAGGAATTTATCAGATCCTTTGGCGCCGTCGATTTCGTTCAATTGGGCGCCGCAGATGCCACTGAAGTGTATCTTGACAAAAACCTGACCAAAAAACAGTTTTTCAGGGACGTCCACATCGGCCACTATCAGCGGACGATGATTTTCTACCAGGATAGCCGCCCTCATTTTTTTAATCTGCATGAGCCACCTCAGCGTCTCTTACTCAAAGTAAATGAACTCGTAATCACCGGTGTAACCGAAGTGTTCATAAAGCCATATCCATTCTGCGGTATCGAAGAATGACTCCGCCGTAAGAGCCCAGCACTGAAGATTAAAAAGCTCTTGCTCGCTACGGTAACTTTCGACCATGATGTACTTGCTTCTCCCAACCCTTTCAATCTCGGTGAGGGCCGATTTCAGCTCGAAAATTCGTAAATTGTGCAAGCATCCAAGGGAAATGACAAGATCGAATTCCTTATCTCCGAAGGGATACGCATCCTGGGCGCGATGGTGGAAGAGAGTTCCCTTGAATTCGGGGTGCTTCTGAGAAAGTCCATGCTTTGAAATGTCGAATCCGGTGAGGTTCAATTCCGGCATCAATAATTGCATCTCATGCAGCAAGAAGGCCTTGCCGCACCCGACATCGAGAACCTTTGAACCGGGCTTAAGGCCGTAAGTTCTAATCATGGCCTCGGCAACCGGCTTCCAGCGACCCTGCATGTATTTGTAGCCACCGTATCCGTAACGGCGGTCGCCATCCCAGTAATCAAACTCGTATTCTTTGGCTTTAACCATGCAAGCCACTTTATCATCTGTCATTCTGCCCACGTAATCGCGCTTAGTCGCTTTATGCAGAGGTGTTACAAAGTTTCGAAGCTGCCCCATAAAATTGCACCCTTTCGGAGATTTGCCTTATTTGAATCTTGAAATAACGGAAGACGAGAGAGAGCTTTTGACTCTGTCGAGCATGATATCGAGTTTTTTCAACTGGCTTCGCTTCCAAGAAGTATCATCAAGCAACGTGAATTCCCTCCTGGTCTTACCGAAAGGAAGAAAATCATTCAATATGATGCAGGCCCATTTGATCTGGTATAACGGCTCCAGAAAGCTGTGCCGGTAACGGAGAAAATCCGGCCGGACATCGTTCGCTATGATTGTCTCCATAAATCCGCCGGAAATCTCGGAATCCAGAATCCGGTCCGGCTGATTGGTAAAATCACACAATAGTTTTGCGGGGTCATCCCAGCCCGCGTATTCAAAATCAATAAACCTGATCTCCCCATTTTCTTCTTCAATGGCGTTGTGAAATCCAAAATCAGAAGGGGATATCCATCGATCTTCGTTACACAGTGTCCAGTTGACCATATCGTCTTTTCTTATGGCAGAATCTATGCGATCTTCTATCTCTCTCCAAAGCGGGAGTAGTTCTTTCTGAACGTTTTCGGTGGCGGATTTGTCATAATCATCCGCAACGTCTATGTCGCTCAGTCGTTCGACGCGTCCCCTCGTGCCCTCCACGTGCCCCTTTAACGAAAAAAATGCCTCTGATGCCGGTGGCAATTTGCGGGCGGCATCATCATTGCGATGCGAATTTATGGATAATATAAAAAGGGCCGCCTGCTCTATATCTTCTGTGGTCGAAGGGCGATGTGAAGCCGGTTTCCCCTCGATATACTCATAAAGTGCGACGCGGCGCTCCGGCAGGTCCCCCAGCGGCTGGGGCACCGAGCGAATCCCGCATGACCAGAGAAAACTCGTAAATCCATACTCGTGATGAAGCCTGTCCCGCGGATCGTCAGCAGAGTAGAAATAGGATTTCAGGAAGAACGGTCGTTCGCTTGTGACTACACGAAAAACCCTGTTATTGCGTCCACCCGGAAGCGGCTCCAGCTTAAAATGGCCGGTTATGCCAATATCAGTAAGGAGTTTACCGGCACTTCCGTATAATGAGCCTTCTGAAATAATGCTCACCCCGCATTGAAGATCATCGTTTCTATTTCATGCCATGATTGCGCACGTCGACAGGACAACGGTGACGTCAAGATGCCCTCCGGATCAAAAAGAATCCGTTCAACTCCATCAGGAAAATCCATTTCAAGGAATACATCAGGCAAATCATCAACGAAATGAGTAAGACCTGTGCGTCTGATCGCTTCGAGTTTGTCGCTCCTTGTCTCACAGAAAATTATTCTCTCTACGCTTACCCCACCGGCCTTGTTGTCGATCAATCCACTCGATAAGAGCCAGCGAGAGGCTGAGGCATGCAAATCATAACGGTGTCCCAGGGCTGCGACCCGTGTCTTGTGGCTGACGATCCATGCGGGAACGTTGCAGTCACTGCATCGAGCCAGGAACTCAGCTACTCCGGGAAAGGGCAGAGCTTTATCGAGATAACGTCCGTAAACGAGACCCTGCAGTTCCGTCCAAAGATCGTTTCTTTCCTGTTCCTGCAAGAATATGCGAACGCTCAATTTATCCTTCCCGCATGCGCCCTCAACCCAGCCACGCTCGAGCGCTATCCTGTAAAAGAGATCCCCATAGGAGATAATGGTGTTGTCAAGATCAAGCCCAACGAGAAGATGATCATATCCTTTATGTGAACCCATACTACAAGCAATTCAGCTTTTCTTGAATACCTGACACAATGGACTTGCAGGACAAGCCGTGCTGCTCTCGCGAATACTCCTGCTCCCCGAGTCTGTGGAGAAAAAGATCACGGGTTCCGAATCGGATAAGTTTGCCGGCATCGGCGGCGTGATCAACGGCCCATTCGGCAACCGCAGATCCGAATCCGCCAATCAATGAATGTTCCTCGATTGTGGCGACGGCCTTGAATCGGTGAAATATTTCTGTGAGCAGAGATTCATCCAGCGGCTTTACGGAGGCGCAGTTCACAACACATGCATCTATATCACACTGCTTGAGTGCATCGGCAATCTCCAGCGCCTTTGAAAGCATATTGCCCGTGCTGAGCAGGCATGCTGTTTTACCCTCTCGAAAAACCGACCAGCGGCCGAAGTGAAAAGCGGGGACGCTTTGATGAAGCACCGGTTCTCCCTTTTTCCCGATCCGGATGTAAACCGGTTTCCCGCGGTTTATAGCCGCCCTCAAACTGGATTTCACCTCCGGTGCATCTGCAGGCGCAACCACATACATTTCCGGCAAAACCCTCATTACCGCGAAGTCCTCACAGGAATGGTGTGTTGCACCGAGAGAAGCATATGATAAGCCAGCCCCTGTGCCGACAATGGTTACGGCCATTTTGTGATAACACACGTCAACCTTGATCTGCTCGTAGCACCGGTACGTTATGAAGGGTGCAATCGTATAGCATACCGGGCGAAAGCCGCAGTCGGCTAACCCGGCGGCAATGCTGATTGTGTTCGCCTCGGCAACACCCGTATTGTAGAAGCGCGAAGGGAATTCGCTCTTGAAATTGTCGAAAAGACGATTCCCTATATCCGCACTCAAGACGACCACCCGAGAATCTTCACGCGCTATTTCAAGAATTTCCTGTGCGAACGCATTTCTCATTCGATCTGCAATTCCACCTTTGCTTTTTGGAGTTCCTCCAGGTTCGGGAAACGATAATGCCAATTGTTGTCATCTTCGATAAAGCTGACACCCGCACCTTTAATGGTGTGGGCAATAACGGCGAGCGGTCGCGGATCATCATTCTTGCCTTCTGCGAGAGCTGCGCATAGAGAACGCAAATCATGGCCATTGACTTCTTCTGTCCTCCATCCGAATGAGGAAAATTTATCCGAGAGCGGTGTCATCTGCATTATCTCGCATGAACGGCCCGTTGCCTGCCATTTGTTAAAATCCACAATGGCTATGAGATTGTTCAGATTATGTCGGGGCGCAAACATTGCCGCTTCCCAAACGGAGCCTTCTTGGCACTCGCCGTCACTCATGACAACAAACACGCGATAGTTCTGCTTTTTCAGGCGCGCACCAAGGGCCATACCTATGCCCACTCCAAGGCCGTGTCCAAGAGATCCCGTCGCCCAATCGACACCGGGTAAACAGGCTGGTGAGGGATGCTCGGGCAATCGCCCTCCTTCTTCATTAAATCGATCCAGATCATTTTCGGGAAAAAATCCGCGTTTTGCAAGTACTGCATAAAGGGCGCTCACGGCATGTCCCTTGCTGAAGATCAGCCTGTCACGAGTGGGGTTATTGGGATCGGCGAGGTTAACACGCAATGCATGCCAGTATGCTGCGACAAGAATATCGACACATGAGAGCGCACCCGCCAAGTGCCCGGTTTTAGCCCGGCATGACATTTCGACGATTCTGAATCGCACTTCTCGTGCGATTTGCTCAAGATTTACGATATCGATCATGGCTGGGTTAGTTCAGGTTCAATTCCTGCATTCTCTTGATGTTGTAATAGACAGAATTGTTCATGGGGTCGTTGACCCTACCCTCATCAAAAGCGCACTTTAGATCCTGCACCGCATCTTCGATAGTACGCGACGGGCGGTAACCCAGCTCTTTCCATATCTTCTCTGATGAGATGTGATAGGAACGGTTGTCGCTCGTTGGGACAGTCGCGATTTCGCAATTATTGGCGACCACAGAGCGAACGATTTCGGCGATCTCCATGATCTTCAAATTTTGATAACCGGCATTGAATACTTTGCCGTCAATCTGTTGGTCTGCCCATGATAGAGTCTTGACATAGAGGTCGGCACAATCTGCGACATGAAAATTGGGACGCAATTGTTGCCCCCCGAACACGGTAATTTTTCCGGCATTGATAGCGTGATTGGTCAGAATGTTGACGGAGAGGTCCAGCCGCAGCCTCGGCGACCATCCACAAACCGTTGCAGGGCGGAGAATCAAAGTGGAAAAACCGGGGCCTCGCCGTTTATCAAGTTCTTCTTCGCAAAGAGCTTTATATTTGGAATAATCCGTGAGCGGCTTTAGAGGCAGGTCCTCCGTTACATTCAGTTCGCCTTTGATACCATAAACGCTCGACGACGAGGCATAGACAAACCTCCTGACGCCGGAATCCTTTGCAATATCGACAAGGGGCATAAAGGCATCATAATTGATGGATTTACCCAATTCCGGATTCAATTCAAAGCTTGGGTCGTTGGAAATACAGGCGAGGTGAATAATCGCATCGGTACCGGGAATCTCTTTCTTTAAAAGCTCCTGATTCCGTATGTCGCCTCTAATCTCTTTTAAATTTGGATGCCGCCTGACAGATGAAAGGGCGTCATCACCGTAAATATAGAGGTCAATAACCTTTACTAAGTAACCTTTGTCCAGCAATTTGGGTATCAGGACAGCGCCAACATAACCAGCGCCTCCGGTGACCATTACAGATTTGAACATGGGCATTTATCGTTATCTCCCTTATCTAATTAAAATGTCATTTCTGAGAAGAAACTACATGATCCAGCCAATAATGCAAAATTGCCGCGTGGCAGGTTTCTGCAAGGCCATATGTATTTGTTGGTACATAGAAATTCAGTAAACCACATTTACTTAACGGATTACCCTGACTCATCGCAGAAAGTGTGATAACTAAACCATTTCTTTTCTTTGCTTCTTCTGTCGCTCGGAGAACATTTGGAGATCGACCAGAACTACTAATTGCTATAAGCATATCTCCGACACTCATTCTACGCCTCAGGGGTTCTGCAAAAACCTCTTCATAGCTCATATCATTCGCAATGGCGGTAATAAGAGATAAGTCCGAAAAAACTTCAGTCCGTATCTTTGCATTCTTTGCCAAATCTGCTGCAACATGACTGGCCATGGATGCGCTTGCGCCATTACCAATCAAAAAAATCGTTTTGGCATTTTTTCGCACATGCAACGTGTGATCCACCCATTGCCTAAAAGCTAAGTTCGGTTTCCGCTCAGCACCAGTGGAGTCAAATATAGTTAGTGACTTTAGATTATTATTTATTTGCTCAATATGGTTTAACCATCGTTGCATAGCTGTTTCGACTCCTCTATTAAACAAATGGCCGACCAGAGTTGGGGAATTGTTTCGACATGAGAACTTTTTATATAACAACTTTTACCGCCGTCTGCTACCGTTCTGATCAGCATGGTTTTCCAAGGCCTAAAATAATAGGATGATTCGTCATGCGACGCTTCTTTTCTGTAATTTTCCGGCAAATCGACTAAGTCACAAACTAAAGTTGTAAAATTTGTTATATTCCGTCCTTGTTGGCGGGCAATATTTCTTACCATGGCAAGCGCTTTAAGATAAACCTCGGGGGCCATTACAGCACTCCCAAAGTTCATAACGACTCCTTCTTCCAGCTTCTCCAGGATCTTTGCAAAGCGTAGAAAATCGATATAGCTTGTCGCTCCATAAGCTGCCCCATCACAATTTGGATGTTCATGGATAATATCATAGCCGATTCCTACATGAACGGTAATAGGTATGCCGAGACGATACCCCGCGGCGAGTATGCTGATGTCACGATAAGGAAAATTCTCTTCTTCGATCACTTTGCCTACAGACTCTCCCAATCCCATTTTCAATTGGGCCGCTTCGGAAACAATGTCATTTATACGTCCCGTTTCCTGCCAGAAACCGAAGTATCCTCCGCGGATATAATCTGCCACACTTTCTGTTGTTGCACCTATCAGGGCAAATTCAAAATCATGGATGACACCTGCGCCGTTCATGGCAACACAACTGAGGTAACCTTTTTCCATCAGATTGATTATAAATCTCTGAACGCCGGAACGAATTACATGAGCCCCCATCATAAGAACGACAGAGGCATTTTTTGATCTTGCGGAAATAATTTCAGAGGCAATTGAATGCATTTGTTCCTTTACGGGCTGCACGCTCTGAAGGGGCAATATATCCGATAATTCAAGATCATGCTTGCGTCTTGCAAGTGGTTCTAATTTCAAATTCCTTCTGTCAAATATGGGGAAGCGGCTATTCATCATCATTTCATGAGAGAAGTGATGTACTTCTTTGCTGCCAATTTATCGATGGCTTTTTTATTTCCCACAATTTCAACCGCCAATGACCCGGCAACGTTGCCGATAAATCCCAGGACTTCATTCGATGTGCCTAATACTGATGCCATTGATGTTATGGCAAAAAATGCATCACCTGCACCAACGCGATCAACAACATTTCGCGCGAATGAGGGAACATCAACGAAATTCCCTTGGGGATCGGTAACTGTTGCCCCTCGTCTGCCACGAGTCACGACGAGCTGCCTGCACCCAATTCTATTAATCAATTCGTGCATTATCGGGCGTAATGGGCCATTGGGATTACGTTTATCAAGTCTTATTTCATGGTCTGCTATACTTATATAGTCTGATCGAGGATATCTCGAAATAGTGTTAAATCCTCGATTTCCAGCATTTGCCTGGGTATTGACAGATAGAAATCGGGAATACTTGGTCAGAGTTTGAATTATTTCGTTACTGATAGTACCATGCCCAAAATCTGCGGCGATAACGAGATCATATTTCGGCAGTTGTTCTTTCAGATATTCACAGAGTTCCGCGTTTTTTTTAGGTGTCAACCCAGAATCATCCATTATATAAACTTCAAGAAGCTTATTTAGTGAGTATCCTTCGATATAACGTCTTTTTATTGTTGTCGGCGCCTCATCTTGAAATACAAAGTGAGGTGAGACATTGAAATGAAGCTCTGAACGAATAAATTCTTCATAGCTTGCACTTCCCCCGAGTACAGTCACAACATGAACCGTTCCGGCAAAATTGGCCACATGGTTACTGACAGCTAAAACACCTCCTGCAAAAAGATCATGGGAGCTGTACTTTATTGCAAGAGCCGGATCTTTCGAAGATGTGCCTATTGTATTACAATAATGGTACTCATCTAGAATGGTATCCCCGATAACGAGAACTCTAAGATTTTGCATGTCATCTATTATCTGTAATATATTTTCCAATTGATACCGATTTCTAAAAACGTTAAGGTACTCTTGGATTTCCTCTGGAAAATCTGAAAAATAACGATTAATCAGATTTGTAGAACTGAAGACAATATCTTCAGTAAATGCCAGAGTAGCTCCGATTTCACGAACAACTTGTTCTTCTTTAGCAATTTTACCGGTCATGTCTGAGGGAATATCTTTAAATTCGGCGCCTTTGACATATATATCCGGGCGCAGTAAACGAAGTGTTTCTTCCGCCGTTGGCCACTGATTTATTGCTACATAATCGACACAATTTAATGAAGCAATAGCTTCCACCCTTAGTGCTTCAGTAAAGGCTGGTCGCCCTGGACCCTTATCCACATAGCGATCAGGGGTTACTGTCACGATAAGAATATCTCCCATTCTGCGGGCCTGTTCCAGGTAACGTATGTGGCCGATGTGTAGAAGATCAAAAACACCGTGGCAATGGACGATCTTTTGGCCTCGATTTCTGTGCTCTTTTAAAGCCTCGGCCAATATTTCAATTTTTCTTATTTTTTTTCGTGTGGTCATTTTAATTTATTTACTGAATGGAAGATTTTCTTTTCAAATCATATCTGTTGAACAAAAATCAGGATTGAATTTCTATTTGGATGTCAGTCATTTATTCCCGCGTGCTTTAATCAGATGAATATATTCAAGAAAGGAGATAACAAATATTCCTGTTAAGAAGCTGAGAAGGCCGGTAATGAGAATTATTTGCTTTATTCTTGAATTTGAAGGTTGCATGGTAATCAAAAGTGTGACGGTTAATCCAAGTGTCTCTTCTGCCTTCTCTATCTTCTGGAGATTCATAACTTCTAAAGATTGATCGGCATCTTTCTTAATCAAGTCATCCAGATTAGTACCAATAACCTTTATTTTTCTTTTCGTCATCATCCCTGTTTCAACCTTCTGGAGCCTCATAATTTCTAAATATAGATCGTGATCCTTCAAAATAAAGTCAGCCGGATTAACAATAATTGATGTTGTTTTTTTATTAACCATATCTGTTACAGAATTCAAAAAAACGCGATTTGCCTTCCTGGCTTCTACGAGAGTCTTTATTCTTAAATCGACTTCTTCTTTTACTCTTGCAATCTCTCTGTTGATTTCCGGAAAAGTACTAATATAATCAAATATGTCTTTGAAAGCCTGTGGAATAATATCAGCTGTTTCGGCGTCAACGGTTATGTTTATTTTATCATTGGATTGCTTAGGAAGTGATATCAACACGCTTTTAATTGTACCCGGAGTATTTGTAAATATTTTTGCTTTTTTGGTATCATCAATACGTCCGATAAGGTTAACGATATTGGGGGGAGGTAATACAGGATTGATTATTTCAACTTTACCTCTGTAATAACGAGGAACGCTCAAACTTATAATAGTTACTACCACTAATGGAACGAGGAATATACCTATGAAAATCTTTTTCCTTTTTACAAGGACTTTCCAATAATCGTAAAGATTGAATTCTTCTTCTGCGATCATTTCACTCACTGGCTTTATATCCATAGTGTCTCCTCAATTTGATTATAGTCGAGATTTTTGAGCAGATTTAATTAGTTGTTTTCACAGATACGAAGCCTACATACAGCTCCGCCCTCTGGATTACATCCAGGGGGAGAACATGATCATGTAAAACAGTAACAATGGTTTGTTTCTATACAATGTTCCGGCGACTTTCCACTTCCGCCACAGGGGTGGTTTCCAGTTCACCGACTTCTTTTTTGAGTAACCGGATCTGCTCTTCCAACTCCTCGTATTCCTTAAGCTTTCTTTTAAGGAAGCGATAGGTAATCTTTGCCTTTTCTTCAAAACCTGTTGGCGTTAAATAGTAAAGATAGGCTTTCTTATTGTTGGAATTCTTGAAATTATGAGCTTTGATAAGACCTTTTTGGATAAGTGCATTCACCAGGAAGTTGACTTTACCCAAACTGATGCCCAGCCGGGAAGATAATTCGCGTTGCGTCATTTCAGGAGTCTCGGTTATTTCCCTGAGGACGTTAAGAATCTCTTCGCTTTCAAGGTCATGTCTATCCGGTAAAGTCATATTAATATCCGACATGTTCATTCCGTGAACGCAGAATCGAGATTAAATCACAAATAATGGATTGTCAAGAAAAAAAATGGGGGGCTTATGAGGGATAGAAGTCGAATAGATCCATGGCTGTTACTTCAGATGCGAGGTGAAATCTAGATGCCGCAAAATGAGCCTGGAATAGACGACGAATTTATGCCGGAGTTCACGATTCATGCCCAGAGAAAAGATGTTCGCAACCGATGTAAGGAGCCAGTTGATACATAACCTAAGAAAGATCACAATACGTACAACAATGAAATAGGGACGACTTTTCCACTTGCGGAAAAACTGGTAGCGAGATCGATAGAATGCGATTCTTGACTGGATATCCCTGCCGATGCTTTGGCCCTGGAAGTGATAAATGAAGGCAGTGGGCACGTGAAAGACCTTCCAGCCGGCTTTTTTCATCTGATATGCCCAGTCTGTTTCTTCAAAGAAGAAAAAGTAGCGCTCATCAAACATGCCCACATCTTCTATGGCCTTTCTGCGAATAAGGAGGCAGGCGCCTATGCACGAATCAACCTCGATCGGTTTGTCATAAGTGTAGCGCTTGCTCGGATAACGATTAGGGAACAAATATTCGAGGAGCGACGTGTTCGTCGTCAATATGAGGAGATTTGGAAAACTCGCGACAGAATTCTGCTTGCCTCCGTCAGCGTTGAGGAGTTGACCGCAGGCCATGGCAGCGTCTGATTGGGCTTCCATAAAAGTGAATAATTCTCTAACAGCATTCTCCATTAAGACTGTATCCGAATTTAATAGAAGGGCATAGCTGCCTGTCATGATACGCATCGCCTGGTTATTCGCCGCTCCGAAACCCCGGTTTTCCTCATTTTGTATTAATCTAACCTCTGGATACTTTTCCCGCAGCATGGCCACACTGCCGTCCTGGGAGGCGTTATCAACGCAGATGATCTCGTAACTGATATGACGGATGGTTTTATGAATAGATTCAAGGCAGTTTTGAAGAAGGTCCCTGGTATTCCAATTGACGATTATGATTGATATGTCCATTATACAAAAGTTCAAGGTTCTGGATTTCTCTTCCCGACTAAAACTTTTAGGGACAGGTTCCACGGGAGTAACATTGGGATGCGGGACTTCAGGTCAAAGAGATCAAAGTAATGTCAATATATTTCTGGATTTCTTTAAAGTGCCCATCGAGCGTGAAAATATGGCAGTCATGCTCCTGGGCTATGACGGCAATATAACAGTCCGACAAATTAATGTTCCTGCCTTTTTTCTTCAAAGTGAAGGACAGTTTTCCAGCTTTAACCCAGCTATCTTCTCCCTGATCAATAATATTGAACGCCTCTACAAATTCCTCAATCACCGATACTTCCCGTTCTGACTTAGCTCCATGGATCAATTCAGCAATGACGATTCTCGGCACATATACTTCATCTTTCGTCAGCATGCCGTCCACTTTCTCGGCAATACGGGACGACTTATTTTTTAGATAATCAATCCAGATTGATGTATCGACAAGGATTTTTCTACCGTTCATAATGCCTTATTTCATCAGCTGTCAAATCGAAATCCAACTTGCCCTTCATAGACCTGATCTTTTCCATCTTCCTCCGCTTCAAATATCCGCGAATTGCAATCTTCACAGCGGATGCATTGCTCCTTGCTTTTGTTTCCTTGATAAGTTCATCCAGAATATCTTTCTCTATAGTCACATTGGCTCTCACAAAAGCACCTCTTATTAAGTCAAAATAAATTCCATTGCTTTGTCATTCCGGGTTTGACCCGGAATCCATGCGCTGTCCTCATGTACGCAGAGAACCGTGCAATAATTACTGGATTCCCGTCTCCACGGGAATGACAATAAGGATAAGGCCTTCCCATCTCTCTTATAAATCACTTACATCATAATTGCACATGCGTCAAGTGCAATTATGCGCACTAATATTATGATAATAATGGTGCAGAAGATGGGCACAGGTTATCACTTCTTGCGTGCCTGTTTATTCAGTTCGCTCAGCTTGGCATATTTGAAAAATTTATTTATGGCATCGGTAACTGCCAGGGTGAGGCCCGGAGCGCCGTCGAGAAATCCGCACCTTAATATGTAATTATGAAGAAACGCGAGCTTTGCCCTGAGAATTGCTGACCAGATTGAAGCTGTTTTGCCCTCTTTAAATGCCTCTTCGGCGCCAATTGTGGAATACTGATCAATCTTGATGAGGATGTGGCTGAGACGGCTTTCCGTATAATGCTCGACCGGACAATCGATCGGTTCTATGGGTCCATCGACCTCCACCGATTCATGGACTTTTGCCGGCGTCATGCGGCCCTGACCCTTTCGAAACAGCCTCACAATGCGGTCCGGCCACCAGCCTGCATGCCGGATCCACTTGCCCTGAAAAAAGTTTTTGCGTGAAAAGCTGAATCCCGCGGCGGTTATCGATGGATTAAAGATTATATTTCTTATTGCTTGAGCAGTATCTTCGGGAACACGTTCATCCGCATCGAGGACAAGAATCCAGGGGTTCGCGCATTGATCGATGGCGAACTGCTTCTGAGGGCCAAAGCCCCGCCAGGATTCGACCAGCACATCGCAACCGAAGTCGGTTGCAATCTTAACTGTCTCATCCGTGCTCCCGGAATCCACGACGACGATCTGCCCGGCAAAGGAAACACTTTTCAGACAGGCGGGCAGGTTCTCCGCCTCATTCCTCGTGATGATGGCCACAGACAGGGTTATTTTATCTTCTATTGACATTTGTATTATCAAATTTTGGAAAGCTCAAAGATGCCGCATCCATAATTCAAGGAAAAGCTGCTCTTAACTGATCCTTCATCCAGTAAGGCATCCCTCACGAGATCGCCCTTGTCGTCAACATAGGAGAACGAATCGATCTTAAACCGGCTGCCGATCATGACATTCACCAGGTATTCAACGGAAAACACCCGATGGGCATTGAATTCAATCCTCTGCCTGCCGATGGGAACGGAGAAATAGCACTTTCCACCTTTCTTCAGCATTTTATAAATATTTTCCCATCCTGAGAGGTGCCCGTTATAATCCACCCTGTCCCCGTATCTCCCGAGACCAAAGTGTTCGAGCGCATGCAGGCATGATATGGAATCACAGTAGTCATGCGACACAGCATCGCCATCCATGATGTCAAGTCGCTTGAAATGAATGTTTTGAATCTTGTCGGTCATGTCGCGGATATCAAAGACCTCTATATCCCGGAATGATGCCACATGGGCAACGAAGCCGTCGATCCGCGACCCGATGTCAACGTGCCTCACCGGCTTGTTGATAAATATTTTATTTGCAACCAGCAGGTCCTGATGAAAATAGTGGCCCGACGCAGTCCCACTATTCTGATCTTTGTCTTCTATGCAGGGGTAGAATTTGCCGAACGGAAAGGCTATGCCGTACTGCTTGGCCTGCTTCCTGATCTCACAATAATTTCTCAAAAGAGACGGCATACCCCTTAAAAGAACAAAGAACGGCACGCCCTTTACAATAAATCTCACATGCATATACAAAGCCGCCAAGATAAAGTTCGCTATCGTTGACTCCTATACCATACTGACAATATGATTAAAACAGTGAAATTTAAGAGGAACTGTGATAGGAAGCCATGTGTAATAAAATGAATAAGAATTAGGACAAAATCAGCGCAAGCAGCTCATTCGCTTTTGTAGATGACACACCCTGTTAAAAAAATAGCCATTGTGGTTCCCAAGTATGGCCTTGTGGGCGGGGCGGAGCACGTTGTTTCGGAACTCACCGAACGTATCGCGCTGAATTCCCAGTATGAGATACACGTCTTTGCCAACAAGTGGCGGCAGCTGTCCGACCGCATAAAATTTCACAAGGTTCCCGTAATTGTCTTCCCCAAATTCCTGACCACCATCAGCTTTGCATATTTCGCAGGAAAAAAAATCGCGCACATGGATTTCGACCTGATTCATGCTCACGACAGGATCTTCGAGGCCGATATATTTACGATGCACGGCATTCCGCATAGGATATGGGTTGAAGAGGTGAGGAAGAAGAGGATGAGCCTCTTTGACTACGGCACGTCATGGGTCGAAAGACGTCTCGTAGAAAACAAGCGGTGCAAAAAGTTCATTGCCGTCTCCACACTGACCAAGGAAAAATTTCTTGAGCAATACCCTTCGGTTGATCCGGAGAGGGTCGCCGTTATCCATCCCGGCATCGATGCCGGCAGAACTAAGAACCTCGATCGCATCTCATGCCGTCGCGAAATCATGGAGCGATTCCATATCGATTCGACGGACAAAATAATCTTATTCGTCTCCATGAATTTTAACATTAAAGGACTGGACTTTTTGATTGGGGCGTTATCAAGACTAAGAATTCGCCATCCCTCCAAGGGATTCAAGTTGCTTGTTGTGGGAAAAGGCAACGAAAAAAAGTATGGCTCGATGGCGAAAGACCTTGGTATAAAGGATCACGTCATCTTCACGGGAATTATGGCGAGAGAAGAACTCGAAAGGATATACGCTGCGAGTGATATCTTCTCTATTCTTTCCAGATTTGACACCTTCGGGGTGGCAGCCCTCGAAGCCATGGCTGCCTCTGTGCCGGTTATTGTCAGCAGCAATGTGGGAGCCAAGGACATCGTCAGACAGGGTGTTAACGGTTTTGTTGTTGACAGTAAAGACAGTCCGGACGAAATTGCTGATAAGATAAAATCGATGTTAGAGGAAGAGGTTCAAACAGAAATGGCTCGAAATGCCTTCAACAGTGCAGCCAGAAATACGTGGGATGAGGTGACAGGAAAAGTGGAAGCCATCTATGAAGACCTCCTCAAGAAAACGGACTTTTAGATCCGTCGGATTCATGAAAGGCAATCCACCGAACCATAGCAAAAGAATTGTCAAGAAAGGAAAGAGGAGACGTTGGATAAAACACCCGGACTATTGAACACAATAGAGAAATCAAAAATATCCGTCATTTCGCCGTCCCTGAATCACGGCAGATTCTTAAGAGAGACTATCGAATCTGCGCGCAATCAATCGTACGGGAATTTTGAGCACGTCATAGTTGATGGAGCATCTACGGATGGCACGGTTGACATTCTGAAAGAGTACCGTCACATACTCTGGGTATCGGAAAAGGAAGAAGGGGATAACGCCGTACTCGATGCAATCTGGAAGGCGTTTCATATGTCGAGAGGTGAATATATCATCTTTCTTGCAATTTCCGACGGCATCAGGGACAGGAATTGGTTTAAAAAAAGCGTTGAAATCCTCGACCGTGACCATGAAGTTTCCCATGTATGGGGACTGTCACAAAACATGATGGAAGACGGCAGGATGGGGAAATTATGGTTCGCAGAATTTCTGGAACACCATCCTCCGCAAAAGATGGATTTTTTTCCTTTCTGGCTGGCGACCAGGCACGGAGTAGAAAGCAACGCTGTTTATCGGCGTAATGTTTTTGAGACCTGCCATCCGCAAAACACGCCCGATGAACTATACCGCTTTCATCCGACCCTGGGATTTAATTACAATCTCAATACAAAAGGATATCTGCCGTATTTTCTTCCCATGATTTCATATTTCGGCCGCGTGCACGGGAGTCAGAGACAGGAAAAATACAGGGATATTCTTGAGTCCGTATCGAAAAAATATGACCATGACGTCAAATGCTATAGGAATGATCTACTGGCAGGAAGAGTAACACACAGCTTCAGGGACGGCTCAGGAAAGATTATCAGGACCGTATCTCAGGAAGATTTGCATGAATACAGAAGAAGGATATGGAGGTACCGTTTCAAATATAAACTGCAAAGGAATTTTCTGAAAATTCTTGAACACATCTGATACATGTCAGGTTGTCGCAAATCTGCATTCCCTTCGCAGCCTGACATTTACGACTATTACTCAGCGAGCAGGATGTTGGCCCGCGCCAGCCTCTCGGGCGTGCCGATATCGATGAGCGGGCTTTTCGAAGAGAACCCGTAACATCCAAGCCGGACTATTTTCGGGAAGAGCTCATATTCAAGCGAGAAAGCGTCCCGCCCAGGCATCTGCGATATAATCTCTTTATTAATGAAATATATGCCTGCGTTGATGAGGGATGCGGGGCCAGATTTTGTTTTTTCCGCAAAACGCGTGATCCGCTGCGATTCGTCCATCTCGACAATCCCATAATCCTCCCCCGGTAAGGGCTTCGCCAATACCATGGATAGGACACCGTTTTTCTCGATATGGAAATTATAGAATTTCAGGAGGTCTGTCCTACAGATGGAGTCTCCGTTCACAACCAGAAATGATGAACTACGCGTATAGGCAGCCGCCTTCTTAATAGCGCCGCCGGTGCCGAGGGGGGCATCCTCTTCCGAGAATTCCACCAATAGATCCGTTTGGGAAAAATGACTCTTGATCTGCTCTCTCAAGTAACCGACACTCAGAATGAACCTTTTCAACCCGTATCGGAGAAGATCGTCCATCAAAATATCGATGAAAGGTCTGCCCGCCACATCAATCAATGCCTTCGGCCGGCCCTCACTAACAGATGCAAGCCTCTCCCCCTTTCCCCCGCAAAGTATAATTGCATCTATCTTTTCAAGGACTGACTGCATATCTTCAATATTTTAGAAATTGTTCTCAGGCGCGTAGTAGATAATCTGACTGCCCAGATTTTCAAACGTAAATGGTACGTATAAAAGCCTGTTGAGTCGTTCCCGTATCTTCTGCTGATCTTCCGGCTTCACGAAGAACAGCATGAATCCTCCGCCTCCGGCGCCAAGAAGCTTCCCCCCCAGAGCGCCCCCTGCGAGACCCGCTTCATAAATCTCATCAACCTGGTCATTAGAAATCAAGGGAGTGAGGCTGCGTTTGATCTTCCACTGTTCATGCAAAAGCCGGCCAAAATCGTCCAGACGGTCTTTATCGCTATCCAGAATGTTGAGAGACTCATTAACAAGTTCCATCATGGCTTTCAGCTCATTCTTCTTTTCTGCTGTCTTCTGTATTTGCAGACCGGCTATATCTGACGCGTTCCGGGGAAAGCCTGTAAAAAAAAGCATCAGATGTTTTTGTAACTGATTCAATTTTTCCGCCTCAAGGGTTACAGGTTGCACACTGATCTCCTGAAAACCTCCGAATTCAATTTTATTGAAACCTCCAAACGCCGCAATAGTTTGATCCTGAGAACCGACATTCTCATGAATGCGATCCTGTTCTACATGAATGGCGTTCAATGCCAGCTGCCGCTTGGTCGTAATCTTTCCCTTCAAGGCGTAGAGCGCATTTAACAGTCCGACTGTGAACGTCGAACTGGAACCGAGTCCGGACATCGCCGGCAGGTCGGCGTTGTGCTGGATTTCAACACCCTTCTCGAAGTTAAGAAAAAACAGACATTCCCTGGCGGAAGGGTGATTAATTTCAGCGATGGTATTGGTTTCCTCCCTCTTTGTATAGCGAATCCGGAATTTATAATCAAAGAAGGGCGGTAAATAGCGACAGGTAATGTAACAATATTTGTTGATAGAAGTGCTCAAAACAGCACCTCCGTTTTCTTTGTACCAGACAGGATAATCCGTACCACCACCAAAAAAGGAAATGCGAAAAGGTGTCCGGCTGATAATCATATACAACCTCTTATGAACATTTCACTCCGGGAAATGTCCTATTTCGTCTCTCTGAGAGACAATTGGATTCTTTATGGGCCACCATATATTGAATTTGGGATCATTCCACACAATGGTAAACTGTCCTTTAGGATTGTAATAGGTATCCTGTTTGTAATGAAAGATAGCCTTATCGCTTAGGATAAGATGTCCATTTCCGAATTTGGGAGGCACCAAAACTTGTAAACGATTTCTGTCTGATAGAGTAAAAGCTTCCCATTTTCCAAAATCCCTTGATCGTTCATCGTAGTTGACGACAACCAAATAAAACTTTCCATAGAGACATGAAATCAATTTCCATGTTTCAGAATCCCCATGAATTCCTCTGAGCACATGTTTCGAGGAAACCGATATATCATCCTGGATAAATTTCACATTGACTCCATGATTTCGATATATGGATTCATTATAAATCTCAACATATTCACCTCTGTGATCTTCAAATTCATTCAACTTGATCACAGTAACATTATCAAGTGTTGTTCTGATAAATTCCATTTTCTTCTCTCTCTCTACATGTTTGTGGGCTTCTGCTATCTATTTTAACTCACGTTTCTTAAACGTTTCTTAATGATTTTATAATAGTATTTCAAGATCAATCGCGCCCTTCGCCCCCGATACCTATACAATAAACGTCCAACCCATAACGGTATGTATGGCATAACACTAGCCATCTGGTAGTAATAGTCGCTTTGATCATAATCTAAATATCCACTGGTATAAGGATCTATTCGTGGATGTATTCCCGAAGCAATATACTTATCCATGATGTCCGTTTTGGGAAATGGCGTCAGGACAAATATGTTTAATTCATAGGGGCGGTCTAAGTGCATGAGTAATTTTAGAGTCTCATCACGGTCTTCGTCGTTCTCAAAATCGTTTTCAATAATTACGTCGTATATGGGAAGTACGGCATGCCGCTTAAGAGTATTGGAGGCTTTGATAATCGCCTCTCGTCGAAATGGCCTATTAAATATCAGTCTATGGGTTCTTTCACTCCCGGACTGAATGCCTGTTTGTACAGCAACAATCCCCGCATGCTTAAGCATCTTTACATTCATCTCTGTCAATGCATCCGGTGAAGATCTTATTAAAAAAGGCAAATGAATTTCGGCGCGATATTTTTCACAGAATTCCTCTGTCCATTGCGACGATGTGAGGAAATGATCATCAATAAAATTAATAAAACGTACAGTCGGTATGGATTCCTTGGCATATTTCAATTCAGCAATAACATGGTCGACAGATCTCCTCCTTATAGTCCCTTTTGAATGATATAACTTCTTTATAAACGAGTTTATGCAATATGCACAAGTGAACGGACATGACCTTGATGCCATAGTGGTATATCCATCTCCATTGTGTTTTGAATATTGAATATAATCGGTCATCCCGAAACGATGCACTCCTTGCCCGTCAAGCAGGTAATAATTTTCCCAATCATATCGATTCCAGGGAATATCGTCCAAATTCTCAATTAGAGGGTATAAATCATTGAGTTGAATGGATCCATCACTTTTCCTTATTCCCAATCCAGGCAGGTAAGAAACAGATTCCTGTTTCTCCAATGAGGCAAGCCAGTGGACAATCACTTCCTCCCCTTCGCCCCGACATATGTAGTCCACAACACCAAGGGACTCCTCTGGTAAGCATGTAGGATGAATTCCTCCCCATATGATTCGTGATTTGGGTAAATACTTACCTATTATTCCTGTAATGTCTTTAGCAAAATAAAAATCGCTTGTCATTACAGAAAGACCAACTGCGTCATATCTATTCTCTGACAGAAAGGCTGATAGATGCTGCTCCGAATATACAGTCCTGTCTGGTATAAATAATAGTGCGACCTCATGTCCAGCATTAGCCGCAACCGCATAAAGAGTCAGACAACTAAGATTTCTATGGCTGTCTGGCAACAAGGATATTAAAAGAATGCGCATGACTTTAAGCTTGGCGCCTCCCCAGCGAATCTAACACTGACTATAACATGATTATGTATCGTTCCTAACCTCGCACCAGCACTGATTAAAATGCCAGCCGTAGTCTTCAAAACCATAAATGGTCATCCCTTAATGTAATTCTTAATAATTGCAGCATAGTTTTCCCCCAATATCAGGTTTAGTTAATATAAAGGACGCCATACAACAAGAGATGATTCATGCAGCACACCTCCAAGAAATGGACGATAGGCACATATGATTTCAATTTCTTGTTGTTGTTCCAGTTGCTTGAGTGCAGTTAGATAATTTTCCAAATAGTTTCTCTTTCGGCAATATTGAATAGCAAGTAAATCATATAAATTATTGTCTGAATAGAACTCCATAAGAGGTTCATATTGTACAACGATGCCGGGCCTGCATTTCCTGACAAAACTCAATGTGTCGGAAAAATTTGTCCCCAGCTGTTCGAATGCGTGTATGGTAAGAATGGCGCTATCCGAAGGAAAGAAACCCGACCCTTGAACATTTAGCATATCAAAGATATGCCCAGAAATATTCCTTTTCAGATGGTTTCCCAGATAGTCCGCTATTTTTTTTGAAGCATTAGCCCAGTCTGCCCCGATAATATTTGCCTTCTTGTACATTTCTGACAGCATTAAAATGTTCTGACAGCTTCCGCATCCGAGTTCGCATATCGTATCGTAGCAATTGAGATACTCATGGAAAATGCAATATCTTGCTATTCTAAAAAGATCAAATTCCAATTGAAGATTATCGGAAACGATAAGTCGATTGTTAAACCTCAGATATTTGCTTCCACGAAAATAACCAGGTTTCAGGCTATTGATGGAAATTCCCTCCTTCAGCAGTTTGTCATAATTTTCTGTCCACCCCTCACTAAAGGCGTCCAAGTTTTCCTGTTTCGTCCTTGGTATGGCATTTTGATCAATACGCTTGAGATAATCCAACACATATTCTTCCTGTTCCTTGGCGTCAGCTACATGATACGTTGTATTAATATCCAAGAGTGCACTTCGAATGAATCCCGGCAACGCACCTCTCTGGAAGCGGAACATCCGTTCAAAATCTTCCGCAGTTATTTTATGCTCCTGCATTTCAATTCGCCTAATTCCCCTTGAATGATGCGTCTGATGCCTCTAACATCCAGCCCTAATGATGTCCTGATGTCTTCAAGGGTTCCATAAAAACAGCAGAATTTATCCGGAATTCCAAAATATTTGACACTCGCATCCGATGCTGCACATATCGCTTCAAAAAGCCCGAAGGCGTCATGGATTACAAGGATTTTTGTATTTGAGTACTCTGCGAGAACTTCTTTGTCCAATGGCTTTATGGTATGAAAATAAAGCAGATTGACATCCAGGTCCTTGCAGGCTTCATAGACATTTTGCAGGATAGGGCCTGCAGTCGCAATCGTTAATGCTGCCGAGTCCTTATGGATGACGACATTGGCTTTCCCGAATTTCGCCGGCAAATCAAGTTTATGTTCATCTGCCGGTATTCTGAAGTAGGAAGGTTTACCATTGGCATATTGAGATTCAATCAGAGCCCCAAGTTCGTTCCTGCTGCCCGGCTGCATTACCTCCATTCCCGGCAGCATGCGCATTAATTCCAGATCTGTATAACAATGGTGAGTTGCACCATCCCACGCATAATCAAAGGAACCGCCGCATGAAACAAGATTGCCGCCAACCCCATTATAGCACATGTCAAGCTTTACCTGCTCATAACTTCTTTCAGTAATGAACGGCGCAATCGTATGCACAAAGGGATGAAAACCCTGGAAGCTCAGTCCGGCAGCCATTGATATCAATGTGTTCTCACAGATTCCGATATTATAGAACTGATTAGGAAAGCGATCCGCAAATTCTTTCAGGAGGAAAACACTGATATCGCCGAGTATTAAAATCACCCTATCATCCTTTTCGGCCAGTTTGAGAATAATGTCTTTAAAATGCTGTCTCATTGTAATTCTCCCAGCAACATTTCCATTTCCTCTCTTGAAGGACTACGCCGATGCCAGGCAAACATATTCTCAACCAGAGTTTTGCATCCCCAGCCCTTGACAGTGTCAGCGACAATTACTTTCGGTCTGCCACCCGAGATAGAGGACAATGCCTCCTTAAGCGCGGCAACATCGTGCCCGTTTACTTCGGCGACATCGCAATCGAACGCCTTAAACTTTTCTGAAGGTTTTGTAATCGGCAGACAACGCAATTGCGATTTGTTATTATCAAAAAGTATAATTAGGTTGTTTAGTCTAAGATTTGCTGCAACCATCAGCGATTCCCATACGGTGCCTTCATTGGCCTCGCCATCTCCGATCAGGACAAAGACTTTTCTCGGGGACTTCTTTATTTTGAATGATAATGCAATCCCAGCGGCCACTCCACTTCCGTGACCGAGGGACCCGGTTGACCACTCAACGCCCGGTACTGTGTGACGGTCCGAATGACATCCGAAAGCTGAGTTAAAAGCCCCAAAACTGCGGACATCTTGTATCGGGAAATAACCTAAATTTGATAGGATGCAATAATGTGCCAGTGCCGCATGACCCTTACTCAAGATGAATATATCACGGTGCTCCCATTCCGGATTGGAAGGTTCATGATGCATTATAGAGTAAACAGCGCTTATCATTTCAACAACCGAAAAGCTCGTAGGGATATGTCCATGTCCGCTATAGTGTGATATTCGTAAAATATGCTCGCGGATATTTTTACAAAAAACGTCCATAAATCAGTCCCCTAGTAGCTTCCTTTTCAGTTTTATTGCAGTCATTTGCTCGATATGTTTTCTGGCTTCATACCCGAATTTATTTTCAATCATGTTAAGGTATCTGGGATTCTTAAAGTAAGTATCGAAAGCATAATCTCTGAATGCAAGTATTTGTCTGGCGGATAGCTTCTCTGTTCGTAGAGGCAGAAGTTCATACCCCTGAGACGCATAGCCAAGCCAGTTATCCGGCAGAGGAAGCCCTTTTCGCAATGATTCTTCGTAAAGATCGGAGCCAGGGATTGCCATCGTACAAAAAAAACTTGGAAATGCCGGCATAAGCTCTGTTGCTAGATTCAGGGTGTCCTGCATTGAGTCAAAATCATCTCCGGGAAGCCCAAACATAAAGTTCGCGCAGAAATCAATACCGTTGTCGTGAGATTTTTGAATGACGCGCTTTACGACTTCAACATCGTAGCTGTCCTTTCCTACATTAGCCCTGACTCGCTTATTGCCTGTCTCTATGCCAATTTTTAGCCAGTTGAATCCTGCATTTTTCAAGGTCCTGAGATGTTCAACGTCTATCTTGTCCAACACATCAACTCTGGCAAACGCATTAATATTCAGTGAATACCCTCGGGAGATAATTCCTTCTGCAATAGGCATAAAATGCCGGAAATTGAAAACAAAGAGTTCGTCATGGATATTGATGTGTTTGACATCATATTTTTCTACCAGAACATCAATCTGTTTGAGGACCCACTCAGGACTCCAGTACCTGATCTTGTGTTCTCCATACGTTGCGTGGATAGCACAGAAACTGCATTTATAAGGACATCCAAGACTAGTAAAAATTGAAGCGAATTTTGTTCTTTCACTGAAGTCTCTCAAACACATCCAACTGAATGCGCGATATTTGTCCATCGGCAGCATATCCCAGGCAACATCACTCAATTCATCACTGAGATTCTGAATGTTGTGAGGTCGTGAATTCTGCCTGATATTATCGCCGTCCTTCCAGCACAGCCCGGGAATACTTGCGAATGAATTACCAGACAGCAGGCTTTCCAAAGTGTAAAACCCTTCTCCTTGAGCAACGAAATCGCAGGCCTCCTCCCTTAACGTTCGTTCCGGTAACGCCGAAGGATGCCAGCCGGTCAGAATCAAATTTTTTGCAGAGATTCTTTCTTTAATCATACGGCACAACTGTCCGACTCCAACCATTATGGGAGTGCTGACATTTGCCTGTTGACTATAACAGACAATTGCGATGTAATGAGGACTGACAGCCTCAATCCGCTTGACCGTCTCATCAAAATCAAGGTTTTCCGCATTAGCATCTAAGACCCCTATGTCAAATCCTTTTTTTCTCAAAAAACCGGCAGTCAGCGCCAGCCAGAATGGCGTATCAATAGCGGAAAACTCCTTGCTTAAATCTTGATAAACTTTTTTTCTTGTCCCACCGGTATTTACCAATAATATATCTTTACTACTCATTTTCTAACCTATTTTCATATGTCAAAATGAATCTTGACAAAATTGCCATTGGAGAACTTAAATATATATCACCCATGATGATCTTATTAATAATTGTATCGACTGGGAGCAGTTCTACAGCTGTAATTTCTTCACCATCAAAGGATTTCCTGCCTGTAAATTCATTCATGCTTAGTTCTATATGGAAAACACTCAACAGAACCGGCATTCTACCAGGCATTTCAGAAATTGGAATCACCGGTTTGAATCTCTCCAGTTCATCGATATATATCCCCGTTTCTTCCGCCAGTTCCCGGCAGGCCGCTTCCACAGGAGTTTCATGGGCCGATGAATCCCCTGCCGGTAATTCGAGAGGGGTATCATTTATTAACGGCCGTTTTACTCTGACCATAACGATATTTTCCCTATCAACAATGGGCAATACTACGACTTGAGGCTGATCATATTCCAGTGTAAAAATACTCCCCCTATCCAATACCTTGAACCACTTGTTCCGATATTCTTCCTTAACCGGAATCAGCTCGGGACACAATATCTGCGGTCTATCTGAGGGGTTGTTGGGAATTGCTCGCCTGTTCAGACCTTTAGATCCATTTTTCTCCTCTTGATTTCTTAAGGACGTTATCATAAATTCGGCACTCCTTTTCCCCGGCACCTAGGAGAGCTCCATTTGCTGGTTGTCCCTTGGTGCCATTTGTCAACTTCTACCTGACCACCGTCAGAGCTTTCCAGGGATTTCGTGAAAGTTCATCCCGCCAGTAGTTCAGCATGTCTTCCAGCGTCTTTTCAAGCGGTATCTCCGGCGTCCAGCCCGTTTCATCTCTGAACTTATCCGTGCACGGTATCTGCAAGGTCACATCGGAGGGTCTCAAGAGTTTGGGGTCAACACGGATTTCAAACTTCGTGGACGAAAAAGAGAGAAGTGAATTCAAGGCGTCGCCGATAGTCATCGTTCTATTGCCGCCTATGTTATAAACCTCACCCGGTTTACACTGGTTCACCAATATCCAATAAGCCCTGACGGCATCACGCACGTCGCAGAATGTCCTCACTGACTTAAGATTTCCCACGTTAATCACCGGTTCTTTCAATCCCTGCTCGGCAGCGGCTATCTGTTTTGCAAAGAAGGAAAGGGCAAAGACGTCGCCCCGCCGCGGCCCCGTATGCGTGAACATGCGCGTGCGGATGGTTTTGATCTGATAAGAAAGCCAATATTGAAGGCCGAGCATGTCTTCCCCGACCTTGCTCACCGCATACGGTGATGCCGGCTTCAGCGGACAAGTCTCTCTAATCGGGACGTCCGCCTCGCTCACCTGACCGTAGACTTCCGATGATGAGCAGATGTGGATTATCGGATCTATCCTGTTAATCCTTACTGCCTCAAGGAGGTTCGCCGTTCCGATTACATTGGACCAGAGGGTATGTATGGAGGAATTGAAGCTTGTCAGGACATAGCTTTGTGCAGCCAGATGGAAAATAACATCGGGCTTTACTGCTTCGAAATGCCTGATTAGGGCACCCATGTCACAAATATCGGCTTCAATTAGAGACACCTTGTCGTACACGTTGGATAAATTCTCCCGGGGACTGCGCCACCGGCAGAGGCCGAATACATCATGCCTCTCCTTTCTGTTAATAATGTACTCCGCAAGGTGACTCCCGACAAATCCTGTAATGCCTGTGATTAGAATCCTCATATTTACTTAAGCCCCATTCTTATTTCAGATTTCTGAATTTCATGCTTGCAAGATTTTTTGTGTGCCCTCATGGCCGCTGTTCCCAAAGACCCATCGCAGGAGATGAATAACTCTCTACATCAAGAGCGTCTGTGCAGGCTTTTCAAGCGCTCCTCAATTTTTTCCCTCAACCGTTGAAGCTCAGACTTGTCAACAGGAAGGCCATTTAACCTCCCACAGGTTTCTATCATCTTTATCAGCGCGGAGTACATCTCCATAGCCCTTACATCTTTTTCCATCAGCCTGTTTTTATGTGAATTAACTCTCTTGAAAATCCTCTCAACCTCTCTTTTAATCTTAAAAGGCAAAGAATGCTTCTTCTTTCCGGAATCAGCCTTCTTAAAAATCGTTCCTACGCCCGCAGTCTGATCCGAATGGAGCCTGTATCTGGTCAACGGACTCTCGACAAAGACCGGCTCAGCCAGAAAATATGCCACGACCGATATCCACCAGTCGTGACCCACCCATTTCGAAGCCGGGATCGGCAAGATATGTTCCTTAAGACCAAAAGAAAAAAACATTGTGCACCCCGGAACCGGATTAGAAAGGTCTGCCAGCCGCTTTCTCGCCTCTGCGCCTGTCACCGGCAATGGTTCGTGGAGTGGGGCTGCCTCCCAGAAAGTTTTGCCCATCGGTTCCCCTTCGTGATCTATCAATTTCATATCATGGAAGCATAAGAGAGCTTCTTGATTTTTTTCCATGGCATCGTACAGTGCTTCAAGCTTATTCCGTTCCCATATGTCATCCTGATCGCTGAGTGCGATATATTCCGTGTCACAAGCAGATATCCCGATTTCAAAGGCCCCCTTTGCCCCAAGATTTCTTTCATTCTGAATGAAGATGAATGTTCCCGGATATTGCTCCATGTATCGCCTTATGATTCCTTGGGTTCCATCTGTAGAAAAATCATCGACAACGATGATTTTTAGGGGACGTCGCGTCTGATAAACGATGCTGTCGATCTGATCTTTTAAGAATGTCTCGCCATTGTAAGTGGCGATGACAACGCCAATGGTTTTCATTTTATGATAACCCGCTAATATTTTTCAAGGACTCTTGCAGACAACAGCACACTGTAAATAGGCGGCAACACTCCTAATGCAGTCAGGTAAATTGCCTGCCTCATTTGTTGTTATGACGGTTGCCAATAAAGCATCTATTCATAAACAATAATCTCAATATCTTTTGCATTCTCAGGTGATTACATTTTTGCGGCTCAATTAGATATCACATTTGCCTGGTTATTAAAATGATGAATTCTTGCGGCGGATATGTTATCCAAAAAAGCATTTAAAAAATTGGGACAAGTGAAGTTCCCGATCACGACTCTGAAAGAAATTAATAAGATCACTTTATGTTAGTTGACGCAACAGCTTGATTTGATTATAGTGCACCATTCTTTTGAGCCTGTTCCCTATCCTCTGTCGATGTTAATTGATCTTTATCAGAAAACCACGCCTGATGGTTTGTTTTTAGTCAGATTACCGCTGGTCTCCTCTTTTACCTGGCGAACATGCAAGACAAACTGGGTTCAACTCTATGCTCCACGGCACCTATTCTTGCATTCAGTGAGAAGTATTGGATTGATGACAAGTAAATGCGGCTTCATGATCGAGAATATTGATTATGATTCGAAAGGATTTCAATTGTGGGGAAGTGAGCAATACCTCAGAGACATACCCCTAAATGATGAAAGATCATATAATATTGATCCGAAGAGATCCATCTTTTCCGATTGCGATATAAAAGTATTTGAAAAATAAGCTGAGGAATTAAATAATCTCCAAAATGGTGAATAAGCCTGCTTCTACCTGAGAAAAAGAATATTAGTTCATCATAAAAAATGAGTCTTATGAAGCAATATCTTAATCGTATAATGGGTACATTTAAACCCTTTGAGTCGTTAGCTCAATGTGTTTTCGTGCTAACCTGTATATTTCTTTTTTTCAATCCATTTCCACATACCACTGCCATTAAAGAAATTTGCTTTTATCTCAATCTATTTATAATCACATTCTTGATATTTTCCCAAGAAAAGAATTTCACACTGGAGTCACCCCTGTCACTTCCCCTCGGCCTATTTGTTTTGTGGTCCTTTATCGGCCTCTTTTTTGCGATCAGTAAGGAAAATAGTATTCATGATTTTGGTGTTCATTTACTAAAATATCTCGTCCTTTATTATATAATAATTAATTTCTTCAATTCAAAAAAGCGTTTTCTCCATCTTGCCTGGGTGATGATAATCTCTGTTACGATCTTTTGCTTATGGGGAATGATAACCTTTTATGTATTTTTTAAAAATGATCTTAAAACAAGATTTCTTATCGATGCCCATACTTTATATATCCCTTATCTTGAATTTTCATATGAATTTGCATTCATATTAGCCTCATATATTATTTTACGATATCAGCAATTGTATAAGAGGATTCTTCCGGCATTTTGCCTTATGATTTCATCTTTGGCAATAATTTTATCACAGACTAGAAGCGCCTATCTGTCAATTTTAATTTCCAGCATCTTTCTGTTTCACCGGAGTATAAAAAAAATATTCATTATTCTTATCATATTTTCGGCAATCTTATATTTTTCACCAATACAATACCGCCTATCGGAATCTATTTTGAAATATAATCCAAGAATTATGACTTGGTTAACTTTCGCTGAAATGATCAAAGATCACCCTGTTACGGGAATTGGATTTGGCATGCAATCATATCACGACATAGATTTCGTGGCGAAATATGCTAAAAGGGTTCCAAAGTTTAGAGGCATTGGTGATGTAGTTGTTGCCCCTCATAATTTTATTATAGACATTGCTGTCAGAATTGGAATTGTTGGCTTGATTCTTTTCCTCTATGTTCTTTTTACTTTTTTCAAGATGTGTTGGCAAACAATAAGATACGGCAGAGATGATTTCATTAGAGGATGGGGCCTTGCGGTGATGTCAGCATTCATTGCGTTTTTCGTTCAGGGAATGTATGCTGATGCTGGATTCGGCAACCAAGTGATTATCATGTATACCATATTTGCGATGATGACCATACTGTGGCGGCTCCAGCATTCGGAATCGGTCCGGCAAGACGAGGAAGCCAAACCTGCGACATCAGCACAAGAAACATGCAAACCACAATGATAAGCTGCTCAATCATGAGATTTAAACAATATGGATTTGTCTATTATCATTGTATCCTATAATATATCGGATCTGATTGGCACTTGCCTCACATCCGTTCACGCAGCTCACGATATAGACAAAGAGGTATTTGTCGTTGACAATGCATCAACAGATGAGAGTGCGGACTTCGTCCGGAAGAATTTCCCTTCCGTCTCCCTCGTGGCAAACACCGAAAATAGGGGATTCGCAGCCGCAAACAACCAGATACTGCCGCAGTGCAAAGGGCGTTACGTCTTTTTCCTCAACCCGGACACCGAGGTAGTTTCAGGGGCATTCAAGGAAGCCCTATCGTATATGGACGCTACGCCGCAAGTGGGCCTCGCGGGTACGAAGCTGATCAATTCCGACGGTACGCTCCACGAATCGGTTTCTTACAGATATCCGGGAGAGAATTATGCCCGCCGAGAGCTTGCCATCCTTAAAGGCTCCATAGCCTGCGTCCAGGGTTCGAGTATGATTGCTCGCTCAGATGTGATAAAGACCTTAGGCGGGTTTGACGAAGATTTTTTCCTGTATGGCGAAGATCAGGATCTCTGCCTGCGTATCAGGAAATCAGGGTTTGAGATAGGTTATATAGAATCTGCCGTCGTTGTCCACTTGGGAGGCCAGAGTGAGCGGCAAACTTCGCTTCCGGAACTATGGCGGAAGAAAACGGCGGCCGAGCTCTTGTTTTACCGGAAACATTATCTGCCCGAAACTGTCGTGCGAATCAGGAGGGCTAACCTGAAGCAAGCATACTGGCGGTTAGCGACTCTCAATCTGACGATGCCTTTTCTTAAGGACAAGGCAAAGGCAGAGGCGAAACTGGTCAAGTACAGGATCACTTGCAAGGCAATGCGAGAGTGATTAAGGATAACGAAAGGGTCAAGTTCATGGGAAGTGCTGAATCAAGGTGCATTCTTTGCAACAGCCCAAAACGCGAGCTGTTATTCCAGCAGGGTACCTGGAACATCTGCAGATGTTCCGGTTGCGGCCTGGGTTTTCTAGATCCCCAACCATGTGAAAATGAACTGCATGAGCTTTACCGGAGCAGCTATTTTCACGACCAGTATGACGAAGGTCTTGCACCCGGCTCTCCTGAAATGGCCAAGCGCCTCTCCCAGGAAAGTCACCGCATCCGTTTCTTCCGTGGCCTGAAGAAACGGGGGGCCGTCCTTGATATTGGCTGCGGGATGGGATACTTTCTCAACGCCTGTCGCACATATGGCTACCAAGTGGAAGGAATTGATATATCCGATGACTCAGCTTCATATGTACGTGAAACATTGAACATACCTGTTATCACCGGCAAGGTGGAATCCTTGCATTATGAAAGCGAATCCACAGATATCATCACCATGTGGCATTCTCTGGAACACGCGGCCGATCCACGGGTATATCTGAAGAAAGCATGGGAATGGTTAAAGCCGGAGGGGCTCCTGGTGGTCGATGTGCCTAATTACGAAGGGACGGATGCCATAAAGACGTGGGATAACTGGAAGGGATGGTCCCTGCCATACCATCTGTACCATTTCACCGAGAAGACCTTGTGCGATATCTTATCAAAACATGGGTTCAAGACGGTCCGCAAGAAAGACTATCTTTCGGAATATATGAAAGAGGAGCTTGAGAAAATCCCTGTAATGAGGCCTTTTGCGCGTCTCATAGCTCGATGTTATTCAGGCCACAGTATTGCCGTAGTCGCAAGAAAAGTATCTTTGAGGGAGGGCAATTGATAAGGAAAAGTCTGGCTTAAATTTGACAGAACCAACATTTTTTATAACTGAGAGAAGATTCTTGCCTTATGGAAGACACACCGTACTGGAACAATTTACTTAAGACGGGGGCTTTTCGATTTGAAAGACTCGCCCTGAAAGACATTGACAATACTCCTATCGTCATGGCCTATACCCCCGATATTCTTGATCAGGAGACCTGTCTTTTTCATCGCGACGTGCGCACAGGCGATGATTATTTTGTGATATTGCATGACGCAATTACCCGCGGGGTGTCGCAGCGAAAGGCGATGCCCATTGTTCGTTTTGCCGACGGGGAATACGCGTATTATAACTATGATCTCAACTGCAACGGCCTTTATCAGCAGGCGGAATCCGTTCGCGCCATCAAGAAGGCGATGCCACTGCATATCCTCACCTTAAAGAAGCTCGCCCGAACAGGAAAGCTTGCCCCTCTTATATTCCCGGGAAATATCGATAGTAAAGCAAAAGGATTGTTTTCCCTGCTGCGCCCCTCAAAAAAGGATTCCTCCGCCTCCACATTCCTGGAATTTCTATTTGACAACGGGATAGAGTTGACTGACGACAATTACATACCTTTTTACGTGATATATGCCTATCTCACTTCAGTGGATTTCATACGCCTCGTAGATAAGAAGAACGTCTGCATCCTCAACTCGGATTTCAACAGAGAATCATGTACAAACTGGTTTGCCCGTTTTTCAAGCTACC
>Ga0182021_10000622_pt1 | contig 38652 bp, 45 predicted proteins | sample 612E3MmetaG_FD_120493 | JGI IMG/M metagenome (GOLD analysis project Ga0182021, IMG submission 120493) | Permafrost microbial communities from Stordalen Mire, Sweden - 612E3M metaG (Illumina Assembly) | ecosystem: Environmental > Terrestrial > Soil > Wetlands > Permafrost | place: Sweden...
GTGTGGACACAAACCCGATTTGTTTGTTCATGTTTCACCTCGCGTTAATCGCTGTGTTCAATCGCTCCTCGACCGCGTCCGCGCGGTCGAGTTTCTGGCACGCGGTCGAGGCTAACCGCGTCCACGCGGTTAGGGCGCATCGTTTCTATCACTTCGCAACCACCGCACTTGATAAGGCGCAAGGGTCACTGCACGGCTGGCCGCTTTTTGCGCCGTGACTAAATCCGTTGCCGTTTGCCACTGGCTCTCTAATGGTATCGTCTGCAGCTGCGCCGTCACATTATGCAGGCACAGCACGTGCTCTTCAGCTGAGGCTCGCACCACGGCGAAGACGTGGTCGGATAAGGCCGGCACGTGCTGCGCGCTCTGCGGATGAAAAGCGCTGGAGGCGGATCGAATGTGCAGCAAGTGCTTCAGGCGGTTGAACGCCTGATGACGTCGCGTCGATGGATCGCGCAGTTCGCGTTCCACTGCGGCCCGATCGAACTTCTGGCGATTGATGGTTCGATTCTGGCCGGTCTGCGCCACTCCCTCCGGCCAGCCGCGTGAGCCAAACAGGCTGTGAAAGTAGAGGCCCGGCACGCCACTCAGCGCCAACATGATCGCGTGGGCCGCAATGAATCGATCGATTTGTAAGGACAACGGTTCGGCGCTGTTCGGATCAGACAGTGCATCGAAATAGTTGACGTTCAACTCGTAGGGACTCGCCGTGCCATCGGGATTGCGTTTGTAGGACACGCGCCCGCCGTGCGCCACCACACGATCGACTAACGCCGTGATTTCATCATCTCGCAAAATACCCCGCGCTGGATTCAGGCCGATGCCGTCATGCGACGCGAGAAAATTGAAGAAGATCCCTACAGACCCTTCGGGTTTTCGAAACCCGAAGGGTCTTTCCAAACCGGCCGCCCAGTGGGTCAGCGCAGCAGCGTTGCCGGTGTGAAACGTATGCAGCGTTAGCGGCGGCAGCGCGAAGTTGTAGATCAGCTGCGCTTCATTGTGACCGTCGCCAAAATAGGAGAGGTTATCTTGATGCGGCACATTGGTCTCAGTAATCAACAAAACCTGCGGTGCGACTTCGTCGAGGATGGCGCGCAGCAGTTGAATCACGCGATGTGCCTGCGGCAGGTGTAGGCACGATGTGCCGATTTCCTTCCACAAATACGCAATCGCGTCGAGGCGGATCAACTCCGCGCCCTGCGCGACGTAGAACAACAGCACGTCGATGATGTCGAGCAGCACGTCGGGATTGGCGTAATTCAGATCGATCTGATCGGCGCTGAACGTCGTCCACACTTTCTTCACGCCGGAAGGTGTGGTGAATTCGGTCAGCAGCGGCAAAGCGCGTGGTCGCACTACTTGCGACAGATCAGGATCACCCTCGACGACGATGAAGTAGTCGCGATAGTTGGGATCATCGCGCAAGAACGCGGCGAACCACTCGCTCTGCGCGGAGATGTGATTGATCACGCCGTCGAACATCAAATGAAAGTGTTTACCCACGCGCGCCACATCCGCCCATCCGCCCAACGCAGGATTGACGGCCTTGTAGTCGATGACCGAAAAACCGTCGTCGGACGAATACGGATAGAACGGCAACAGGTGAATGCCGTCCACCACGCCGCGCAAATGCGTGTCGCAAAACTCGGCCAGCGTGCGTAAGGGCGGCTGATCGGCTGCGTGGAGTTGATCGCCGTAGGTGATGAGGATCGCGTCGCAAGCGGAGCGCCTCACCCCCCGAGCATGTTCCCCCCTCTCCTGAAAACTGCTGTCGCGAAGCGCCCCGTAGTGAAGCGAAGCGGGTGTTTTCAGGAGAGGGGTTGGGGGTGAGGTGAGTTTCTCAAACGTCGCGTTGCCCAGCGCCTCACCATACAAGGCACACAAATGTTCGCGGATGATGGACATGCTTCACGCTCCCTTGCGTGCGATCACGATCTCCACCGGCAAGCCCCACATCGATCGTGTCTGTGCCACGTCGATGTGAAAGCCCGCCGCGGCCAACAGCGTCTGCACGTAAATGGGACGGCAATCGATCAGCGCGGGCAGCCAGCGATGCGCGCGCTCGTAGACCTTCATGATGAGATTCGATGCACGTGCTCCGCACGCTTTCGACATCGACACGATGCCCACTCGTCCGTTTGATCGTAGCACACGGCGGCACTCGTTCAAAACGGTCGGCAGATCGGGCGTATCGATCAGATCGAGCATGAAGCTGGAGAACACGACATCGAACGTGCCCGTCGCATACGGCAGCTGCAGCACGTTGCCGCGCTGCATGACCACTCGATCCGTCAGATGCTCTCTCTCGATTTGCTCGCGCGCCACAGCGATCATGCCGGACGATAGATCGATGCCGCACACGCGGCCTGTTTCGCCTACGCTCTGCGCGAGCGTCACCAGACCATGTCCCGTCCCAAACCCGATCTCCAATGCTCGCTCACCGGCCTGTGCGTTGAGCAGCCGCAAGCCGATCGTGATGTGCGGCCCCTCGCTGCTTTTGCCGAGCCAGTCATACCAGCGGCTCAAGCGCGTGTAAGCCGCGGCCGCCTGTTGCGACGTGCGCGGTACGCGTTCGATCTCCATCAGCGCGCCAATTTTCTTCGCGCCCGATAGTCGGCCACTTCGATCATCGGCGGACGTTCGCGCTCGGCCAGTTCTTCCACGTCCAGAAAATAGGTGCCGCGCTTGTGACGGATCAACTTCATCGACTTGTTCACGTCTTCCAGCATCGCCAGATGATAGCGCCGTTCCAGTTTGTGGATCACTGCCTGCAAGATCGCAAACGACATCTTGCTCAGCGCTTCCAGTGTTTGATTGTGATGAATGCGCTCCAGCAGATCGACTTGTGCGATGGCCTTCAAGCCATACTTCTCGTACACGTCGATCAACAGCCCGGTCTCCACACCGTAACCGGAGAAAAACGGCAGCTGTTCCAAGGCCGCGCGGCGTCCACCGTACTCGCCCGACAAAGGCTGCACCACGCCGGAGAGTTCGGGATAAAACAAATTCAACATGGGCCGCGCCGTCAATTCGGTCACGCGGCCGCCGCCGCCCGCCTGAATCTTGCCGTCCACTTTCAATGGCCGCCGATAGAAGCCTTTCACAAATTGTATCTTGGGATCGATCAGCATGGGACCCAGCACGCCATACACAAAGCGCGGATGAATGTTGACGATGTCGGTGTCGATCCACAGCACGATGTCGCCGCGCGTGACGAGCAGGCTCTTCCATAACGCTTCACCTTTGCCGCGCCGCGCGCCCAATTGCGGCAGCAGCTCTTGATGGATGTACACCGGCAGTCCCAGGTCTTGCGCGATCACGCGCGTGCGATCGATCGAGTTGGAATCGATCAGCACGATCTCATCCAGCAGCGGCAGCTTATCCATCAAAGCGTGCTTCACCGTTCTGATCACGCGCCCCACGGTTTCTTCTTCATTCAAGGCGGGCAGCGCCAGGCTGATGGTCACGCCCTGTTTTTCTTTCAGCGCCACTAATTGATCGAGTGGCTTGAATTCGTCGGCCTGATAGGTGTTTTCCGCAAACCACTTATCGACCACGATCGAGATGGCCTGGGAGCCGGTTGCTTCTTGCGGCTGCGGCATGGGGCGGCGTGTCTTCACGGCGATCACTGCGGCGCGCGCTTCCTGAAATACCCGATCGGCCACCTCGCCTAACGAGACTTTGCTGCGCATGGGCTGAGCCGTCGCACCCATCACGATCAGATCGCTGTGCTGCGCCTGCTCGATGATCGTCTGCGCCGGATCGGTGGTCACCGCCGATCGGGTTTTGACTTCCGGCAGACTCTTCAGGATTTGCGCCAGTCCGCGGAAGGGCACCTCCGATTCGCCATCGTGTTTGGGCGTCAGGTGCAAAGCGGTGATGTCGGCGGCATGCGTGCTGAGGCCCACGCGCAGCGTCAGTTCGGCGTGCGGGCCGCCGCGCAGCGGCAGCAGCACGTGCTTAAACTCCGCCTCGACCGGGCCGCGCACCAGCGCCACATCACACGGCGGCCGCGTCAACACCTCGGCGGCCGTCACGTGCAGCGCATCGAGTTGGCATTTCCATTCCAGCAGCAAGAGGTCTGGTTCATCTTCGGCAATCACCTTCACGAGATCATGCCACGGCGTATGCGAGACCTGCACTTCGGCTTTGTAGCGCACCTGTGGGCCGGCGCTCAACTCACGCAGCAGCCGCCGCACCTGTCGGGCCTGATACGCGCCGGTGCTCAACGATTCATGCTGCGGCACATACACCACACCGATCAGGATCACGTCGGCGGCCAAGCGCAGCGCCGCATTCAAAGCACTGTGGCAATCACAGCCATGCACCACCGGCACTAGCGCAGTGCGGATGTAGTCCACTTTGTTTTTCTTCATCGGTCTTCCTCCAATAACGGCGCGATGTGCTGCGCGTAGATGCGCTCCCAGGTGTAGGCGCGCCGCAAGCGCAGTGCGAGTTGATACTGCGGGTCATGCTGCAACCGATTGGCGATCTGCGCCGCGACGGTTTCCGGATCAGCCTCGGGCGAAAAGTAGATGGCTTCGTTCAGGCCCAATGCGCGCAGCGGCTCGATGTCGGTGCAGAACACGGGCAGTTAGCTGAAGGCCGCTTCCACGATGGGAATGCCAAAGCCCTCTTCGCGGCTGGGCAGGAACAGCGCATCGGCCAGTCGATAGAAATCGGCGATGACGTCATCGGGCAAATACGCGTCGATCAACTCTGCGAGGAAGATCGCCGCGCCCGCTAGGTTAAGCTCGGCCCGCAAGTCTTTCAGTTTCTGGAAGTAGGCGGCATTCGCCGGGTTGTGCGCGCCCAGCGGCCCGGTCACGATCAAGATCGCTTCCGGCATTTTACGGCGCAGCGCGGCCAGCGTGCGCAGCGCCAACTCGATATTCTTGCGCGGCGTCAGGCGCACCGGCAGCAGCAGGATCGGCGCGGCCTGCGCCAGATCGATCCGTGGGAGCAGCGACAGAGTGATCGGGCTGAGCTTATAAAACGCCGCTTGATCGATCCCGTTGGGCACTACCGCAATCGACTCGCGGGGAATCTTCAGCAGCTCGGCCAGTTCGCGCTGCCGCAAGTCCGAGACCACCACGTGCCGCGCGCCCCAATCGGTGCGGAGCAAATTCCATGGATAGCCGTCGTGCAGTTCGGCGCGATAGCGCGGCGTGGTCCAGGCCAGATCGTGATGCCACAAAATGACGCGGGGCCGATCGAGCCGGGCAATGGCCGCCGTGAGCGCGAGGTTCTTATTGAGCGAGCAGACGTTGTGCGCGATGAGCACATCCACATCGAACAGCACGGCCTGCAGGTCGCGCGTGATCTCCGCCGTCAGCAATTCAAAATCCGACGGCACTTCGCCGCGATCGAGCGCCGCCTTCACGGTCAGCACCCAGGGATGGCGTGAATCGATCAGCGGCAGTTGGATCAACGGGATTTGCGTGGAGAGACCGTCACCACGCGCGGCGAAGAGATGTACGGTGTGACCGGCCGCATTCAACAGACGGGCGTGATGGGCCAGAACACTTTCGACGCCGCCCACCACGGGCGGCACGGAGTAATGCAGGAGTGCGATGTGCAAGGAACGCCTCCGGTCGGTAAAGAGGTGCGTCCAGTATAGCCAATTTGGCGCGCCTTGTCGATAGGGTGGGAGGCGGTGGGAGGGCGCACCAAAACCTCGCCGGTTTTGACCTGATGATCTAGAGCGGTTTCCAGGTTGATTTACGATCTCGTTTGGAGTCGAGGCTTTAGCCGGTTGGCTGGCGCACAGCGGATCCGGCTAAAGCCTCGACTCCAATGTCGTAAACTAAAGTGGGAACCGATCTAGCCGGCCGGGATCATCGGAAAACTTCAGGCCGGCTAAGCGCCGACCGCGTAGAGCATTCCACAGCCTCTCTTCAGCAGATATCAGGCCATGCCGTAGATCGCGGGCAGCAGACACGATCGTGTAAGAGGCTCTTACCCCAACGTCCCCCACACTTCCAACTTTCGCGTCACGCGATTGATCACTTCATCCGTGTAATCGCTGGTGCTGGCGCTGCCGCCCAGATCGGAGGTTGCCACGCCGTCGTAAATCGCTTCCAACGCCGATTCGTAAATCGCGCGTGAAGCACGTTCGGCGTCTTGCGATCCGACGTAGCTCAACAGCGCCGCACCCGCCAGAATCATCGCCAGCGGATTGGCGATGTTCTTCTTGAACAGACTCGGCGCGGTGCCATGCGGCGCTTCGGCGATGACGGTCTTCACGTTGAAGTCCTGATCGAAACTGAGGATCAACGACTCGCTCCCCGCAATCGACCCGAACATCTGCAGGACCAGATCGCTCAAGCAGTCGCCGTCACGATTGAGCGCCGGGATGACCAGCGCTTCGCCGGCCCTCACCAGCAGCAGCGCATACGTCGCATCGATCAACTGCGGCTCATAGCGCACGCGCGGATAGCGTTTCGCCGCGGCATCCAGTTCTTCTTTGAACATTCCTTCGTATACCGGACTGACCGTGAACTTAGGCCCGCCAAAAACTTTCGCACCGGTCTTCTTGGCATAGCGGAACGCGAACTCCGCGACTGCGTGACACGTGGCGCGCGAAATCTTCTCGGTACGATAGGCCATTTCCTCACCCTCTGCTCCCTCGCGCCATTCCTGCGCACCGTACGCATCATCGACGGCCATGCGCACCACGGCGACGGGCGCATACATGCCACCCACCGGGCGAATCCCCGGCAGCCGACGTCCCACCCGCAAGATCACCTTACCATCGATCTCTTCACGCAAGATCGCATTGGGGCTGCCTGCATCGCCGGCTTTTTCCGGCGTGATCGTCGCCGCCTTGATGCCCAAGCCATGTTCGCGCAACGCCACGGCTGCGTCCCGCACGATCTGGTTGTCGGTTTCCCGCCGTTTTTCCAACGACAAATCGAAGCGCACAAAATTCAACGGTACGCGAATCACGCTGGGCTCCAGCACGCGCAGTGCCTCGTCGAGCAATTCCTGTCCGGTCTGATCGCCTTCCATCACCACAATCGTTCGGTCGGTCATGCGCCCTCTCCCTGACAAAAGTTGAGCGGCGATCGATTCGATCACCGCTCGTATTGTACTCGATTCTATCGACGAGACCTGGCAGGTTTTCACCAGATGATGTGGTCACACCATCCGGTCGGTCTTGCTCACGGCGAGTACGTCCTGGTTGTCGTCGAAAACCTGCCAGGTCTTGTTATCCCAACAACTTAATCAACCGATCGAGCACGCGTTCGGCGACCTGCGCCTTGCTCATCAACGCCAGCGGTTCCACGCCGCCGCCCGCGCCGATAAACGTCACCCGATTGGTATCGACGGCGAAGCCGGCATCCGTGGCCGAGACATCATTCGCTACGATCAGATCGAGTCCCTTCGCGTGCAGTTTCGCCAGCGCATGGTCGATGAGATTCTGCGTTTCCGCCGCAAACCCGATCGTGATCTGCGGCTTCCCGATCGATTCCTTCTGCTCTTTGACGGCCTGCAAAATATCCGGCGTGCGCGTCAGATGCACCTCAAACTCGACGGTGTCCCTGGTCTTCTTGATCTTGTGATCGGCTAAGTGGGCGGCTTGAAAATCGGCGACGGCCGCGGCCATGATGAGCGCATCGGCCTCACGGCAGGCGGCGACGACCGCTTCGCACATCGGCTGCGCCGATTCGACGTCGATGCGTTGCGCGCCGTAGGGTGTGGGCAGCGTCACCGCGCCGACGATCAACGTCACCTCCGCGCCTCGATCGATCGCGGCTTGTGCGATGGCGAACCCTTGCTTGCCGCTTGATCGATTGCCGATGAAGCGCACCGGATCGATCGCTTCGTGGGTGCCGCCCGCGCTGACGACGATCTTGCGCCCGGCCAGCGGCCCCTTCGCGCCCAACACCACGCGCGCAAAACCGAGAATCTCGCTCGGCTCCACCATGCGCCCTTCGCCGATCAAGCCCGAGGCCATGCGGCCCAACGCCGGCCCCACAAAATGAAAGCCGCGTTCACGCAGAATGGACACGTTCGCTTGTGTCGCCGCATTCGACCACATACCGCCATCCATCGCGGGCACAACCATGATCGGACAGCGCGCGGCCAGCGCCGTGACGGTGAGTAGATTGTCGGCTTGCCCGTGCGCGAGTTTCGCCAGCGTGTTCGCCGTCGCCGGCGCGATGATGAGCAGATCGGCTTTCTCGCCCAACTGCACATGCGGCACATGCTGATCGTGCCGCCACAGATCGTCAGTTGTCAACGCCGATCGTCCGGTCACGGCGGCGAACGTCACCGGCCCCACGAACTTCGTCGCCGACTCGGTCAAGATCACATCGACCTGTGCGCCGGCCTGCGTCAATTTGCTGGCGAGATCGGCAACTTTGTAAGCGGCAATTCCGCCGCACACCCCGAGGACAATGTTTTTGTTGTGGACAAGAGGTATGGAGTCCATAGCGATGAATTGGCGTCAGCAAGTTAAGAGATCCCCACGGCGTGTCTGACCCCGCAAAACCCTGATTTGCTGAGTCTGAGCTCGGCTACGTGCTTCCCGCTAAATAGTTTGACCGTGGCTTTCCGGCAAGTATGCGCCCGGCTGTGCATGCCTCCACCCTCTTAAATTCTGATCTACCGAAACGTGTCTATTTCCACGGATTAGTCAACGACACGCCCGCAAATTGGAAGTCGCTTTCATTGCGCGTCACAAGATTAAAATCCCTATGCAGCGCAGTGGCGGCAATCAACGAATCCATAGCCGGCATAGTCTTGCCGGATCGTTCGAGTGATCCCATCAATTGTCCCCACTTCAACATCACGCCGGCATCAATGGCGACAATCCGACCCGCAAACCGAACGAAGAGCTGGTCGTTTAACCAGTCCGCCAGAATGATTCTGCGAGGCGAGTCCGGCAGTTTCTCAATGCCCTTGCTCAGCTCACCAATGGTGATGACGCTCAGAAAAAGCTCGGCCTCTGTGATACTGTCAATCCACGTCATGACCCTAGGGTCAGGTCGTTTGGCGACCAGCTCGGAAATAACCAACAGGTGCAAAACTCGCCTACAAATGCCACATGGCCTATCGAATTTTGGCCGGAAAAACAAGCGAAATCTTCGCGTGTAGGTTAATTTTGCACCTACTGGAAATAACACAGGTATCGAGTAAATAGTTCATAAGGCTGGCTCAGCCCGCGGACCGCTGACATCCCGCCGCAGGTCAAGCGCCACCTCCGCTAACGGCGACTCGTGAAAGAAGGCCGATAGCTTCTGCTGCCTGAGCACCAGTTTGCAGTACTCGGCATAGGATAGCAGAATCGCCGCCTCCACCCCGCGCTTCGTGATTAGCTGCGGGCCATGACTGATGGCTTCATCCACCACTTCACCAAATTGGTTTTCAGCCTCCGGTAATTGCCACATGCGCAGCATGGTTTGCCTCCTTGCTTCATCTTAATAGGATTATACGCGGTCAACACCCGACTGTCGAGCGCGCCTCACACATTCAAGTCGTAAATCAACTTCAGACCTTTCAACGTCAACTGCAAATCGACTACATCGATCACGTCGGTGACGGGCGCGATAACTTCCGCTAACCCGCCGGTGGCGATGACCTGCGCGGGGCCGAGTTCCGCCTTGAGGCGCTTGACCAGCCCTTCGACCAATCCCGCGAAACCCAGCACGATGCCCGACTGCATCGTCGTGACGGTGCTCTTGCCGATCGCTTTAGGCGGCCGCACGAGTTCGATCTGAAAGAGCTGGGCGGCCGATCGGGTGAGTGATTCCAACGACGTCACCATGCCGGGCGCGATCGCACCGCCTAAATATTCACCTTGCGCCGAGATGCAATCGAACACGGTTGCCGTGCCAAACGCGATCGCAATCGCCGGGCCGCCGTACAGGCGATAGGTCGCCAGTGAATTCACCACGCGATCCGCGCCGACTTCGCGCGGATTATCAACCGCGAGTTTCACGCCCGTCTTGATGCCCGGCCCAACGATCACAGGCGTGCGATGCAGATACTTGCGCGACAAGTCTTCAAACACCGAGCGCAGCGGGGGCACCACGCACGATAGCGACACGCCAGTGATCTCGCTGGCTGGAATGCCGGAGGCTTGCAGCAAGTTGAGTAATAACATGCCGTAATCGTCGGTGAGTTTGTGCCGCTCGGTGGCGATGCGCCAATTGGCAAGCAGCTCGTCCCCACGAAAGACGCCCGCTTTGATGGAGGTGTTGCTGATATCGAGTGTCAGGAGCATAGTGATTATTGGCCGGAAAACTCACAACCTATTTTGGACAACACCGTTGCTGGATCAGTCACCTCGTGCACGATCCATTCCGCATTATAGATGTCCTGATGCAAGCCTGCTACGACGACCTTGGGCGCGGCCGGATCGGAGCTGCTCAGCTGCGCGCACCACAGATCGTTGGGCGGATACGGAATGGGTTTTGAGGAACCCCAATACTCCGTGCGCGTCAGTGTGGGCACCGTCGTCGCAGTCATGGTCAAAGGCCGGACACTCGCGTCGGTTTGCGCCTCATCGCGCGGTGTGGGCGCCGTCGTCGCCGTCACGGTTAAAGGCCAAACGCCTACGTCGACTTGCGCCTCAGCCTCATAATAGCGCTGTGTGGTTCGATAGTAAATCGCGTTGCCGAAAGAATTTTTGCTCATCTCTGGCCGGAAATTTTGCGGCAGGCGGGCCTGCGCATATTGTTTGATCGTCAATGTAGGAATCGTCGTCGAACGTCGATAAGCGACATATTCTTCCACGGCCGTTTCATGCGACGGACGCGGACTCGCACGAGTATTCCAAATCAGCACAGCCGTCACTGCGATGGTCGGCAGACACAGGACGAGAATAACTCTGAACAGGCGATTCATCATGCCCTCCTTCATTGGGTCGATTGACCGGGGCTCAGGCGCGTGCGTCCCACCTGTGGTGGGCGTCCTACCTGTGGTAGGCCACCTCCCCCGTCAACCACTGTCCGTTCTCATACAAGAAATTATCGATTAACCTCGGCTTACCCACGCGCACCGCCATCGATAATAGTACACCCTCCCCTGTCGCCGCAGTTTGCGACGGGGGAGGGGCGGGGTGGGGGTCCAACTCCTGCAACGTCGTCGCATTCGCCGCCGACACATAATCGAGTTTCGCCAATGGTTCAGATTCGATGACGCCGCGCATGATCGATCGCAAGTGATCGCCATCCCGCTCGCCGCGATCGAACACCTCTTTCGCGGCATTCAACGCCCGATAGAGCACCGGCGCTGCACGGCGATGCTCCGCGTCGAGATACGTGTTCCGACTGGACATCGCCAGCCCATCAGCTTCGCGCAGCGTCGGGCAGATGATGATGTCGATCGGCATGTTTAGGTCTTTTACCATACGTCGGATCACCACCGTCTGCTGCGCGTCCTTCTGCCCGAAGTAGGCGCGCTCCGCCCCGACGATGTTGAACAACTTCGCCACCACCGTCGCCACGCCGCGAAAGTGACCGGGCCGCGACGCGCCTTCCAGAACCTTCGTCACATGTTCGACAGTCACGTAAGTCTGGTAATTCGGCGGATACATCACTTCCGGCGTGGGATTGAACACCAGATCGACTTCCAGCGATTCCAGCAATCTCAAGTCCTGATCGAGATCGCGCGGATATGCGGCGAGGTCTTCGTTCGGCCCGAACTGCGTGGGGTTGACGAAGATGCTGACCGCCACGAGATCATTCTCAGCCTTCGCCCGCTTCACCAGCGATAAGTGGCCCGTGTGTAGATAACCCATCGTCGGCACCAGACCCCATGAGCCGGGCAGGGCGGCTTTGGTTTTGCGGAATTCTTCGATGGTGTTAAGAGTCTGCATGTGTGTTCCTAATAAATATTCGGATTGCGACTATTCAACTGCCTTCACTTCGCTAGACCACAACCTTGAATGCCACCTTCATAATAGCGCACGAATGCGCTGGGCGCGTCTGCAAAATCGACTTGCAGAAATACCTCATTTACATCTCTAAAGTTGTAGTTAGGTTCGTCTTGATTGTAGGAGGTTACAGTTGTCGTGTGCGTACCTGAACTCTTAAGCATTGAATCCTGAAGAAATGACCAACACTCTTCGTCCACCCACAAATACGAGGGTATATCGCTTGTAGGCAAGACGCCAACTGGATGTGAACCAGCCGCTCTAAGAAGTTGCTCGGTCTCTTTCAAAGCAGAGGTTTTCGCATCATCTGTTTTCCATCCCGTAAAGAGCCAGCCACAGAATGCAACAAGACCGATTGCAACCACAGCGGCAGCAATCAACCACCATTTGAGCGCTGAGCGTCGTAGCATATTCCCTCTAGTCGATGATTCCGCTGATTTAGTTTTATCTGCGTTTATCCGCGCGCATCAGCGTCCCATTCATTTGAACGGAACCTCGACCACCTTCACCGCAATCGCGTCCAGCAGCGCGTAGCTCTCTCCACTCAGGTGACGACTAGCGAATCAACGGTAATCGCCGCACACGCAACCGCTTGGCCTGAACGGTGACTGCTGCACCGGCTTCCAAATCGTCGGCGCATTGCTTCAAGACTGATTCGAGCAAATCGGTTAACGCTTCAGCGCGCAAGCCTTCCATGCGAATACGAATCACAGAAGGCCACGCAGCGCGTGACAATGCGAGCAACAGATGAAAATCGGCGTCCAGCGTGACGACGATGCTAGAATCCCTGCGGCCTTGTTCCAGAATGACAACGTCGGGCGCAGCCGACAAACCAATGTCCGCGACGTGAATAGCCTCGAGGCCGCGGGCGCGCAACAGCGCTGCCGCCGACCGTGGCAAGCCTTGGTCGAGCAGCACTTTCATGCCGCCACCAGCTCAAGCGTGCGATCATCGAGACTGGCCGCGGCAAACTCCAGGGCCTGACGAATATCCTCGTCCTCGAGTTCAGGATACTCGCGTTGGAATTCAGTCCGATCGGGATAGACCGCCAGTGCTTCGAGCACGCGCCGCACGGTAATTCGCAGACCACGAATACAAGGCTGGCCGTTCATCTTAGCTGGATCAACCGTGATGCGATCGAATTTTCCCATGTGACTTCCTCCTACTTGAATGATACCTCAACAACTTTCGCTTGAATTTCTTCAAGCATCGACCTGATCTCTGCCTGCACTCTCGCCACCAGATCGGCTTCGGCCACAATCTCGGCCTTCGGTTGATCGCGCCGCTTCACTTCGACGCCGCCCTTCGCCAGCGACTTCGCCGCCACCGTCACGCGGATGGGAATGCCGATCAGATCAGCGTCGTTGAATTTCACGCCGGGGCTTTCTTCGCGATCGTCGTACAGCACCTCGATGCCGGCTTTGAGCAGCGTCTCATACACTCGATCGGCGGCTTCGGCCTGACCCAGCGAGACGAGATGCACGTGATAGGGCGCGACCGTGATCGGCCACATCAAGCCTTTGTCGTCGTGATGCTCTTCGGCGATGCAGGCCAGCAAACGCCCCGATCCAATGCCGTATGATCCCATCACGATGGGCTTTTGTGTCCCATCGGTGGCGAGGAACGTCGCGCCAATCGCGGCTGAATAGCGCGTGCCTAGTTTGAAGATGTTACCCACTTCCACACCGCGCGACGTGTAGAGCGGTTGCCCGCAGTTGATACACGCATCGCCATCACCTGCTGCCGCGAGGTCGGCGATGATCGTCGCCTCGTAATCGCGTCCGATGTTGGTGTTGAGCAGGTGATAACCAACCTCATTCGCGCCTGCCACCAGATTGGGCGAAGACGGCACGGCATCATCGACGATCACGGTGACGCCGCGTAAACCGATCGGACTGGCATAACCCGGCGTGGCTCCCACATCGCGGATTTCGTCCTCGGTCGCAGGACGCAGCCAATCGGCCTTGGCGACGTTTGAGAGTTTCGTCTCGTTCACTTCCATGTCGCCGCGCACCACGGCAAAGATAAACTCTTCGCGCGTGCCCGTACCCTCTTCGTGACCGGCGATCATGAACACGGCCTTGGCGGTCTTGCTCTTGGGGATGCCGAGCAGATTCGCCAGCGCTTCGATCGATTTGCAATCGGGGGTTGCCACTTTCTCGATCGGCTTCAACTCTTCCGCAGGCGGAACTGACTTTGCAAATTTCGCAATCTGCCGGTTCGCGGCGTAGCCGCAATGGCGGCACAACACCAACGTATCTTCACCAATCGGCGTAAGGTACATATATTCGTGCGCCAGCGAGCCGCCCATCATGCCCACGTCCGAACCCACCGCAATTGCGGGCAGATCGCAGCGATGGAAGATGTTGAAGTAGGCCTGATAATGCGCGCGATACTGCTTGTCCAACCCGGCTTCGTCCGCGTCGAGGCTGTACGAATCTTTCATCGTAAATTCGCGTACACGGATGAGACCCGCGCGCGGACGAGGATCGTCGCGGAACTTCGTTTGAATGTGATACACCAACTGCGGCAGTTGGCGATATGATCGGATCTCGGTCTTGCACAGATCGGTGACGACCTCTTCGTGCGTCATCGCCAGCACCATGTCGCGCTCCTTGCGATCTTTGAAGCGCGCCATCTCCGGCCCGATCGAATACCAGCGCCCGGTGGCCTGCCACACCTCGGCGGGATGCGCCACCGGCATCGTCATCTCCTGCCCGCCGATGGCGTTCATCTCTTCGCGCAAGATGTTCTCGATCTTCGTCAGCGATCGCTTCGCTAGCGGCAGATACGAAAACAAGCCTTGTCCCAACTGCCGAATAAATCCCGCGCGCACCAGCAGCTGATGGCTAATCGCTTCGACGTTGGCGGGTGGTTCGCGTAAGGTTGATCCGAAGTGGTGTGAAAGGCGCAATGTAAATCTCCGTGAAAAGTGAAAAGTGATGAGCGACGAGTGAAACGTGATGTACAGGTCTAAAACTGCGCGAGGAATTGACCGGGTGTGACAATCTGTAGTTCGGTTATACGCGCAAAGTGCCGATCGTTCAATGTCAGTAGCGGCAGATCGTACTCCAGACAGATGGCCGCGATCAGCGTGTCTTTGATGCCAATGTCTTGATTGCGGCGTTGGAGTTCGGCATGCAAGCGGGCGGCGCGTCGCGCGGAGCGATCGTCAAACGGGGCAACCAGCATGGCGTTGAGTAGGGCATTTTCGCCGCCGATTTGTCTGCGGGCGCGCGCCATGCCAAACAACAATTCATACACGGTGACGGCGGTCACATAGCAAATAGACTCGCGCACGGCGCGTTCAACCGCCGTCGCCGCCGGTTCTTGTCCGCGCAGATACGCGATCAACATGCTGGTATCTAGGCAGATTCGGCTGTCGTCCATGTTTGCCAGCCTTGTTCATTGGCTTTCAGTGCCTCGTCAAAGCCTTCGTCGTCGGCCAGCGCGCCGCGCAGACTGAGAAACTGATCGAGGTGGGCCAGGCGTAATGTCTCGCCATCGACAATGGCCTTCACTTCGTCGCCCTCGTGTAATTTCAGTGCTTTCATCAAGCGCAGCGGAATGGTGATGGCATCTTCGGTCGCGCTTCTAACAATCATCGTCATGTTTAGCCTCCTGTTGCTTGAATTCTATCACTTGAATCGGCTAAGTCCGGGCTGGCCCACGTGTCCCACAACTGAGCGCGGCGATCATCCGGCAAGTCAATATACTGCCCCAGCGTCACGTTGTCGAAAAACAATGTGTCCGGTGACAAACGTTCACCGCCCAAAGTCGTTTGCACAGCTGCCTGTGTGTATTCTACGCTAGCACGGGCTTCCTTCAAGGTGCGTGACGGGATCACTGCGGCCTCGCACAACTCAGGCGCTAATTCGAGCAAGCGTTGCCGATCGGCCAGACTCATTTGATGAATGGCGCTTGCCAGTTGTTCAACGCTCACTGGTAAGGTCGGCAAAGATGTTGTCAGTGCTGTACACCTCCGCACGCGGAATGCGCGATGATTGTAGCATACTGCCCTTGTGCCTAGCGCGCCGCTCGCAACTGTCGCTGCAATTCTTTCTCCGCGCTCTGCGCGTCCTCGACCGAGTAATTCTTTTCAATCGCACGCATCAAGGAAGTGAGCAGCGTATTAACGGGCGTGGGGATGCTCAGCGTTTGTCCCTGCTCGACGATTTTACCATTGATGGCGTCGATCTCCGTGGGGCGTTTACCCAACACGTCTTGCAACATCGATGAGTGATTGGTCGCCGTCATCGTGGCGACTTGCTTCACACGTTCGACCGGATCAGGAAATGGCAGCGTAATGCCTTTGGCCTGTGCGACGGCGGTGGCTTCCAAGGCGGCGGCCCTCATCAACCCGATCGTCTCTTCGCTCTCAAGGAGCGCGCCGTTTGGCACACGCAGAATCGCCGTCAACGGATTGATTGCCGCGTTGATGATCATCTTGCCCCACACCAGCCCGTCGATGTCGGCGGTGACGTGCGATTTCAAGCCAGCCGAGTTGAACAACGCCGAGACTTCATACGCGCGATGACTCACGGCAAAATCGCGGGGCGCGGCCAACTCGATCGGGACGTAGCCTAAATGCGTCGCGCCGCGCCCGCTGGTGCGAATCCGCCCCGGGCCGAGCAATGTCGCACCCTGCATCGTCACACCTTGCAGTGCCCGATCGCGTCTCACGTATTCCGCCAGAATCTCGATGTTGCCCAGGCCGTTCTGCAAGGTCAGCGCCAGTCCATCGGGCTTGATGGTCTTCGCGGCGACCTCGGACGCTTTGATCGTCTTGTAGGCTTTGGTTAACACCAGCGCCAGATCGGCGGCGGGGGCATCGTCGGGATGATAGGTCGTGTGTACGCTGTGGCAGCAGCTGTCGCCGTCGATGGTGATGCCGTGCTGCTTGATCGTCTCGATCGCATCTGCCCACGAACCGATCATCGAAACGTCGGCTACATCCGATAAGCGCGCCGCGAACAACGTCGCCATCGCACCGGTGCCGATGATGGAGATTTGCATTGTCATTCCCTCCGTCCCTCTTCCTCTCCATCTCTCTTTCCTTCTTTCACCGGAACGACAGCGGGACGGAGGGATGGAGAGACTGAGTGAACAAACGCTTCGAATTCCGCATCGTCGATGGCGAAGGAATTATCGGCGGTTGGAAAAGCGCGCGCGTGTACTTCATCCACATACTGCTTCACCGCCTCGACGATGATGGGCTTGATATTGGCATAGCGTTTGTTGTGCTTGGGCGAGAAGCGATCGAAGTAGCCGAGCAGATCGTGAAAGACCAGCACTTGCCCGTCGCAGCCCGCGCCGCCGCCAATGCCGATGGTCGGAATCGACAATTGCTTCGAGACAAACTCGCTTACGCGATCGGGTGTGGTTTCCAACACGACGGCGTACGCTCCGGCTTCTTGCAAGGCCAGCGCATCTTCCAGCAATTTCTGCGCGGCCCCCGCTGTTTTACCTTGCACCCGATAGCCGCCCAACTTAGATACCGATTGCGGCGTCAAGCCGATGTGGCCCATCACGGCGATGCCCGCGTCGACGATGGCTTTCACGATCGGGGCCATGGCTGCGCCGCCCTCGAGCTTCACCGAATCGGCGCCGCCTTCCTTGAGGAAGCGTCCCGCGTTGCGAATGGCTTCGTGGGCATCGGCCTAATACGACAGGAACGGCATATCGCCGACGATGTGCGCGAACTTCGTGCCGCGTTTAACGGCCGCCGTGTGGCTGATCATCACGTCCATCGTAACGGGCACGGTGGAATCGTAGCCCAGCACGACCATGCCCAGCGAATCGCCGACGAGGATCAGATCGACGCCCGCTTCGTCGACGGCGAGCGCGCCGGGGTAGTCGTAGGCCGTGATCATGGTGATGGGTTCGCCGCGCTGTTTCTTGGCGTGGAGCGCGGGGATAGAGACTTTTTTGCGATCCATGTTGACTCTCCTTCAACTGAGTTGATAGTAGGTCTGTTCTGCTCGTAGCCCGCGTCCGCGCGGACGCGGGCTACGAGCAAGTTGCAAACGTAAACGCCCGATCGGCTGGATCAGCGATCGGGCGTGAGAACACACAGGGTTTTGTGTTGTCTCCGTCTCGGTCGTGTGACGATCCAAGCGGCTATCTTATTGACCTGTCATGCTGAGCATAGCGAAGCATCTCGTTTGACTGACCGAGATTCTTCAGCGCAACACCCTGTCCGCTGTTATGCAGCGGGGGCGCGTTAGGCGAAAGCGCGCTTCAGAATGACACTTTTGATAATTGCTCGCTGCTCACGATGTAAGTCAACGGCACTTTGATTATACCTCACCTGATATTCGGGTGTTGCTCTCCCCCTCTCCTGAGTTGCGCCTTATCAACTCAGGAGAGGGGCGGGGGGTGAGGCCTACCCAAATCTTCCCGTAATGTAGTCTTCCGTCTGCTTCTTCTGTGGTTTCACGAAGATGCGCTTGGTCTCGCCGTGCTCCACCAACTCGCCCAGCCAGAAGAAGCCGGTGAAGTCGCTGGCGCGCGCGGCCTGCTGCATGTTGTGCGTGACGATGACGATGGTGTACTTCTGCTTCAGTTCCTGCATCAAGTCTTCGATCTTCAGCGTGGCGATCGGATCGAGCGCCGAGCAGGGTTCATCCATCAGGATCACTTCCGGCTTCACGGCGAGGACGCGTGCGATGCACAGGCGCTGCTGCTGGCCCAGTGACAGATCCAGCGCGGGGCCTTTCAGCTTGTCTTTCACATCGTCCCACAAGGCGGCATCGCGCAACGACTGCTCGATCACATGATCGAGACTGGTCACTTTCATCTTCAAGGCGCGCGGCCCGAAGGCGACGTTGTCGTAGATCGATTGCGGAAAGGGATTGGGTTTCTGAAAAACCATACCCACCCGCTGGCGCAGATCGACGACGTTGAACGCCGGATCGAGCACGTTCTCGCCGTTGAGCATGATCGAGCCATCGGCGCGCGTGCCGGCGATGGTGTCGTTCATGCGGTTGAGGCAGCGCAGGAACGTCGATTTGCCGCAGCCGCTGGGGCCGATCAGGGCCGTGATCTGTCGTTCGGGAATATTGAGGCTGATGTCGCTTAAGGCTTGCTTGCCACTGTAATAAAAATTGAGATGTTCCACTTCGATCTTGTTCGTCATTTAGGTAGTCCTCTGTTCCCAGGCATAAGCCACGGCCTGTTCCAGCGTCATGGCGCGGCCCGTTGCTGTTGAGGCCGTGAGTGCTTCTTCGGTGAGTTGGGCGCGAATCAAAGCGTAATCTCGATCGACCTCGGCCTGTTCGATGAATGGGCGCTGATCGCCAATCGAGGCGCGGACGGCATCCGCCCAGGCATACAGGCGCACGGCGCGCTCCAATTCGTTTTGTCGCACGGCCAGACTCGCCAATCCTTCCAACGCATACACCACGCCAATTTTACTCCCCATCTCGCGAAAGCGTTGCTGCACTTCGGCGAACGTATCCTGCGCGCAGTCTTCTTCGCCCTCGCGCAAATACACATACTCCAGATTGACCGTCGACCAGAGCGCGATCACCGTGATGCCGGTTGCCTGGCACACCGCCAGGCCCTGCTCAAAGTAAGCGCGGGCGCGATCGTACTGGCTCTGCCGCATAGCGAGTTCACCAAGGCGCATCAGGATCATCGGGTCGGGTCCGCCGATCGAATCTTGCAAGTGCAGGCTTTCTTCCAGCCAGTGCTGCGCCTGCGCAAACTCACCTTGACGCAGCAACAACGTCCCCAGATCGCTTAAGGCATAAGCGGTCCCGATCAGATCACCGCACTGGCGAAAGATGGTCAGACTCTCTTGCAGGTAAGCGCAGGCCCGGGTCACTTCTTTGTTGTCGGCGACACCGCCCAGATCGAGTAAGGCAGTAGCGATGCCCGCCTGATCACCTAGTTCCCGATAAAGTCGTAGACTTTCCAACACTTGCGGGTGGCCGGTTTCGTAATCGTCCATCAGGCACACGATAGTGCCCAGCGAATCGAGGCAGTGCGCTTCGCCCGCCACGTCGCCCAGTTCTCGATAGATTTCCAAACTTTCCTCGGCTAGTGTGCGCGACTCGGCCAGATCGCCCTCCCACGAGATGAGGTTGGCCGCCGTCTCCAACGCTTTGGCGCGCAGCGCGGTGCGCGGTTGAGCATCGGGTTGTTGCAATAGCTGCATCAATCGTCCGGCCACCGCGCTGATCGATCCGTAGCGCGTCGTGAATTCATACAACGCACTGGCCAGGCGCAGGCCCGCTTCCATATAGCCATCCAGCGACCAGTCCAGGGCGGCATGCAGATTATCCATTTCATCTTTCAGCTGATTCAGCCACAGCACCTGCTGCGATCGGCGCAGTTCCGGTTCGGCGCGCTCGGCCAGCTGCACAAAATAATCCAGATGCCGATCCCACACGCAATCGGTGTCGCAGAAGTCCGATATCTTTTCACGCGCATACTGGCGGATCGTTTCCAGCAGGCGATAGCGCACCCGATCGTGCTATGCCCCTTCGGCGCTGACGAGCGATTTGTTCACTAGCTGCGTGAGCAGGTCCAGCACATCGTCAGGTTGGATCAAGCCCGCGACGTCCTCGTCCGCCCCGATCGCTTCCGCGGCCTCCAACGTCCAACCGCCCGCGAAGACCGACAGGCGCCGCAACAAAGCGCGTTCTGCGTCAGAGAGCAGGTTGTAACTCCAATCCATCAGCGCGCGCAGAGTTTGCTGACGTGGCAGGGCAGTGCGACTGCCGCCGGTGAGCAAGCGGAACGCATTGCCGAGCCGCGCAGCGATCTGCTCAATGCCCAGCACATTCACACGGGCCGCGGCCAACTCGATCGCCAGTGGAATCCCATCGAGCCGTTGACAAATCTGCGCGAGGGCGTTGGCATTTTTGGAAGTCACGGCGAATTCCGGCAGAGCCAGCCGCGCACGATCGACAAATAGCTGCACCGCTTCATAGTGCGCGAGCGTCTCAAGCGAGCGTGACTGATGCAGCTCTGGAATGGAAAGTGAAGGCACGCGAAACGCCGTCTCCCCGGCGATGCCCAACTGCTCGCGGCTGCTGGCGAGGATGGTCAAATCGGGGCAGGCCCGTAGCAGTAACTCGACTAACTGCGCGCAAGCTGCAATCACATGCTCGCAGTTGTCCAGCAGCAGCAAGGTCTTGCGGCCTCGCAAATAATCGAGGAGCGTGGTCACGAGCGATCGGCCTGATTCTTCGCGCAGCCCCAACGCCGGATCGGCCACCGGCGCTAACTCGATCAGCCATACACCCTGCGGGTAGTCGGCTAACAATTCCTGACCCACTTGCAACGCCAGGCGCGTCTTACCGCAGCCCCCGATCCGGTCGCGTCACTAGGCGGGACGTGGTGGTTTGCAGCAAATGTGTGACCTCGGCGATCTCTTGCTCACGCCCGACGAACGTGGTCAACTGACGGGGCAGATTGTTGGTGGCGGGTGGTTTCACCTCGAGCGGTGCGCGGTTCGCTGTCACCGGTTCACTGTGTGAGAGTTGTCCGTACAGCGCGCGCGTCACTTCCGACGGTTCGACATCGAGTTCACGGCGCAGCGCCTCGACGCAGCGTTGATAGGCGGCAGCCATGCTCGCTCGATCGCCGGTTGCACTGTGGGCCAACATCAACGTGCGATAGGCGGGTTCCGGCACGTGCCCCACTGCGATCCAGCGTTCAGCCCATTCCATCACCGCGGGCCAGCGTCCTTCGGCCACCGACCGATCGAGCAGCAGGGAGAGCGCGTGTTCGTAGATCGCCTGCAAGCGTTCGCGTTCCGGCTCCACCCATTCGTCGTAGAAGCCCGGCAGTAATTCGCCATGATAGACCTCAATGCCGCGCAGAATCTCATCGATCGGAGTATCGGCTGATACCGCTTGTTCCAACACGGTGACATCCAGCCAGTAATCGGCGTCGGCGTCGAAGGCGATGGTGAGATCGTCCGCAATGAAGTAGTCGCGTTTGCCAGGCTCCAGCGCTTTACGAATGCGCCACAGCGCCTGACGCAGATAGCTGCGGGCATTGACCTCGGTGGCATCGGGCCATAACAGTCCCGCCAGCCGCTCGCGTCGATAGGGTGTGCCGGGTTTCAAAGCGAGATACGCCAGCAGCGATTGGGCCGGTCGGGAGGGAAGATCGATCGGGCGGTTGTCCAGCCGCAGATTGAATTGTCCGAGCAGTCTCAGTTCAAGCATCGGAGTCTCTGATTAAGTGAGCGCGGTTTTGAGGTTCAACCTCTCAAGTATATCACCCCTTGAACGACCAGAAAATCGATCGAACATACGCCGCAACATACGGTGAAAAAACGCCCCACCGCTATAGTAGAGCCAGAAAACGCGATTAAGTGACAGCCAGTTCAGGATCAGGAGGTTCAAATGAACAGCAACTATGGAATGGTAAAGCATGTCATGGTCGCCGAGCTGGGACGCTTGTGGAACCAGTCGGAGAAAGCGCGCTGCACTGACGACAGTTCGCAAATAGAGGCGCAAGTCTGGCTGTGGCAGCACAAGACGCTGTTCCTGGCGATGGGCGTGTTAATCGTAGCCGGGTTGTTGATCGCCAGCGGGATGAGCGCTTAGCAACCCGGCGCGGCATAGGAGAGCGGGATGGAAAAATTGAACTGGGCAAGACGGGTGTGAGGGTCAGTGAAATTAGCCTGGGTTGCATGCTGATGGGCAGCGCTGTCGACCGCTCGACATCGCCTTTGATGAAGATCGCGGTCGCGTCCGCAAAGACCACGGCCCAGAGAATCTGGCGTTACTGCGCCATCTCGCCTTGAATTTGCTCAAGCACGAGAAAACGTGCAAACGGAGTATCAATGGCAAACGGATCCTCGCGGGCTGGAAGAACGACTACTTGCTCATAGTCTTGGCGGGGCTGGCCCACTTGGGAAATTAAGATGCGTTTGCCCTGCGCCGACTGGCCGGGAGCGTGGACAAAATATCTAAATCATGCTATGCTGCTAAAAAGTCAGGGGTTATACAATTCAGGTTCGGCAGGAGGCAAACAAATGAAAGCGACAGACTTTGACCTCTCCAAAGATCTCAAATTTGATCCGGAAATAGGCATTACGCGCTTTGGCAGCAGCCGCCTGTTGATTTTTAGTGCTGACGCCATCGGATTGCTCAGGCAAAAGCTCCGGGATGAACTGGGCGTGACCCGGACACGCGAATTCTTTCTGGCGTTCGGCTACCAGAACGGCTATGCTGATTTCCTGCAGATGAAGATCAATTATCAATTCGACACAGAGATGGATTTGGTGTCTTCTGGTCCTGTCATTCACACATGGGAAGGCATTGTCAAGGCAGCGATGAGGGAAATTCGCTTTGACCGGACCACCAACGAATATTATGCTGCGGGCGGCTGGTCCAACTCATACGAGGCCGAACAACATCTGTGTTTCAATCAGCCAGACGCAGAGCCAGTCTGCTGGTCGCTCATGGGCTATGCCACCGGTTGGTCTACTGCTTTCTGGCGCTCGCCGCTGATCGCCATTGAGCAGGCCTGTGTGGGCATGGGAGATGCGCAATGCGAGTGGCTCATTCAACCCCCGGCTGCCTGGGGCGAAAAAGCCAGGCCTTATCTCGCAGCGTATCAGCCGTTCTTTGATCGGCTTTCTTAGGAGGGCGCAATGGCCGAGAAACTTTTGCTCTATTATAAGTATATCTACGACGTAAAAGGCTTTACGGGAAAGATAGATCTGGCAAAAGAGACCAAGATTCCATCGACGGAAGCCGCTATCGAATCGGACACGCTCGAAAAACTCCAGTTGTTCAAGGACGCCATTCTCAAGATCACGGGCAAGCCGGCGCCCAATCTGTAACGGGGCGCGCCCTGGTACTGACGCTTGAATTCACCGCGGCCACCAACAGGTGGCCGCGGTGTTTACTTGTATCTGCTGCTGAGGCCCGCTTTCAACGGCTGGGACAAGAGTTGCGCGATGCGGTGGATAAGTGATCGGGAAGTAGCCTGCGCCGAGTTCAACATCTGTTCGCAAGCGCGGCGTCTCGCGCAGGCGTGTGAGGAAAAAGCAGGCAATCCCAAACGGGCGGTGGACCCACATGGGATTGTCTGGCGTCTGCTAGTTCGCAGTTACTTGAGATACTTGTTGAGGAAATCTGTGACTAGCTTCAAATTCTCTGCGGTTGTGAACTGTGGCCCACGGTGCCCTGCACCATCAATCAGCGTGTAGGTCACTTTGTCCGCTCCGATGGCAGACGATCGATGCGTGCCGCGATAATGCCCTGCAACGTATCCGGCACATCGAGTTGTCCAATTGCGCGCGTGGCGATTCGCGAGGTGCTGACGAGCAGTGGTCGAACTTTGGCGCAGGGCGCATTGGCGTGGATCTGGGCGCGCAGCGAGAAGACGGTTCCCATTCCAGGGTTCAAGACCGTTAAGCAGGTGGGAGAAAATTGCCGAGCCATGGAATTCGGCCCACTGACGCCCGAACAAATGAAAGAGATTGATCGGTTGTTGGCGCGCTAAATGTTCGATCGATTCGATCCTCCCAGAAGTCAACGGCCTCTGGGAGGATTTTTGTTGCAGCGCTTTTGTGGAAGTCATACCCGCGTGATATAATCACGCTTGATGCGCAACCTCTGGTTTTTACTCTTCATCTGTAGCTTAGTCTTGACTGCCTGCGGCGGCCGCGCAAATGCCCAGTCAGACGCCTCGGCCAAGAAAACGATCGAAGATACCGGCTCAGATACGATCGTGAATCTGGCGTTGGCCTGGGCCGAAGCGTATCAGAAGGTTAATCCGGAAGTGCAGATTTCTGTGTCGGGCGGCGGATCGGGGACGGGGATTGCCGCGCTTGTCAACAAGACGACGGACATCGCCAACGCCAGCCGCAAGATCAATGACACAGAGATACAGGACGCTAAGAAGAACGGCGTCGAGCCCCATGAAATCGAAATCGCGCGGGACGCCATCGGCGTTATCGTGAATCCCCACAACCCCGTCCAGCAGTTGACGCTCCAACAGATCTCCGACATCTACAGCGGCAAAATCACCAATTGGAAAGACGTCGGCGGAGAAAATCGACCGATCGTATTGTTGTCGCGCGAATCGAATTCGGGCACGCACGTCTATTTTTTGGCGCAAGTGGTGCGGTTGGGCAGCAGTACAGATAAGACGCTATTTTCGCAAGATACGCTGCTGTTGCCGTCCAGTGAAGGCATCATGGCGGAAGTGCGCCAGAACCCGAACGCCATCGGTTACGACGGGTTGGGCTACATCACACCAGATGTGAAGACGCTGGCGATTGCGTCTAAAGCCGACGGCGAGTACGTCAAGCCCAGCGTCGAGACTGTCAACAATGGCAAGTATCCCATTGCGCGTCCCCTGTTCATGTACACGAACGGCGAGCCGGCGGGTGATGTGAAGACTTACCTTGATTGGATTCTAAACCCTGACGGCCAGAAGATCGTCGGGGACCTGGGCTTTGTTCCTTTACAGTGATATGAACACATCCATTACTGAACACAAACGCGTGTCATTCACGGAATTTGCCGCCGAACGCCTGATCAAAGGCAGCGGCGCGCTAGCGATTCTCTTCGTGTTTCTGATCTTCGCGTTTTTATTGCGCGAAGGCCTGCCCGCGTTTACCGAAGTGCCGCTGAATAATCTCTTCTCTTCGCGCTGGTACCCCACCGAAAATTATTTCGGCATCCTGCCGCTGATTTTTGGATCGCTGGTGGTTACGATCGGGGCGGCCATCATCGCCATGCCGATCGGTTTGTTGACGGCCATCTTCATCGCCGAGATCGCGCCCCGCTGGCTGCGTGAAATCCTCAAGCCGATGATCGAGATCGTGGCGGGCATCCCGTCGGTGGTGTTGGGGTTCTTTGGGATGGTCGTTTTATCGTCAGTAGTGCGCGATACGCTTAACCTCCCGACCGGCTTGACGGCCTTTACCGGCTCGGTGATTTTGGCGTACATGGCGCTGCCGACGATCGTCAGTGTGGCGGAAGACGCGCTCGACGCGGTGCCGCGCAGCTATCGCGATGCGGCGCTGGCTCTGGGCGCCACCAAGTGGCAGACCATCTGGATGGTCACGGTGAAGGCGGGCAAGTCGGGCATTCTCACGGCGATGATGCTGGGCGTGGGCCGCGCCATCGGCGAGACGATGGCGGTCTTGATGGTGACGGGCAACGCCGCGCGGATTGCGCTGGAGCCGGGAGCGCTCTTCATGCCGGTGCGCACGATGACGGCCACCATCGCCGCCGAGATGGGCGAGGTGGCGCAAGGCAGTACGCACTTTCATGTGTTGTTCGCCATCGGCATTGTGTTGTTTGTCATCACGTTCATCGTCAACTTAGTGGCGTCATTCGCCATGTTCCGGCAAGCGAAGCGCTCAGCACGCTTGTTGTCCTGATCCACGGATTACGTCGATGTCTCGATTTGCGATTCAACGCTTAGGCATAGGTTTCCTCGTCTTGGTGACGATCGCCGTCATCATTCCGATCATTGCCGTGATCGGCGTCATCGTGGTGCAGGGCCTGCCGGCTATCACGGCAGAGTTCCTCTTCATGGCGCCGCGTGATGGCATGCGGGCGGGCGGCATTTGGCCGGCGATCGTCGGCACGTTCTGGTTGACGATCGGCACGGCGATCTTCTCTGTTCCATTGGGCGTGGCGATTGCCATCTACTTGAGCGAGTATGCGCGCGACAACAAGTTCACGCGGATGATTCGTTTGGCGATCATCAACCTGGCCGGGATCCCCTCGGTGGTGTATGGCTTGTTCGGGTTGGGGCTGTTTGTGTTAGCGTTGGGTTTTGGATCGTCGATCCTGGCTGGATCGCTGACGCTATCGATCATGACCCTGCCCGTGATCATCAGCACGGCGGAGGAAGCGTTGCGATCGGTGCCGCAGAGTTTCCGCACCGTCAGCATCAGCCTGGGCGGAACCAAGTGGCAAACGATCCGCAAAGTGGTGCTGCCCAATGCGCTGCCCGGCATCATCACCGGCGTCATCCTCGGATTGGAACGCGCGGCGGGCGAGACGGCGCCGATCTTGTTTACCGTGGCGGCCTTTTACTTGCCGACTTTACCGAGCAGCATCTTCGACAAGACGATGGCGCTGCCCTACCATTTGTTCGTTATCAGCACGCAGGTGCCCGGCATGCCGCTGCAATTGCAATTCGGCACGGCGCTGGTGCTGCTGGTCTTTGTCTTGTCGATGACGTTGATCGCCACGATTATTCGCAGTTACTATCGCCGCAAGCGCGTGTGGTAAGGGCTCGTTAAACAACAACTTCCCGGTTTGCTCGCGTTCCGCTGCGCGGGGTCACATCCGGCGGCTGGATGTACCATCCAGCCGGAGCACAGCGGAACTTATTCTTTGACAAATACTAAGCATGGAACGCACCCCCAAGATCGTCATCGAACATCTCAACTTCACCTACGACGACGGCACCGAAAGCCTGGTCGATATTAGCTTTACGATCTATGCCAACGAGATCACGGTGATCTTCGGCCCAGCGGGCGGCGGCAAGTCGACGCTGCTGCGCGTGATCAACCGGCTCAACGATCTGACCGACGGCACGCAGATGACGGGGCGGGTGCTGCTGGACGGGCAGGACATCTACGCCAAAGAAGTGGACGTCGCCGCGCTGCGCCGCAAGGTGGGCATTGTCTTTGCGCAACCGCTGCCACTGCCGTTGTCGATTCGCGCTAACCTTGAGTATGGCCCCCGGTTGGCCGGCCTGCGTGACAAACAGCGGTTAAACGAATTGGTCGAGCAAAGTTTGACGCAGGCCGCATTGTGGGATGAAGTCAAGGATCGGCTCGACGAGTCGGGGTTTGCGCTATCGGGCGGGCAGCAGCAGCGCTTGTGCCTGGCGCGCGTGTTAGCCCTGGAACCGGAAGTGATCTTGATGGACGAACCGATGTCGGGGCTCGATCCGCTGTCTACTGCGAAGATCGAAGATTCGATGCAGGTCTTGAAGCAGGAGTACAGCATCGTCATTGTGCCGCACAATATTCAGCAGGCCGCGCGGGTGGCCGATAATGCCGCGTTCTTTTTGCAGGGGCGGCTCATCGAAGAAGGGCCCGGTAAAAAACTGTTTACCAACCCCACCAACAAGCAGACGGAGGATTACATCACCGGGCGGTTTGGATAAAGAATTAAGTCGATCAGAAACCGGGTTTCTCCAGTCTCATCGTTTATTACGATTGGGCCGGAGAAATCCGGTTTCTATACTACGAACGGTTACAGATTGCGGAAAAATCTGCTCCGCGAATTATTCGTGAAAATTCGCGGAGATTCGTGGATCAAAAAGCGCAGTTTATTCCCGTGCACAGTATATTTCACAGAAACTTCAGCGTGCCGATGATGCCTCGTAAAATTGGACGCCATTCTTCCCACAACGATTGCGGCGCTTCGATCAAAATTCCGAAGTTCATGCCGTTGTGCACAAACGCCATCAACTCTCCCTGTACGTTGCAGCCATCCTGGTAACCGATGTATTTGCCATCTTCGCCGCCGACATTGATCGAGCCGCCCACCGTCAACGTCATGGGACAGACTTTCACGGCCAGCGCGGCGACCGCATAGGCTTGCTCCCACGCATTCTCATTTGAGATTGGTCCGCTGTTGGGCCATTTGTAGAATACAAAGATCGCCGGCTGTGGCGCAGTGCCGGGCGCGCTAAAGGTCACGTAGTTCAGCTGGCTTTGATCGCGCGAGCCCAACAGTTGGCGCTGCCCGGCCAGAGTCGTCCAGTTCGACGGAATTTCAAGCGTGAAGATCGCATCGGTCGTCGTGAAGACTTGCGAGGCCGCCGGGGTCGCCGCCGGACCGATCGTGCGGGTGGGGCGCGGCGTGTTGGTCGGCGTGATCGTCACGGCGCGGCCCGGTGTCAACGTCCACGTCGGCGGAAAGAATACGGCGGTGCGACGTGTCGCCGTAGGCACGGCACGCGGCGCCGGCGCAGCACACGCACTCAAGCAGAGCAGCAGGAGAATGACGGCGGCGCGACGCATCATGCGAAATCATCTGCCAGAGGCGCCGGCAGCTGATCGGCCCGCCACTGCCGATAGGCCAACGTCCACACGCTGGTTCCGAGAATCGTCGCCAGCATGTTTCCGATCAAGCCGAGCGAGGTCATGAGTACTACGATCGGATTGGTCAGCAGGCCGCCGCGCGTCAGGGCCGCGGGCGAGGCGCCGCTGAACATGAGGCCCAACAGCGGTTGGCCCACGCAGGCGAAGACTATCCCGACGAGAAAACTCAACCCCAGGAAGATCAAGCCAATCATGATGAAATCCCCCAGCTGGGTCGCCAACAATTGTCCGCTTAACCCCAGCGCTTTGCCGATGGACAGCTTCTCGATCACGATGGCGCGTTCGGCGCCGACCGACAGCGCCGAGGTGAGCAGGTTGACGACAAAGGCGATTGCGATGATGCCACAGACTCCGCCAAACAACCCCGAGAGCGGATTGGTCCGCGAGGTGAGGTCAATCCGGGCCAGCTGACCCCACATCACGGCGAAGGCCAGCACCACTACCAGCAGATTGGGCAGGATCAGGATCACACGCACGACGAGCAGTTGAAAGATCTTTTCTCCGGCGTCCAGCCCTTTACCCAGTGTCGCGCGTTCACGCATTTCCAGCTGGTTGATCAGGTGGATCAACGCCGCACCGCCGAACGTGGCAAACACAAACCCGACCACGCCGAGGACGATCAGGATGGCGAAGATCGGGGCGAGCGTGGTCTGTATAGACTGGAGCGTGGTCGCCTTACTTAGGTTCCGTATGGTCTGTTCATTGAACAGGAAGAATGCACCCAGGTTGCTGGTCGCTACGGTGATCAGCAGACTATACACCCACAACACCGGATGCAGCATCTTGCCGAAGGAGTTGGTAAACAATCCCCAGTGATTCACGCACTGCCTCCCTGCGGTGGTTGGTTATTCGATGATCCCGGAGGTGTCAGCGGTTCGATCTGCGGAATGGGTTCGATTGGGGGCGCGACAGGCGGCGTTCCGGCGGCGGGCAACTGCGCAGAGCCGTTCCATTCCCGATAGGCCAGCGTCCAGACACTGGAGGTGAAGACGTTGACCAGTGTGCCGAACAGCAACCCCAACAGCACCGTGATGATCAACGTAGGCCCGGCGACCAACATGATGGCCGCGAGTGCATTGTTGTCACGCGCACTGGCTGCCGAAAGAGCGGTGAACCCGATCGAGCCGCATATGATAGGGGCCAGGATGCAGGCCAGGATCAACCCGACGGCGATGCCCAACACGATGAACAACAACACAATCGTAAAGTAGTCGCCGAACTTGCTCCATAGCAATTTCCAGCCTTTCACGATTGACGGCCAGATGGGCAGTTCGTCGAGTACCACGGCACGCTCGGCCGAGACGCCGATGGCCATCGTCAACAATCCCACCACAAAACTCAGCGCGCCTAAGCCGGCCGCGGCACTGAAGGTTCGCGTAAACATGTTAAGCGGCGCTGCATCTTCGGGGTTGTTGAGCACCATCTGGCTAACGGCCACGGCCGCGATCAAACCCAAAATCAAAGCGGGCAGCGCCAGCACAAAGCGCACGCCCAGCAGCGGCAGGAAGCGCTTGCTGCCGGCGCGAAAGCCATCGCCCATGCTGACTTTCTGCCCGCCGCCGATGGTGTTGATCATGCCCATCAGCGCGCCGTCGGCGAAGGTCGCCAGCAAGAAGGCGAAGATCATCCAGAGGATGCCGATGGCGACGATGACGCCCAACGTCTGGCTGCTGAAGATCTGATTGAGCAGCGCGCGAAATTCGATCGGCGCGGTGGACAGCTGCCGCACATTGGGGTTGAAATCGAAGTTGAAGTTGTAGCGCAGGTTAAAGCCTCCGCTCAACGCCGCCAGCAGCCCGAACACCCACAGGGCCGAGTTGTGCCAGAAGATACGCCATGATTCTTTGAAGAGATTCCAGTGGTTCATGATCACTCCTTGAAGTTGTACGAATCTCACGAAAAAAGCCGCTCTCGTGTTGATCCATGGACAGTTAATGTCACTCGGTTGCAACGGACAACTCGCCGCGTTCTTGCGCTTGCCATTCACGGAAGGCCAGCGTCCACACGCCAGACACAAACACGGCGGCAAAAATGCTGAAGAGAATGCTTATGATAACGAAAATGCCCCCTAACAGTGCCGATCCAATAAGATTCGCTAATAGGAAGTAAGTCAGCGCGAGTAGAATTACCCATAGCAGAAATATCAATCCAATCGCGATGAAATCCTTCAGCTTATGCCCCAACAAATTCCATCCGGCTTTGAGTGCGGCAAAAACAGATCGGGTCTCAAGGGCAGTCGCACGTTCAGCACCGACACCAATCGCTCCAATGACCAGTGAGACGGCGAGGCTGAAAATGAAATAGAAGATTCCTGTGCGTAACAGGGCATTTGTACTATTAAAACTGGATTGGTTGCTTAAGGTAAAAGCGTCAAGCATAGAGCCTGTTTGGAGGAAGGATACCAATACTGAATTCACCATACTAATCAATGCGCCGCTGATGAAGACGGTGATCGCCAAACTCAGAGCACCCTGGATAACAATAAGCCCATATACCGAGCCAGAAGCCGAAATGGCAAAGGGTGATAATACCGGACTCAAGACGAAACTCAACAACAGACTGAGCAACGTGCCAATCAATACTACTAGAGCCATTGATGGATACCGCCACATGATCGACCACGGCCGTTTAAACAAGCCTGAATAGTTCATCGTGTTGAACCTTTCAATCAATGATGTAATTTGGCGGTGATTTAATTCTGCGGGACAGTATACCGAAGCGACTTCCTCGCAACCTGACATTTGCCCACTTGGAACCGGCCAAGTTCTTACGTGCATGCAAAGGGATCGCGCAGGTGATCAAATGATCCTCTGCTGCGATCCCCCGCGAAACAGATTCGAAATTTGCCAACACAACCTATACCGCTTTGTTAGCCTTCCGTGCCGTGGCAACCGTCAAACGTTCTTGCAGCCAGAGGTTGATGAGACTCTCCGTGCTCAACCCGCGCGCATGGGCAACCTGGCGCACACCGCTAAGAATATCAGGATCAACTGCCACGTAATGATGGCGAGCGGTGGCGCTGACTTCAAATTCAACTCGATTGAGCGGGTAATCAGTTGTGTCATGCGTGTCCCAGAATTCAGCGAGCTCTTCCAGGCTGTGCGAATGCGAGACGCTAGTACCGCTCCTGATAGTTCGCACCGTTGTTTTGGGGCGTTTGGCGATTTTTGGTTTAGACGTGTTTTTCATAGTATTTTTGCTCCTGAGTGGTCATATCCCGCGCCGATATGATCAAAGCATCACCAGTAGTTTTATGAATGAAAAAAACGATGAGGTAGCGCCCGCTGTGAGTTTGACCATGCACGGCGTAAACGTCTTCACCATGTCGCTCGCCGCGTTCCATGAATCGAAACAGGGGGTGGTAGTAGAAGACCTCTTGAACCTCATAGGGTTGAACATGGTGTTTGCGAACAATCTTTTCTTCGACGGTTTCCAACCAAATGAAGTCGCGGATCTTCATAAAGTCATCCTGCTCAGATTATAGCATCGTTAGCTTCGTGGAGGGTTACTCCCACTCAATCGTCGCGGGCGGCTTGGATGAAATGTCGTACACCACGCGATTGACGCCCGGCACTTCGTTGACGATGCGGCTGCTGATGCGCGCCAGCACGTCGTAGGGTAGGCGCGCCCAATCGGCGGTCATGAAATCTTCGGTGGTCACTGCGCGCACGGCGACGACGTGGCCGTAGGTGCGACCATCGCCCATCACACCCACACTGCGGATGGGCGTGAGCACCGCAAACGATTGACCGATGGCGCGCGTCAACCCGGCTCGATCGATCTCCTCGCGCACGATAGCGTCCGCCGCCCGTAGGGTCTGCAGACGTTCCCACGTGATGTCTCCGATGATGCGCACGGCGAGGCCGGGGCCGGGGAAAGGCTGCCGCCACACGACGGCCTCCGGTAAGCCCAGCGCCGTGCCGATGGCGCGTGCCTCGTCCTTGAAGAGAAAGCGCAGCGGCTCGATCAATTCGAACTGCATATCTTTGGGCAGGCCGCCCACGTTGTGATGCGTCTTGATCTTCGCCGCCTGCTGGCGCTCCGGCCCACGCGACTCGATCACGTCGGGGTACAACGTACCCTGCGCCAGAAAGCGCGGCGCTTGACCGTCGATCTTGATCGCGTTAGCTTCACGCTCGAACAGGCGGATGAATTTCTCGCCAATGATCTGGCGCTTCTGCTCGGGATCGATCACGCCGTCCAGCGCCGTCAAATATTCTTCCACCGCATTCACCCCGATCAGGCGAATGCCCAGCGTCCGCTGGAACGTCTCCACCACTTGTTCCGGTTCGCCCAGGCGCAGCATGCCGGTGTCGATGAAGATGCACGTCAATTGATCGCCAATGGCTTGATGCAGCAGCGCCGCCGTTACCGCTGAATCCACGCCGCCCGATAGGCCGCACACCACTTGCTCGGTTCCGACGCGTAAACGAATCTGCGCGATCGATTCTTCGATGAACGAGGCGGGCGTCCACGTGGGCTTGCACTGGGCGATATCGTAGACGAAGTTGTGAATGAGCTGCGTGCCCTGCGGGGTGTGGCGTACTTCGGGATGGAATTGAATGGCGTAGATTTTGCGCTCATCATTGGCCATGGCCGCCACGGGCGAGTTGGCCGATCGGGCGATGACGTGAAATCCGGCGGGCAGTTGATCGGTGCGATCGCCGTGAGACATCCAAACGGGGATGGCTGAGTGTTGAGTGTTGAGTGTTGATTTGAAAAGAGCCGATTCATGATCGACGATTTCGAGATCGGCAGGGCCGTATTCACGCTGCGAAGACGGCGAGACTTTGCCACCCAGCGCTTGCGTCAGGAGATGCTGCCCGTAGCAGATGCCGAGGATGGGCACGTTTGCATTGAGGACATATGAGGGCAGGGTCGGCGCGCCGTCGTCGTAGACGCTGTTGGGGCCACCCGATAGAATAAACGCGCGCGCGTTGAGAGCCGCAACCCGATCGGGCAGGGCATCCCACGGAAAAATTTCGCAATAGACATTGGCTTCGCGCACGCGCCGCGCGATGAGCTGTGTGTACTGTGATCCGTAATCGAGAATGGCAATGGAATCTTGAGGCATGTTGACTCCTGATAAGTGAAAAGTGAAAAGTGAAAAAATCTGATGTCACTTACACATGCGGTGCAGTGCTCCCGTCACTCGTCACTCGTCATTCTTTTGGTTTTTTGCTGATCTCCCAGATGCAGGTCGGCGCACCCTGTGCACGGCATTGCACTTCTTCAATCTCCAACTCTTTGCCGGTCTGCCAGTTGAGCAGCCCTTGAATCACTCCGCCAAAAGTCCAGCAGATGTGACCGTTGGCCTCTTTCCCGGCGCAGAGTGAACACGTCTGGGTGATGTAGGCGATCTTGTCGCCGCGATCTTCGAGGCTGAGCTGCACGTCCGGCATCAAGCGGCGATAACCATTCTGCATCGAATCCAGGCCCTTCTTGATCTGCGTGGGCAGCGGCAGAATTTTCGAAGCGATGAGGACCGCAATGCCGAAGAGTTCGCTTTGCTGCTCGATGCCGTGCCGCGCCGAGAGGCGACCCACGCGCATGGTCATGCTCTTGCCGGCGCGCCCGAAGAATTCCAGCAGGCCGCAGTTGAGGTTGGCGTAATCGGCGTATTTGAAATTGCCCGTCACCTGCAGCAATTCCGGCGGGTAGTTATCGATCAACCGGGCGAGATTGATCTGGCGCAGGATGGCGGCCAGACCCTGCTTGCCGACCACTTCTTCGGCGGCGAGCAAGGCCCAACGGATGTACGCGTCGACGATGGGCAAATCGGCGATGGGATCGTGTTCCGATCGGTTGCGGATTTCCAGCACGGCCATGGCGTCCTCCCAGTTAGTCTTGACGCAGGCCGATCTAGAGCAGTTTCCGTTTGGTTTACGTCGCTCCGGCGTCGAGCCTTTAGGCGGATTCCGGCTGAAGCCTTCGCGAAGCATCCGGAGCATAAATCATTTCGGAATTCGCTCTAGGTGCCTGCCTAATCGACGAAGACGATACGATCATCCGCCAGCGACGCAATGCGTGCCAGCGCTTCCACTTTCATGCCGGCGGCTTCCAGCAGTTCGCGTCCACCTTCAAACGTTTTCTCGATCAACGCGCCGACGCCGATGACGGTGGACCCGGCGGCCTGCGCCAGTCGAATGAGACCCAGAATCGTTTGACCACTGGCCAGGAAATCGTCGATGATGAGCACGCGCTCGCTGGTGCCCAGGTATTCCGGCGACACCATCAGATCGACGTAGTTGCCCTTGGTGTGCGAGGGGGCCGTAGTCAGAAACACCGTGTCCGGCATGGTGATGGGCTTGTGCTTGCGCGCATACACCACCGGGACCTTCAGTTCCAGCGCGGTGAGCAGCGCCGGGGCGATGCCGCTGATCTCGGCCGTGAGGACTTTGGTCGGCCGATCGGAAGCGAAGCGCCGCGCAAATTCCCGTGCGCATTCATGCATCAACATGGGATCGACCTGGTGATTGACGAAGGAATCGACTTTGAGGATACCGCGTCCGAGGTTGCGACCCTCGGCGAGAATGCGTTGCTGTAGTGCTTCCACAGTCACACTCCATGTGTAGGATGACCCATTGTACAACAGCCCGCACGATCACGCCAAGTTGGCGCGCCGTTGGCATCACAAGATTCAGTAGATTCAAAAAGCAACCCGTAGTAGCGACTTCAGTCGCTGGCTAACGCAAAACGACTGAAGTCGTCACTACGGAAACTGGATCTACTGAGATTGCTTGATTCTGCTTCGGCGAATGGGTATAATGAACACGTGTTCGAGTCACAAAAACCTGTCAGGTCTCGTGTGGTTTGTTCAAGTTGCCTGACAGGTGTGAACCACCTGGTCGATCCATAGCGCTCGATCGCAGAAGACCTGACAGGTTTAACAGCCATGACGCTTGAACTCAGCAAAGTCACCACGCAAGTGACGCACTTAGGCGAGCAGGCCGCGCAGCGCCAACGAGACCTGGATGCGGTCACGCCGCACGTCCAGCAGATTCTGCGCGATCACACTGAAGACGATCAACTGCGTCAACTGGCTCAACGTGCGATGGAAACCCAACATTGGCGCGGCGCCATCCCGATCGGGGAACCGCTCGATCGGGCCTGTGATCCCCCGCCGCATCCGGCGCGTCTCAGCATCGTCGCCGGAGATGGATCGCAGATCTATCCCGATACGCACGGCATCGCGTTGTATTACTTGATCAACATCGGCACGATCATTTTCCGGCACGGTTCCGGCCAGGCCCCGATCGTTGCGACACACCCCAGCGTCTATGGCGATGCCGAGAGCCTGTATGAAGATGATCAACTCGTCTCTGGCCCGTTGATCAACGCGCGGCGCAATTTGTCTGAACTTGTGCATGTGGTCGAACTGGTGTTGCAGGAAGCCGTTCCCGCACTGGCCTTGCTGGATGGCACGCTGGCGTTGTGGGCTCATGCCGAAGGAATCTCGAAGGATCAGCAAGATCAATTGGAGCACGATTACATTCGCCAACTTGATCGACTGCGTGAGGCGCGGCTTCCGGTGGGGGCGTTTGTGTCGCGTCCGCGCAGCACCATGGTGGCGCAGCTGGCGCGGCTGGCCACGTTTGACGATCCCGATAAGGCTCTGGCCAGCGTGATGAACGATCGCAGTAGCGCGTTCAACGGTCTGCGTGACACGGCGATCTTTGCCACGTTACTGCAGCCTGGTCAGCGCAGCGCCGTGTTTGAAGTTGCACCTGGCTGGAACACGACGTATCGCAGGCAGGGGCAGAGCATTCACTTCTTCTACGTGAATGTCGGCACGCCCACGCAGCCCATCCTCGCACGCGTGGAAATTCCGGTATGGGTGGCGCAGGATCGATCGGCGGTGGGAGTGCTGCATGCCGCCCTAGTCGAACAATGCAAAGTCTCGCCCGGCTACCCGTACGTGCTCGCGCGCGCGCACGAAATCGCCGTGGTGACGAACATGGAGCGTGCTGAGTTTGAGAAGATGATCGCGACCCAGTTAACGCGCCAGGGCCTGGAAGCGCAGCCGTCGGAGAAGGCCCAGCAAAAAACCCTGTTGGCCAATCGCAGATAATGAGGCAAGCATCGCATGACTGATCATTCTTTATCCGTAGGCCGTGTGCTGCGTTCCAGCACGGCGAGTCTTACCCTGGGCACCAAAACTCTGGCGACGGATGTGCCGCGCTTTGGCGGCTTCGTCAAAGTGGCCGTGCCCGATGGCGGCGACATCATCGGCCTGATCTACGATGTGGTGATCGAAGATGATCTGTTCGCACGCCAGCTCATCGGGGCCGAGGTGAGCGCCGAATACATCGCCGATCAACGCCAGAACCGCCAGGTGCCGATCGAGATCAGCGTGCTCGTCGTGGGGCATGCGCGCGACGGCAAGATGTATCCCTATTTGCCGCCCCAGCCGCCCATCTCGCTCGACGAGATTGTGACTTGTTCGGATGATGAAGTGATGCGCTTTACGAACGACTTCACGTACTTCCGCACCGTCTTGAGTGCTAAAGACGCACCCGCCGATGAATTGCTGGCCGCGTCGTTGCGATCATCTGCCGCAGCGCGTGGATCGAGCGGCCGGGATTTTCTGGTGAAGGCCGGGCGTGAACTATCGCGGTTGCTGGCGTTTGATGCGGTGCGACTGGAAGGCCTGCTGCGGCGGATTAAACCGTGAGGTAAGACATGGCTAAAGAAGGCGGCCCGGTCAAGTCATTGGATGAATTGCTGCCTGCCCTGCAAGCGGCCTGTCAGCGGCATGATGTCGTGCTGGCGTACTTGTATGGCTCGCAAGCGCGCGGCGCGGCCGGCCCGCTGTCGGATGTGGATGTGGCTGTGCAGTTTCGCGCTGAACTATCCAACGCGGAGCGCTTCCGGAAGTTGCTGGCGGCGATGGGTGAATTCATGGATATCTTTCAGCGCGACGATGTCTTTGTGGCTGATCTGGACGACGCCACGCCGTTATTGCGGTTTGAGGTGTATCGCGAAGGCCGTTTGTTGTATTGCCAGGATGAGGCACTTCGCATCAAGTTCATGACGGAAGCGCTGCGCGATTACGAAGATACCCGACCACTGCGTCGGCTGCAACGCGACTATCTACTGCAAAGCATCGCCGACGGTACATTCGGCCGTAAACGCGAAGCGGTAGCTGAAAAGAGGGCAAAGTATGGTACGAAGTGACATCATTCAGACCAGACTAGCGACCCTGGCGGACTATCTTGATTTGTTGAAAATCCGACGCAATATACCACTGACCGACTTGCTGGCTGATCTGCGGGAGTATCACGCGACCCTCTATGAGCTGCAAATGGCCTGCCAGATTGTCATCGACATTTCCAGCCACATTTTACTGGCAGATTTTTCACGGCGGGCGGATCGCTATCGCGATGTGATCCTGGGTTTAGGTAGTGAAGGTGTGCTCCCCAGCGATTTTGCACAGCGTATTGCGGGGGTCGCCGGTTTCAGGAATATCTTGATTCATGAATACTTGACCGTCGATCCACAGCGAGTTTACCAAATGCTGCAGACAGGCTTGGATGATCTTGCCAAATTTAGCGAATATGTCAGCGTCTACTTGCTTCCAACTGACTCAAGCCTGAATTTCGCACTTTAACAACTCGATAGAAAGACATTGGATCACCGCATTGAGGATGTGGTAATGTAGGGGCACCAATCTTCCGATGGAGCGTGTGCCCATGAAGCCTCTTGCCAA
>Ga0182021_10000623_pt1 | contig 38643 bp, 35 predicted proteins | sample 612E3MmetaG_FD_120493 | JGI IMG/M metagenome (GOLD analysis project Ga0182021, IMG submission 120493) | Permafrost microbial communities from Stordalen Mire, Sweden - 612E3M metaG (Illumina Assembly) | ecosystem: Environmental > Terrestrial > Soil > Wetlands > Permafrost | place: Sweden...
TATCTATTCCCTACGGTACGTCTCCCAATGGTTATGCCTTCGCAGGTTCTATAACATACGATATTAAGCTCATTGGGGTAGACAACACCCAAATAAGCTTCCAGGTTAAAAAGTAACCTCCCTTACCTATTTTACCAGACGGTGTATAGAGCATGAAACCACGCAGAGGATTAAGTGAAATAGTTGCGAGCATGGTCGTCCTCATCATAGTAAGCGTCCTGGGAGTAATGCTCTACAACTTAAGCCTCAGTAACATAAACAATCAAGAAAACAACCTGCTCTCACAAGTACAACAAAACGAAGTAGTGGCTCAGGCAAAATTCGAAGTCGTTGCAGTAAATAAATCAGATAATAACGAGGTGAAAGTTTATCTCTATAACTATGGGCAAGTTGATGTCAAGATATCGGACATCTATCTGGATTTCGGAACCTTCATCACGCACCCAACATTCAATTTAAGCGAAGATCTTACCGCAAATAACGGATTATTAGTCACCTCTCAATTGTCATATTTAACAACCGACTATCAACCAGGGGTAGTAAAATATACAATAGTTAGCGATAAGGGGGTCTCAATTGAATACTCCGTGTCTTAAATCCAAACGGGGTGTTGCCTCAATAATTGGAGGAGTATTCCTAATCCTAATCATACTGTCAGGCTACGCTTTCTACGTTCTGACCAATAGTGCCACAAATGATCTTCAGAACACTATACAAAAAGTAAGTGTACTTGATAGTGAAAAAAAGCAAGAGAGCCTAACCGTTAACTACGTTGTGCCAAACGGTTCAAGCGGAATAATAATGTACGTCACTAACTCCGGCTCGATCCTCATAAGTATAAAATATATTGGAACAATTGATAACGATGACTCAAATGCTCAGTATAACTTCATGGATATGGATAAACAAGCATTAATAAATACAATGATAGAAACGAACATAGATCCTGGAAAGTCAAGCAGCTATAATATGGATATAGTCGGTTTTAACCCATCCGGAACATACTTAATTAAAATAATCTCCAGTAGGGGAAACATCTTTACAGCGAATTACAGGGGAGTCGATATTAATCAACTCCCATTCATCGCCGTCACTTCAGCAAGCAGTCAAGGCGGTAACCAACTAATAATTTCTGGCTCAAGATTCCCAAATGGAACATCAGTTGTAACTATATTTAGAGACACACAAGAAGTTTCTACTTTTCCTCTATCTATTTCAACAAGTACATTCTCCCAGCCTATACTCACTTTATTACCAGCTGGAAACTACGAAGCTTCAGTTCTCTACAGTTCAGAAGTCCCTCCTGTGCTAACTTCTTTTGAAGTAAAACCAACCATCACTTTGGATAAGTCTGCTGGCGCAGTAGAAACAGTTGTCACAATATCAGGGAGAGGGTTCTCACAATTATCACCTCTATCCGCGATGTGGGATAATTACAAATTACAATTCAGTGGGTCCACTGACAACGAGGGCACAATCCTTCCAGAGATGGCATTCACAGTACCATCAACTACATTGGGAACCCACACAATCACAATTATGGATGAATCCTCCAACTCGGCTTTACAGGTCTTCGTGTGCCTAGGTCCACTCGACCATTTCACCGTGACCACCCCGACAGGTAGGGCCATAGGCAATCAGGTCGCCGGCGTGAACTTCGACGTCAAGGTAACGGCCTACGACGCCAACGGCAACGTGAAGACAGACTACACGGGCTCAAACACAGCCACTCTGAGTGATCGGTCCGCATCGATCAGTCCGACTTCTTTGAGCAGCGGCTGGGTTAACGGTGTTTGGACCAGCAGCGACGCCATAATAAATCAGAAGTACGCGGGGGACAAGATCACATCTACTGATGGTTCTCCGACAGGCAGCAGCAACACGTTCGATGTGACCGCCCCGGGGTAAATCAGGGTAGAAGAGGTGTAACAAGTGTTAGAGAAAAATACCAAAATCGAAGAACATAAGGCCCCTCACGACCAAACATTCAAGGAATTCTACCCAGTCTTACCCCCATTCGGCTTCGTAGGCATACAGGTAGACGACGGTAACGGCAAGAAGGTATACAACGTCATCGAACCCACTATGAGTGCAGAAGAGTCAGAGATCCTGAAACAAATCAAAGACGCCATCATAATCAACATAGGCGTCCCCCTCGAGGTCCTCAAGAGCGAGGCCAAGATGAAAACCTATCTCGACTCTATGATCGAAAAGATCCTCAAGAAACACAAGAAGATGCTCCCAAAAGAATCCGAAGACAAGTTGAAGTACTACCTCATCAGAGACTTCCTCGGCTACGGCAAGATAGACCTTCTCTTCCACGACATCAATATCGAGGACATAAGCTGCAACGGAACCAACACACCAATCTACATCTGGCACCGAGTTCACGAGTCCCTGCCAACTAACATCATATTCCCAACCGAGGAAGAACTACACTTCATCGTAACACGACTTGTCAACAAAACGGGCAACCAGATATCCATCGCTAACCCAATTCTTGAGGGCACACTCCCCGAAGGCTTCAGAGCACACATCACACTCGAGGAAGTATCGAAGAGAGGCGACACATTCACCATCAGAAAATACAGGGAGAACCCCTTCACAGTCGTTGACCTCATCCAGCTCGGCACAATCTCCCCCAAGATAGCTGCTTACACCTGGATACTCGTCGAGTACCTCCGAAGCATGATGGTCTGCGGAGCAGTAGCATCAGGCAAGACAGCCCTTCTTAATTCGATAAGCATGTTCATCAAACCCGAAATGAAGGTCGTAACCATAGAGGAGGTAAGGGAACTCCGCCTCCACGAGAACTGGATACCCATGATCACCCGCCCAAGCTACCAGCCTGGCATCCAGGAGATCACCCTCTTCGACCTCCTCAGATCCGCTCTCAGGCAGCGCCCAGACTACATCATCGTAGGCGAAGTGAGAGGAGAGGAAGCCTACACACTCTTCCAGAGCATAGCTGTAGGCCACGGAGGACTCTGCTCCATACACGCTGACAGCCAAGAATCCGTTATCCGCCGCCTTGTTACGAGACCTATGGACATACCACCGATGATGCTCCCCCTGATGAATAGTCTAATTCAGATCAGACGCGTAATGCTCAAGGACCGCGTAGCGAGACGCGTCGAATCAATCACCGAAATAATCGACATCAACCCAGAGACAAAGGATCCCATCGTGGTGAATAGGTTCCAGTGGAATGCCGAGAACGACACCTTCGATTACAAAGAACCGAAACCGAAGGAGAAGAGCGCCTTCAAGGTAATCTCACAGATCAACCAAGTACCAGTCGAGACCCTCAACAAGGAACTAGATAGGAGAGAAACGATCCTCAAATGGATGGTCGGAATCGGCGTCAAAGACTACAGCGAGGTAGCGAATATTATCAGAAACTACTACCACAACCCCGAGGACGTCTACAACGTTGCGAGGCTTGGTGAACAATGACCCAGAGAGATCCCCTTCAACGCGACGAGATCCTAAACACGATTAAGAGTTTCATTAAGAGCATACCCCACTTCGGAGATTCCTACCTCAAAGACTTCCACTCAGTGTACCTCACAAGCGGACTGACGAGGTATATAGACGATTATTTGCACCGAGCAGCAATCTTCACACTTCTTAGCATACCAGTCTTCTTTTTAGTATCCGTATCCATCCTAGGAATATTGCTAAGCTGGTCTATAACGAACACGATCCTAGCAGGAATAGCCACCATCCTCATAGGCTCATCCATAACCGCCTGCGGCTTCATCGCCTACCCCTACTACCGTCAACACGAGAACAGGACCCGCCTCGAGGATGGCCTCGTCTATTTATTAAGTTACATGGCCATCCTCTCAGCCAGCGGAATGGGCATCGAGAGAATAATCGACAGAATAACCGAGGTGGAGGACAACCCGCCACTGATACTTCTTGCTAAAAAATTCCTCATGAACATCAGACTCTTCGGAATGGACGTGAGATCCGCCCTAAAGGACATATCCGAGATGAGCCCCTCGAAGGTTTTCTCCAAGCAGATAGACAGCATGAGGACAGCGCTCGCCACCAGCGGCGACTTGAAGAGCCTCCTCGTCTACGAGGTGGATAGGCAAGTCCAGGTCAAGAGGGAGCAACTCAAGGCAAAGATCAACACCCTCGTCTACGTTGGTGAGCTCTACGTTGCACTCATGGTCATAACACCGACAATATTCATTATCGTCATAGCCGTACTCTCCGTACTCGGGACTAGCGTCGGAGGGGGATCGGTGGTCCAACTAAATCTTATAGTCTTCTTAGGCATCCCCATCATGGGAGGCGTCTTCATGCTCCTGCTCGACCAAACACTAGGGAGAGAGGAGTAATGTACTTCAAGCAAAAATACAAGCAAGGCGTCTATGTGGTATCCATCGGCGTTGCCTCCGTAATCTTTCTCCTTCTAATCCTCCAAGGCCAATACATCCCACAATCCCCATACCTCATCCCCCTGAGCATGAAAGTCAACTACGCTTTCGCTCTCTGCATTTTAATAGCGATAATCCCACCAGCCATAGTTGAATTCAACAATAGCGTCTGGCTCAAACAGGTCGATAAAAACTTACCACGCCTACTTAGGGACGTGACCGAATCCATCAGATCAGGCATGCCCTTAGTGAGAGCACTGGAGATCGCCTCCAAGAGGAACTACGGCCCAATAACTCAGCTACTGGAGACTGCCATGGTTAACTTTAACCTGACATCCGACCTCGATGGATCTCTGATGTGGCTTGGGGAGAGCCTGATCAGGCCGACTGGGAAAAGGATGACCACAATACTCCTAGAGGCGGAGAAGTCCGGTGGTAGGATGCTCGATGTTCTAGACACTAGTATGATCATGTTCACTAGCATCGAGGAGTACAAAGACGAGAAGCAATCCGTCGTCGGACCATACGTCCTCATGGTGTACGTGAGTTCACTAATCTTCCTCTTCATTGGGTGGGTCATCATCAGCCAGTTCCTCAGCCCACTCGCGCACCAGAATCTCAACATTCCAGGCGTAGCCAGCCTAATAGGAAAGATGTTGTCAATTGACTACTACAAGTCTATAATCTTCTGGGCAGCAATCATGGAGGGACTCGTAGGCGGTCTAGTAGCCGGAAAAATCACCGATTCAAAGATATCCAGCGGCTTAATACATTCGGTGCTTCTTATCGGGGTGACCGTAGTTATCTTCAATATACTCATAGCATAGGTGTGTTAGATGAGCTCCAAGACCGAAGCCATTAAAATCTCCCCAAACGAGGAGAGACTACTAAACACAATAATGAACCTGGGTCTAAGAGAGGTCAAGCCGAAGAAAAACGACAACATAATCGTGTACAATGGGTTAGAGGAGATCACCAAGGAATTGGGCAGTGGAGAGACTAAAAAGCTACTTAGGTCCCTCGTCTCCAAGGGCTACCTAGAGGAAAAGAGCTTCGACTCAGAAATTATATGCCCCAACTGCGAATCAGCTAGAGTCCTCTCAAGGTACAACTGCCCCCACTGTGAGTCGATTAACATTCACAAGGTACAATTGCTGGAGCACCCGATTTGCGGCTACATTGGAAACCGAATCGACTTTGAAGCAGACGATGGACTGGTTTGCCCGAAGTGTAAGACTATAATCGGATCATTCGCGGAAGCCAGAAAAGAGAATCAAGAGAATAAAAGTAAAATCATCAGGATGATTGGATCAAGCTACATATGTGAAAAGTGCGGGAGCAAGTTCGAAAAACCAACAATTTCCCACATTTGTGAACAGTGTTCGAAAACGTTCACTTACAGGGAAGCGAATTACGAGAAGATACCAATATATGAGCTCACTGAGAAGGCGAACGGCTTCGCCCCCACGGAGTTAGAAACAGATAAACTGAAGCAGATAGAGAAACAACTAATCGAGAAAGGTTACTCCGTAGAGATGAATGCTCTGATCAGGGGAAGATCAGGCGTTGATCAGCGCTTTAGTCTGGTCGCTAAAAGAGTTGGTGATACACTTCTATTGGACGTCTCCAACTGGGGGAAACAGAACGACCTAATCTCGTTACTGGGTAAGAGGACCGACTTGGAGGCTAAATCAGTCATACTCCTAGACTTAGCCGGGAACCCAGACCTCGAGGCACTAGGCAAGGCGTATAACATCATTGTTCTCAGCGGCAAGGACGAAGGTTATCTAGAGAAACTCTCTATCAATCTCCTCGACGCGCCACCTAAAGAAGATGATAAAAAAAGAAGACCTTTTTCGTGGAGAGGAAAAGAAAACAAAAAGCAAGAAAATAATCAAATAAGCTAGAAGCTGAATCCAGAAGAACACGACCTCGAATTCAATGGATGAGTGCGTATAGTTTATGATAAGTGCCACCAACGGGTGGAAACTCAATATAGATTAAGCATACAAATCATACATACATTAACAGGACGTAGAGTTTGAGTCCATAAATCTTTTACATAAAACTTCAAACCTCTAATTAGCGTCCATGGGGCATAACGCGCGCATGAGGGGAGAACAGTGGGAACAATACCCCTCACAGGAATCCTCAACGACGCAGGCGAATAACAGGAGGATAAATGAACCGTTGACGACACAAAAAGGAGAGACTAACGTAAAGTCGTCCGTAATTTTGCTCCGAAGAGAAAGTTTCGAGAAAATATTGAGGAACCTACCTGAAACATATGGGGCACCCGGATACTCCATGATCTTCTCCATGGGGAAAAAAACTGGAGAAGAGGAGTTTAAAAGTATAGCTGAGGAAGAGAAGGAACTCGGCATCCCGACGACGAATATCAAAATACTGAAAAAGGCCTTCGATCGACTCACTTTAATGGGCTGGGGCAAGTTCCACGTCGAAAGTCTCGAGCTTAACGCCTCCGCTGTCGTTGCAGTCAATAATAACATCTTCAGTGAAGACTGCACCCAAAACTCAGTCGGATGCTGCTTTATTCAAGGCATCATCGCCGGCCTAATATCAAAGATCTTCGAATCAGAACCTATCTACGGTGAGCCTAGATGCCAGAATGACGGGGAGAGATGCGTACTTAGATTAACTTCCGAAAAGGCACAGGACAGACATTTCAAGTAAAAATCCTATAACGGATTAATTTCGCTCGCGCTACATTAATCGAATTTACGCGTATACGCTATTATAAACTTAAAAGTTTCAAAATTCGATCGTTAGCTTCTCGTCTCACTTAATACTAAACGATAAAATAACAAAGCTAGTTATGAGAATCACGGGTAACGCATAGAAATAGCTGATACCTGGAGTAAGCTTAAGCAGGACCAGCAGATTCTGAATTGGGCCAGACCATTGTAAAATCGCTAGAGTATAAAAAATGTTATCGAAAAATTTTGTCTTTGGAATAAACTGATCCGCAATGACATAATTTAATACAATTAAAGGTATGCCAATCTGGGGAAACAAGGTAGTATTGGACTCATAATATCCATTGTTACTGCTCAGCATCCAATTACTCATGATCGTATCTATTAAAAACCCGGCCATCGTGATTGTGAGAGTTAGTTTCAATCGGCCAAGATTCATTAGGCTTAGTCTATTTCTCAGCTCGGTTAGGTTGGCCATCTATAATATGGATTTTCAATCCATATTTAAGAAGCAAGGAACATTGATTAGAATTATGTAATTTATGAATATTAGCGTATTTCCTTGACCTTAAGGTAACAAATTTCTATTACTTATCATATATTCGATGTGAACTCATACATGCCGATAAATATTTCGCGAACGCTTTATCGCAAATTTATACAACACAACTGTATCAGAGATTAGCGAGAAACCGAAACTGGATAGCCAGAAGCAGCAAAACAATGAAGATGGGAAACATTCTTCTTATTTTAATATCATTGATTTTTCGATATTCCATCATCCCGACAGCAGCGAATAACCCGAAGGGAATGTTAAAGAGAATTCGGGACTTAGTGTTTACGTCTACGATCAAGAAAACTATGCTAGTGATCAGTGGAAACAGGGTGAAGTAGAGCCTCGCGGCCCCCCTAAATTCGTGTTTCAGAAGCCCCACAGTGACTAAGCCTAGGAAAAAGATGTCAGCGAAGGCCCCACTGAAGTAGAATATAGACTTAGTAATGCTGTCCAGGAAGGTTCTGAAGGTAGTCACACTATAAAGGGTCTTTAATGAGGCTAGGATTCCGACGCCGCCAAAAATATCGCGTTGAACCAACTCAGCTGCTCCAAAACCGATCGCAATGATGATAATTAGGGTAACCAAGAGAACTCTACTCCCCGTATCCTTAGTCAGTAGGATTACTGGAATTGTTGCCAGAGCAAGGATGGGGATGTATTGGTCGAAGGTCCAAGGATGGGTATAAAGTAGAGCAACGCCGAAGACCATCGCGCCTAGAAGGTACCGCCAGCTCCTCGAATCAGACCATTTAAAGAACATGGTAAGCGTCAGGAAGGCGAATGCCAGACCAAACATATCCGCGAGGAGGAAACCATACAACCCAGCTAAGGTCTGGATTCCAGCTACTGTGAAGAATGAAGCCCAGAGAGCGCATTCAGGGTCACCAGTTATCTCCCTAACGAGGTAGAAGATGGATAGTGCTAGTAAGGGAATGATTACTAATGGAAAAAGGGAGACTGCCCAATAGGAGTCGAGACCAAACAGTCTCTGGAAACCAAGAAGCATGAGGAAGAACAAGGGCCTTGAGCCTGAGTAAACCTCGGTTATCTGATTGATGTCCTTATTCACTTGGTCTAGGAATGGGACATAGTGCATCACATCGGTCCCGATGTTTATCGAGTTTGGGTTGACCCCAGGCAGATTTGGGTAGATAGCAGCAAGTATTCCTATTCCAACTATTAGGGAGAGATAGATTGCAACCCTCCGATCAATTGGCTTGATCATTGTTGTTGTCCGCTGTATGTCCTTATTCTGAAAAACGACTATTGGTTTGTAGAAACTCACGACTAGTATCGTGGCTATACAGAGGATCGAGAGCGGCGCTGTAATGTAGTATAAATAGAACTCCTGGGTGGCTAGTCCGATGAGTGGATAAGACCATCCTAATGGATAGATTATGAGCCAGTACACCAGAGACGAGAAGCAGACTATTGAAAGGGCGACAAGCAGAATCGTGAGGAACTCTTTCCACAATCTCAGCTTGTATACCCCTAATGATACTAGCAATAAAGAAGAGACGGCTAGTGCGACGCCAAGACCAAAGCCGGGATATAGGATTAACCCTATCAGCGATAAAATACCGTAAGTGACATTAGATTTGCATAATATTATGAAACAAATAGCCGCAAATACTGCGAGTACTGGGATTACGTCGAAGCCCAGTGTGTATGTGTCTGCATATGTTAAACGGTGCTCTACTAGGGCAAATACTAAACCCGATGATTGGATCAGATATAGGAATGAAAGTAAGCCCAGAAGTGTATATGGTATCGACATTAGAAGCAAATAGGATTGACGAAGGTATCCCAATATGCTTCTTAGAGTAATCATAAAAAAAACCTGGGGAATGAGATTTGCAGTGCTAGAAGTGTGGTAGACAGAGGTCTGTATTGAGGACAGGCCCCCTGATGGTGCCCGAACAACTTTTACATCCTTCGCTTATGGTATAGGATATGCATCCACATCCTATGCCGTTGTAGTTGTTTTCGAGCTCGAACCAGATTTTCTCCGTCGAGCATGGCTTCAGATTGAGGCTGAATTTGATGCAGCCAGTTTTAGTGTTAATTGTAGCGCCTTGAGATGATCCGATGAGCTCTACCTTCTTAAATGCCGAGCCAGAGAGCTGGACGGAAGTCACTTCCTTTGATCCGGCGGTTACCTCGTAGATAAATTTAACCCCGGACTGTGTCCTTTCAGTCCCAACGAATCTTATTGAACAGGGCGTATTACATGGTGTATTGCAATGGTTACTCCAATCGCAGAACCAGTTGGTTCTGCTTTTTTCGTATTGGTCATAGTCTGTACATGCCTTGCTTGAAGTGATTAGAGGTGCGCAGATGGTGATTGCCAGTAAAGCAATAATGGATAGGGATAGTGTATATCGTTTATTCATTTTGATCTGCATTTGAGAAAGCTATTGATAATTAATATAAGATTATCGAATCAATGATTAGAACTATTGGTAAGTGGTTAAAGATGAAAGAGTTCTAAAAATTAAACATCTACAACATTAGAAATGATAAGCATAATAAAAGAATAATAGATAAGAAAGATCTGCGGTTAATTACCTTAATAATTTTCTTTGAATGACGATCGCTATATCTTCTGGATGCCGCAGCATTATTCCAAGCTTGCGCGCACGCATGTGAGTCCGCACAGGGAAGCCTAACGCTCCTAGCAGGTCAGATAATCACAACCGTAATCTTGACGCTCACCGTTATCTGAATGGCTTGTGCGCGCGGATCTTCACTTTAGAAGTAAGAAAGCTATGATCAAGTATTATCGCTAATGCATTTTGGACATACTAACGATCTATTATATCCGCTTGGGTAGCTAAGCTGGTACCCGTGTTTCGGGCACTTGATGAGGTAGAAGGGTATCTTCTCCTTCCATCCATCAAACTTCATCCAGTCAACAAACACAGAACCCAGAATGATTAACCTAAGAACCTGGATAATATTAAGCCCGGCAACAATACCATTCAAAGCCTCCGTGTTGAGTTGGCTAAGAGACATAACACTGATGATTCCAAGTTTGGCCAGCACTTGTTTATCCATAATGGATTATCTTCTTCCTAGACTTTACGTCGTCGCATATTAATTTTAACATAGTAGAGTCCATCTCCAGTTCAAAATAAAAGTTGAAAAATATCATTAATCCTAACTAATGGTCAGTAAACTGCATTATCCTAGGTACGGCGTGTCCTATGAAATAATAGCCCAACTCATTTAGGTTAAAAAGACTCGAAATATATTATTAGGATTAACATATAAATGTAAAGTACATACATTAGGCCAATAATCTCCTGTTCGACTTCATTTTTTAACATATAAATCGGAAATATATCATGAAAAGAAGCCCACCACAAATTACTCAAATAATAAGCGCGCTCATAGAACTAACTGTCTACGCTTTCATCTTCGAGCCCTCTCAATAAGCCAGTGAGCTACCCACCTCTAAAGAGGTGGGCTTCCTGATTCAACGACCCAACATGCATCACAGAAACCTCAGCAGAGGCCAAGTCTCCAACAGGCGTAAAATCGGCACACACCATGCCTATCCCCTTACAGAGTATATTTCTGGCCGCGTTCACATCACTATCCAAAACAAGCCCACAGAAGGGACAGACGTGAACCTTGACGTCCAGGGTCTTAGGAACACATTCACCGCACCCAGAGCACAGTTGACTGGTGTACTTAGGATCGACGAGTACCATCACACCCTCTGACAACTTCGCCATATAGGTCAAGGCACCCCTCAACAACCCCCAACCAGCGTCACCGATGCTCTTGCTCAGATGCCTGTTCCTCACCATATTGCTAATCTTCAGGTCTTCAACGAATACCTTTTCGTATTTATTCACAATACTCCTAGCCATCTTGTAGGCGAAGTCCCCCCTCTGATTAGCCACCTCTTATATTGAGCCGCCAACTGAACCCGGTCCTTACCCCCATTGTGTGACCCCATACATCGCTTGCTGACGTGGCGATGCAGCTTCCTCAACTTATCCTCCGACTTCCGATAGCTCCTCGGAGCCTCAATGAGCGTCTCATCCGAGAGCGCGACAAGGCTGTTTAGCCCTAAATCGACACCAACTGCGGGGAGCCTACCTTCAATTGGCTTTAAATCAACCATACATGCGAAGACTGCGTACCATTTACCCGACATACTGCGGCTGATCGTCAGGGTCTTAACCCTACCCTCAACCGGTCGATGCAGCCTCAGCCTCAGATCCCCGATCTTGCTGAGCCTCAGAGTTGAGCCGTCTAGCTTGAATCCAAACTTGAGATAGGTTAAGCTACTGTAGTCTCTCATACGCCTGAAGTGTGGAGTGTCGGCTTTCAGCCCGGCCCTTCTCCTAGCCCAGTAGTTCTCGAAGCCTAGCCTCATCCTGCTTGCGACGTTCTGTAGAACCTGGCTGAACACCTTCCCTAGCTCAGGTGTCTCAACCTTCATCGCGGGTAGATGGTAGGTTAGGGAATTGTGTATGGGGGTTCCTCTCCCCACCTTTCTCTCATCGTAGCAGTGTTTTAGGAGGGTATTGTAGGTTTGTCTGCAGTGGTTCAGCTGCTCCTCAAGTATCTGCTTCTGCGCTGAAGTGGGTTGTAGGCGTTACTTGTAGGAGAGGTTCATTGATGATTATTGGGTTTGGCTGGTATTTGAAGCCCAGTTTTACTATTTTCAGCTATCCCCATTCATCCCACGACTTAAGTCGTGGGCTTTCTGGGGAACCGATCGTAAGCGTGCGCTCGTATCTTTAGTTCTTACTTAACGTCGGCAAGATACATAAACTCAGAGGAGCAGCGTTGTTTATTCGGGGGTGGGAACGGATCAGACATCTGTCATCAGCTCCGAATAGTCGCTTCACCTTGTTTACGTCTCGGAGGGGCTGAGGCCCCTCATTTTTATTAATAGAAAATATGCTTGGAGTATATTATTGACTTCTAAGTCCACATTATGCTTAATCCGTCTAAGCTGAACTTTAGGAGATGAAGTTCTCATCAAGAACGGCCAGCAAAATTGCCTTGTCTTTAAGCGTTTGTTGCGTTGCGTACGCTATTCTCTGGATTGTATCAATATTATTCATAATGATTGATTCCGAAATCCCCTTGATGTGTTCTACATAATTCCTTTTAGTCAATAGTATGAAGATAGTATCCTCGCTTCTACTCGCAGCCTGATAGGAGTGATGGTTCCAATCGCTTCCAGTGAATACAAGGATTTCCATCTCTGGAAAGTCCATCCTTAATCGTTTCCTTAAAGAATCTTTTTCCTCATTTCTAAGGTGCCAGTAACATATAACCTCAAGAAATCTTGTTCCGGGTCTCACGTGAAGGATATTACCTATCTTCGTTATGATTCCCGAATACGTAGCCGGTTCACTTGTGGGAAGGGTTTGTTGATCAACGAGATTCATAGCACATTTATACAACTCCACATCGGGTTGATTGACGAAGTTTATCCCCTTTTCATATGCGAAGATCGCCGTGAAAACCTGTAATAGGTACATGCAAGCCATGAGCTTCACGTCGATGTCTGATGATTCAACATCAATCATCAAAGGTTCGAAGCCAGGGGGCGTCGCCTCAACTCTCCTCAATACTATAGTCTTAGGGTCATAGTCGGCGATTTTTGACCCTAGAGACTCTTGGATTAACTGCGTTGACCAAGTTTCAATAGCTTGAGCAAGATGATCATCGAGAAATATGGCGAATTTTTCAGTGTCTTTTCTCGCCAGGCTATTTGCCTTATTCACGGTCGAATCGAGGTACGCTACTCTGAGCCGAAGGTACTCCATCCAGATGGTTTGAAGTTTCGTCAAGTCCTGATTAAGGGCCAGAAAGAGCGGTATCAGAAAGATCGCTGTGTGGGGAGCCGAGAATCTGCCACCTATATCGGTTCTGCCATTCATTTGGATTGGGAGAGACGGGAAGCCGCTGCCGTCGATCGATTTCCTCTCGGGGCTAATGTCGGTTAGCCAAAGAAAGTGTTCCACCGGGTTAAGTCCTTCGTACTCGAATCTTTGACTCAGCGCCTTAATGATGTTCCTCGTCTCCAGTGTAGTCCCCGATTTAGAGATACCGAGGACAAGAGTCCTTTCCAACGAATCAACCTTTGATAATAACTCTCTGAGAGCGTCAGGATCGAGGTTATCAATCGCATAGAGTTTAAGCGTCGATTTCTCATGAACAACCGTAATCGCTTTAATTGAATTAATCGAGCCGCCCATCCCAGAGAATATAAAATTAGTTTTTCCCTTTACTAACTTCAAGTTAAGAAATCTATTCAGAAACTCCTCAATAATCTCCCAGGTTGGGGGAATGACCCATCCCAGACGGGGATTCTCCCCCTCAAATCCAATATCCCTGAAAAGATTTTCATCAGGTATCTCTGACCGACTTCTCTCCGACGCCTTTATGAGTCTTAATAATATCTCGGAGGGCTCCAACTGTGACATCATAATTATAAGTTAAAATTATACTGAATAAGAATTGCTATCAGATAAATTCAGGTTATTTTTTATTTGATTTTATTCAATTTATATCGAGATAAAAATAATCCAGACGCCAATAAAATAATACCCCCAAATAAAAATGAAGCACTGATTAAAGAAAAAGAGAGATTATCAATAGAATAGACAAGGTATCCAAACCCGGTTCCAGCCAAAATGAACCCAAAAAGGTATGAATAAAAGACTAGAGGATTATATTTCTTGCTTAGCTTGAGGATACTAGTCGATATCGCGACCCCGTCTTTAACCGGATTCAGCTTCTGTACGCCTACACGCTTCCCGTAGGATATCGGAACCTCGGCTATCTTACTAGACTTCGCAGCCTGAGCCGCTATCTCGACCTCGACATCAAATCCACCAGTCTCTAAAGTAATCTCCTTCGCAAAAGAAGTACTCATGACGTATAGACCCGAACAGACATCCGTTAGATTCGTACCAAAAGATAAGTTAAATAACAAATTAATGGCGCTGTTTCCAAAACGGTTTATAATTTTAATGTTGCCTCTGTCACTCCTGGCCCCAATAACATGATTATATTGTGGCGCCTTCTCAAGTAAAGCTCCGATATCCTTTGCGGAGTAGGTACAATCACCATCAATAATTGCCAAGTAAGGAGTTTTCACGTAGGCAAGCGCAGTCTTTATGGCTCCAGTCTTGCCAACACCAACCTGGGGATAGACGGGGACCCGCATCTTCTTCACTATAGAAACGGTATCATCGATTGAGCTTCCATCGATAACGACGGTTTTACTGTATCCCTCAAGATATAGATCACTCAACACGAGTTCGATGGCTCGCTCTTCGTTTAGAGTTGGAACAATAACTGTGACGTCATCTTTATCGATCTTCTCTTTAAACTCCATGAAGTAAGGGGCTAAATCCAGTTCGAAGGAATCGCTTCTAGTAATCAAAGTTTATTTCACATCCTCAACTGGATTGATGGTTGTTCTCCGGGAACCCGAAAATATAAATACAAATCTCAGGATCGAAAAAATTTGATGCGTGTGCGATGGTGCGTCACCTTGATTACATCTCGGGTGGCGCTCGTACCTCATTTCTCTACGAATGTCAAATATACGCCCATTTGGTTTTTCTGAAAATATATTTGAGTGCGCATTCAGAATCGTTGAGTACCGGAATCTAGTCTCTTAGCGCGCGCCACCTTTGCTTTTAGTTCTTCTTAATTAAAAGCGATTTTATGATGTTCTCAAGTTCATTGATCTTGTCCTTAAGAACCTTAATTTGAGTCTCGGGTGAGAGCTCAAGTAACTTAGCGTCTTCAGTGATCTCATAGACGCCTACTCCTACTTTCCTCACGTAGCCCTTTGCCTGTAAGGCGCCTAAACAACTTGTTACCTGATGGTAGGTAAGGGAACAGCTTTGAGTTAACTGCCTCAACGATATCGGTCTATTAGATCGCAATAGAATGACTAATACCTCATTCTGGTAAGGTGCTGTTGCCCTCATATCTTATCGACTAGCATCTCATGCTATCGTTAATTAAGGCTTTTGATCGTCTTATGTTAGTGTTATTATAGAGTAATTTATATAATTTAATATAATAATCACACGCTTCAGTCATATACGCGCTTCGAGAAGAAGCGAGAATTTGGCCTCGCGCAAAGCCAGTATCTCCGACTTTTATACTTAATATCGATTGAAAACAGTCATATCCGTGCGAAAGGTTTAACAACTAAAGTGTTTAGGGAAAGTACATAATGTTATTTTACGCCGATTTCTTTTTAGGCGTAGCAATAATTCTAGTTGGATTTTCTATAGAGACGATTGGATGGAAAATTCACCAACAAATTATAGGGATTTCAGGCTTTATAGTTGGTCTGGTTTTCGGCGACTTCATCGTTACTCAGGTTCTTCTACTTGACTCAGTCGTATGGAGGGTTGGGATACTTCTCGCTTCGAGTTTCGCGTTTGCCATTCTATTCTTCGTTTATCTAAAGATCTCAATCGCCGTAACAAGTGGCATCGTGGGGGCTTTAATTGTCTCAGGATTCACATCTTCAAGAACGATTGCGGAGTGGAGCTTGTCGAGTACAGTTTTCCAGACCAATTATAATTACCCCGCATTGATTGTAGCATTTGCCCTCTCGAGTTATGCAGGTTACCGCTTCTATAGAATTGGTTATATCATCCTTTCAACTGGCATCGGCTCCATCCTCGTAGCATATGGAGGGATCGTCTCAGGGCTTTGGACCTACAGTTTCCTCGGGATTTTCCTGCTATTGTCATTATTGTTAGGCGTTATTGTGCAGCTATCTCAAGAGGGAGCAATCAGGGAACAACGATTACAAGCTGAGTTCATCTACTGCCCAAAATGCGGGGAACCTATCGGTAAAGACACAATTATTTGTTCAAAATGCGGCACAACCTTCGAGAGGAGAAGAAACAGCCCACAAAATAATGTTTTCAAGACCAAAACGTGAGTTGCCCCGAAATCGTTGCTAAACCAGTTTTGAGACGATCGACGCGCGATCCAGGTCTCCATCAGGGACACGAGCTTTGCCCTTGGGAGGGAGATGGCGGAGAAGGTATTCGTTGAAAAGTTAAAAGTGGGGCTCCAGTGATATCGCATCCACCTGTACCTACTACGGTTTGCACGCGCACAATAGGTAAAGACATTAGGTTCATCGTTCTTATATATTGATGATTAACTGAAACTATCGAATACAATGTCGAGATAAAGCGTCATGCTCGCGCGCCGCATCGTGTGATTAAGGGACATCCATATCAGTATCTCTCCAGAAAAATGGGTTTATAATAACGCGGTTCAATAAACTGCGCGAATATTGCGATTTGATGGATCAAAAGAAGGGGTTTGAGGTTCTGAAGCACATCCTCGGATAGAGCTTACTATAGCTATAGTGAGTCTTTATAATATTGTCAATTCGTGCATGCTCGGTTCCGACTTGTCCATAAAATGGCTCGAAAAATATGTGCGCACCAGTGGTTAGAACAAATAATCCGACGTATTTAAAAAAACAAAAGACATACACAAACCTCGTGTATCAATGCACAGCTTAAAAAATAGATATATTGGACTTGAGATATTAGCAATAATTACTTTCACCTATTTGTGCACTGGATACATCAACGCGCCACCAAATCATTACACTCTCACAACGAAGATAATTGGAAGAGGTTCAGTGACCAAGAACCCGAATGTAAAATTTTATCGATTAACTGAAATAGTTCAGCTCACCGCTGTGGCTGAACAAGGCTGGAGCTTCTCCTCATGGGGTGGCGACGCAACGGGCAACGAGAACCCAATCTCTATCAAGATCGATGGAGATAAGTCAATTACAGCCACATTCAAGCAGAATTCCTACACCTTGACGACCAGTGTCAACCCTTCCTCAGGCGGCACAATCACGAGAAGCGACTACGGCCCTTACAACCTTAACGACATCGTCGTCCTAACGGAGGTCCCCAGCGCTGGCTATACCTTCTCGAAGTGGTCAGGCGACGGGGCTGGTACCGGCACAACCCGCAGAGTAACCATAACCGGGAACATGGTCATATCTGCCACCTATACCCCGAGCATTTACACACTGGTGTTGAACACCGCAGGCTCAGGAAACGGCTCAGTCAACCTCAACCCACCCAGTGGAAGCTACACTTATAGTACGGTCGTTAGATTAACAGCGAATCCAGCAGTTGGTTCTACCTTCACTGGTTGGGGTGGTGACCTCTCAGGCTTAGGTAATCAAGCAAGCGTAGTCATAGACGGATCTAAAACAGTCACAGCCACCTTCACTCGAAACGAGTACAAACTTACGGTGGCTTTGAACCCCCTTAACAGCGGAATCATCACTAAAAATCCAGACCAAGCTACCTATCATTATGGAGACAGCGTAACACTCAGCCAAGCCCCTAAAACTGGTTACACATTCACAGGTTGGTCGGGGGACGGCGTGAACTCCGGTGTATACCGTTTAGTCCAAATTACGGGCAACATGATTGTAACTGCAATCTATACCGCCACAAGCGGAGGGGGTGGAGGAGGCGGTTCAGGTAGTGGAAGCAGCGGCGGAATCAAAATTCCTCAAAACTATACATTAACACTAGGATCAAGGGACCTAAAAGGTGCCAATAATAATCTAGGCGAAATTTGGTGTATAAATCAACAAAACGATCTGCCCTTCATCGCATCCATGAAGAGCGGCAGCTACACCCTCTCCTACAGCCCTGAAGCAAATTACCTCTTCAACCACTGGGAGACATTTGGAAACGTCACAGCAACTAACCCCCAATCCAATACAACAAACCTCTTAGTCAGAGGAAACGGCACAGTTTCAGCGATATACTCTCCAAAGATATTTGAGGTAACATTAGAATCAAGGGAGGAAAACGGTACCTCTAGCAATCTAGGCAGCTACAGTCTCAATGACACGACTATAAATACGGGAGACCCCCTGAACCGTGAAGCCGGGAACTACACCATAACATTCGATCCATTAAACGAATACGTCTTCTACAGATGGGAAACCTCAGACGGAGTAACCGTAAAAGACCCCATGAAAAACATGACATCACTCTCTATTCACGGAAGCGGTGTCCTAACAGCGGTTTACCTACTCCCAAGAGGTGATATGAAGATAGTGGTAGAGGACACCAACGGAAACCAGATGCAGAATGTTACTGTCACCGCGATTAGGTCTCCGAAGCAGGGGCCTCAACTAATTGGATTAACGGACTCTGAGGGGTCTATAATATTCAGTGAGGTAGTCATAGACCAATACAATGTTAACGTATCGAAGGAAGGCTACCTGGAAAAAACTCTTACAGTTTGGCCGAAGATGAACGTGTTGGTCGCTGAGACTTTCTCACTCGAAAAACAGAATTACACCTTAACAATCCGGGTCCTTGATCAATCAGAGGGCCCCTTAGCTGGAGCTAATGTAACCCTATATGGTGGATCCGCTGGGTGGCAACCCCTAAGACACTTCACCGACTCGTCCGGGCTCACCATATTTAGAGGAGTCTACATCAAGAAATACCAAGTCTTAGCGGCCAGTAATGGATATTGGCCGCAATCGATGGGACTTATGGTCAACAATTCAGATAATACATACACGTTAAAACTTACGAACTTAGGGGCTGAAAATGGAGTTGCTATTCAACCCCTCATCCTGATCGGAGTTGTTATCGTGGAGGCCTCAATCCTAATCTTTTTGGCTTGGAATTCTAGCTATCGCGTGCGTGTCCTTAGGCGACTACCTAGCCTATCCAGAAATTAGAACAAATTTGACCCAAAGCAACTTGCGCACGCCGCGAGAATTATCCAGACGTTAGAACCCCACATGCCTTAGACGTGATAGTATGTCGGATAAACAACGTAAGTTCATTCAAATTATATATAAACTTCGAAAATTATATACTCCAAATGGGAGCCTCAACAGAGGAATACATTATTAGACTTTATCGCTCTGGCGACGAAGACCAAATCGTAAAACTATTAGCTGAAGTCTTCGAGCAGTGGCCCCGCTTTGACATAAATTGCTCACCTGTTGATCACTGGAGGTGGAAGTTCCTCGACAACCCCGCAAACAAGGAGGGGCAGGCCAACGTTGTCATCGATTACAATGGCGAAATCGTGGGCGTCTACCATTCAATGTTCTTCTACACAAAAATAGGTAAAACGAGGTATCTTACCAATAAAGGCTCAGATGTAGCCATCCAAGCAAAACATCAGGGCAAAGGATTATACTCAAAGTTGAGCAAATTAAAAAGAGAAACCGAACGAGAAATATTCGGCTCCAACTACTACTTTACCTACTCTTTAACAGCCAACCCGATATTAATAAATAGAAAAAGTAAAGATCCCGAGTACCCCTTCCCTCACCCATTGAAATATCTGGTAAAAATCGATGACGTCGAAACCTACTTTGAAAAAGTTGTCAAAGAGAAGAACCCTCTGAAGAAGACGTACCTAAAACTAGCTGTATACGGATCAAAGACACTGAATAAACTCGCTAACTTATTCGCCCAACCCCCGCAGCCCAGAGGTGTCACTTTCAGGGAGATAGCCAAATTCGACGAAGGGATAGATGTCTTCTACGAGAAAGTCAAACCACATTACAATTTCATTGTAGAGAAGACGATGACGTACATGAATTGGAGGTACTGCGATAAGAGGGGCGGAGACTTCAAAGTCTGGTTGGCTGAAGAGAGTGGCGAGGTCGTCGGATTCCTAGTTCTCAGGATCAACTCGTTGGATCCGGGGTACCCTGTGGGTTTCGTCATCGATCTCCTAGCTCTAACCGGTCGGGATGATGTAGCTGAGTGTCTTTTGAAGCTGGCGGTTGACTACTTTAGTGGTAGAGGTGTGGGTGTAGTTCACGCTCAGCTGATTGGTGGTCACCCGTATGAGAGACTATTTGGCAGGTATGGGTTTTTAGACAGTCGGATGGTGCCTCATTTGGCATATAGAGCGAGTAATTTAGGTGAGGATTTAGAGATGTTTACAGGGTCTCCTGCCTCGATGCTGCATTATCCTTATGGTGAAGGAGACGCTATATAGAAAATTGCGAAACAACGCGCGTTTACCTTGATTTATAATATGCGCACACGCAGACAGACTAAAAGTAACTCCTTCAGTGAGGTCAGGATAAGGCTAGGAAATAAGATTGCACTAAGTGATGAATTCGCAAAATAGTATATTATTAACTCTTCTCTTGTGATATCTTCTCCTTTAGATCCGTCAAGAATAAATCATGATCTATAGCAAAATTACCAGTCACCCGCTTCCCAGGTTCAACATCTTGAGTAACAACAGCACCCATAGAAATTATTGCACCATCACCTACCTTAATACGCTCTCTTATTATTGCCCCCGGTCCTATACGACATTTCCTCCCGATTACAACATGACCTAAAATAGTCGTATTTACAGTTACTATTGTTTCTTCACCTATAAATGAATCATGGCCTATACTATTACAATTTCCGATAAGCACATTTTTATCAATAATCGTCTGATCGTTCTCTTCACTACCTAGAACAATGGCATTTAAAGCGCCGATGTCCGATTTCTCTCTAATGATTAATTGTCCCTTAAGATCCTTTCTATGTTTTTTTCCTGTTACAATATAATCTCTTGCAGTAAAGAGACCGTTTATACCTACTGCTGAGAGTGGTCCGATTATAACATTTTTTTCTATTATCACGTTCTCAGGATTCACATAAGCTGTTGGATGGATCTCAGTAGTTGGATCTATGCTTGTTTTCACGTGAGTTATCCAGATTATTCTTTCTTATAAAATCGAGGGCACCACTTCAGTAGAGGGAACGTGCAATCTTGGATGGCTGAAAAACAGCGCGTAAGGGGGCGCTCTACTTATGGTCGCCATACAATACTAAATAAGCGAATAGGAAGATGAAGCTCATGGAAAAAGAGATCACACCCATTGTGAAGAAGGTTAGATATGGAATAGAGCTTACGAATAATGAGTATGTTGTACCCTATTGACTACAATCCTAACAACGATATAGAACCACAGTTGCGCGCGCGCAGGCTGTATAGCCAAGTTGTGAGAAGAAAGGCCTTTACTATTTTCATAATTAGATCAGGCCTCACCTCGTTCAATAAACTTTGGCGCGAGCGGTCAATTCCAATCTTGCTTAGTCAGGTAAGTACATTTTAGGCCATACTAGGCAAGAGGTTTTTGTGCGCGCGCCTCTTTTAACATATACTTAAGGTACAACCTAACTTGCGTGTGCAAATAATGGATTATTAGCCTCATCTCTTTTAGCGTATTCCACCCAACAATTCATACATACTTCTCCTTTATCAGGTAAATAGGCTGCGAATTCGATGAGTGGAGTCTTACATACTTCACACATACCCACTTCTTTATGCGTAATACTGTTTCGTATCAAAGTGCTTCATTAGCTTCAACTGCACTACGCTAAATAAACCCTAACCAAATTCTAACAAATCATGTGATTCGCGCACGAAATTAGTCTTTTTTTATAAAAATCCATATGGCCCACTCTATTAAAAGAGCTAGAGTGTTGAATGCTTGCTTTTTATGAGGGGTTGTTTCTTATGAAACGGCCCATCAAGGATAGTATTAGCCGTGCGACCGGCGCTAGAGGACCAAGGGTTCCCACTATTGCCTCAAGCTGTTTTAGATCCTTTACTTTTAAGGCTCCACTGAGGGGAAGCCCGAATAAATAGATTATGAAATAAGTAAATGTACCTAGTAACAGTGCAACCCAGCTTTGTAGCCTAAGAATGTAGATTAGGAGATACGCTGCGACAAACGCTGTTAACGCGGTCGCATAGATCTTCCCCGAAGACCTCCAGTCTACCGTTATCCCCATCTTCTTCTTCACCCAAAGAATCTGGTAAATCCAGCCTCCTCTAGAATCTAGAACGATCGTAACCAATAATCCCACCATCCCAAACCTTGGGACAAGTAAAATCGCAAGAATGATACCAGTTATGAATGTAACGATGTTTACAAGAAGAATGGTTCCCGACTCGCCTACTCCGGTGATAAGGTTCCCAAGTGAGATACCGCCTAGACCCTCCCACGCGAAGTTAAGAATATAGATGCTTAAGTAGAGAGGTACGAGGGGATAGTCCTCAGGTTTATATAATATTCTCGATAACGGGGCCGCTACTACGATAATAACCAACACTACTGGAATTGTCACCATTGCTGTGTATTTCACGGCCATCTGAAAGATGTCCTTGACCTCGTGATCATCCTTCTTGAACCTGCTGTAGAGTGGTAAAAGAGTAGTCGAAATAGGTAATGTGAGGAAGGAGACTAACACACCGAAATTTGTGGCCGCCCCATAGTTGCCAATTAGGTTAATAGTGACAAAAAGCACCATAATATAGTTATAGATTTGAGCCTGGACTCCGCTGAGGAGGTTGCCAATCGATAGGGGTAAACCAAAACTCAGTAATGTCCTGAGCATCTTGAGGTTGAAACCACCCTTAAATCCCTGCTCGAATTTAATGAAAAGGAATAGTAGGAGTACCCCTATGAGACCAGCAAGCAGAGATGCAGATGTGTTTGCGAGTACGGCTCCAAAGGCGCCAAAACCCGTTAGGATCAAAATATAGCTGAATAATGTTCGCAGAATTGTCCATAATACCTGCGTGATACTCTTTAGACTCATTATCTCATAGCCTATAAAAATAGCCTGAATCGTAGACAGCAGCCCACCACTTCCCAGAACTCCAAGTGAAGCCGCCCTTACCATCGACTCAACCTCCGCATGTTTCAGGAACACCGAGGCGATAGGTCCAGCAAAAAAATACATTAATCCACCAATTATCAAAGAGGTTAGAACACTGAAGATTAGCCCAGTCATCACAACAGACTTCAGCTTCTCCGGATGCTCATCATGCCGATACATGGAGCAGAACCGTATCAGAGACGAGTTCATCCCAAGGTCCTGAAATAGAAGTGCAATGGACACTGGAAGGAGGGCTACCGTGTACAGGCCGAAGGCAGCCGATCCCAGAACATTTGCTAACCAGATTAGGGTCACAGCAGAGATTATGACGGAGACTACCTGCCCTATCATTAGCACCACGCTTCCCCGAGCCGAACCAAGCATTAACTCCGAGGAATTACCAGACAACTATAGTCACCGAGAGGTATAGTGTCTATAGCTGAGGCATCATACAAATAAAGCGAGCCCCCAATGACGCGTCTTTTATAGTTCATTTTGCCAGTAGAGAACAATGTAATAATATTTGCGGGGTCACTCACCCGATTAACCGTGGGTAATTGGAGCTGAAATGTGCGAGCGATGTGAATCTGACGCGATCTAATGAATTTCGTTTTAATGATTGATTCGCGCGCGCAATGGAAACTTCGTACAGTAATTAAAAAGAATTTAAGCCTAAAGGAATAGTTCTAAAGCATATGTTAAAGTCGCTAAGTGAATCTTCTCCCTTGTGGGATATTTTCACCCTTAAGAATGAATATAATACAAATATCGGGGATAATAAAAGCCCCATTTTTGATAGACCTGTTGTTTCAGAGTATTTGATAGAAAACGGATTTTGCCCCGAGTACCCAGATAGAAAACGGTTTGCTATATGTTTAAGCCATGATGTAGATGAAATCTATCCCCCTTCCACTCACGTCGGAAGATCAATAATTTCATCGGTTGCTAAGAGGGATGCAAGTATTCTGAGGCATGCCTTTAAGGGCGTGTTTAATAAGAAAAATAGTCCGTATCTTAATTTTTCTGAAATAATTAAATTGGAGGCAAAATATGGTGCAAAGTCTACTTTTTTTTTCTTAGCCAAGGGGGAGGACCCTCTGAGGTTCAGATATGCAATTGAGGATATTCCAAGTGAACTTGGTAGAATTGTGGACGATGGTTGTGAAGTTGGTCTTCACGGAGGTTACCATTCATTTGATGATTATGAAAAATTGCGGGAAGAAAAGAGGGGTTTGGAGGGTGTATTAAACAGAAGCATTAAAGGTTATAGAGGCCATTATCTCAACCTTCACATTCCTAACACATGGAATTTTCTCGCAAAATTGGGATTCGAATTCGATTCTACTTTGGGTTATCGGCGGGCACAGGGATTCAGAAATGGTATGTGTCATCCCTTCACCCCTTTTGATCCTATACTAAAAAAGAAAATGGGGCTTTTGGAGATTCCCCTCAACATAATGGATGCTGCATTCAATGAAATTGTACTCGATCCCTCGAGGCACTGGGGAGTCATCGAAAAAATGATGCAATCAGTTGAGGAGAATCGAGGCGTGTTGACTATAAATTGGCACAACGATTCGCTTTTATCATTTAGTAAATCTGAGTATAAATTAATTTATGAAAAAATTCTAAGTGAGGGTATGAGACGAGGGGCCTGGCTTACTAGTTGTGAAGAAATCCACAAATGGTGGAGTGAGCATTATGAGTTTTAATTGATAATATCCATTCGATGGAAAATGATTATGCGCGCGATAGGTCATGAAGTGTTCTGATTCAAAAGGAATAATTTAGACCCGCTACAGTTTAGCTTAAAATAATCACACGACAATATACAAACATGCAGTGAGCTATCAGTCGTGATTTTTTAAAGGCTATATTAACTAAGTCGTCAGTATAAGTTTCCGAGATTGTTTAACTATATGCAACAACTGGTCCATTGTCGTAACCTCTATTGTATCCCGTTAGTGTATTCCATAGGGGAGCGTCATTATATGTATACACTAAATCGCCTTCACTCCATGAAAGATTTGGTTTGTAACCCGATGTGACAAAGAATCTAAGAGGTCGACCGCTCAATTCATTTTCTCTTATTATCATAAGGTTATTTGCCCCACCTTTGTAGAAGATAGAGCCTTGGGAATCAACCTCTAATAATAGGCTCCGGTTAAAATTGTTGGAGAATTTGAAATAACGCGTTATAACGTAGTCGGACATCAGGTAGCCACCATCAGAAATTTTCAGCAATGTTTGTGTTGATTTAATCTCCTCAGAACTCAGGTAGAAGGTATAAAACTGTCTTTTAACTAATGGATTATCACTAGCTGTGAAGTCGTTTGTTATTGCAAGGAAACATGTTGTAAACATTATAACAATTAAGAGTGGATAGAATATCTTTCGGGATTTCCTGAAGACGCTATACACTCCATACGCAACTACTAATATTATCGGGACAGACGTGTACTCCATGAATCGATTTAAAACTAGTCTAGCTATAACGGAATTCAATGAGTTAACTGGGTTTGGAATCGCGAGGAAGAGAACTCCAAATCCCACTAAACCCAATATAGGTGCCCTATAATCCTTATTGGTTCTAAGAAGTAACAGGATTCCTAATGTGGCGAATAATATAAATGGAGAGTAAGGTACATAATTTAATAACTCAGACATAAATGGAGCTGCCTCCACTGCGCCTCCTAAGTTAAATCCCCTGAAAACAAACGAATTAACTATTAGAGGTATCAACTGATCAGTGTATAGAATCCAGTATCCTATTGTCGTAGTTGTAATTACAATAACGAATTTGATATCCATTATTTTGTTTTCTCTATCTATTTTATATATCCATTGTAAAAGTATAATTGATGAGTAAATAAATATAATGGATACCATCGATGCATGATGTATTAGTATCATGCTAAGTCCTATGAAATATGCAAAAAATTGATAACTCTTCTTTTCCTTACTAAGAAGTAAGAAAATTACTGCGGCTATTAGACTTCCATTTATTCCTCTTGGCAGAGAATATATGGTGTTTATGATGTAGTTTGGAAAGATGCCTAATAATAAACAAGCAAGAAGTGATAATAATTCATTTTTAAATAGTTTATTAATTAAATAATATACCAATATTATTATGCTTGCGTTAATTAATCCAGTAATCAAGAACATAATTGTATACGAATTTAAACCGATATTTGTTGCGATTGAAACTTCAGAGATAAAGATATGCCAGAGCGGGAAATTCGCATAGTATGAAAATATGCTTGAGTCAATTTTACCTGAGGTTATTAATGAATCTATATACCAACTATGTGCAAGTAGATCGGTACGACCGATAAATTCTGGATATTTTAACGTGATTCCATATGAAATATTTAAGAATAACAAAATTATATTCAATAAAATAATATTTTTATGCTCATTCAAATTAGTAGTAAATAAAATTTGAATTAAGATTAAAGTAAATAGTATTCCAATTAAGAAATAGTAAGTAAGCGATCTTATATCACTATATATTAGACTACCTATGCTTAAGATATAGAACATATAAAATATTAAGTTGATATATTTTGATGTTTTTTCATTAATAGAGTATATTTTTTCTGTTTTTATCCTTAAAAAATAGAAGAGAATTAAGCCTACTATTAAAGGAATTGAAATATATAGGGATATAATTGAATAGTATTCAAGACCTAATAAATATGGTATGATTAATCCTGCTAGAAATATTCCAGCTATCAGAACAATTATAAGTTTCGTTGTCAAATTAAATTTGTTAGTAGACACGGATTAATTACACCAATTTGATTTTCATATAGGCTTAACCTTACCTCGTATTAATTATTTATTGATTATTCATCGTGTATACGCGTTATGGGGCTGAAATACACAAATAAGATATGCGCGCGCACCCATTATTAGTGTCATGACTGAGCAAATTAAGCCACTTATCAGACTTTATCGCCCAGGTGATGAGGAACAAATCGTAAAATTACTCATAGACGTCTTTGGACAGTGGCCACGTTTTGACATACCGTGCTCAGCTGTTGAACACTGGAAGTGGAAGTTCATAGACAACCCCGCAAACAAAGAGATCTATCCACATACCGTCGCAGAAATCGGTGGAGAGATCGTTGGCGTAACCCATGGGATGATGTTCTACAATAAAATCGGCCAAGGGAGATATTATTGTGAAAAAGCAGTTGACGTAGCGGTTAGTTCCAAACATAGGGGTTTAGGGATCTTTACTAAAATAAATAGTTACAAAAATGAGGTTTTAAGAAAGCAAGGTCAAGATTTTGATTATTCTCTAACGATTAACCCGATATTAGTCAATAGGACTAGGCGAAATGTTGAACCTGAGTTAAAGTTTCCTCAGCCTTTGAAGTATCTCGTTAAAATCGATAATATTGACATGTACTTCAAGAACTATGTAAAGAAGAAGGACTCAATGAAGAAAGATCTCCTAAAGACAGCTGTATATGGTTCAAAGACGATTAATAAAATAGCTACAATCGGGGTGAAGGCGCCTCAACTCAAGGGCGTTTCATTCAAGGAGATAACGAGATTCGACGAAAGTATAGAAAAGTTCTACGAGAAGATAAAACCACATTACAACTTCGTTGTGGAGAAAACGATGAGGCACCTGAATTGGAGGTACTGTGATAAGAGAGGTGGAGACTTCAAGGTCTGGATTGCTGAGGAGAACAGTGATATAGTTGGTTTCCTCGTCCTGAGAATAAACAAAATCGATCCGGGTCATCCAGTCGGTTTCATTATGGACCTCTTGTCCTTAAATGGACGTGATGATGTTGCGGAGAACTTTATCGAGATGGCTATTGACTATTTTGATGAGCATGGTGTAGGCGTTGTTTATGCTCAGGTGATTGGTGGTCATCCCTATGAGGTGCTTTTTGGCAGGTATGGGTTGTTGGATAGTCGAGCGAAGCCTTATTTGGTTTATAGGGCGATAAATCTGGGTGACGATCTTGAGAGGTTTGTAAAGTCTGCCGCCTCAATGCTGCATTATCCATACGGCGAGGGAGATGCCATTTAGTGATTTTTTGATATTTTAAGTTATTAATTTAATCATTCTTCGTTATCAGATTATAAAAGAATTCATTTACGTCGATGGTATTCTTTAAAAGAACTTCCCTTTTAGACGCCCATACTTTTTTACTATTAGGGTCTTCTAATATTGAGACCGCTTTCTCAAGGGCCTCACGGTCCGTCTCATAGGAATATACCAGTCCATATCGGTCCTCAAGTTCTATGAAATTGCCCAGAGTTCCTTTAAATGAGGAAATATACAGCGAAGGCGTCCCTAAAACACCGGCTTCAGTGGCCATTGTGGAGCCATCTCCGACATACATATTTGAATAATAGAGGAGGCTGTGAATATCCTCGGGGGGCAACTTAACCTCGTATTGCTGCAATTTTGGTATATGTGTTTCACTGCTTAAAATTACTCTTCCATATTTTTCCAATCTATGAATCATTTCTATTGGGTTTTCTAAGCCATGTTGCCCAATATCGTGGTGGGCGCTAAAGGAAACTAATCTTAAAACGATTAGAGGATCTCCAACATTTGCATTAATCTTCTCAAGTACACTCGGGTCTGGTTTGAAGTATTTTGGATGGAGGTAACAAAGTTCCTTGTAGCCCTCGAAGCGTACTTGTTTTTTACCGAAGTCCCTTTTGAAGCAATTTGGTGTGCAGATAATATCAGTGAATGGTGCGGTGAATGGATCCGTTAGGCCGGTATTTTCGGTATCATGAAAGGCAATGTGTTTTTTCCCATGAACCCTACTGACTATTGCTGAGATCGGTGAATAACTACTTATGAAAACATCTGGATTGAACTCAGACGCAATATTGTGCAAATTATATACAGCTTCGAAAATCAAGGGAATTTTTCTTATAATATTTCCCGGTTTGTTTTCGCCCAACTCAGTAAATTCTAGATTGTAGGCATTAAGCAGCTCGTAAGTAATCTCCTTTTTAATAGCTCCAATTTTGACGTCATGACCTCTCCTTTGGAGTTCCCAAATGACATGTTTAAAATTATGAACCCTTGAAGGATGACTTATTTCGAAGAGAAATTTCAATATTTTAGCCTCTGTTCTTTCTCATTTTGTCTCATGTCAAGTAAAATTCCGAGCAGAACAAAAATTATACCCATTGTAATGGGATAGATAGCGTAATTCAGTAAGTTAATGATTCTGAGATTAAAAACTTCTGAGGCTATTGTAATGATTTCTAACGCTAGTCCGAAAATTGTTAAACATATCCCTCCATCATATAAGATAGCTATTAAACTGAATTTTCTTTTTATGTATTTACTGTGGATCCTCCAGAAGAAGTTCCTTATTAATAATTTTGAAAGGTTTTTAATATATCTCCCCAATTTTATCTTAGATTTTTCTTGGCCATATCGTGCAGGAATATCTATGTCTTTAACCAGATACTCTCCTACGTTAAGTTTCGTGAGTAAATCATTACAGTAGCCATAAGATGGCCAAATCTGATCAAGGTTTATATTTGTTAAAACTTCCGTTTTTATTGCGGTATAACCGTTTTGGGGGTCTGAAATGTCCCAATAACCAGATGATGCTTTTGTGATTAAGGATAAAATAAAGTTTCCAAACATTCTGAGGGGACTCATGCCCTTCATTGTCTTGAGTGAGGTGAGCCTGTTACCCTTTGTGTAATCTGCTTTTCCTTCTATTAACGGGTCGATTAGGGAGGGGATGTACTTGGGGTCCATCTGGTTGTCTCCCGCCATTACTACCGCGATGTCAACACCGTCCTCTAGGCTCTTCTTGTATCCAGTTACGATTGCTGCGCCGACTCCGCTGTTAACGTTATGTCTTATTAGTTCTACGTGGGGATTCTTTTTTGCATAAGCTTGTATAAGCTCGTAGGTAAGATCTTGTGAGCAGTCATCAATTGCGTACACGTGATCTATATAGTCGGGAATTGATTCTAGGGATGCTATTATTAGCAACTCTTCGTTGTATGCTGGCATAATCACTGAAATTTTCTTATTTTTATACATTTTCGATCAGTGGCCATGCACACGCATTTTTTTTTATATCCGTAGCGCTGTGAATATCTATTCTTTTCGGATCTATGGTTCTAACTTCGTGTATCCTCTTACTGATTTAGCTACTGCGAGACCTGTTGTGAGAATTAACGTACCACTTACAATAGTTGTGAGGTTAAAACCTAGATTTGCAAGTATCAACGCGAATCCCACGAGTGCTGATAGTAAGAAGCTGAGAATTAGACTTAACGCTAATCTTTCAGGTAAATCTGCTTTGTTGGATCCCTCGGTGAGAGCGTCAATTAAGAGTTTTCCCGGTAAAATTAGTAACAGTAAGAATGTGCAGATGTATCTAACGATAACTATTGGATAATTTTGCGGTAGGAAGTTAATTGAGGTGTAGGTAATAAATGCAAATAGGAATATAGCCCAAAGTTCGGCATTATACAGTGAAATAAAGTATTGAAAATATGTTTTCGGCGGTGATAGGTCCCTTAATCTATATTTTTTCTTGATTTCCCAGTAAACATACTCAGCAGCGTCATCTTTGACGATTTCGTTGTGTGAAGCGATTTCCTTAATGGATTCTTTCAAGGTCAGTCCTTCGATGTTAATTGCTGGGTTGGCTAGTTTTAGTTCGTTGTCTTCAACCATGCAGATACCCACCTATTAGAGAATAGGTATGTTCCTGTGCTTGAATCAAACTTGTAAAGTTCGACAACTATTTTACCATTGAATGGGCTACTTAAACTGACGTCAATAGTTTTAGTGACATTCATGTTATTTTCTACGATTACGAGATCAGTGAATATAGGGACAGTATCGTAGGGTGGGTTGCTTGTCAGTGTTGTGTTTTGAACTGTTTTGACTTCAAAGCGATAGAGTTCGACTTTATCTTCATGGTTAGCTAGATATATACTAAAAGGCAGCTTTTCTCCGAGCTTGACTTGGTTTTGATACACATTAACTTTACCGGTTGGCCCCAGAAGGGCTAGTTCAGAGTATTTTGAGGTTGGGAAGGTAGCGGCGATAATCGGATATACTGCTACCAGTATAAGGAAGCCTATTAATAGAAATGATATATGTTTGAAAGTAGTGGGAGTCATACGCGCTCTATCCTCCAGTTTCCCCAAATAGTTTTCCAGATGCTTAAGTAGAGTTTTGAACCGTATTTGTTTATTAATAACGCGGCTGCTAAAAGGGCTATTACTATCGCAGTTGTCTGATAATAGCCCATATTTCGAGTCTCGAGATTCTGTTCTACTAATATGTTTTCCTTCAAAGAAACCTCTTGACATATTCGTAAAGCTTCTGTTAGATTATCGTCGCTTCCATTCCTTACGAGTGTTATGGCCTGGTTGAGTAATCCGACTTCAGATGATACGTTTCCCCCCGCTTTTTCGGCTCTTTCAACGGCTTGAAAACTCGAGGTGATTGCTGAGTTGATCTCATTTTGATCAACGGCCTTTACAGAAATTGTTGTGTAAAGTAGAAGTGATACTAAGAGCAGTGCTACTATTTGTTTCATTTTTCGCCTCGCCAAGCCAATGCCTCTTAGTATCTATCACCTATTCATAGAGCTTTGGATATTCGCTTAAGAGTTTAGTTATTCTCAATATACGACAGCAACCACAAAATATAATACAATATTCCATAATCGCTTTAACGGATGAGTGAGTGAGTATTGATGATAATGGCTGAGTCTATGATGGATAAATTTAGGGTCAAGGAGCCACTTAGAACCAGCGACGTGAATGCGGAGTTAAGTTTAGAGATATATAACTCAGTTGGACTTTTTAAAAAGTTAAAGTTGAAAATTTTGGGTTCCGTGTACATCGGCCACCTTCAAATGGAAGGGTGGTCAACGAGGATGCCGTTTTATCTTTTTAGATGCGTTACACACGGGTTGGAGGTCGGTTACCCTTCGGGGTATTCTATGAATCTCCTTTGTATGGATTGCTTGAAGGAGCGTTTGAGTGAGATCCCTGACCCTGCGAAGCTTCTAAGGAGTCTGCATCCTCTAGAGGACGAAATTGATGAAGAAGCCAAGGTTAAAGCGTTTCCAATAACATCCTAAATCTTCCTGAGTGGGACTCGTATTCTAACCTAAGTATTATAAGGAATGGTAACTATTTCTAAGTAATGAAATCAATAATAGATCCGAGTGCGGTAATTCATCCCTCTGCATATATTAACCCAGAAAATGTGGTTGTAGAAAAAGACGTTGTGATTGGACCTCTTTCAGCGGTGGGTATACACAGCCTTGTAACTGAGAGAAAGTATCTGGTGATGGGTAAAAAACGCAGGATAGACCTTGAGGGGCAATTAGTAATCAAGGAAAACGTGGACATCGGTCCGCTAAACTCCCTCTCTCTAGGGAGTGTTGAGGGGAGCAACACAATAATTGATAAAAACGTGATTATTGGTTCCTCAAATATTATTGCGCATGATGTTTTCATCGGCGAGGAGACCGTAATAATTGGAAATATTGTTCTTGCAGGTCATGTTCAAGTTGGTAAAAAATGCAGAATTGGGCCGGGAGCAGCGATTAGGGAGCGTATTAAGATAGGGGATGGTGCCGTCATTTCCATGGGTTCAATAGTTACTCAAGATGTCGAGGCTGGGAGGCGTGTAACGGGTAACTTTGCGATAGATCATGACGTGTTTCTAAATGATCTTAAGGAGAAGATGGGAAAAATTTAGATCAATGTGTACCTTCTTTTTAGATGCGAGCATTCGAATTGAGTAAAGGGAAACCTATATTCATTCACCACGTTTTATATTGAAGCCGTGTCGAAACCTTTTGGAGCATTAGCTGGATTTCTCCTAGTAATTATTTTGATCAGCGTGGTTTATAGGCAATACAACCCCGCCAGTGACGGGGTTCAGGTGTCGATTATTGTCGACTTGAACTACGGTAAGTCAAACGTTGTCTTCCAGAGTAGCTCGAACAATTCATCGGGTAGGTCGACCATCATTGGGGGGGTTGTTAAGGCTAATTATACATCGATTGAGGGCCCAATATCCTCGGCTTCGGGTACATTTAATCTGCTTTTTGATGGAATAATCAAGAAAACCGCTCAGATAGGGATCGATGGCGGTGTGATTACATTCGACTCGGGGGAGATAGAAGAGTGGGATTCGGGGAAAAATACCCAGCACACTCTAAGCTTTCAATTGAAGAATGACAATGTGACTATTTGGCTACCGGGTGGACTCTTTGAGTCAAAGTCGATTGCGCCGAACAATAGAAGCTTCTCAGTTTCAGTGCTCGCTCCAGTAATAGGGCCAAACTCAGTGATGATTACAATTGATCACACTAAGATTGACCGACCACTCACAGATTTTCCGCTAATGATTCGCCTCCAATCAGACAGTCCTGTTTTAAGGGCGTTAAACTGGACTAGTAGGAAGAGGTTTGAAGTTACTCAGTTTGATCAACAATTATACGTGGAAATTGAGAGCTGGAACACGACGGGTGCGATTCTTTGGGTTAAGGTTCCAACAATTTCAGCAACAGTCGACACTGTACTGATTCTAACCTTCAATACTTCAATGACGGAGAACATTGGTTATGTGGGGGACACCCTCGATCCCACAACACCGATCGTGTGGAGTAATGGTTATGTCGGAGTCTTTCACCTCAATGGTAATGCATACGACAGCTCCAATGCGCGAAATCATGGCATCGTTGAGGGAGGCGTAACTTGGGAGACAGGGCCTCTCGGTACTCTATATCCCCGCTTTGATGGTACGAGTGGTGTCATCGTTGTGCCAGATAACCCAGGATACAGCTCGGTGAACAATGGGGATAAATTGACGGAGGAGTGGTGGGTTAGCCTAGAAAGGGTCAACTGGCAAGGCTACATCTCACCTCTAGGTAAGGGCAGGATCTATGAGCATGAGACCAAATGGAACCTTGATGGCGGTCCAGATGGTGCTTGGAAGTTCTATATTCTTAACGCTGCAGGCAGTTATGGTTCTGGTGCTCGGAGTTCTCCTGCGGAGCCACCACATATGGCACCTACCCGTGTAGCGGGTGAATGGTACATGCTGCATGGACAGGTTATTGGTAACAAGATAGCCATCTATGAGGGCCCAGGTATTCCGGGGCAGGGTATACATGGCGTCGGCGGGGATATTGATGCAGCTCAGGGTTGGAACGACTATACTAAGGGTGATGGTGTACCAGATGGAGCTCACATTAATCCCTCGGATACGTCAAGTCCTTTCTACATTGGGAGATATGGGGGTTATGACCCTGAATGGCAGAGTCAGAATACGGTGCCTTTGAGCATCTATGAGGTGAGGTTGAGTTCTGTGAACCGGAGCATAGCTTGGATGAAAGCAGATTATTTTAATCAGCTAAATCAATTGGTGACACTTCGGTAAATATAATACGCGTGGTCAGTAGTAGATGGATTTAGAATGCAAACGCATGCTGTCGACTTTATTAACAAATAACGCATAAATAATGCAGAAGCTCCGGTGGGAAACGAAGGTGAATAAAAAATTACAGATAACGATATTTGTTTTAATCATTACACTCTCTGCACTTACGAATGCACAAACATCAACCTCGTTTAATTCCGCTGTGACTCAACCAACGATTAGCGACACATTAGGAAAAGGCTTGCACCGAACTTCTTTCATTACAATAGTCAGCAACATTTTAGTTAACTCGTTATCAAATTTTTTGCCAGCCTTCAACAAGGTTTATGCAGCTGCTGATCCTACGGTCACGTTCACTCTGACAGGATTAAGCCCTACACTAAATAATACGGTAATTAATATCAATGGGAAAACTTACACTCCAAAAGATTTCCCATTAAAGTTTGCGTGGACACAAGGCTCCGTGCACAGAGTGACCCCAACGAAATCCATTCCTCAAGGCTCGGGTCGAAGGTATAATCTCACTAACCCCATATGGGAGGGATTAGTGGGGAGGTTATACACGACACCCTCAATTGACACAGTGATAAACCTGAACTATGATCAACTCTGCCTACTCACAGTAAACACAGTTGGACTCATCCAAACCTACCCGACTATAGTATCCGTCAACGGAGTATCAATCGGGACAGCCGCCGATGCGCGGTCACTTAAATACTGGCTTAAAAGTACCCTTAATGGCACACTAAGCGTCTCTCCCGACATCATAAGCCTGATCAGCCGAAACTACAAGTTCACGAATTGGAGGGAAGACAATTCCACAGCGATCCAGAGAATAATAAGGATGAATGAGCCCCTCAACCTAACCGCCGTATATAAAATGCAATGGCTGGTAAACATAGTCCCAGACGCAGAGATTAAGGGAGTAGTAGAGCCAACAGGCGCACTATACTTCGACCCCGGGTCAATTATAAATATACAATGCAGCCCCAAAGAAGGATTTTTCTTCACAAGATGGACAACCAAGGGAAAAATAATTCTTGGAAATGCGACACAAAGCAGTACGAGCGCTTTCATAAATGGCACAGGAACAATAAGCGCTAACTTCGCGAACACAACTGTACAGATAAGAATCAACGTAACAGGCGTAAGTAACTACAATGGCTCAATAATAACAGTCGACGACAAAGTATTCACATACCCTCAATTTGTAGAGAACAACCTATTCAACTGGGTTGCGGGCTCAACTCACAAAGTAAAAGCAGATGCTGAATTACCTATTGACAATAGTACAAGATACCAATTCGCAACGTGGGTAAGGGCAAAATTACCAAATGATCAATATACTGTACCCTACGGAAATGACACATTCACCGCCCTATATCGACCTCAATACTACCTAAAAGTGGACTATGGAGGCTATGGAGTCGTAAGAGGGGAGGGATGGATCCTCAATGGAACAAGGGCGACGATTAGTATAGAACCATTAGCAGTAGGCGTCGGTACTGGCGTTCAATACGTATTCATTGGATGGACCAGTAGCGGTTCAAAAGGGTATAATGGGACGAACTCAACAGCTTCCTTCTTGTTAACGGAGCCTGTGAAGGAGACCGCGGTGTGGGAGAAGCAGAGAATACCGTTATCCATAATAGGGTCAGAAATTCTTTGGATAATTAACATAGGCGTAGTGGGGGTATGCATTATAGCCATTGCCCCCTGGGCGATATCAAAGCTCAGAAAATAAGTAATACTCAGCCTTTTCGAGAAATATTGATGTAGTGAGGGAACCACCACATTCAAACATGTATATCAATGGATTAATATTCGACCTTAGAAAAAGTCGCTTTGATACTTAATTTTGAATATTCCTCTTTTACTAGGGTTAGAGGATTATTCAAGATAAAGGACAAGGTGCATCCCGCTATGCTTGTTGGCTCTGATCCAAGAACCTTTTTGCAAAGTGGATACTCATCGATCACTGAGCATCCATTTAACTGAACAATTATCTGGTTTCCCGATTCGTGAAGTTTTAATGACTTAACCATTTCAAAATGGTCTCTGAGTACGAAACTAAGCGCCTTCTCCATTTCAGATTTCTTAGGAATTAGGAGAGTGTCAATTGAGAGGGGCAAGTAGATATTTACCAAATTCTTGGCCCCAGACTCGGTCACAAATTTTTCCTGGACCTCACTGCTAACTAGATCTCCATTAATTGGAACTTGAACAAAAGACCTCCCCGCTCCAGGGGGCATATATTTGCAGCTTCCAATCGCGGGAAATTGAGTTAAAATGGCTTCGCTATTTGCATAAGAGTCATGAATCATATTCAAAACAACACTCTTAGGAACAAGATATCTGGGCGTCAGCATTATAGCCGCACCTAGAATTGCGGTAGCTGTACCGACCGCTGTGTAGACGATTGGAAACCCGTTTAAATAAGTATATTCCGCGAAGCCAGCTCCAATAATAATTAAAAGTAAACTTGAGAAACTCAGTTGAAACTGAGGAAAACCCGAGCTTGAGAAAAAGTTTCTAGAAGACCCCATAATTATTACGCCTTTATTTTACTGTAACTCCTCACGGTTATCTTTTTCGTTATTGATTCTAAATGTTTTTAATGCGCTAAGAGTGCCGGTAGAATGAAAAAAAGCTTTGAGATAATAATATATGAAAATCCAATTAGTAGAATAACGCCGAGAAAATCAAACCACCTACGTCTTGGATTAATTACCTGAGTGACTACGAAATAAGTCAATGTGAATAAGAAGAAGTAATTTTCAAGATAAGCTTCATTGAATAACTGTAAAAGCATTATCGATCCAAGGAATACCAAACTTAGAATTATGATGTATCGTTTTTGTTTATTCAAGTTCTAGCACCTTAAAACGTGATCTCAACAATGGGCCGTTAAATTCTTCATTCACTAAAGTAACAGGCCTATTTAGATTTGCAGATAAAATACAGCCAGATATATACGAGGAAAAAGAGCCTAGAACCTTCTCACAACGAGGTAATTGAAGTTTGATTAGCGGATGAGACATTTCTAAGATTATTTCACCACTAGATTCATTTTGTCTAATTGAATCCATTAACTCAAATCGGTCAACTAAAATGTTAGATAATTGTTCACCGATGTTTAATGAATTATTAAGATATTTTGTAATAAAGGAAAAAGGAGTAAAAAGAATTAACCCTGGTTTATTCTCAACCTCAGTCACTAGTTTTGGAGGTGTCTTCATAGCAGACCAGGCTTCCGAGGGAGATACGTTTTGACTCAATGGAATATACATATAAAGTTGCCCTGCTTGTTGAGGAAGGTAAATACAATGTGCACTTGCATCAAAGGACTCTAAAATTGCATCGATGTTCAAAAGGGACTCTTTAATCAAGTCTTGAGTTTCTTTAGAGGGAGTTTGAATATTTGGGTAGGTCAACATGATAAAACCTACTATCCCAATTAGAATCCCAAATGTTAAAAAAGAGACATCTACTAGGTGAAGTAACCTTAATCCAATTAGCAGACTCCCAACAATTATAAATAGAAATCCAATAAAGCTGATTTTATCAATTGAAAAGCTTTTCATTTTATGATTCAATTGTTGATCGCCTATATAAAATTATGAATAATTGAGTTAGAAAACCGAAAATTGCTCACGCGGGCGTACTTTTACTTTATTGTTATTAGTGTGTTCAACTGGGAATAGTAGTCTGCTTTTATCCAAGCAGGACTTCTTGCCACACTGGAAATTCGAACTTCGTCGAAGCGACCTGCAAAGTTTCCACTTGTGCTCGGGTTATCTCCGTAGCACCCTAACCA